>Ga0209986_10001244_pt1 | contig 24612 bp, 25 predicted proteins | sample BlataG_FD_183168 | JGI IMG/M metagenome (GOLD analysis project Ga0209986, IMG submission 183168) | Deep subsurface microbial communities from Black Sea to uncover new lineages of life (NeLLi) - Black_00105 metaG (SPAdes) (version 2) | ecosystem: Environmental > Aquatic > Marine > Oceanic >... | reverse complement strand
TATTTTGACACAATATCACGTACAATTGCCTTGCTCTTCTCCCACACCCTGTTTCCCGCATCTACATAACCCCCCGCTGCTACATGGTCAGCATTCCCGTTTCCTGTCTCATAATCGTATTTCGTCTCATAACCTCTGCGTGTAACCATTCGGGCACCAAGATTTTTTGTCCCCGAGCAGCCAATAATAATGGTCGTTGACATATCTATGCGGTGATAGAACGCAGGCAAGTCTTCTAAACGGGTAATCTCGATTTCGCATCCTTCTCGTTCTGCATTTCTCACAATGCCAACTATTGTTTTCCTGTCACGGAACTGCATAAAAATCCCGTGTGTCTTCTCTAATTGCACCGTTCTGTTTTTGCTTTTGGGGTTATACACGACCACCGCGATGTCCATTTTTGCTAATCCTTCCAGTTTCCTCTCTATCTCACTCCAGGGTACCAACAAATCGCTCAAACTGACAACTGCAAAATCATTTGAGATGGGTGCACCGAGTAATGCTGCGGATGCTGATGCCGCAGTTATACCGGGGACTATCTCCAATTTGGCGCCGGAATCTGCAGCAACCTCGATTGCCAGCCCCGCCATGCCATAGATGCCCGCATCGCCTCCTGAGACAAGAACGACATCTTTGTACTGCCCCAGCTCGACTGCTTTTTTTGCACGTTCTACCTCAGTCCCCATCCTGCCTATTACCACCTCGGCACTCGCGGGAATGATGTCCTTTATCAGCTCGATGTACCGTACATTGCCCATAATGACGTCCGCACTTGAAATCCGTGCTCTCGCTCGTTCGGTAAGCAAATCTAAAGACCCAGGTCCTATTCCCACCACCGATATCATGTTCACTTATCCCTTTCCTCTAAAACTCTTTCTTTTTGCGAAGCAAAAATAGCGCTAAGCATTTTTAGTAAACTTTTTTGCGGAGCAAAAAACTTTTAAGACACCACCGCCAGCGTTATTTTTCTATCAAACGATTTCCTCTTCACCGTTTTGTATCCGCCATTATTTCTCTTCGCACACAGGATAGCACAGGGTTCTGCGACGCCCTTTATGTTAAACGCATCCATTGCTGCACTTTTCGACTGCACGTCCACCACACTGTTTATTTCGTCGGGTGAAAAGGAAAATAGAGGCTTCTTGAGCAGCGAGGAAACCTTTTCTAACTGCTCTGTTTTTCTGAAGTCCACTGTACATAACCCCTTGACTTCTTCCAGTTCCAACTCCAACTCGTCTAAGAAGGTATAAATCGCTTTCTCTATCTCTGCCACTTCAACGCCGAGATGAAATCCGATTCCGATATACACCCCTCTCTCATTATCCTTTTTTGTCATTTTATGCTCTAAATCATTCTCATTCGTTCATCATTTTAAACGTTGTTATTACCGACTGTGCCGATATCCCTGCTGCAATGAGTTCTGCAAATTTATTCGCTCCTCTATGTCCGTTCAGCACAGGTATAACCCATTTCCCGTTCTCGTCTATGCACACCACCCAGGGGTCTTCGGTCTTCTTCTTCGGTTCTATTGCCCTCACTACCACACCCATAGGGAGAACGGCAACAATATTCTTCTTCTGCTTGAAACTTTCCTTTATGGCACGGTAAACGCTTTTTACTTTCTTCGCTCCTTCGCAAGAAATCTTTTCCGAGCATATCAGCTCTGCATCGAATCCTTCGGCTAACAGCACACGTTTCACCTTTTCGGCAATTGCAACGGATTCCTGAGCAAGTGAGAAAATAGCAATCATAGGTTTTTGTTCGACTCCTTCTTATAACCTCCGATTTTTTTGATCGTATCTAAACTATAACTTTCTTCTATTTAAGACACGGATTTACACGGCACGGACTTATTTGAGTTTAACATTGTTGATTTTTAAAGAAAAAGCTTTTTATATCTAATAAGTGATAATAGGTATAGCAAAGGGGGTGTTGAGAAATGCAAAAGACAATCGAGGTTGTGTATGAAAAGGGTATGTTTAAGCCGCTAACGCCGATGGAGAATGAGATATCCGAGGGAACGAAAGTAAAGATTGAAATTAAAGATTTATCAAAGGAGCGGCTTCGAAAGTATAAAGGGATTTTGAAAGCGAAAGTCAGTTCAGAGGAGCTGAATGAATTATACTACCAATATGTTGCGGAAAGAACGGATATTCCTTGATTCGAGCATCATAATCGGTTTATTTTCCGGTGATGATGATGCAGAAAAGATTTTAGGAAGAATAATTAATTATAACCGAAGAAGTTGTTGAAATTGCGAGTTCATTAGCTTCAAAATACAACCTTCTTCCAAATGATGCGCTTATCGCAGCTACGTGCAAACATCACGGCATAAATAAAATAGCTACTTTTGATCCTGATTTTGACAGGGTTGAGTTCTTAGCGGTTGTTACGCCGGAATGATTTTATTCTTTTAGTGCAGACAGGTTTTCTTTCTGGAGGGGGGCTTTTTGATAAAACAGTTCTTAAAAGTTTTAATGAGGATTTTAATTAACTTCTCTTTTAAGAATCTTAAGAATTCTATATGTTTTGTAATCTTGTGATTTTTTCACATCCATACAATATTGAAACGCCCGATTTATTAAGCACGTCCCCTACTATTATCACCGATTGGCTCTTTATATCCTCTTTCTTCACCTTCATGGCAATATCATCTAAAGTGCCTCTTATTATCCGCTCTTCTGCCCATGATGCTTTATGAACCACTGCTACGTGTGTCTCCGGGGGATAGCCGACCCTTAGCTCGGAAACGACATCGTCAATGAGATGCACACCGAGAAAGATGACCATTGTCGCACCGTGCTTTGAAAGTTCCGCTATGCTCTCCTCTGCGGGCTTGCCGGTCTTCCCAAACGGTTTTGTGATTATCAGCGTTTGCGATATGCCGGGCGAAGTGAGTTCGCGTTTTAACGATGCTGATGCGGCAGAGAACGCCGTAACTCCGGGAACAAGTTCAAAATCTATATCAATTAACTCGAGGTATTCCATCTGTTCCAGAATAGCGGAATAGAAACTCAAGTCGCCGGTATGAAGCCGCACTATTCTCTTTCCCTCAACTGCAAATTTCTTGTACAGTGCGAATAAATCTTCCCTGGTCTTACCATAGCTATTTAGCTGTATCGCATCGCTCCTTGCATATTTTAAAATGTCTCTGTGGACGAGCGAACCTGCGTATATTATCACATCCGCACTTTCTATCTCTCGCTTCCCCCTTAGCGTGAGTAATTCGGGGTCGCCCGGTCCTGCGCCAACAAAAACTACTTTCGGTTTCATTTTCGTAACCACCAGATTACACAGATTCTCACAAGATTCTTCTTTTTACCTCCAGACTCTTCTTACCAAAATTTAATAACAAACCAACACGCATTTTTGTCGCTTTTAGATAGTTTAATAACTGTGCTTCTTCAATTTCTGTTAAGCCCGATGTTGCTTTTATCTCTACTATGACTTTATTCTCAACTATCAAATCAGGCTTATATTTTTTAGGGATTAACAAATCCTTATAATAAATACCAAGTTCTTTCTGCCTCTCAAAATAAATCTCCCTTAAATTTAGCTCATAACTTAAAGCTTCTTCATAAACATATTCAAGGAAACCAGAGCCTAACTCACGATGAGCTTCCATCGCTGCACCGATAATCCCCTGAGTTAAGTCTTTATAAAGCCACTTTTCATTCATATTTTTCATTTTTCTCTCTTCTGTGTTAATCTTGTGTAATCTTGTGGTTTTGGTTTTGTATCAACCTCCTTCTTCACGATAAGCGTAGAGAGGTAATGACTTGGTTGTTGTAATTCATTGAGTTTCCCAAAAAGCATTTTTTGGTCTTCAAACCCAACCTTAACGCCCAGGATGGCTTTTTTATTGCCCAGCATAGTTTTTATCTCATCCATATTTTTCGGCTTGAGAAATATCAAGGAATCGGAGTTTTGAACTATCTGCACCGCATTTTCGTTCCCTTTTATGTCGGGGACAATGGAAACGATTTCATTTCCTTCTGCAATAGGGGCTTTAGCAATAGAAGAGCAAGCTGAGAAGGATGTTACCCCCGGTACTACTTCTACCTCATCCACGATGTCTTTAAAAATCTCCAGGAATCGGTAGAACGTGGAATACAGGCTGGGGTCACCCAGCGTGATGAATGCGACTGTTTCACACCCCTCCGCATTTTTCAGCACCTCTTCCCGCGCCTTTTCCCAATAGAAGGCCAATTTCGCCGGGTCTTTCGTCATTGGGAATACGGGTTCAACAACAATTGGCTTGTTCTTTCTCTCGTTTATAATTCCTTCAATCGTGAGTAAAGCAAGACTCCTTTTATCCTCGCTCGACCGCGGAGTAACTATCATGTCCACTTCTTTGAGTATTTTATACGCTTTCAATGTGAGTAGTTCCGGGTCGCCTGGCCCCACGCCTATTCCGTACAGCTTGCTGAGCTTCATCTCTTGTTGTACATAATGTATAACTTTCCTCTATTTAAGACGCAGATTTACACGGATTTACACAAATTAAGCGAGTTTAGAGGTTTAGCTCGTTAGCGGCTCAGTCCCCTTGACCAAACCGCCAAACCGCCAAACCGCTATATTATCATCTGTGTTAATCTGCGTTAATCTGTGTTAATCTGCGTCCCTAATTTATTTTCTATTTTCTTGTCTCCATAGATCAAGAATACAGGATAAGAAGGTGCGAGGGCAGTTTTGCCGCCTAAATCCTTGCCTTTGTTCAAGCAGATATTCAGAACCTCTGGATTGATACCTCTGTTCTTCAATACTGCTATGGCTTCCACCACGGTCTCAAGTCTGACTGCTGCAATAATAACCCTGCCTCCCGTTTTCAAGTGCTTGAACACATTGTCAAACGATTTTTCCAGATTATCCGTACCTCCAAAGAAGATGACATCAAAAAAACGGTTGTTCAAATCAACCTTTTCCATCGCGCTAAAAATGAGCTTGATTTTATCATTCAACCCAAATCTTTCCGTGTTCTTTCTCGCAACCTCAAAATTCTCTTTGTCTTTTTCTACTGCCGTAACATCGCAACCTAACAGCGCGAATTCGATGGACACGCTCCCTGAACCCGTACCCACGTCTAAGATTCTTTCGTTTCCTTCTATCCTCGCTTTTGATGCGATAATCGAGCGGATTTCTTCTCGTGTTAAACCTGCTTTTGACCTCGAGAACAGGCTGTCAGGTATTCCAGTTGTTTTATATTGCCATTTCACTTCCAAATTCTGTTCCATGCCACTCATTTCATCTACACCTCTCGCTACTGCCGAATATTATATCGTATAGCTTATCCATATCAACATTGCTCCGCACGACATCTGCTAACTTATTGTATTCCGCGTCCCAATCAATCCCGCGCTTATTTTTGTCTTTGCTTTTGGTTTTGGTTTCATCTGCACGCACCGAAGGCAGCCCCTTTATCGCTCTCACGTGGTCCAGAAAAGCTTGTCTGAAAGCATCATTATCGAATATTCCGTGTATATAAGTCCCGATAACGTTACCATAAACAGCACCGCCACCACCACCATCGTCTATAACCTTTTCTCCTGAACGCTCAAATATCCGGAATGCGTTCTTTATCTCGCCATCGGAGAAATAGGTTCTTCCCATGTGTATTTCATATCCCGATATTGCCCCTCTGTAGAACGGCAAGTCAGCCATCGCCCGCACTTGATTCGTCATTTTCCGTGCATGACTTTTAAATGCCGTCGTGGCAGGCAGCAGCCCAAGCCCCTCGGTCGCTCCGAGTTTTGATTCCACGCCTTCCGGGTCCGTTATGGACTTACAGAGCATCTGATAGCCACCACAGATTCCTAAAACAACGCACTTCCCGCGCATCGCTTTCCCCACTATCTGCGATGCGTATCCGCTATTTTCGAGGTACGACAGGTCGCCTATCGTGTTCTTTGACCCTGGTATGATTATCACATCCGGCTCGCTTAATTTTTCTCCACCGCCTACGTAACGCAGCGAAACGTCATCCTCAGCTTCTAAAGCGTCAAAATCAGTGAAATTAGCTATGTGCGGCAACTGAACGACTTCTATCGTTACCGTTTTTTCCTCGCTCGTTACAGTCGTTTTCCCTTTCGCCACTGACAGGGATACAGAGTCCTCTTCCTGTATCCGTATATCCTGGAAATAGGGAATAACGCCAATCACGGGTTTATTGACTCGTTTCTCAAGGAACTCCAGTCCTGGTTTGAGTATGTCTATGTCCCCGCGGAACTTGTTTATCAGAATACCTTTCACCAACTCCCGCTCTTCTTCATCAAGCAACTCCAGCGTTCCCACGACCCACGCAAATACACCCCCCTTGTCTATGTCGCCAACGAGCACAACGGGCGCGTCTAAAAGTTTTGCGATGCTCATATTCACGATGTCGTTCTCGCGAAGGTTCACCTCAGCGGGACTGCCTGCGCCTTCTATCACCACCACGTCGTTTTCACGGTCCAGTTTATCAAAACAGTCCTCTATGAGGTTCAATGCTCTGGGTTTGTAGTCGTGGTATTCCATTGCCGTCATATTGCCTATGGGCTTCCCTCGCACGATAACCTGGGCGCCGGTGTCGCTTGTGGGTTTCAATAAAATAGGGTTCATCTCCACTGTCGGCTCTTTACGTGCGGCGAACGCCTGAAATGCCTGCGCTCTTCCTATTTCAAGACCATCTGCGGTAGCATAACTGTTAAGTGACATATTCTGCGATTTGAATGGAGCGGCTTTGTATCCCTCCTGTGTGAGTATGCGGCAAAGCGCCGCCACAATCACACTCTTGCCCACGCCCGACCCCGTGCCCTGCACCATTATCCTTTTCGCCATTTTAACAGCCACTTCCACAGCGGTTTGTACACTATCTTTTTGTTATCCTCTTCCACTTCCTTATCAAGGTCTTCGGTTATCACCAGCCCCTCTTTTAACTTGAACTCATCCATCGCCTTTATCAAGCTTCTTACCTCCCTCTCCTCTGTCTTTTCATCCATGGAATAGCAAACCTGAATCAATTCCTTAACGCGTAAGCCCTCCTTTATCACAAAATCTACCTCCCCCTTATTCTTCCAATAATATATCTCTGCTTCTGAAGAACGACGTTTCAATTCTATAAATACGAGATTTTCTATCGCCCTCCCGATGTCCGCTGAGAATTTAAAAGAGACCGCATTTCTCAAGCCTGTGTCTATACAGTAAACCTTCTTTGGCGATATTGATTGCTTACCTCTGGAATATGAAAATTGATTGACGAAGAAGATTAAAAAACTGTTCTCCAGATATTCAGTATAATTCTTTACGGTATTCACGCTCCCCAGATTGAAGATATTCTTTAACCTGTTGTAGCTGATGGTGTTTGAGACATTCGCCAGGAGATAGTTGGCGATCTCCTGAAATGTCTTTGTTTCCCTTACGCCGTATCTCACGAGTATATCCCTAAAGATTACATCACTGAAGAGCCTGTGAAGTATATCCTTCTCCCCGTATTTCAAATACTCTGGAAAACCACCATCTTCAATATATTGTGCGAGATTTTTCATGACTTTTACCCGCTCCTCTGTAATATATTCAAAATTCTCTTTCAAACCAATTTTTTTAAGCTTTAAATATTCACGGAATGAGAATGGATAAATCTCCTTCATCAGGTGCCTCCCGGTTAGATGCGTTGCCAGTTCTCTGCTCAGCAGTCTTGCATTCGAGCCAGTGATGAAGAATTTAAACCCGCGTTCATACATCCTTCTCACAAATCGCTCCCAGCCCAGAACATTCTGGATTTCATCGAGGAAAAAGGTTCTTTGCTCTCCATAAAGGTTCAAGAATACCTGATAAAGCCTATCAAAATCTTCTTCCGCCGAAAATGAAATCAACCGCTCGTCCTCAAAGTTCAGATAATAAAACTTCTCATCGAACCACTCTGATATTATCTGCGTTAATAGGGTTGATTTCCCGGACCGTCTCACACCGCTGATTATCACTGCGTGTGGAATCTTCAGATATTTTCTTATCTCCCCCAGACTTTCTCGCTCTATTCCTCTGTCCTTCTCTTTTAGCTCTTCCCTTTGCTGAACAACTATCTCTTTAAGCTGTCTTGTGTTCATGATTTTTTAGATACTTTTGTTTTTATTTATATAAAGTATTCATTAGTAATGAAACCTTTGTGGGTATGTTTTCATTGATAATGAAACCCATTCTTATTTTCGTGCTGTTCCACCGAAAATAACGATTTTTGGTATTTGGTATTGTTTAGGGTTTCGGGTTAAACAATTACTTTCCCCTTTCCACTCATCACCTCGCAGCCTCCAGGAACCTGAGGAACGCCTTCTCGTTTCCCAATGCGTGAAGATGCGTGTATGAAGCGAGAACGTTTTCTCTGAAGATTCCGTCCCTTTTGTTATCTATTCCAACACCTTTTAGAAGTTCGTATGCGAATTCCGCCATAACGCCGTTCACCGTGGAATAATGGAACTCGTGCCCGCGGAATCTCGCACCGCGCGGGAAAAGAAGGCTGTCCGCTACGGCAACCGCTTCGACATAGCCCACAGCATGGAGCCGGTTTGTGAGTTTTGCAGAACCTTTGAATAAGCCAAGCATCTCCTTGTCTTCAAGTTGCTCAAGGCAGTAAAGCAAGCCACCGCATTCCGCGTAGAGCGGCGACCCATGCCGAATCGCATCAACAAGCGCCTCACGTAAAGAACCGTTCTCTTCCAGTTGCTCTGCGTATAGTTCAGGATAGCCGCCACCGATGTAGAATGCATCAACGTCAGGTAAAGCGCCCCGAAGCGGAGAGAAGGGGACGACTTCAGCACCGAAATCACGCAATACGTCTAAGTTCTCTGGGTAGTAGAAACAGAACGCTTCGTCCATCGCTACTCCTATCCTGACGCCATCAACAGCCCTTAACGGTGCCTCGGGCTCTGCATCTGGAATCTCAACCTCTGTCGCTTCAAGCAAGCCATCCATATCTATATTTTCCTCTACGAGTTTTGAATAGCCGTTCAATACCGTGCGGTCAACCTCATGTGCCATAAAAAGCCCCAAGTGTCTTTCCGGGATTTTCACGGCTTCGTCCTTGAGAATAGCCCCAAAAACAGTCGTGACTCCCCGTAATGCCTCTTCAAGTAGCTCTCTGTGCCGTTCACTTCCAACTCGGTTCAAGATGACGCCTGCGAACTTTAGCGAAGGGTCAAAGGTCTTGTACCCGTGGACTAATGCGCTAACACTCCCCGCAAGCCCGGACGCATCAACAACGAGGACTACCGGGATGTCTAATAGTTTCGCAAGGTGCGAGGTGCTCCCCTGTCCTCCAGCGGCTGCGGAAGCTCCATCAAAGAGGCCCATAACGCCCTCAACTATGTTCACTTTCGACGTGTTCTTCCTGAATGACTGGATAACCGCGGAATGGGACATCATGAAAGTATCAAGATTTCTCGACGGTTTTCCCGCGGCAAGTGTGTGCAGGCTCGTGTCTATGAAGTCGGGACCCGCTTTAAACGGCTGGACATCGTATCCACGGCGACGAAACGCGGAAACAAGCCCGATAGTGAGCGTGGTCTTTCCTACTCCACTGTGCGTTCCTGCGACTGCGAAAGCCGAACTTATGCGTGTCATGCTCTTATTTTTATCTTTTTCTACCACCGAGCTTGTAGCCTGCATAGATGACTAAGAGAATAACTATAACTGCTATAATCCCCACCAGAGGAGTAGCAGAAATAGGAAATCCTTCTTCTGCCTCTACTTCTTCCATCACTTTACCTACTTTTATCACTTCTTCCTCTCCTATACCGCCCTTTCCTGCTGCTGACAGCACTTCTTTATTATACTTCACCACTGTTCCAGTGCTTATCACTCCCGGGGCTGAAAGGATACCGGCAATATATTCACGTAAAAGAGGGTTTCCGCAAGTATGATGGCAGCAAGTCACTCCATGCTCAGCAACAGATTCGGCATATTCCTTAGCAAGCTCCTTAAGAACCTCTTCAGAAGGATGCCAGTATCCTTTTCTTGACACCTCAAGCATTCTCGCAGTGATGGATTGGTAGGCATAAGGATTTTCTTCAAAAAATTCCTTCAATCCAAGATCATATTTGTCCCTAAGATAGACCTCATAAGTTTCATTCCACATCCTTTCAGTGATAAGTTCAGGCACTGTTACATCCCATCCCCACTGGTACTCTACGAATTTTGCCATCTCTCTCGCTCCTGCATACCCCTCCTCCTTCATCCCTCTGATCCACTTCGGACTGAAATATCTCGCTCGTTGCTCCCTTGTGAGATAGTTGCTCAGCTCTTCGATTTTTTCTTCTCCGGGAAGCCTCTGATTGCTTATATAAAGGTCGGGTGTTTCTCCTTTTGTGTTTCTTACTGCTAAAGCTAACCCACCCAGATATTGGAAGTAATCATCGTTGTCCATCACTCCGTTCATATTAGAGCTTTGACTATGTAATGCAACATCTACTCTTTTCAGATTCTCCTCAAATACTCCCGCATGCTGATTGCCCCATGTATCCTCGCCATATATGTGGCTCATTCTTTTAATGTAAAAATTGGCAAGTTTCGTCTCATTTTCCCACGTGTTACTGGCAGCCACAGCATCATCTAAGTTCGTTCCGTATGCTCCGGGTGATTCTGAAAATATCCTTGCCCTTGAGAGATTTGTTGCCACAGATTCGTTATATCCTTCTTTTAGAAGGCTTGTATAAATATAAAAAGAGTTCTCTAGTGCATAGTTCCTGAATTCTTCTTCTGTTGCGTTAGAAACAAGCTTAACCGCCCTGTCAATGAGTCTTACCTTATCCGGGAACGTATCTCTATAAAGTCCAGAAGTGGTAACTAAAACATCTATCCTTGGCCTTCCAAGCTCCTCAGAATTGATGAGTTCGATGTCCACTACTCTATCTCTCCCGTCCCATACCGGCTTTGCTCCTAATAAGTATAAAATCTCTGACTCCGTTATTCCCTGATGTCTTATTGTTTCTACTGACCAGAGCACGAAAGCAACTTTATTTGGATATGCCCTCTCCTTCTCCTGATGTTCGGCTATTAGCTGGTCTGCGAGTTCTTTTCCTATTTTCCATGCTTCTTTTGTGGGAACGATTCTGGAATCAAAGGAATAGAAATTGTTTCCGGTAGGAATAGCCTCCGGACTTCTAATTGGGTCATTTCCCACTTTTGGTGGGACATACCCCCCTTCCAAGCCCTCTAATATTCTGGGAATCTCAATATCGCAGCCCGCAATATTCTCGCTGTATTTTAGCGCGAGTTCGAGATCAGTTGTTATGTTGTCTGACATTGTGCTTAAGAGTTTATACTGGGCTCCCTCAATGGGTGTATTGTTGATGATAACCTCTTCCAGGAGTTCATCGAGCATTGTTTTATTACCTTCAAGAAGGGCAAAATGATCAATATCATAAACTGCCTCCACATGTTCTTCATATTCTGCTCTCAGCATTGACTTTACCATTTTAATTAGTCTTTCTCCTTCAGGAGGCTGACTCAAAGTGTGCAAGCCATAAGGTATGTATTCTGAAGAGAGTTCGTGAAGATACTGGTGCACTTTTCCTCTTATCACCAACTCCTCAAACTCTTCTAACTTCGCTTCTCTTAGCTCCTCTACTGAGAAGTTAACGTCTTCATCAATTCCCATCCCTTCACAGAGGTCTAATATTGATTGCCTGTATTCTTCCTTAAGACGAGGTTCTGTCGTATCCATATAGAGATGTATCTTTTGATGAAGCTCAGAGAGGTTCCCATATAATCCCGAGCTTTCAATCGGAGGTGTAAGATGATCTACAATAACAGCATTTCCTCTTCTCTTTGCTTGTGTCCCTTCACCAACGTTATCCATCTCATAGGGATAAATGACCGGCATATCCTGTATTAGAATAGCAGGCCAGCAGCTTTCTATTGATAATCCACTCTCTTTACCAGGCAGCCACTCTTGTGTTCCGTGCTTTCCGAAGTGTATAATTGCATCTGCCTTGTACTCTCGGTTAAGCCAGAAGTAGAAGGCTATGTATTGATGGTGAGGAACCAATTCTTTATCATGGTATAGGGCTGTATTATTCTGCAGTATCCCCCTTGTTGGCTGAGGAGCAAGTATTGTATTCCCTAATTTTATTACCGGGAACACAAAATACTTCCCTGTATTGTTTTCATACACCATCAAATCTCCGGGAGGATTCCCCCATTTCTCTATTACTTTCTCTCTACCCTCTTTCGGAAGCCCTTTAAACCACTCAGAGTATTTACTCACCGGGAATAAGACCACAGGTTCGTTCTCTGCCATATTTTTGAGTTCACCGGGAGCCCAACTGCCTATATTCCTCCCTTGACGGATCATCAAATCAATGAACTCAGTTTCGTTAGGAACTTCTCCTTCCACCCCGTAACCTTCTTTTTTCATCGCACCAAGAAGCTTTTCCAAACTTGGTGCTATATTCAGATAACATGCGCCAAAATTGTCTTTCCCACCTCCGTGATTGTAGTATATAACTGCTATTCTTTTCTCAGGATTATCTTTGTTCCTGAGTTCAATCCAGGAAATGGTTCTGTTTACTACCCATTTTATCTGGTCTGGAATGGGTTCATAATACCAGTAGCCAGTTACAGGGTCAATTGACTTCCCTCCTATTACTACATGCTCTATTGTTCCATCTAACTCCGGCTGAGCTATTTGCCATGGAATTCCTATCCATGAAACCCCTTGCTCACTTTCCCTCCATTCTGTTTCATTTTCGGAAGAAAGTTGTATCAAATTCATAACCGGGACATCAATCCTTTCCAAATCCTTTAACCCTTCTTCAGGAGAGTAATAACTTATTCTAAAAGATTTCATGGAAAGGATGATATCCGGTTTTGCTTCTTCAAGGAGGAAAGGACTCGCCTTTTGATACGTCGCAATCACATTTATTCCCCTTTCTTCGAGAGACTCGATGAGTTCATTAATGACTTTTAAATCGCCGGTTGCATAATACCTCTTATAAAACAATATTCCCGCGGTAGGCTTGCCTGGTTCAGACTCATACCATTCTAAATACGCATCTAAACTTTCAAAAAGCTCCTTCGCTTCTGGATGGTATATCGCATCTTCTGGCAAAACCATCGGTGTTTTCACTTCGAGCTTCATCTCGCAGAACTTAACAGCCAGATAAACCAAAAGCCTTTTTGCGTTCTCCGTTCCGCCATTTTCCAAGTATTCCTCAATCAAGGGATGCTCACTCACGTTCACATTTCCTAAATCAGTCTCTCCAGAGTGGATGACAATTATTTTCGCTCCCACTTCCTTTCCTTCTCTTATCCTGCTCTCTACTTCCATTTGAGACTCCGAACCCAACATCTCCAGGAAAATAATATCGTATCCCCTTAAGCTCGCTGGTATTCTTGAGATTTCTTCGCTTGTGTAAACAGTAACATTAAAATCTAACTCACCGGCAGCATCCGCGATCAGACCTTTATAGCCAGCAGAACCCACAATAAAACACATAACGCATTTATTATCCTTTCCCTGAGTGGGTAATACGCATTGAAAAATAGAGATGCATAGAAACATGCACAAGATGAAAACTGTTAACAATCTAATTACCTTCATTTCTTCTCTTCCCTCTCCAAATCCACGGGGATATAAATTATCTCGCCGGTTTCTAATTTATAAGCAGTTCCGAGTATTTTACCTTTCCCTCCTGCAGTTTTGTTAGTCATTTCCAGATGTTTTATCTCTTTTCCTTCTTTAATGATGATCTCCATGTCTTCTTCACCCGGGTTTTTCACTATGGTTACGTTAGACTGCTCGGAAAGGAGCTCTGGTAGATGAGAGGAGAAAGCAAAGGCAATGAGCAATATTACCGCAAAAGCCATTGCTACGTCGAATAGATTAGCTAATCCACCCATAGGGTCTTCATTATCTCCGATAATATCTCTATACCTCCTTCTTCTTGACATAATCATCACCTCCTAAAACTTCCACCACATATTCCATATCACTTAGGTCTTGAGAATACCATCTCTTTTTGATCATCGCCATAACGTAGTTTATACCTCCGATAAGTAAACCCAGGACAGTGGTGCTGAATACAACGATCATATTTGTAGCCATTTCACTTATGTTTCCCGAAGCCAAATTCATTAACGCAGGACCCATGGGTATTAACGTCCCCATTAGCCCCAACATCGGTCCTACCCTGATTAACATCCTTTCCTTCTCGGTTCTTTCCCATATAGTTATTTCATACTCTTGTAGAAGCTTTTCAGTCTCTGTTTTGAAATTCCCCTTCCCAATAAATTCAGAAAGTTCGTTAATAAATTTAGAGAGCAAATAACTTGAACCACTACTCATCACGGTTTCGGAAGCTTTTTCTATTTCGCCTCCCGCTAAAAACTTTTTCGCCTCTCCACATCCTATTCTAAGCTTATTTAAATCGCGATTCCTGGAAGTATATTCAGAGAAGAACGCACCTATTTCTGCAAATGAATAGACTAAAAGCAGAAGAAGCCCTATTATCACTGGATACAATAGCGCTAAGGTTACCGTGTAAAGAGTGGTTAATAACGCGTCGAAGACCATCTATTCACCTCCTTTATTCTATGTCTTAAGAAACCAATGAAAAAGAGGATAAGAATGATAAGAATGATAAGAACCAAATTGTCTAAAGGCATGGAAATGCTTAAAGGTGCTATCTGCATATCACTCGCCTGGATATATGCCGGTATGAGTAAAACCGAGAGGAGATAAAAACTTCCAATAAATATCATTACATTTCCAAGGTTAACGGGACTTTTCTTAAATTTCCTGCAAAGCAACGAAGTTATTATAATTGTCACGAAAAAGACAAAACCAACAGAAGTTCCTATTGCAAAACTGCTCAAGTCAGTATAAGCTGCTAAAGTAGTGCAGGAAATAAAAATGGCAGTCAGGCAGATAGGACAAGGGATAGAAAGTAGTAGGAAGCTGTGCCTGGAGATATCCCGCCTCTTTGAATTCCATTCCTTCACTGTGTGTATCCCTGCCGCCAGCATAGCTATGGAAAGGAGTGTAAAAAGGATAACATAGACAGTGGTAACATCTCTGTTAAGAATCAACTGTTTAACGCTAAGCGGGACTAATTCCAGTAATTGATTGACTGCAATTGACAGGAGAAGATATACACCGCCCATATATACAATTTCTTTCTTTTTTAAACTTGCTAATCCACACCCTATCCCTGCTTTTGCCGCGAGAACAAAAATGCTCAAAAAAACAGCAATAAAAAGTCCTGGTATCAGGTTCATTTATTTACATTTGCCTCCCTTGTAAATGCCTTTTCACTCAATTCATATTCGAAAATATCAAGTAGATGAGAAACGCCAAAGCCGTCCGACAGCGCTTTATAGCAGGCAAGACAACTTCTCTTTCCACAGTTCCAAGAAGAAAAAACTTTCATAGCAGTCCCAAAATAATCTTTTCAACAATATTTAAAACGGTATCCTTTAAAAGCCTATGTTTTTGGATTATAGTTATAACCCAAATGGGTAACCATTGCGCATTACAATATCTTACCCACAACTTGAACATCTCTTTTAACCAATTTCTTCAGCATTTCCATTTTTTCCTCCTCCAGCGTAACAAGCACAACGGTTGAAGGTCCCGCCGATTTTTCTATATCTATATCCTTCTCTGGCTCTATTTTGTATTTATAACCCGATATACTCCGCATCATTTCTAAACTTCCCTTTATCCCTTCATGACCAACAGGTATGATTTCATGGATAAACCCCCTCTCTGAAAGTTTCTGCACATCCTCCACCATAACGATGCTTCTAGACCCGGCGTTTAGCACTTCTTCCCGTACCTTTGGCTCACCGATGGCAACAATCAAATCATTTTTCATTGACTTTCCTATTTTCAATTCTTTTTCCATGCATAGCCCCAATGCAGTAATGCCCATGCCTGTTTGGTTCGTTTCGATGTTTTCTTCGGTATGACCTTCTAATATCTCCAATGCATTAATTTTATGCGCTTCCTCCCTTATTCCCTGGAATATTTGTGAGCCCGTGGAGAAGAATCCCACACTCAAGTTGGCAACCAAAACAATCGGCTGTGCTCCCGAAGACAGAACCTTTATTAGCACTGTTCGAGCCATTAACCGCCCAAGGAGCATACCATCAAGTTTGACCACATCTCCGAGCTTTGGTCCTATGCCGCCGGAGGAAGTATTAGCCAGTACTAATGCCTGTCCATTCTTAAGCTTCATAATAACGAGGTCACCGCATTTAGAAATTGAAATCTCATTTGGTGATATTTTCAGGCTCCTGAGGTTTATGAATCCCCCTATATTCTCTAACAGCTGAAAATAAATTGTCAGTGCGTGCCTTATTACCTCGGAGCGCGTGATGCCATTCCTGGTAGCAACTTCGTCAATCTTCTGTATTTTCGTTTTTGGTATTCTGATGTTTACGGGTTCCATTTTACCTGCTCTTTTCAGCATCGCGTAATTACTAATATCTTGTGGACTTTATTTATATCTCTTTTCTACTTGCTCCTTTTGAAAACTTTGCCGGGACAAAATTCTTTCTTTTTTCCGATTTCAACGGTTTTTATGAATTTTCGATAAAATTTCTGCTTGATTTCTTTCAAATGTGCTTATTTTCTCAACTTCATCAGGTTTTTTTTCTTTATTTCCGAAATACAGGGGGAAGGTATTGAAGGGGGAAGTAGCGGAAGCGGCGGAAGGAATTATTCGGGGAAACTGCAAAGAGCTGGACATTGAGGTTATAGACTTGGCGGTGAACGTGGATCATGTTCACCTTTTCATTAAAAACCCTTTTAGAAAAAGCGTTTACGGAAAAACGCTTCGCAGCTTCGCAATCCGTGGGGCATGGATGGGAAGTGGTGGAGAGGTATATATCAAGGCAGAAGGGTTACGAGAAGACAGATACTGTACCGGTGGTTGTGATAGAGGAAGAAAAGGAAAACTTAGTAGCGCATAAAACCTGGTACATATCGCTTTATAACAAACTTTTTGGAGGAAAGCATCAAAAATGAAAAATAGAAAAGCTTTTATATGCCTGTGACAAAAGTGTAGTTTAAGTCATCGGCACTCGTGCTTAAGTACATGCCCTGTACTTAAGTATAGTGACTTTAAAATATATAGGAGGGGATAAGCATGAATGAGGAAGAAACAGAGGCTAAAGCAAGGTTTTATAGCAGTTTAGCTGATCTACTGGAGTTAATATACAGAAAAATAGACGATAATGAGCTATGGATCAACATCCATGTTGAAAAAGAAGAATAGCTCTTATGAATGCAAAGACTTATAACATCTTAGTTATATATTATAATTGTTGAGATGGAGGAGAATAACATGATAGAAAAGAAGAAGGAAGAACCCGTATATGAAACACTTGAGCCAAATGCATGCATGATTATTTCAAGAGACGACAAAGGTATTTTGGTTGCATGCAATAAAGAGGGGGATATCAAGCTAAAACGAGTTTTATATCCTGCATCAGAGGAATAAGCAGAATGAAAAAGTATCTTTTTGATACAAACGTTTATTCGCTTATATTTTCTGAAGACATCCCTGAAAACCACAAGTGGGTTAGATACTGGAAAGAGGCACGTTCTGGAACAAAGAAACTGATTATTTTTGAAATGTTAATCAGTGAGATATTTTATAAAAACTCCGAAAAGTATGGTTTCAAAGGGATAAGAGAAAAACTTGAGGGGATTAAATATTTGCCAGCTTCAGAGATCGTGAATATTGACAACAGCGATGCGTTCCAAGCTGCTGAATACAAGGTAAGCCTTCGTAGATTTGATATTTCTTTGGTAGATTCATATATTCTGGCAATAGCTCGAAAACATCATGCCAGAATTGTCACAACGGACGAGGGAATTAAAAAAGCTGGGAAGTTTATCGGCTTAGATGTAGATTATCATCGCTTTCAAATGTTATGAACGCTATTTTAGACTGGTATGCCCCGCTTTTCAAAGCGGGGTGGTATGGTCGGGGCTCTCCGATTGTTAAGGCACTTAAGAAATTACAGCACGAGATTATGTTCTATGACGCAGAGATAGTAGCACAGGAACAGGCAGAAAGAGAGGTTATATTGGAAATGAAGAAAGAAAAAAATTAAGGTTTAAAAGAAGCCCTGCACACAATGGATGTCATCAAATTTTATTTGGGAGTGGAGAGGTTTGAGCTTTAATTTCAATATTGCATTACATATGTAATACAAAAGGAAACATTTAAAAAGGGATGTGCTCAAGCTTTCTGCATGAACAGAACTAAAGAAGATTTCGGCAGCATGATTACCAGAATCATGCGTGGAAGAAACCTTACACGTAGCGAGGCATGCGAGATGTTCCGCCAGGTGCTCACGAATGAACAGCCAGAGCTGCATCAAGGTGCTTTCTTAGCAGCAATGACCGCTAAAGGTGCGACGCCAGAGGAAATCGCAGGCATTTGGAAAGCCATTTATGAATACGATACCATAAAAGTATCGCCGGTAGTGTCATCGCCGTTGGTCGAAAACTGTGGCACTGGAATGGATGCACTCAATACCTTTAATATCAGTACTGCTGCATCTATCGTTGCCGCAGCAAACGGCATCTGCATGGCGAAACACGGAGCAAGGGCAATTACATCCAGGTGCGGAGCAGTAGACATCTTGGAAGCAGTAGGAGTTGACGTGGAATGCGAAGTGGAAATTGTAAAGAGAAGTATAGAAAAGGCAGGCATTGGCATCTTCAATGGCATGAATCCAAAAATCCATCCCCAACTTGCGAGAATCCTGTCTCAGATTCGCTTTGGTACCTTCCTGAATATCGCTGCATCTCTTGCCAATCCTGCACTTCCTCGCTACGCTGTAAGAGGTGTCTATTCCAAGGACTTGGTCGAATCTGTCGCGATGGCGATGAGAGAAATGGGCTATCATCGAGCTTTTGTGGTTCATGGTATGAACGAAGAGGGGACTGAAGGCATGGATGAAGTGTCCACCATAGGAGAAACAATCGTGGCAGAACTGCATGAAGATGGTGAAATCACTACTTATACCATTACTCCAGAGAAGTTTGGAATTCCACGCACTGACGCACATGCTCTTCTTCCCGCAGCAGAAAAGAAAGAAGAAATACTATACTTCCTGAAGATATTGAGTGGCATGGAGCAGGGTCCAAAAACCGATATCGTGTGTCTCAATGCTGCTCCTATTTTATATTTGATGGGCAAAGCCCGAGACCTCAAGGAGGGATTTGAAATTTCCAGAAGAACACTTGAATCGGGCAAAGCACTCGCGAAATTGCAAGAATGGGTAAGAGAACAAAATTCTGATGCGGAACATGGTGAGAACAAACTTGAATGCCTGCTAAGGGAAATGGATGCAAATTAAAATGAAAGCAGGAGTTCTGAGAGGAAAGGAGAATTTAAAGATAGAGGATATAGATATTCCTTCGTGTAACCACGCCGATATATTGATAAAAGTAGAATCATGTGCGATTTGCAAAACAGACGTAAAGATGTTTCATGTGGGGCATCGTGACCTCGAACTGCCACGCGTGCTCGGGCATGAAGTTGCAGGGACAATCGTTGAGGTTGGAAAAGAAGTTGCTGAAGAGTTCAAAGTGGGTGACCGAGTGCAAGTAGCCCCTGGGCTTCCATGCGGAAGTTGCCCTTTCTGCATAAGTGGCATTCCCAATATGTGCGATAAAATGAAGATAATTGGCTTTCATCATGATGGAGGATTCGCTGAATATATGCTCGTTCCAGCAAATGGAGTTCAAAATGGATGCGTGAATACGATACCGTCGTCCTTACCCTTTGAAGAAGCTTCTCTCGCAGAACCTATTGCTTGTTGCATCAATGCGCTGAAACGTTGCCGTGTAGAACCTGGTGACGTAGTGGCAATCTTTGGAGCGGGTCCAATCGGCCATTTATGTGCGCAGCTTGCTCGGCTCTTTGGAGCATCAAAAATAGTCGTTATTGAAAAATCCACACAAAGAATCGAATTTGCTGAAAAGAATCACTTAGCAGATGTTATTATAGATTCAAGTGATATCGGCTCTGACTCTGTGGAAGCAATAAGAGAAGAGATTGATAGTAATAGTAACGGAGTGGATGTGGTTATTCCCGCCTGTTCTGCTCCAGAAGTTCCTGTTCAAGGCATTAAAATGCTCAATAAACGAGGGAGAATCGTATTTTTCTCAGGTCTGCCATACGTGCAGGAATATATCTCCCTTGACCACAACCAGATACATTATAAAGAAATTCAAATATTCGGTGCTTATGGTTGCACTTCCAAGCAAAATAGAGAAGCAGTGAGGATGTTATCCGCTGGAAGGCTAAATGTAAAGTATTTGATCACGCATCGCATCTCTTTGAATGAGCTAATCAGGTATTTTGAAATGATAGACACACACAATGCGATGGAAGTTGTAGTGAAGTGAAAGCAGGTTATTTGATAGCTTTAAGCACTTCCTCTTCATTCTTAACCGTCAATGCACCTTTGGTTTTCAATGCGATGAATCGTTTAGCTGCTTCGCCATTTGTAAAATCCCTCTTCTCGATGTTTGTGGTATCAAATACTAACAACGCTTTCTTTCTTTTCAATGCCGCCTCAGCCACTTCAAGATTCTTTAAATTGCCAGAACCAAAAGGGATATTGCATAATACGACCATATTCGCTTTATCCGCAAGTGTCAAGTGTGCTTGAAAAGCTTCTTGCGTTATCGGAGAAAAAGGAGCTTCTGCCACAACCGGAATGTTCAAGAGCTTAGCAACTTCATAGTCGGTGTCCAGCAGATTAACCACACCCGCAGTCACGCTGTAGCCTTTCGCAGCGAGCACGTGCATTAGCGAAGCGCCTTCTCCACCACCGCAGATGAGATGTATTGTAACACGACCTGCTTCATTTTTGTTTTCATGTTTTAAAGGAGAAGGTACAGGCGATACATAACACTGGTTAGTTAATACGTGCTTTTTAACAATAACGGAAGCGCCAAAGGTATTTTTAATGTTTTCAGCCGTTAGTACCTGCGTTTGTGTGCCCAACGTGATAATTTTTCCTTCATGCAACAGTACTAAGCGGTCGCAATATCGAGCAGCTAAATTCAGGTCATGGATAACGGCAATAACAATCAGCTTTTCCTCTGTGGTCAATCGTTTTAGAAGTTTCATTATTTCTATTTGATACTTGATGTCGAGGTGAGAAGTAGGCTCATCTAAAAGCAATACCTTGGGCTCCTGCGTAAGTGCTCTTGCTATTATAACAAGCTGTCGCTCACCACCGCTCAACTCGGTAATCGGTCTTTCCGCGAGCCGCCAGCAGTTGGTAAGTTCCATACTCCTCCTCGCTATTTCTATATCTTTCTCAGTCTCCAGCTCTAACCGTCCAAGATGCGGATTCCTGCCTATAAGCACGATATCAAGGGCAGAGAAGTCAAAATTTATCGTTGTGTCTTGTGGCACAGCAGCGAAATTCCTTGAAAATTCCTTGTCTTTCATTCCCTGCACGTCCCTTCCCTCTAATAATATTGTCCCTACTTTGGGTTTCAGGATGCGACTGATTGTCCTTAGCAAAGTTGTCTTTCCCGAACCGTTCGGACCGATGATACCCATGAGTTCGCCGTGAGATGCACTAAAATTAATGCTATCCAGTATTTTCGTGCTCCCGTAATGCGCATCCACATCTTTTATCTCTAAGGACATTTTGCCGTTTATTTTGAGACTATTACTACACATAATACTTGCTTCCTTTCCGTTTCTTAAGCAGATAAATAAAGAACGGAGCGCCGAAGAATGCGGTGATTATCCCTACGGGCATTTCGCCTAATACTCGTGCCAACGCATCTGTCCACACCAGAAAGATCCCGCCTACCAATGCAGAAGCGGGAAACAGAATTCGATGGTCAGGTCCAACGAGGATTCTCGTGATGTGAGGGATTATCAAGCCAACGAATCCGATTGTTCCCACAAAAGATACCGCAGCAGCGGTGATGAACGCCGAAAGAATCAGCAGGATTTTCTTCGCTGCCTCTACATTTATACCCAGTGTTTGTGCTGATTCTTCGCCGAGCAGCATTGCATTCAGGTCCTTTGCAAACATATAAATCAGAAAGAAACAAACAAATATTGGCAAAATTGCTATTTCCACCTGTGCCCAGCTAGCGAGCCAGAATCCACCCATCAACCAGAAAAAAATACCTGCTAAGTCATGACTGACTCGATACATCATGAAAGATAAAACAGCGCTTAGGAATAACGAGACCGCTATTCCTGTGAGTAACAACGTATCTACGGCTATTCGTCCTCCTGTTTGCGCAATGGTATAAACCAAAAAAGTGGCGAACACGGCACCCAGGAAAGCCATGAACGGAGTGGTGTAAATCGAGAAGAAATGCGGGAGTAGAGATATAGACATGACAGCTCCAACGGCAGCTCCCGAGGCTATGCCTATTATGTACGGGTCTGCCATCGGGTTTTTAAATAGTCCCTGCAGCGTTGTCCCCGCGGTTGCCAGTGCGAGACCGACCAATAATCCGAGAAATATCCTCGGCAGTCTTATCTGGAAAATTATTGTTTCATACTTATGCGGGATAGAAGCGGTCTCGCAGAGATGGAGTTTGCTTCCCAATAAAGCGATAATGTCCAGTGGCGACACGTAAACAGGACCGATTGCCGTTGTCAGCACGATACTCACGCATAAAATTGCAACTAAGTAAATCATCATCATTTTCCAGTGGATAAACTTATTGAAATATGCGGTTTTTGGTTTTACCATTATTGTTCTTGTTCTCCCTTTTTTTCTTCTGGTAGAAATTCAATAAATTTTGCCTTCCTTGGTGTTTCCCGTATCTCTTTTATCTCTGAATACAACGGGTGATAGGACACCACATACAGGTGCTTCATCGCTCTCGAAACCGCATCAATTAAATCTTCCTTCTCTGGCTCTTTGAACTTCACACCCTCCATTGGTATCCAGGGCTCGATGAACAGTGAAATGGCTGGATTTATCTGCGAGATGAAAATTGCCAGTTCTTCTATGTCCTCTGGGTCATTTATTCCGGGAAGCAAAATTGTTTCAACCTGGAGTCTGAAATAAGCGTCCTCTATTGCTGCCAGATTCTTTATCGTATTCAGTACCACCTCGTTGCTTCTTTTTGTGTAATAAAGATGCTTTTTCCTATCGAAAGCCTTTACACCGACAATAACTTCGTTTACTCCTGCTTCTTTCAATTCTATCGCATATCGCTCGTCTATTCTGCTCCCGTTTGTCATTAATACGATATGGGCATCGAGTTTCGAGATATTTCCGATTATCCTTATTAAATCCGGGTCGAGCGTAGGTTCATATCCGCCAAGATATATCCTGTGCGGATTTAACTCTTCCAATTTCTTTAGTATGTTCTCAAAGTTCCAATCAATGTATCTCCTGTCTTCTGCATAGATGTCGTATTCGTTTTTTTCCCTGATACAGCCGATACAGTCGAAGTTGCAGCCATTGAAAGACAGCATCGCCATTCTCTCACCTACGAATTTTTCTGTGTAGCTTATGTGGTAAATGTTCATAGCCGTACCTCCTGTCCTGTTTAGATATTGTATATGTTCAGGTTTTAAAAAGAATTTATGCGTTTTTAAACCCGTTTCTTCTTAGAAGAAACATCACTGCAAGCAATTCAATAACGGCGAAAAACACTTCAAATCCCGGTGGTTCAGGTATTTCTTCCTCTCTCGACTTTTGCTTTTCTTCCGGTGTATGTGTAGGCGTGGGCGTAGGTGTTGATGTTAGTGTTGGAATTAGAGATGGAGTGGGTGAAGGTGTTGTGGTTATGTTTACCGAAGGTGTAGGTGCTGTAGTAGCAAGTGCAGGCGTCACGTTCCATACCCATGTGTGGATACCTGAGAGACCCGTTTCTATGCTGGTTCCGATTGCCGAGACGTTCCAGATTCCCAAAACCGCACTCGCGTTTGTATAACTGGCTTCTGCTACATCTTCATCGGTTTGAACTTCAGTTCCGTTTATTTGCCAGACTATATCTACTGTTTGGTCTATGGAGATAGCGAACGTTCGTGATTCACCTTCTATGTTGTTTATTTTCGTGTCAACGGGCTCATGGGCGGTTATCTCCGGGGGAATAGTTTCTTCCTCCCCCTCCTCCATTTCATCGAAAAAATCCGCATAATCCGCATGAACTATTTTCACTGCGTCTACCACTCTTGGGCCCGGCCTTGATATTATGTCCGTGTCAATTACAAAAACTCTGTCATTTTTCACCGCATCCACCTCCTTCAGCCGCTCATCACTTACTATTTGGTCATACGCAATGCTCATGCCTCCATGCCCACTGTCACAGAGGATAACTTGAGGATTTTTATCAATGAGCTCCTCAAGGTTCATTCTGGAGTATCCTGTGTTATCTGTAGCGATATTTTTGCCGCCCGCAATCTCAATTATCTCGTTTGCAAATGTTTCCTTGCCCGCTGTGAAGAAGTCACCAATATTGTAAAAAACCCTCGGTCTTTGCTCTTTTTCCAATGATTCTGTTTCTTCTTTTATCTCGTCCAAATCCGCTCTTAGTTCGTTCACAACCGAAGACGCAGTTTCATCGCATTTCGTTATTGCCCCTATAGCGTTTATATGGCCTAATATCTCGTCGAT
>Ga0209986_10001243_pt1 | contig 24621 bp, 26 predicted proteins | sample BlataG_FD_183168 | JGI IMG/M metagenome (GOLD analysis project Ga0209986, IMG submission 183168) | Deep subsurface microbial communities from Black Sea to uncover new lineages of life (NeLLi) - Black_00105 metaG (SPAdes) (version 2) | ecosystem: Environmental > Aquatic > Marine > Oceanic >... | reverse complement strand
TGGGTACCCCTATACCGGAATTGTCACCGGTATTTTTCCGAGTAAGGGGGTGCACCATGCTGGGTCTTAAAAACCCCTCCTTTGTGGATTCTGATATTGCTTGTTTTAGCACATCTATTAACTCACCGATATTGGCACATCTACCATACCTGATATAAGCTATGGGATAACCAGGGGACTGGCAGACTGGTTTTCTTTCTTTTTCCGCCATTTCTACATTCTCAAGCAACGTTTTTACCATTTGCTTGGCGCTATCGGTGGTTTCCTCGGTATAAGCCTTTTTCAATAAATACTTAGCATCAGGAGATATAGTTATACAAACTCTATCCTTCAGGAAAGACAAAATCAGGTCCTTTAGAAATTGCTTGTCGAATGTCCCGTCATCAGCTAATACTGGCATATAGTATTTACTCCCTTTTTATTCTAATCGGTTACCGCCTCGGCAATAAATCCGCCTTTTACTAAGGCGTCGACCTGGCCCTGAGCGTTAGATATCATGGCTTCAGCCTTTTTGTGTAGTTCGTCTGCGCTGACTTTTAGTTTGGCTATGCCCTGCTCCTGGGCTTTCATTCCCACAGCTACCGCCTCCTCGACGAAAGCTCCCTTCTCATTCATCCTGGGTACAATATCATCTTCATTTATGCCTCGCTTTTCAGCATATTCCGCTAGCGATTCGGCAGCAGCAATGCACATCTCATCGGTGATTGTGGTTGCCTGTACATCAAGGACTCCACGGAATATAGCCGGGAAGCCCAAAGAGTTGTTAATCTGGTTGGGGAAGTCAGACCTACCGGTGCCTACAATTTTAGCTCCTGCCTCCCTGGCTTCCCACGGCCAGATTTCAGGGATAGGATTAGCAGCGGCAAAAACTATGGCATCCTTTGCCATCCCACTGATATGCTCAGGCATAATAACTCCTGGTCCTGACATGGAATAGGAAATAAGTACATCAGCAGCTTTCGTGGCTTCGGTCAAACCACCACTTTTGCCATCAGGGTTAGTAGTTTGGCAGAACCTCCACTTATCAGCGTATATATGTTTCTTAGCCTCTAGGTCTGTTCTTCCTTTATGAAGTATACCTTTACTATCAAGCACCACAACGTTTGCAGGCTTAGCCCCATAAGCGAAGAGAAGCCTGAGGCAACCAGTGTTAGCCGCTCCAGCACCATTAGAGCAAATTTTCACATCACTGATCCTCTTGCCGACGATTTTTAAAGCATTTATCAATCCGGCCAGCATTACTGTAGCTGTTCCCTGCACATCATCATGCCATACAGGAATCGTTGCCTCTTTCCTAAGTTGGTCAAGTATGCCAAAGCATTTGGGATATGAAATGTCTTCCAGGTTGATGCCGGCAAATGACGGTTCAAGCCATTTAACTGCCTGTATAATCTCATCGGGGTTCTTGGTGCCAAGACAAATGGGCACGGCATCTACCCCACCGAGATATTTAAATAACAACGCTTTCCCTTCCATTACCGGATAGCCAGCCTTGGGACCGATATCGCCCAGACCGAGGACGCGGGTGCAATCGGAAACCACAGCGACAGTATTCCCGCGGTTGGTAAGCTCATCCATTCTCGATTCGTCAGCCTGTATTGCTCTACAGGGTTCAGCGACGCCAGGGGTATAGTAGATAGCAAAATCGCCAAGATTACGCACCTGGCACTTGAGCATCGTTTGCATTTTTCCCCGATAATCCGCGTGCAGTTTCATGGCATCCTTTGCTGGCTTTTTTGCCTTAGCCAAGAGTTCCTCTTTAGTTACTTTTTGTGACATGGTTCCCCCTTCTTTTTAGATTTCGCTTTGATATCGGCACCATCTCAGCGTTTGCAATAGGGCCATTGATTGTACTGAGAAGAAGAACTTCAACATGATTAACTACATCAACATGACCATAATTCATAGTCCATGTTGAATGTTGTACAACTTTGTTAATATCTACGACATTATATATTTTAGTGGCTAAAAAATGCAATTTTGGGCTCCTTAGTGTTGTATATCCATATTCCTTATTCCTTATTTGCTCTTGGGGGAGATGGCTGTTTTTGGTGAAACTTAATACAGATTTCAGCAAATCTACTTTCCTGGATATGTGAACCTGTAACTTTTAAAGGTTAGACTAAGATGATAAGATGAGGGGCGTTTTGAAATTGCAGTTAATCGCCATAGACGGTCCGGTAGCGGTAGGCAAGAGCAGTGTTGGTCGCCAACTGGCTCGAAGGCTGAGTTTCACTTTTCTTGATACTGGATTCCTGTATCGTGCGTTTACCTGGAAAGTCCTTAGCTCGGGTGTTTCTCCCGATGACGGTAACGAACTCTCTCAGCTAGCAAGTATGACCAGGTTTGATTTTGTTTCCTCACAGGAGGGATGTCTGTCGGTTCTCGTTGATGAAAAGGATGCTTCCTCTGAGGTGCTTTGCCCTGAGGTTGAAGAGAATGTGGCATTGGTATCAAAGGTGGCTGGTGTTCGGAAGGTGATGGTATCAGAGCAGAGAAGATTAGCTCTGGGTGGTAAAGTGATAATGGCTGGAAGGGATATTGGCACGGTGGTTTTACCATGGGCAGAGCTGAAAATTTTCCTGATTGCTTCTATCAAGGAGAGGGCTAATCGACGATACAAAGAACTGCTTGAGCGAGGGGTTAAAGTTGATTACGATATTACCCTTGCTGATCTCAAGAGGCGGGATGACGTTGATATCCACAGAGCCGTATCGCCTCTTAAGCCTGCTGAAAACGCAGTAATCATCGATACAGAAAGGCTTGGTCTGGAGCAAGTAGTGGATAGAATATATAATTTGGTTGTTGAGCTCAATTGTTAAAGCTGCTTTGCCTTGGTCGGAATAGAGTTTCAAGAAGGGGAGTAGGTGACTCTATCACAGAAGATTGTTTTAGCCCTTATTAAAACTCTCTGCAAGGTTTTCCTTTCCTGGAAAGTTAACGGAAGGGAGAATATACCATTGTCTGGTCCACTTATCGTGGTGGCAAATCACGTTAATTTTGTTGATACCATATTAATACCAGTTGTCTTTCCCAGGTGGATAAATTTTATGGCCAAGCGGGAACTTTTCCGTAATCCATTTCTGAGGATTATTATCCGTTGGGCACAAGCTGTTTCAGTACACCGTCAAGGTGCGCGTCAGGAAAAACAGGAAGTAATTAAGCAAGCAAGGGACATATTAGACGCAGGATTGGTCCTGGGCATGTTTCCCGAAGGTAAGAGAAACCGCGATGGTAAACTTCTAACCGGGAAAACTGGTACTGCTGTAATTGCTTCACAGGCGGACGTTGCTTTGCTTCCTGTCGGCATCAGTGGTACAGAGAAACTCAAGGGGATAAGTGGGTTATGGAAGCGTCCAAGCATAGTTATCAATATTGGCCAACCTTTTAGGCTGCCTTCTTATGATGGCAGGTTAACCAAACCGCAAAGGAGGTTATTAACTGATCTGGTTATGAGCCAGATTGCTGCTCTTCTACCTCCTGAAAATCGGGGGGTTTATGGAAATTAAGAAAGCCCAGGATCTCGGCTTGTGCTTTGGTGTGAGGCGAGCCATAAAGATGTTAAAGAAAGCAGTGGGCGAATATGGCAACATAGAAACGCTGGGACCGGTGGCACATAATCAGCAGTTGGTGGAGGGGTTGGTTAGGTTGGGGATAAAGCCAGTAGGAGGGTTAGAGCAAGTCCGGGGGAGAGTGCTTGCTATAACTACCCATGGAGTGAGCCCTAAGGTATTATCAGAGATTGAAGCCCGTCATATTCATATTATTGATACCACCTGTCCCATAGTTCGCCAGGCTCAGAATGCAGCCAGAGTGTTAGCTGAGTCTGGATTTGATGTCATAATCTTTGGGGAGGCAGGGCACTCTGAGGTTGAGGGGTTGCTGGGTTGGACAGGGGGCAAGGGTATTGCTGCCCTCGACGTAAAGCAAATTGTTGTACACACTTCATCATTGCAGACTGAGGCGATAAGTTCTGCTCAGAGGGAGAGTGCTAATCTCGATACCCTGGGTATAATCTCCCAGACTACTCAAAGCCAATCTGTCTTTTTCCAATTCATTGCGCAGCTTATAACTACGCTAGGCGTGAAGCATCCGACGCATGTTATTCAGGGTGAGTTCTATGTTGAGGGAGGAGGACAACTTCCCAAGGAAATTCGCATCATTAATACTTTGTGCCAGGCAATAAAGAAACGCCAGGAAGCTGCTATAGAATTGGCTAAAAGAAGTCAGCTTATGGTAGTGGTTGGAGGACATAATAGTGCAAATACCAGGCACTTGGCTGAAGCATGTTCATCCATAGTGGAAACCCATCTGGTGGAAGGGGCTAGCGAGGTAGATTATCGTTGGCTTGTGGATAAACACCATATTGGCATTACTGCCGGAGCCTCTACTCCAGATGAGGCAATAGATGAAGTAATAGCTGGGTTAAAGTCGCTGGCGAAGGCAAGCAAGTAGTCGTCTTTTAGCCCAGTTGGTCGTTTAACTTCCTGCCACCGATAAGGTGGAGGTGGAGATGAGGTATCACCTGACCTCCTTCAGGGCCATGGTTTATTGCCAGGCGATATCCCCTTTCTGCCAGACCTTCTTTCTCGGCCAGGTTCCTGGCCAGGATTATCAGGCGTCCCATAAGTCCTTTATATTGCTCGGTGAGATCTGCCAGAGAGGCGATATGAATTCTGGGTATGATGAGTATATGCTTGGGTGCCTGGGGATTGATATCCCTGAAAGCCAGGAATTCCTCATCTTGGTACACAATGTCGCTGGGGACCTCACCAGCAGCAATGTGACAAAAAAGACATTCTTCTACCATGCTTGCTCCTTAGCGAATTTTACCCTGTCATATTTTTTACTGCAATGTCTGTCAGAGGTGAATATACAATTACGCATAAAATGGCAAATATGTAATGTTGATATGTAGGTGAATAAATATACTTGGTAGGGCTGCATTTATTATTTTAGCCTGCAAGCCGGGAATGCCAGAATCAGAGAGGGCAAGACAGCATGACCCGAGCATCAACTACCTTATACCCCCTGTTTCGCTCCAGAACTTTCACTGGATTAAGGTCCAACTCTGCTATTTGGGGAAAATCTTCTACCATAGCTGAGACCCTTAGCAAGAGGTCCTCAAGAGCTTCTATGTCACAGGGTTTCGCCCCTCGCCAGCCTTCAAAAAGCTGATAAGCCTTGACCGAGCGAACCATTTCTCTGGCATCAACGTCAGTTAGCGGGTGAATGCGAAGAACGATGTCTTTAAACAGCTCGGTATAAATTCCACCCAGGCCGAACAGGATTAAGGGACCAAGGGAAGGGTCTTGTGTTACGCCAGCAATCACCTCGATTTCGCCTGATATCATTTCTTGGACAGTTACACCTTGCATCTCGCCTTCTCTCCCGATGCTGGAAAGATGATCCTTAATCTGGATAAAGGCACGCTCTACTTCTTTTTGTGAAGTTAAATTAAGAATTACCCCGCCTACCTCCGTCTTATGGATTATTGTATCGGAGAGAAGCTTCACGGCAACAGGGAATCCAATCTCCTTAGCTGTTTTCTCTGCATCTTCAGCAGTTGTGGCTGATTTTGTCTGTACCACGTGAATGCCGTAGGATTTAAGAAGCTTGGTGGTGGAAATGGCATCAAGCCAAAAAGCTCGGTCTGTGCTTTGCTCCAGGGCTGCTTTGACCAAATACGCAGACTTCTCCCTGTCAATATTTCCCAGCTCTGGAATTGTCCCTTTTGGTCTCTTTAGCCAGTCGCTGTATTCACAAGCACTGTAGAGTGCCACTGCCGTAGACTCGGGGAAGGTGAAACAGGGGACATACCCTTCTTCCGAGCCCAGTTCAGTGCTAGCTCCACGCCAGCCCATAAATGAAGCTACCAGTGTCTTGCCTTGTTGGCGAAACTGAGGTGCTATCTCACGGATGGTACTGGCTATCGCTTCAGGCTTTGTAATGATTGGAGGGATGAAGATGACAATTACAATGTCCACACGGTCATCTTGCTTCAGAAGACTCAGTGCCTGGCTGTACTCCTCCGCAGAAGCTTCAGCCGTCATATCTATGGGGTTGGTAATACTGGCTTGGCTTGGCAGAAAATCTTTTAACCTGGAAATGGTGGTGTCTGAAAGCGTTGGCAACTCGAGGCCTCTGGCAGCACAGGCATCGGCGGTCAGGATTCCGGGCCCACCCCCGTTGGTAAGGATGGCTACTCTTCTTCCTCGAGGTATGGGTTGGTGGGATAGCAGGTTGGCCACGTCGAAAAGCTCCTCGAGTGTGTTCACCCTGATTATCCCGGCCTGTGTAAACAGGGCTTCAGAGGCTACCTCAGTTGTAACCAGTGCTCCGGTATGGGAGGCGGCGGCTCTGGATCCCACTGCAGTACGTCCACTTTTTACTGCTACTATTGGTTTGGTGGGCGTTATACTGCGAGCTATGCGAGCAAACCTTCTTGGGTTGCCGAAGGATTCCAGGTAAAGGAGGATGATGTCAGTAGCGGGATCTTCTTTCCAGTATTGCAACAAGTCATTGCTGGATACGTCAGCTCTGTTTCCAATGCTAACAAAGGTGGACAGCCCGATGTTCAGGCTCCTTGCATATTCCAGTATGGCCAGTCCAAGTGCACCACTCTGAGTGCCTAAAGCAATGTTGCCGGCGGGAGGGAAAATGGAGGAGAAGGTAGCATTCATATTGACCTGGGGGTCGGTATTGATAATTCCCATACAGTTGGGACCTACTATGCGCATTCCGTATCTGTGAGCTATCTCAATTAATTTTTGTTGCCTGTCTATTCCTTCAACTCCGCTTTCTCCGAAGCCCGCTGATATTACCACGATACCTCTCACGCCTTTTTGCCCGCATTGTTCCGCTACCTGGTGAACTATTCGTGCTGGAACAATGACTATTGCCAGGTCGACTTCTCCGGGTATATCGAGAACGGACGGGTATGCCTTTACGGAGGCGACAACTTCAGCATTCGGGTTTACCGGATAGACAACGCCATTGAATTCCTGGTGCAGTATATTATGGAATAGCTTATTGCCAATGGTTCCCTGTCTTCGCGAAGCTCCAATAACAGCTATGGAACGGGGTTTAAGCAGAAATTCCAATGTATCTATGGTGGCACTTTTTTCTTGTGGCATGTCAGGCACCCTTCATTATTATACAGACAGTGTAATTATGACATACTCTGAATCATCAGGTGGAACAATCATCCTCCTGTGTATTTCAGCGCCTTGAATTCCATATGTAATAATGATAATTTACGACTAGTGCTAAACTAAGATTGAATTTTATCGTTAGTCAGGTTGGAAGGTTAAGGAAAGGAGGGATAAAAAATGAAAACAAAACTGGCTATAATATGTGTAGCTATAGCTACCTTGCTGTGCCTGTTTGCTTGTTCTTCAGCAGCCCCCAATCAGGTATCTGTAGATGAATCGTATTCAGGTGGGGATGTTGATATTGCTGTCGAAGGTTTATTAACTGTGACTCTGGAGTCTAACGCCACTACAGGCTTTCAGTGGGAGTTAGCGGGAACTACTGATCCATCTGTATTAGAAAAGCTGAGTAACGAATACGAGGCTCCTGAAGCGGTATCACCTCCCGGAACTGGCGGAAAAGAGGTGTGGATTTTCAAGGCAATTAAAAAGGGCAAAAGCACTATATCTATGGAATATAGCCGGCCATGGGAGGGAGGTGAAAAGGCGGCTCAGACCTTCACCCTGACAGTGGTTGTTAAATAGAGTATATAAAAATAACAGAAACAAATAACAGGGTATACTTGATATTTACAGACCACGATTTACTTGTTTTGTTATCTGGATAATCTCTGTTGTGTTATTTTTAATCTTCATCTGTAAGCGATTTACCGTTTTGTTCCAATAATAGAGTTCGACTCCTGCTAAATAAGGTGAGTACACAACCTAGATGGACGCATATCAGGACCGCATATATAATAGGTTGTAATAAGTCTGCGCGGGGATAGAATTGGACATGGAAACATATGATGTAACAGTGGTTGGGGGAGGGATCGGAGGTTCCATAGCTGCTAGGCTTTTGGCGAAACACGGTTTTAAAACCCTCCTGCTGGAGAAACTCAGGACGCCAAGGAATAAGCCTTGCTCAGGAATACAATTCCCCTATTTCGAAAAACTTGTAGGTGAAAAAATACCCAGGGAAAAGCTGTGTACAAACGAGCTATATCGGGTGGAGATGATAATGCCAGGTGGTGATTCTCTGAAAGGCCGTATGAAAATGTTGAATTTCTGGAGGTCAACTTTTGATAGTTGGCTGAACCAACTTGCTGTTGATGCTGGTACCGACTTTCGTGATGAAAGTAAATTACTGGATTTTAATATGGCTGGAGAACAGATAACAGTTAAAATGGCGGACAAGAGCGGAGAAAGGGAAATCAACACCCGCTATTTAATTGGTGCCGATGGTTTAAACTCCACAATAAGGAAGAGATTAAGACCGCAAGATTTCAAGGGGAAAAAAGCAGGAGGAACGATAAACTACTATTTTGCTGGCGGGGCTGGAATAGATCCCAATACGCTTTATATGTTCTATGACAGAGAGTTCGCACCTATCATGTTTGCATGGGTCTATTTGAAGGATGACCAGTGGGTGATAGGCACAGGTGCAGACAAAGACTTGCTGCAATATGCAGAACGTTTTCTTGGTTACATTCGGGAAAAGTATAGCGTTCGTGGGGAAATGATAAAAAGAGAAGGTTTCGCATCACCAATGGAAAGTGGAGTATATCTAGGTGAGACAAATGTTTTAATGGTTGGGGATGCTGCAGGTCTGGTCGATTTACACCGTGGACTCGGCATGGATAACGCTGCCTTGAGCGGACGGTTAGCTGCTAAGGCAATCATGAGTGCAGAAGAAACAGGTTGTTCCCCAATCGAATCCTATCAGCATCTTATGAGGAGGACTGTTCGTAAGGTACAGGGGAATGCCAAAAGGCAGGCTGCCAGATATACTACGAATAAATCCTTGGAAAATAGTCTATCTCGCTTGAACCTGATTAAAGGCGGACTCCTTATGATGATAGCATCCCAGATAAACAAGATACTGCCCCCGGAAAGAATAATAATGCTGCCACTCTAGAATCTGTTTTCAATGGTGGCTGGTTGTCGCTAAATTGGGAACCCGGGCTTAGGTATCTTTCCCTTTTTGCAAGTTTGCAAAGTTTAGATTGTACTCCTCAATCAACCCTTCATCGGCAAAGCTATAGTAATTATTATCGCCTATTATAATATGGTCCAGGACCCTGATCTGCATCATGTTACCAACGAAGAGTAAATCCCTGGTTATCCGTTTATCGTCATCGCTGGGCGTTGAATTCCCTGAGGGGTGATTGTGGGCAAAGATTAGAGCGGCGGCGTTATGCTTAATAGCCTTCTCCATGATTTCCCTGGGATAGATAGCACTGGCAGTCAATGTCCCTTCGAACAGATCCTCCACCTCGATAACTTGATTTTGTATATTCAGGAACATAACCTTGAATCTCTCCTTTGATAGGTCTCTCATTGAGAAATACAGATAATCGAAGACCTCTTTAGAGGATTTACAGTATGACTTGTCCAGAACTTTTTCCTTAAGAAATTCCTGGGGAACTTCCTGTATAAGCTTGATTCCAAATATATTGGATGGACCAATCCCATTGATTTTTTGTAGCTCTTCGGGAGGAGCCTGCAGGACTCCTCTCAGGGTTTTAAATCTTTTTATTGCTTCCTTGGCTTGGGGTTTACAGTCTTTACGAGGTGTTCCCAGAGTGAGCAGCAGTTCCACAATTTCGTAATCGTGGAATCCCTTTATCCCAGACTTAAGGAACTTCTGCCGTAGCCTTTTTCTATGTTCTTCCTTATGCCTATTTTTATTGGTTTCAGCCATTTTTAATTATTATATACTTTAACTATAATTGAAGGAATACCGGGGTAAGGATATGCAACGCTATTTTATTTGGACTATTGGCTGCCAGATGAATAAGGCTGAATCGCAGCGGATGGCCAGCTATCTGGATTATACTGACTATCAGGTTGCGGCTACAGTTCAGGAAGCTGACCTGGTTGTGCTCAATACCTGTGTAGTGAGGCAAAGTGCGGAGGACAAGGTTCTGGGGACACTGGGTTTACTGAAAGGGTTGAAAAAAGAGCATCCGAATCTCTCTATACTCGTTACTGGATGTTTTGTCGATTCTGACATTAAAGGATTGAAGAGACGATTTCCCCATGTTGACTTTTTCTTTAAGCCGGGAGCTTTTTCGCAGTTGACTGGCTGGATTCAAGAGACGCAGGACATTTACTCTACACCCGAAACCCAGTATGCAGCACTCAAATGGAGGGCGCCTTCTCCATGCGCCTTTGTTTCCATTATCCAGGGCTGTAATAAATTCTGCTCCTATTGTATTGTCCCGTACAGGAGAGGTAGAGAGATAAGTCGTCCTTTAGGGGAAGTAGTTGGTGAAGTCAAGGGGCTTGTGGAGCAGGGGGTAAAGGAGGTAACTTTGCTGGGTCAGAATGTCGATTCCTATGGACATGACTTATCTGAGCGCCCCGATTTGGCTGATTTGCTAGCTGAGCTAAATGGCGTTGGCGAACTGGCTCGAATTCGTTTTTTAACCAACCATCCCAGGGATATGAGCCAGAAGCTCATCGAAGCTGTAGCTTCTCTGGGCAAAGTTTGTGAACATCTTAATTTGGCTGTTCAGTCAGGTGACAATGATATACTGAAGGCTATGAGACGTGGATATACCATAGAGCAGTTCCGTGAGCTTCTCCATACTATTAAATTGTATATGCCTGGAATATCTTTGAGCACAGATATTATCGTTGGCTTCCCGGGGGAAACTGATGAGCAATTTGAGCGTACCTATGCATTACTTGAAGAGATAAAATTTGATATGGTTCATGTGGCAGCTTACTCTCATCGTCCTGGTACCATCGCCTGTCAGAAATATGAGGATAATGTTCCTCTGGGAGTCAAAAAAGAAAGGTTTGGTAGAATCGAGCAACTCCAGACCAATGTGGCTACTATAATAAATTCTGCTTATCGTGGTGAAACAGTGGAGGTGCTGGTAGAAGGTCAGAAGAAAGGGAAGTGGTATGGACGCACCAGAGGTGATAAGATAGTGTTTTTTAACAACAATGATGATTGCTTGGGGCAACTGGTAAAAATCAGAGTTGAAAAAACAAGCCCCTGGTCTTTACAGGGCAGGGTTAACTATAATGGCTAGTTAAATAAAACAAGGAGGATTGTAATGGAACAACTTGGAAGCGTAGCCCCGCTGATTATCTTTCTGGTATTAATCTTTGCCATGATGTATTTCCTTATGATTAGACCACAACGCAAGAGACAGAGAGAACAGCAAGAACTACTACAGCAAATCAAGAAAGGCGAGAAGGTGATTATCTCTGGTGGGATTTATGGACAGATCGAAAGCGTTAGTGAGGAGACTGTAGTTGTGAAGGTAGAATCGGGGGCAACTATGAGGGTGCTTAAGAGCAGCGTAATGGGTAAACAGCAAAGTAAATAGGAGTTAGCATATAAATATAAGCTTTCCATGGGTGAAGCTGTTAAGGCGTAACGATAATCGTAAGTGGACAATATCAAACAAGCCAAAGAAAAGATAGCCAAGCTAAAAAGAGAACTAAAAGCAATTATTGTAGCTCATAATTATCAGAGACCTGAAGTGCAGGACATCTCTGATTTCACCGGTGATTCTCTGGAGCTGGCGAGGATGTGTGTTGGTACAAGGGCAGAGGTTATTGTATTCTGTGGTGTTCGCTTTATGGCTGAAATGGCAGCTATTCTTAATCCAGATTCTACGGTACTCTTGTCACATTATGGTGCTAGCTGTCCCCTTGCGGGCAAGATTGATGTTGAAACCCTGAGGCAATGGAAAAATAGATATCCTAAAGCTACCGTTGTGGCTTATGTTAATACTACGGCGGCAGTTAAGGCTGAAAGCGATATCTGCTGTACCTCTGCCAATGGAGTGGATGTTGTGAACGCGGTAATGAATGAGGAAATACTTTTTGTCCCCGATCAAAATCTGGGACACTATATTTCCACTATGACCAGTAAAAGAGTGATTCTCTATCCTGGCTTCTGTTATGTTCATGATAGGATTACCGCAGAACAAGTCGAATCAACCAAGCTGCAATATCCACAGGCTAGAATTCTTGTTCATCCTGAGTGTCGCCCTGAGGTTATCGATCTGTGTGATGCTGCTCTGAGCACTTCCCAGATGCTTCGATATGTTAAGCAGAGCAATGACAGGGCTTTCCTTATTGGTACGGAGGAGGGCACGCTACATCCTTTGAGAAAGCAAAATCCAGAGAAGGAATTCCACACCATAGCCAGTAACTTTGTCTGCGCTGACATGAAGAAAACAACACTGGATATTGTTATTGAGACTATGGAAACAAGGAGTAATGTGATTACTGTGCCAGGGGAAATAAGGGATAGGGCCAAGCAAGCTATTGATAGAATGCTGGCTATAACCTGATAGAAAAGATTCCCTCTTCTAGTGATAGTAGAAGAATGAGAGGAACTTTCCTCGTCTTCCACTCGCCCTTTACATGGCGAGGAATGAGAGGGTGAATGAAATACTACGACTATATAGTGGTAGGCAGTGGCATTGCAGGCCTTTATATTTCTTTACTCGCTATAGAGAGAGGCAGTGTTCTTGTCCTGACTAAGGGTAGTATTGATGACTGCAATACCAGGCATGCTCAAGGCGGCATTGCTGTTGCCATGGGAAGAGATGACTCTCCCAGCCTTCATTTTAAAGATACTATAGCTGTCGGGGGTGGCTTGTGTGATGCTGAGGCGGTGCGTATTTTAACTGATGAGGCTGCTGATTGTATTGCCGACTTGATCAGGTTTGAGGTTCCTTTTGATACCTTAAATGGTGAGATTACTCTTGCGAGAGAGGCTGCTCACAGCGTCCCGCGTATTATCCATGCTGGTGGTGATGCCACTGGTGAGTATGTTGAAGTTAGCTTAAGTCAGAAAGTGCGTGCTGGGCAGGTTAAGGTTCTGGAACACTGCATGGCTAGCGAAATATTGTTGGGAAATGGCGGAGTAAATGGTTTGAGGGCTCTTGATTGTCGGAGTGGTGATGTGGAGGAATATGGCTGCCGGTTTCTTATTATTGCTACCGGTGGTGTTGGCAGACTGTTCAAATATACCACTAACTCCGATGTGGTTAGCGGGGATGGTATAGCATTAGCTTTTGAAGCTGGAGCTGAAGTTGACGATATGGAATTTTTCCAGTTTCATCCTACAGTTCTTCGCTTACCAGGAGTAGCCCCCTTTCTTATCTCCGAAGCAGTAAGAGGCGAAGGAGGGGTGCTCAGGAATGCGGAAGGATATCGATTTATGACTGATTATATTACGGAGGCTGAGCTGGCACCGAGGGATATAGTAGCTCGAAGCGTTGTATATGAAATGAGAAAGACGGGCAGCGATACGGTTTTCCTTGATGTTACCCACTTGCCGCCTCGGCTGATTACTACCCGCTTCCCGCACATCTATCGTTTTTGCTTGGAGCATGACTTGGACGTTACCAAGGAGCTTATTCCGGTAGCCCCGGCAGCGCATTATCTTATGGGTGGGGTGAGGGTAAATGGCTGGGGTGAGACGAATATTCCAGGTTTGTTTGCCGCTGGTGAAGCTGCTTGTACCGGAGTGCATGGCGCTAACAGGCTGGCATCGAATTCATTGCTTGAGGCACTTGTTTTTGGTAAACGTATGGTGCAGGGAACTGAATTGGCTGGTTCCTCCAGTCGTTGGCAGGAGCTAGGTGGAGAAGAAATTCCTCACGTCCTCCCTGACCGTGAGTCATCACCTGACATACCATCAATTACCCTACCCAGATTGCAGTCTCTCATGTGGGATAACGTAGGTATTATTCGTTCTGGCGAAAGCCTGAGCGAAGCTGCACGCATCTTAGCTACATGGCAAAGTTCGCTACCTCAACCAAATGATCGCCCTTCATATGAACTAAGGAACCTGATTTTATGTGCTAGATTGATGACTGAAGCTGCTTTACTACGTGAGGAAAGTCGTGGTGCTCATTTCCGCACTGATTATCCACAATCCTCACCTGCCTGGCAACGACATATATTTTTCAGGAGTAGAAATGTCAGTTGAAGCTCAGGTTGAAGAAATCGTTGTCCTTGCGCTTGCTGAGGACATTGGTCAGGGCGATGTTACTACACAGGCTTTAATTCCAGAAGATCAGAAAGGTGCCGCCTCCATCATAGCAAAAGAACAGGGCGTTTTAGCCGGAATTGATGTGGCCAAGAAGGTGTTTCACAGGGTAGACCCAGAGCTAAAAATAGATGTATTGCTTGAAGACGGATCTAGAATAAAGGCAGGAGATGTAATCGCTACGGTGGAGGGCAAAATAGCCAGTATTCTCAAAGCTGAGAGGGTGGTTTTAAACTTCCTGCAGAGGCTCAGTGGTATTGCATCGGAGACAGATCGCTATGTGGAAGCGGTCAAGGGATTGCCAGTACGGGTTACCGATACCAGAAAGACGACACCGGGTTTGAGGTTACTGGAAAAGCATGCTGTTCGGGTTGGTGGAGGGGAGAATCATCGCATGAATCTGGGAGATGCCATACTCATTAAGGATAATCACTTAGTGGCGCTTCGCAGCCAGGGATTGAATCTCAAGGACATAGTGGCAAAGGCAAGGCAAAATATATCGCGGCGGCTAAGGGTGGAAGTAGAGACAACAACCGTGCAAGAGGCTATAGAAGCTGCTGATGCTGGAGTAGATGTTGTTATGCTTGATAATATGAATCTTGAAAACATGCGCCAAGCGGTAAAAGCTCTCCATGGACGCGTTTTAATTGAAGCATCGGGAGGAATTACATTAGATAGAATTCGAGCTGTAGCTGAAACTGGCGTTGATTTTATCTCAGTTGGTGCACTTACTCACTCAGTTAAAGCTTTGGATATTAGTGTGGAGTTTTAATCACCTTTTTGGCGATAACCAGGTAGCGGTCTGGCGCATCTTCCAGACAGGTTATTGTAAAGCCAGCATGCTTTATCAATTCTCTCAGTTGAGATTCATCTGGCAGAAGGTCGGTGTTGACTATTCCGCCTATGGATTTATGTAGGTGATTAATGGTATTTCGGCTTGCAGTATGGCAGATGACTAAACGACCGTTGCCTTTAATCACACGGGCTATTTCTTTGAGGGCCTTTGGTTTGTCTCCAAAGTGGGGGAAAGCGCTGTAGCATAAAGCTAAATCGGCGAATTGGTTGGGTAAAGGGAGGGCTGCAACATCAGCTTGAATAAAAGCCACAGGAGGCAGGAATCCTTTAGCTTTAGCCTGGTACAACATCTTTGCTGAGAAGTCCAGGGCTACGATTCTTCCTTCATTTCCTACTGCCTTGACCAAGAGGGGTAGGAGAATGCCTGTACCACTCCCAATATCGAGCACGCGGCTACCAGACTGGATATTGAGTTCGTTAACGATATTGCCGAGACACTCCACACTCTTCAGAGTAACCTCGCTGTCCCACTTTAAAGCCAGCTGGTCGAAGTATTGTTGACGTTGCTTATCTAACTTGTTAGTTGAATTTGTTGCCATCTTTTTATCTTTCTCTTGGGAGAAAATGCTGTTGCTAGGCCGAATATAATGGAAGATGTTATCACGATAGATGCTCCTGAGGGAATATCCAGGAAGTAAGAGGCTGCAAGTCCTGCCCAACATGAAATAACGCCAAAGGCGGAGGCGATTAATAGCATTCGTTTTAAGCTGTAAGTAAGTTGATATGCTGCTGCTGCGGGATTTAATATCAGGCTAAAGATGAGCAAGCCACCGATGCTCCGCATTGAGGCAGTAATGGTTAGCCCGGTAACAAGTAGCAGACCATAAAAAATTAGGGTAGCGGGGATGCCTACTGCCATGGCTACCTGTCGGTGGCAAATTACCGACTGGATTTCCTTATAGAAGGTAGCTATCAGTGCGATTATTATACCTGTTACTACAAGCAGGAAAATCAAATCCTGTTTGGTGGTAGTAAGGATACTTCCCCAGAATAGGTTCAGGGCTTCGGTTCGAGAACCTGGCATCATACCCAGAAACAGGAAGGCTAGTCCCAGCATAAGGGAGAAGACGATGCCAATTGAGGTATCGAGGTTTAATTCTCCGCGGTCAGCCATAGGGCCAATGACGGCTGCTGAAGCCAGGCTGAAAGCTAGAGCACCAGCGAGGGGGTTAAATCCCAACCATATGCCAAGTAGAGCCCCAGCAAAGGCAGCGTGGGCGATACATACCCCGATGAAAGAGAGATGCATGGTAACCACAAAGACACCAATAATGGAACAGGTTATACCACCGCATAACCCGGCAAGGATGGCATTTTGCATAAATTGGTATTGTAGTACAGAAAGATCCATGGTTCTTTCCTGTCAGTTGCGAGGAGCATCATTTGGAACTGGGACCGGAGCTCCGTAAAGTTGATTCAAAATATCCTTTCTGAGCATCGATTTGGGGCTTCCTTGCTGGAAGATTTTACCTTCTTTCATCAGAATTACCCGATGGCAAATAGAAGGCAGTTGTCTGAGGTCATGAGTGACGAATAGGGTGGTCATGTGTTGTTTGTTGTGTATGGACTGTATAAGGTTTAGAATTTCCCATTGAGCTCGCTCATCAACAGCAGCTGTGGGCTCATCAAGGAGGAATATATCGGGCTGCTGTACCAGAGCCCTGGCGATAGCTGCTCTTTGATATTCGCCTCCAGATAGATGGCCTATAGGACGCTGCGATAGATGGGCTATACCAACCATATCCAGTGCTCTGTCTACAATTTCCCAGTGGGTTCGCGTTGGCTGGTGGAATAGCCCCAGGCGACCATAACGGCCTACCATTACGGTCTCCCTTACATTGATAGGCAATCGAGGGTCAATATTCTCAACCTGCGCTACATAGCCTATTCGCTTTCTCAGTTTGATGCCATTGCTTCCATTCACCGGTATACCCAGCACCCGGGCTTCACCTTGGACAAGTTTGCCTAAACCATTAATTACGGTGAGTAAAGTGGTTTTACCAGCGCCGTTGGGACCAATGATACCGATGAACTCCCCTTGCTTAACCTTCAGGGATACACCCTGCAGGGCTACATCTTCCCGGTAGGAAACAACGGCATCCTTGATGTTGATAACCTCGTTATCCATGTTTTTGTTTCCACTCAGCCAGGGACTGGAGTAGCAAATCAACATTCTTGTCTATTGTCTTCTCCCAGGTTTCGGTTCCTTCAAATCCACCGGGGAAATTGGATATGGTTACCTGTATAGCTCCAATGTCCTGTGCCATGGTCTCGCTTGTCGCGGTTCCGCCGCTTTGCAGATTATCTATAACCAGGGCTACACCAGCCTGTTTGGCTTGGGTTATCAATTGCTCCATATCTGTTACACTCAATTCTTCGGGGCGACCATAGGTAGCTACCACGTCGAATCCAGCCCAGTTTATAAATTCCGCCTGCATGTTGGAACAAATAACTTTTACACCGTCTACTTCTGCCTCAAGCAATCTGTTTTCTATTTCTTCGCCCTTAGCCAGAACAGCTTGCGTTCGTTCATTGGCTCTCTCCTGGTAATGTGCTGAGTTTGCCGGGTCTATCTCACTAAGAGCCTGGGCTATCTTAACTGTGGTTTCAGCCTGGACTCCGGGTATCATTGGCGCATCGGGGACGTCAATAACTTTAATGATAAGGTTGGCATTATCGGCTGCTGTGATAAGTCCTGTTATGTTTGCCATGTCCTGCTGCCAGTTGTGGATAATGAGGGCTTTACTGCTGGCTAGCATCTCAACATCGCTGGGCTTTACATCGTAATGTCCGGGGCACATTCCTGGGGGTATAAGATTATGCACCTCCAGTTTACCATCAGCTATATCCTGTGTGATATCAGCTATGAGTGAGCTTCCAGTCATAATATCAGCTACTGGGTGGGTACAGGATAGTGGTGTAAGGAATACTCCCAAAAGTAATATTGACATGATCTGCAGCGAGAATCTTTTCATCGTGATTTCCTCCTTTTATTGTTGACCTTTTTGCAATTAGTTGCAATAACTTGGCACAAAAAAATTTAACCCCTTTTCTCACGGCAATCTTTACACTCTCCTGAAATGGCTAAGTGTCTCAGATCTGCTTCAAAACCATAGTCATGAAGCAGTGTGTCCTTTAATGGATATAGCACGGATTCATCCAGGTCCGTTATCTTGTTGCATCTGCGGCAAACCAGGTGGTGGTGATGTCCCTTGTCAGCGTTATGATAGCGGGCACGTCCATCGCCGAAGTCGGTTTCGGTAACCAGGTTTAATTCCTTCAGTAACTCCAGGGTGCGATAGACGGTGGAGATGTTAGTGTAAGGATAGAAAGTGTGTAGCTTGCCGTATATCTCTTCAGCGCTGATGTGGCTATTGGTATCATAGATGATTTTAAGAATTAACAATCGCTGCGGAGTCAGGCGATGACCTTTTTCTCTCAGGATTTCGTAGCAACGCATTTAAGAAGGGGATTATAACAGGTCGACGGAATTATTGCAAGCGGTTGCTGATGCAATTATTTGCTTTTACCTTCCAGCATTAAGGTGACCGGCCCATCGTTTTGTATCTCAACCAGCATGTGTTCTTGAAAAGCCCCCGTTTCTGTTTTGAGGCCACTGGAGCAAACTTGGTTCACAAAAAAGTCATATAATTTTTTAGCTGTATCCGGTGGAGCTGCTTCGGTGAAGCTGGGACGTCTCCCCTTGCGTGAATCTGCTAAAAGGGTAAACTGGCTGACTATCAGGATTTCACTTCCCGTTTCGAGAGCGGAGAGGGCGAATTTTCCTGCGTCGTTGGTAAAAATGCGTAGATTAATTATTTTGTCGGCTAAATAGCAGGCATCTTCTTCCGAATCACATTTAGCGATACCCAGAAAAACTACCAGTCCTGGGCCAATTTTACCCACCACTCTATTATTTGTGGTTACAGAAGCACTGGCAACTCGTTGAACTAGCACTTTCATTTTTGATTTTTTAATTAAATCATGTTAAATTAGAATACTAGAAGAATATTATAGTTGATTAAGTGGGTAAAAACCCACTTTTTTATTAAATTTATATTGAGATAAGAAGCAAATGAAGAGAGAGTTTATGGCAGCCATTACTCAACTTGCGGCTGAGAGGAACTTATCTAAAGATGTAGTGTTGTCGATCTTGGAAACGGCGCTTGTCTCGGCTTATAAAAAAGATGCATTCAACCGCGAGCAGGATATCTCGGTCAGGATTGACCCTGATGCTGCTGATATCAAGGTCTATATCAGAAGAATTGTAGCTGACCCGGTCATGGAACCACTCAAGGAAATTTCTATAATTGAGGCTCGGGAATTACGAGGTGATGTTCAGGTTGGTGAAGTAGTAGAGATTGAGTCTACACCTAGAAATGCCGGGCGTATTGCTGCCCAGACAGCGAGGCAGGTTGTTTTACAACGGTTACGTGAAGCAGAACACCACGCGACCTATGAACGTTTTGCCAGTAGAGAGGGTGAAATTGTAAGCGGGACAATTCAATTTATCCAACCTAAACAAATATATATTAGTTTAGGCAAGACAGAGGCAATACTTCCTGTAGAAGAGCAGGTGGCTGGTGAACGTTATCATAGAGGGCAACAACTCAGATTCTATCTTTTAGAGATAAACCAGGGAGCAAGGGGACCGCAGATAGTGGTTTCTCGCTCCCATCCGAGTCTTATGAGGCGGCTTTTTGAACTGGAGATCCCTGAAGTTCATAGTGGCATTGTAGAGGTAAGAGCCATAGCACGCGAAGCTGGACGTCGAAGTAAAGTGGCTGTGTCAACTTATCAGGATGGTGTTGATCCTGTAGGTTGCTGTCTAGGATCTCGAAGCATCAGATTGCAGGGTATTATCAACGAACTGAATGGCGAGAAAATAGACGTGATTCAATGGCACGCTGACCCTAAAATGTTTATCTCTTATGCCCTTAGCCCTGCTCAAGTAGCAAGTATTGAATTAAATAAGGCGGGAAATACTGCTACTGTGATTGTTCCCGATAGGCAACTATCTCTGGCTATAGGAAAAGAAGGGCAAAATGCCAGATTGGCGGCAAAACTCACGGGGTGGCGAATTGACATTAAGAGTGTCTCCACTGCTGAAGCGGAAAAGGTGAGCTTGGAAGAAATCGGTGAACAGCGTAAGGTTGTTGAGGAACACGAGGTTGGTGAGGAGCCTGGGGTGGGTGAGGAATTGGAGGAGAGCGAAGTACTTTATGCCGTCCCATCTGAGCCTGAAGAGCAGGAATTGATAGATGAGGGTGAACTAAAGGATATAACTACGCTTTTAGAAAGCGAAGAATTTAAATTAGCTACGGAAGCTTCTTCTGTGGAGGTTGGGGGAGAACCACATATTAGATTTGCCGAAGATATTTTACCAAGAAGACCGGGAACGGGAATACCAAGTACTGGGAAAGATACAAAATTGGAAAAAAGTAAAGCTAAGGGCAAAGGGCGTAAGGAGAAGAAGGTTTATATCGAGGAAGATGAGCCAGAAGAATAAACATATACCTCAACGTACTTGTATTGCCTGCCGGCAGGCGAGGGATAAAAGGGATTTGGTTCGCCTGGTACGAACAGACAGTGGAGATGTCGTGGTGGATCTGCCAGCAAAAAAATCAGGTAGAGGTGCTTATTTATGCCCTCGAAAGGATTGCTGGGAAATAGGATTGAAAGGAAATCGTTTGGAGCATGTTTTGCGAATAAAGCTTGGAGTTGATAATCGCCAGAATTTAATGGACTTCGGCAATAGCTTGCCAGGGAGGGATTAGATTTGAGTAATAGAGAATTGGAGCAGTTGGCTAACCAAAAATCAGGAAATGAGGCTAAAGAAAATCAACCAGCCTTGCCACAAGTTGAACTTCCACCTTCAATAACCCTGAAACAGTTAGCTGAGACCTTGCAGGTAGAGCCTGTGAAAGTTATTAAGCAGTTAATGAGGAAGGGCATCATGGCCAGTATAAATAAAACTATTGATTTCGATACTGCAGCCATAGTAACTCAGGATCTGGGCTATCAGGTTCAACGAAAAATAGAGCAACATGCACCATACTCTCGTAAAAGTGGAGAAGGAGATAAACTACAAGTCCGTCCTCCGGTAGTCACCGTAATGGGACATGTTGATCATGGTAAGACGACTTTGCTCGATGTTATCAGGAAAACGAACGTAACTGCTCGTGAGGCGGGAGCCATAACCCAGCACATTGGTGCTTATCAAGCCATAGTTGATGGTCGCAAAATCACTTTTCTGGATACCCCAGGGCATGAGGCCTTTACCGCTATGAGGGCTCGTGGAGCAAGGGCAACTGACATTGTAGTTCTGGTGGTTGCTGCTGATGATGGTGTTATGCCTCAGACTATAGAGGCTATAGACCATGCCAGGGCAGCCGAGGTAAGTATATTGGTTGCTATTAATAAAATTGACAAACGTAATGCCAATCTTGACCGTATGAAGCAGCAGCTTTACGAGCAGGGATTAATTATTGAAGAATGGGGTGGTGATGTTGTTTGTGTTCCCGTTTCAGCGAAGAAAGGGAAAGGGATCTCGGATTTGTTGGAGAACCTGTTCCTTGTTGCTGATATATTGGAACTAAAAGCCGATCCTGATTGTGTGGCCGAGGGTGTTGTTATTGAAGCTAAGCTGGATAAGACTAAAGGGTCTTTGACTACTCTTCTGGTTCAGAAAGGTACCCTTGAAGTAGGTAACATCGTAGTAGCTGGTGGCGTATGGGGTAAAATCAAAGCTATGTTTGATGACAATGGGAAGCGTGTTAAGAAGGCTGGGCCATCAACCCCAGTGGAAATCCTGGGCATGAATGGCATCCCAGAGTCTGGGGGGTTGTTTACTGTAGTTGCTGATGAACACCAGGCAAGAAATATTGCCGATGAGTATGAAACTGGAAGAGTCCGTGTGCCTTTAAATTTAAGCTCCCTTTCCAAACAAATAGGTAATGGGCAAGTCAAAGAACTCAATATTATTTTAAAGACAGATGTCCATGGCAGCATCGAACCAATAAAGAATTCCATAGAACGATTAAGCACAGAGGAGATAAGGGTTAATGTTATTCATGCTGCCAGCGGCAGTATAACAGAGAGTGATGTATTTCTTGCTGCTGCTTCAAAGGGCATTATTATTGGTTTTAATAGCAATCCGGCACCAGGAGCGCAACAGGTAGCTGAAGCGGAAGGGATAAGCATTCGGCGTTATGATGTAATTTACAGGCTGGAGGAGGACGTGAGCAAAGCATTGAAAGGAATGCTTGAGCCGACTTATATAGATGTAATTGGTGGACGTGCTGAAGTACGGGCTATATTCACCAGCAGTAAGCTGGGCAATGTAGCGGGAGTATATGTTAAAGAGGGCAAAGTGTGGCGAGATGCCAAGGTCAAGGTGTTGCGGAAGAATGAAGTAATCTGCGAGTCTCGAATCTCCAGCTTAAGGCGTTTCAAGGAGGATGCCGCGGAGGTATCTGCTGACCTTGAATGTGGTATAGGCGTAGAAGGATTTACTGATTTCTTAGTAGGCGATATTATCGAGTTTTATGGAAGGGAGAGGGTGAGCTAGGCTATCAAATGCTGTTATAAGTGGAGCGCGATATGCTGAAGAATCTTTGCTATACTCCGAATAGGGGATATGGAATTTACTGGAGGCTGGAATGTCCAGGCGCACTGAAAGACTAAGCAAGCTTATCAAGCAGGAAGTCAGCGGGTTACTTGAGCGAGAGGTTAACGACCCAAGGCTAAGTAATCTTATCTCGGTAACAGAGGTTTCAGTTTCACCTGATCTTAAGTATGCCAAAGTGTATGTTAGCATACTTGGGAATGAAATCGATAAAACAGAGATGCTGGCGGGTTTTAATGCAGCCTGCGGATTCTTACGTAAGAGACTGGCTCCTCGTTTGAGAATGAGGTGTATTCCACAGCTTAGCTTCTATTATGATGACTCTATTGAACGGGGAGCAAGGGTACTTAAGTTAATCGAACAGGTTGGCAATGCTGAGTAGTCTGATTTCTTACTGGAAATATATCAAGGGAGTACACTGCTTCAGGTTATCAACAACGTGGAGCAAGTTATTGCAATTGTAAAATGATGGCTGCTAGAATAAGCAAACGTTGCTATCAAGGTATTGACAATGGTAAATCTGCCTGTTTTAGTTCTTAATCAGAGTTATGAGCCGTTGAACTTGTGTCGTGTACGTCGGGCTATAATGCTGGTTTTTTATGGTAAAGCTGAAGTAATGGAAAATAGCCGGGGAGAGCTTCATTCCGTTACACAGGTTTTTCAGGTGCCTTCGGTAGTTCGACTCGTTTATATGGTCAAGCGTCCACGTTATCAGAGAAAGTTGACCAAGTTCGAGGTGTTTAATCGTGACAATTATACCTGCCAATATTGTGGTCGACAGACAAAGGAACTCACTTTAGACCATATTGTCCCGCGTTGGTTGGGTGGAGAGCACACCTGGGGGAATGTGGTCAGCGCCTGTAAGCTCTGTAATCGCCGTAAAGGTGGCAGGACACCTGAGGAAGCCGGGATGAAACTACTTCACGAGCCACGTTCACCACGCAATGATGGTTTCTATATTCCTTATCACTACATTAACACGCATAGTGAGTGGCGGAAATATCTGCCTCATTCATGATGTATTTCGTCGAGAGGTATCTCCTTAACTTTATCACTATCAAGCAGTTTAACTGTTACCAGTTCTTTCAGCAGGTTGGTGCTTATCACCTGGCCTCTGCCGAAGGGTGTTGATATTTCCTTGCCTTCCTGAGGCATTTTCTCCTTTATAGTTGCGTACTGTTTATTTTCGTAGCTGAGGCAGCAGAGAAGCCGCCCGCAGATGCCTGATATCTTCATAGGACTTAGTGCAAGAGCCTGCTGTTTGGCCATTTTAATGGAGACAGGAGTAAACCCGGTGAGAAAGCTCTGACAACACAAGGGATAACCGCACTTACCTATACCACCCAGTAATTTGGCTTCATCTCTTGGTCCTATTTGCCTCAATTCCACACGTATTTTAAGGCTGTGGCTTAATTTTCGAACCAGGTTTCGGAAGTCGATTCTTTCTTTAGCGCTAAAAAATATGGTAAGGTGATCGCTACTGAAGTCATAGTGAGCCGATAGAAGTTTCATCTTCAAGCCAAGCTGGTTTATCAGTTCGCTACATTTATCAACTGCGTCTTTTTCCCTGTCCTGTCGGGCTTCTTCCAGATCTTCTGGTTGGGCACGGCGTATTAACGGTAGCAGTGGTTTTTTGCCCTTGTCTCTTGGTTGAACCTTGGGTATGGTTATCTTAGCCAGATTTGGACCATGGTCGGTATCTACTACTACCATGTCGCCGGCTTGCAACTGCATATCACCAGCATCGCAGTAGAATACATTGCCTCTGGATTGGAAACGGACTCCGATTATACTAGCCATTATGATTGCCTCTCTTCGCCCGAAGCGGGATTTTAGGCATATTAAGCATTAGTGATTCGAATGCCAGCCGGGCATTAACATTCCTGTAGATTTGCTCCTCTGTCAGTAATAAGTTATTA
>Ga0209986_10001242_pt1 | contig 24631 bp, 27 predicted proteins | sample BlataG_FD_183168 | JGI IMG/M metagenome (GOLD analysis project Ga0209986, IMG submission 183168) | Deep subsurface microbial communities from Black Sea to uncover new lineages of life (NeLLi) - Black_00105 metaG (SPAdes) (version 2) | ecosystem: Environmental > Aquatic > Marine > Oceanic >... | reverse complement strand
CTGTGTAAAAAGAGGCCCGGCAGGGATACCCTGCCGGGCCCATAGGAACGTAGGCCGGGAGGGACTCGAAGTAGTGCAAGAAACCTCGGGAAACGATGCGCTCGCCGTAGAGGGCAACGTAAAATGCAACGCACTTGCTGACGATTCCAGCGCAATCGACGCTGATCTACAGTCGATTATCGACGCATGGGCCGAACTGCCTAGGTCAGTGCAGGCGCGCATTCTGGCTTTGGTTAAAGCGGAGGTAGGAAAACGGTGATCGAAGGTCAGTTGCTTATCGGACCAAGTATGCAGTGCGAGTGGGAGACCGTCTGGCAAATCAAGGCGATCTCCATAAGCGGAACGACGCCAAAGTTAAATTCAGTTGTCAACAACTAGGTTCTGATGACCGCTAAAGCACCTTATCGAACGGTCAACTCATTTGGCGATCAACACGAGTATTCAGTTGTATGTTTCAGGCTAATAGGATCGACATTATTCGCCTACATAGGGCGGTCAATTGAATGCTTAATAGCTCGCACTTTCGTTGCAAGTATTCGGTGCTATCGCAATTTTCAATTACGTAAAACGGGTTTGCGCCCCAGGTGGTAGAAGCAGCTTTTTTGAGTGTTTTTGCTGTCATTAAATGCTGTCATTTGCAAAATTCTGCAGATTTATAACGAGTTACGACGAACGATCTCTTTGTTCGTTGCGAAAAAAACTAACCGAGGTGTAACTACGGCAGGCCCCAAAACACGCGTTGCCGACAAAATCACCGGACTCGTTAAGGATGAAGTAGGTTTTGAATCGGCATCTCAACTGGTAGTTCAACTGGTAGTTCAACTGGTAGTTCAACTGGTAGTTCAACTGGTAGTTCAACTGGTAGTTCAACTGGTAGTTCAACTGGTAGTTCAAATTGCAATCCAAACTGTAGTCCAGCCACCCTTTTATCAACGAATGAAAACGCTCGACTAGCGGTTACCCTCTATTTCTAAGGTCTGGCACGCCCTGTTTTCGCCCCGTATGCTGGAAGGGTCAAAAACACTGAGGGCAATTCTATGAAAACGTACAGCAGACTAACGCTATCTTTGTTGCTTCTGGTTCTCGTGGTGCCACAGGTGGGTGCGGATGAGCCGCCTGAGAATGGCAAGCACGTTGAGTACTACGAGAATGGCAACAAGAAATCAGAGACTCATTACAAGAACGGCAAGCTAGATGGCCTTGCGACTTTTTGGTACGAAAACGGTCAGAAGGAACAAGAGGCTAATTACAAGGACGGTAAGATTGATGGCCTTGCGACTTTTTGGTACGAAAACGGCCAGAAGCGTTTTGAAGGACATTACAAGGACGGCAAGCGAGATGGCCTTGAGACTAAGTGGCATGAAAATGGCAAGAAAAAAACAGAAGGACATTACAAGGACGGTAAGATTGATGGCCTTGCGACTGCGTGGCACGAAAACGGCCAGAAGCGTTTTGAAGGACATTACAAGGACGGTAAGCGAGACGGCCCGGTGGCTACGTGGGATGAAAATGGCCAGAAGGAATTAGAGGAACATTACAAGGACGGCAAGCGAGATGGCCTTTGGACTAAGTGGCATGAAAATGGCCAGAAGGAATTAGAGGAACATTACAAGGACGGCGAGCTAGATGGCCGTGAGACTGGTTGGTACGAAAATGGCCAGAAATGGTGGGAGAAGCATTACAAGGACGGTAAGATTGATGGCCTTTGGGCTTCCTGGTACGAAAACGGCAAGAAGAGATCAGAGGGCCATTACAAGAACGGCGAGAAGGATGGCCTTTGGACTGGGTGGCATAAAAACGGCCAGAAGAGACAAGAGGCCCATTACAAGAACGGCAAGCGAGATGGCCTTGAGACTAAGTGGTATAGAGACGGCGAGAAATCAGAGATTTATTACAAGAACGGCAAGGAAGAGGGCCTTTCGACTTGGTGGGATGAAGATGGCAACAAGACGCAAGAAGTTCAATTCAAAGACGGCAAAGTAGTAAGCCGCAAAGAGTTCTAGCGGTCACGGGTAGCCGACTGATCCCCGGCGAACGATTACGCAGGTTCGAGATGTTCGAGATCCCGTACGATTTTAGGCCCCTCCCACCCTCTATTTCTAAGGTCTGGCACGCCCTGTTTTCAGCCCGTATGCTGGAAGGTGTTATTAACTCAGCGGGGGGTGGTATGCGTTACGCGGCAGTGGCTTTGATGATCGGTGCCTGCCTTTTGGCGGGTTGAACGCCGGGGCTGGGGTGGGGAGACTGGGGCGGTTCGCTGAGTCCGATCCTGGAGCGATGATCGGCCGTCTTTGACGGCCACAGAATGCCCTTTCCAACGCGGGATTATGACAAGGAGAGAAACACTGTGACAGAAAAGCAACACGCACCATTAAACACGAACTCTCTGTGGGGAGAACAGTGTCCCCATTGCGGTATTCAGATTCCCCGCGGAGGGTATGGAACTTGCAGCGCCTGTAACAAGGAATTCGTTTGGGTGCGTAGTGGTATCGACCCAATTGGTGAAACTATTTTTGAGGGACCATGTTTACCTGGCCAAGAACAGGAAGCACTGGCCTACCTGCGACAAAAAGCAGTGGAAGAACGGGCTGGGTGCTTTGGCGCGCTCATCGCTATAGCAACAATACCAGTCACAGTGTGGTTGATGTGTGGCGCATAAACCATCTATCGAATCTTTGAGACAGCGCTAAGTCATTCGTGCTTCCGCGTTCTGCTGCTAGACCTCTTTGCTCAGCGTCGGCCAGCGCTCTTGGCAAGCAACTGCAGCCGCGGGTCGAGGGGCTATTCACGAGCCCGCTTTCTCGGAAATTATCCCCAGTTGATCCCCAATGTTTTCCAGAACATACGTTTTCCCCCGGAAACGAACCAACAGTTCGAGTCCCATTGGAAGGACGACAAGCGAGATGGCCCCTACACTCTTTGGCATGAAAATGGCCAGAAGAGAATAGAGTCCCATTACAAGAACGGCGAGCAAGATGGCCTTTGGACTTGGTGGGATGAAGATGGCAACAAGACTGTAGAAATCCAGTTCAAAGATGGCGCAGAAGTAAGCCGCGAAGAGTTCTAGCCCCCAGTCTTTCTCTCCGCTGCTCTGGGGTGTTTAATAAAGGGCGTTCCGATCACTCTTTGAGGGCAGTTCTATGAATACTCGCTACAGCAAACTCTTGCTGGCTTTGTTACTTCTGGTTCTCGTTGCGCCGCAGGTGGTGGCGGATGAACCGTCCAAGAACCGGGAAGCGGTGGTTTCTTGGGCTGACAGTTCAGGTAAGTTCAAAATCGAAGCCTCGTTTGTTCAGTTTATTGATGGCAAGGTGGTTGTTCTTAAACGCGCATCCGACGGGAAAAAAATAAAAGTTCCTTTCAAAAAACTGGATGAGCAATCGCAATCTCAAGCGAAGAGCTTAAGTCTTCTGCCGCCGAAAAATGGAAAGCACGTTAAGTACTATGAAAGTGGCCAGAAGGGGTTAGAGGGTCATTACAAGGACAGTATTCCAGAAGGCCCCTATACCCGGTGGCATGAAAACGGCCAGAAATCAGAGGAGGGCATGTATAAGAACGGTAAGCTAGATGGCCTTCTGACTCGGTGGGACAAGGATGGCAATAAGGCAGTGGAAGAACAATACAAGAACGGCGAAATAATAAGCCGCAAAGAGTTCTAGCGGTAGTAAACACCTGGGGTATCTCTATGAAAAATCATTACAAATTCTTATTGGCCCTGCTGGGAGCGGCCACTTTAATAAGTTGCAGCAGCGAAGTCTCCGAACAGCGACCGGATACCTCAGAAGTTGAAGAGCATGCGGAACACCCAGAACCACTGTTGACGGAACCGATGCAAGAGGCACAAGTTACCGATGCCTTCGCGTTGACCTTTGCAAACGATGTCGAGGAGAGGAATAAGTGGGCGGTGGAAACCCGCACCGCAACGGTCGATGGCGTACTGCCGGAGGAAATGCTCTACCTCGAAGTTCTGTTGCCCGACGGGACTAAAAAGTCACGGCCGTCTACTGACCCAATCATCATCAAGTTGCCTAAAGCGCAAAGCGTAGCAAAATTGACCCTGAAGTGGAAAGTCAAGCAGGAAGTCTCGCAAACCGATAAGGCAAACGAGAACGACACGCCTCGGGCCGACACCAAGCTTGTGATTGAGCAGCATTTGCAAATCACGATCGGGGGTGGCACTATTCCAGCAAAAATGGACAAGATTCTCGAACGCGATTCGCAGCTTATGAAAAAATATAAGGTTGAATTTGCTAAACTGCAGAATGCTAAAAAACAGAGGGACTCAATTCAAAACGAGTTTCGCAAGATTCAGCGTCAACCGGCGGGAGCAAAGAGACTACAAGCGCTGACCCATTTAGAAGGTCTGATGGCGAAAGTAAATCTAAAGTTGGCCCGGCACAACCGACTTGCTGGCAAATGGAAGAATACTATTTTGGGTGCCGCACAGTTCGGCGCTCAAGTCCTGCGTCCGGCAAAAGGTAAAGCATTCCATTATCGTTTGTATCTTCAGCGGGAAAGTGACGGGAAGCAAATCGACCTGATGCGATCCCTCGGATTTTCAAACGCAATCGTCGATCCGGAATTATGGGTAATAGAGGAGTCTTCTGTGGCATCCACCGAGGAAGAAGATAAATCACGCGTAGACGAGGGAGACAAGCCACTTGAAGGGATGCGGGATAAGGTGGCAATTAGGGATTCAGAAGGCGTCATTACCCCGTCGTATTCAAATGGCCAAAAAAGGTGGGAGCAAGATTATCAAAACGGGCGCTTGATCTCAGCATCTTCCTGGAGGCCTGACGGTGAGCGTTGTCCGATCACTGAGATCGTTGATGGATCGGGGGTCATTGTTGTTTACCATGAAAACGGCCGGAAGGCGTGGGAGACCCATTATAAAAATGGCAAGCTCGATGGCCATGAAACCTGGTGGGATGAAAACGGTCGTAAGGAGCGAGAAATCCGCTGGATTAACGGCCAGAAGTTATCGCAGACTCAATCGAAGTGGGTTCAAGGCCAGGAGGAGGAAGCGCTGAGCATTGATTGGCATGAAAATGGCCAGAAGGCAAGTGAGCGACATTACGAGGGAGTAATACCAGATGGCCGTTGGACTGAGTGGGATCAAAACGGGCAGAAAACTTCAGAGGTTCATTATTTGAATGGCAAAATGAATGGCCTTTGGACTACGTGGGACAAAGATGGAAATAAGACAAAAAAAGTCCATTACCAAGACGGCAAAGAAGTAAGCCGCAAAGAGTTCTAGCGGTCGTAAACACTGAGGGCAATTCTATGAAGACGTACAGCAGACTCACACTGGTGCTTACGTTTTTGTTACTCCCAATCGCTAGCGGTATTCTTTTCACTGCACCAACGTTTGGCGACAGCCTCTCTGGCTCCGAAACGTTTGACGCCCAGCAATTCCTCTCCGAGGCCAAGGCGCAACAGGTCGCAGAAGCTGGCAAGCAGGGCGCCCTAATTGGGTTTATCGTTAGCCTAGTTATTGCCTACGTGATGTCTCCGATTGATCAACAGCGATGGCTCAAGGTAGTGATGGTCATCGTTTGGGTCACCGGTGGTTACTTTGGTTCAACGTTTGGCGTCAAAAATAGCGGGGTATCTTCAAAGGTCGCATTTGAACTTCAAAGTCGAATGGGCAGAGCGGCAGTCAAACTTGCTGTGCTGGAGTCGGACAAAGAAATAATGCGGTTAGATCGAGTTGGCCCCAGCACGGTTGGGCTACAAAATATTGTGGACCAAGTCCGAAAAATTCAACACGAAAGCGCAACTGCAAGTACAACAGAAAACCAAGCACTGTTTGAGAATCAGTTGCAACGCATGGTCCCCGCTCTTCAAAAGCAAGTAGATGCTATTGTTGCACTGTCAGACGACACACTAGACTTTACCACTAAATTTGGTGGCGCTGGGGCGCAACTTGTACAGAAGATTTCTGCAATATCCGGCATTCCCTGGCAAGACATAATGGAAGGCGTCTTGAAGAAAATTAAAGCTCAGAATTTAGAAAAGCAGATAAACAAAGACGACAGAGAGTCAATGAAAAGACAAGCTGTGGCCACACAGTTTGCTGACGCAGCAGTTGCTAGAAAGAGATTGACGACTGGTCGAACTATGACGATTGGAACCGGTTCTTCGGCTCGAGTGGTGGGAATGGGCGCGCTAGACGAAGACCAGATGAAAAGATTCTCGGACCCGATGGAAAGAGCTAATTTAGAAAAGCTCAGAGCTGGCAGGAAGAAAGAAGGTAAGCTTGCCTCGTTACCGGCGGGTGGTAGTAGACTGATGACAAGAAGCCAAAAAGCAAGGGCTGACAATGCGGCACAGGAAGAGCAGGATGCCATCGACACCGGAAGGTCTGATGACGCCAAAAAATGGGGAGACGAGCGGTCCAAAATATATAGAGAGGTTTTGGAAAGAAACCTTGGAAAAGAAAATGTAACAGATGCAGACGTTGCCACGGCTACTAGAAAGAGCTACGACTCGAAGGACCCTGCATCATTTAGTAAGTTTATAAAGAGTCGCAGAAAATCTATTGCAGATGAAGGCGTTGAAGCAAGAAAAGAGAATGCCGTCCTTGAACAAGGTTTAATGACAGGGGCTGGCGCTCTTAATCCCTCCGAATTAATGACCCTTCTGCAAAATCCACAGCTATTTGAGGCACTTGCAAAAGATATTGACCTCTACATGAAAAGCATGCCTAAAGAGAAAAGCGAGCCAGTGGAAGATACGAAACAAGTAACTCCGGGTTCCGCACAAAAGCCCACTGCTGCTGAAAAGATACAATCCAGCAATCCACAAAAACGCTCGAACCGGCGACGGCGAATGAAAACGCGCTAAGCGATTCATGCGGACTAGCGGTTACCCTCTATTGCTGCACTCTGGCACGCCCTGTTTTCGCCCCGTATGCTGGAAGGGTCAAAAACACTGAGGGCAATTCTATGAAGACGTACAGCAGACTCACGCTGGCTTTCTTGATTCTGATTCTCGTGGTGCCGCCGGTGGTTGTCGCGAAGCCGCCCAAGGACGGGCCGCACGTTGAGTACTATGATAACGGTCAGAAGAGGGAGGAGACCCATTACAAGAACGGCAAGCAAGATGGCCTTTGGACTCGTTGGTATGAAAACGGCCATAAGCGGTGGGAGTCCCATTTCAAGAACGACAAGCTAGAAGGCCTAAGGACTTTCTGGCGTGAAAACGGCAAGAAGTCGGCAGAGAACCATTACAAGAACGACAAGCAAGATGGCCTTGCGACTAGTTGGTATGAGAACGGCCAGAAGGCAGAAGAGATCCATTGGAAGGATGGCGAGCAGGATGGCCTTGAGACTAGTTGGTATGAGAACGGCCAGAAGGCAGAAGAGATCCATTGGAAGGACGGCAAGCGTGAGGGCCTTTGGACTAGGTGGGATGGAAACGGCCAGAGGAAGGAAAAGGAAATCCTTTTCAAGGATGGCAAGGAAGTAAGCCGCGAAAATCTTCCCTCGCAACAGCTAAGGGTGTTCAAAGATATAACTCTAAAGCATCGAATGCCAGCGAGATGCGTTGGTGTCGAGAATGGCGTGGCCTTGCTGAAAGACAAGAACGATCAAATTAAGCGGGTGCCGATCAAAAAATTAAGCAAGAGAGATCAAAAATGGCTGCGGGAGCATTTTCCTGAATAAGCTCACGAGTCCATACAACGAAATCTGACGCCCCTCTCCGCTGCTACCGCGAAGAAGGCGACGGTAGGTCGGTTTCTAGCGGCTTCCCTCTATTGCTGCGCTCTGGCACGCCCTGTTTTCGTCCCGTATGCTGGAAGGGTCAAAAACAATGAGGGCAATTCTATGAATACGTACAGCAGACTCACGCTGGCTTTCTTACTTCTGATTCTCGTGGTACCGCAGGTGGGTGCAGATGAGCCGCCGAAGGATGGGGAAGAGGTAACCGTTTGGAGTGATAGTTCAGGCAAGTTCAAGGTGGGAGCATTATTACAAGAACGGCAAGCTAGATGGCCTTCGTTTTCGATTTGTTACTTAAACGAACGTTTGTGAAACGGCTGCGATAACTTCAACCAAGAAACAAATAGGAAATCGAACCATGAAACTTTCGATGTTAACCGATTCGACCATGAGCAATTCACTACGAGTGGTTGTTGCACTTGTCGCTATTACGGCCTGTGTCTTGACACCGTCTACGAGTCACGCTGGCCATCATTCCGAGACAAAGCTCGCCCAAGAACATCCACAGTATGACTTAACGGATGTCTACGCCTTTCGGGCACAGGAGCCGGGCAAGACCGTATTAATCATCAATGCCAATCCAACGACCAAGGCAGGGCAAGCCGATTTCGGAAAGGACGGACTGTATAACTTCCATTTCGGATTCGACCGGGAGTTGAAGTCTGGTCGCACATTCACGTTCAAATTCGATGGCTCCAAGATGCACATGGGCTGGCTCAAGAGTTCTAATCCAAAACTTGGCACGCAGGGTGACGTCAAGAGTTCGGGGGCAATTGGCGAAACCGTCGATTGTCCCAGCGGTATTCGCTGGTGGTCGGGTGCCATACACGAGCCGTTTGCTGGAAATGGCATTGGGCTTGGGGCCTTCAAGGAAGCGGTCGGCAAAGGGGAATTCAAGCCGGAACTATTCAACAACGGTGATAAGGCAAACGCACGGTTTGAGGGTAAGCATGTGTCGTCAATCGTAATGGAGGTGCCGAACAAGTATCTCGGCAAGAAGATTTATTACTACGGAACGACCGCCTGGCGTGACCACGACCATTGGCACCAGGTAAATCGAATCGCACATGTCTTGCTTCCGCATCTCTACTTGCAGACACCAGAACACAAAAACGCCGAGAACGAAGGACGACCTGTTACCGACGAGACGCGGCGAGAATGGGTCAAGAGCACAATCGAGCAATTCGCCAAAGTCACCGGTGCTCAAAAAGACCCAACTGCGTATGCGGAAATGATGTCCAAGGTTATCATGCCGGACGTCATCCCCTACGTTATCGGGACGGAAGCCCATTACGGTGTCGCAAGGCTGAATGGGCGAAAGCTCAGCGATGACGCGATGGATACAGCAGTCGAATTCTTGTGTGGTCGATTTATTGAGGACTACATCCATCCGACAGGCAATTATCAATTGTTGTTTCCCTATGTGAAACCGAGCAAAAAATGAGGGCCATTGGTGCCTTCAAGCCGCTCACCGAGTTTGACTAGCTGGATGTAACGGGCAACGTCGAGCTGGCCGGTGCGATAGATGTCTACCTGATCGACAGCTTTGAGCTGCTGGCCGGGATGTCGTTTGAGATTTTAAAAGTCGGCGGCACGCTCACCGGTCAGTATGATGGACTGGACGAGGGGCATAAGGTGGGATCGTTCTCAGGTACGAACCTCTTTATCACCTACGCAGGTAGCGACGGCAACGACGTGACGCTCTTCTCGCCCGCCGTTCCCGAACCGGCAGCGCTGCTCTTAGCCCTCTTCGGTCTGGCACTGCTACCGCGAAGAAGGCGACGGTAGAGCCCACCCCCAGTCTTTCTCTCCGCTGCTGAGTGGGGATAATGGGGGGCAATGGAGCAGTTCGAAAGAAGGTCTATCAATGGGTCAATACAGAGATTGGGCTACTTGCTTGGATTGTCTCGCTAGAGAGCAGGTAAAAAAGAAGGCGTGGAATCGTGCCAGTAAGCCACGTTGTAAAGCATGTGGTGGTATTTTGGAGCCGTCCCCGAAGGCCCGCGAAGAAATGATGTCACATGGTGATGCTCAAAAAGAAGAGCAAATCAGGCGGGATAAAAAAACAAACCGTAGTTAAATTAGTAGCAAGGTGTGAAGCAAAAGCAAAACAACCCTTATCCAAATCAGCGCCCCCCAGTCTTTCTCTCTGCTGCTCTGTGGGGATAATGGGTAAGAAACCCAAGTTCTGCTGCGGGTGCGTGCTACGCATCCAAAATTGCGTGTAAACGTTCCATCGCAGAAAATGGTCACGGGGGACAGAATGCAACAAGTTTACATGATTACATATCCAACAGAGAAGATTTACATTGGCAAAGACGCCTACGGTAGTTGCCGGTATTTCGGAAGCCCCGACATGGATATTGTGAATGCCGATTTTGCTAGGTTGCCGGAAGCAATTCGCAAGGATTACACGATCCGAAAACAGATACTTTGGGAGTCGGCAACCGCGACCGATGCCGAAGTATCAGCGAAAGAAGTGGAGATGATTCACAAGTACAGTTCAAATGACCCCGCAATTGGGTACAACCGATGGTGGGTGTGGCCGTCACCGCCCACACCGGGGATTAAAAGTTAAGTAACACACTCATTGTATGGAAACATGAGAATTGTGCAAAAACAGCGAAGGTGACCCGGCGAAGCCGGGCCTAGCGGCCACAACTTGTTGGCGGCTACGATGGAATTCGCTCATTTAATCGCAAAGCTGCGACGGCGCAGCAGCCTTGCCACTAGCCATTGTTGGGTTGCTGTTCGCGTGTCCTGAAATTGCCGATTCCACACGGCGTAACTAATGACCCTACCTCGTCCGAAAGTTCGTTCAAATCCGACAACAACCTCGTATTCACTCTTAGCTAGTGGTCTTGAAAGTCCACGACCATACAAAAGCCCTGAAGTCCAAGCTTGCTGGACAGATGCTCGCGTATTGTTAAGTTGTGCGACCGGACCATCTATTTCGCCGCGTACATCGACCGATCCTCAACCGAAAATTCGACCGTGATTTCATCGCGAGAACCACGGCCAACAGCTGCGAGCTCAGCGTAGACGAGTTCCTGCAAGTCTAGGTAATGTTTGCTCGCAGCAAATTCGTCAACCGCTGCGCGGCCCTCCGTGAAGAAGTACGCGCGAAAATCAGGATCGCCCTGCCACAGGACATAGAAACCGTAACAATTCGGACAGAGTTCACGAAATCGTGTGAGTACGTTGCGGCTGACAGTGCTGAGACCACGATCACGTTCGCGCATCGCAGCTTCGGCGCGGGCAAAGTCTGCTTCAGTTGGAATCGAGCGAGTTTTTCGAGCGTTCTTCTTGGACATTCGGTAGGTCGCCCAACAGTACTTCTCACCAGAACCGGCCTTTCAGCGAACACGTTGAAGGGCTTTCTTATTAGCTTCATTGAGGTTACGAGGAAGTCGCAGCGGTTCGATCAGAGGGTCCGAGGTTCATTGCCAAGTTGCTCGCCGCCTGCTAACCTCTTTGGTGACAGTGAATTAGGCCCGTTCAACTCTCTCTGGGTCGCACGACATTCTCGTTTCAAGGCGGATACATAAATGAAGGGCTGGATTATTTACCGAGACCCAGAGGACGATCTGCGACCAGAAGCGTTCGAGATTCGTCGATTTCTCGAAGTGGCAGCAGAGATGGGGATTGAATTAGAAGTGTTGGCACCGGAGCAGTTCGATCTGGTTGTCACAAGGGACGACCGCAAGAGTGTCCTTGTTGACGGCCAGGAAACGGCGTTACCGGAATTTGTGCTACCTCGGATGGGAGCCTCGACAACCTATTTTGCTTTGGCGGTGATTCGCCATCTGGAACGATTGAGCGTCCAAACCTTCAATACTTCCGAAAGCATCGAGGTCGTCAAGGATAAGTTATATTCGCATCAAATCCTCGCCCAGAGCAATCTGCCCGTCGCCAAGACGATGCTGGCGAAGTTTCCGGTTGACGTAGATCGAGTAGAACAACATCTGGGTTATCCGGTTGTCGTTAAGACAATATCTGGATCGCAGGGAACGGGTGTCTTTCTTTGCGAGGATCGCCGCAGCCTGGACGACCTGATGGAATTGGTCAGAGCCACCAAGAGCAATGTCAATATCATCCTGCAAGAGTTCATCGAGTCGAGCCGGGGTCGTGATCTGCGAGTCATCACCGTGGGCGGTCGGGCCGTTGCGTGCATCCAAAGGGTCGCTCAAGACGGCTCTTTCAAAGCCAACGTCTCAAGGGGAGGACGGGCTGAACCGTTTGACATCACGCCAGAAATCGAATGGCTGTCCACCGAAGTATCCCGACTCCTGGGGCTCGATATTGCGGGAATTGACTTGCTCTTCGACGGCGACCACTATCGTATTTGTGAAGCCAATTCCTCGCCTGGATTTCAGGGTATCGAGGATTGTCTCCCCGTGAGTATTCCGCACGAAGTATTCTCCTTCGTTGCGGTGCGACTCGGAAAGTTGGAGTATCTTTCCAAGGCCAGCCGGAAAGTTATGGCGGGGCCGAACGTCGCTGCCGAGATACCAACAGAGACGGTCGTAGAGAACAATCTTCAAAAGGTCGAGGAGGCGATTGCCAGCGTTGATGATTCGGCTCCATCAAGCCGCCCGAAGTAGCTTCCAGACTTCCGGTTCCAGTGAAGCCACGCCCTCGATGAAGAGTTCGACCTGTGTGCAAGAGGGGGTACTCTTGCGGACAGGGTGTCCGAAAGAGCGCACGTGCGCTGCTTGGTCGCTGTCCTAAATAAACAAGTTACGTACATTATCCCCCCAAATGGGCCGTCGTGGCAAGCAAGCTGTGGCCATAGCATGGGCGAAATATTCGCATGCATCACATGCATATGCTTCGATCTAATTTAGAACCTAAGAGCTAAAAAAAAGCGGGCGGCCGAAGCCAACCTCGCCCCCGCCTATCGGCGCTTCATCCGGCGGCGACCGGGGGCAAAACCTTTCGAACTCCCAGAGGGAAGCTCCGGCCCAGTGCGGATGGTTCGGTAAGCGTTAGTGGAGCAGGATGGGGCGAATGGATGCCCATGAATGGTGACGACTGCTATCTCCGTTTGGCTGGAGATCAGATAGTCATCATCGCCTTTGGTGGACTGACGGATGCGGCACATGCTGATCGATCATCAATCCACCCCCGAGGGCCTGCGGGCGACCGGAACGGATAACCACACGGCCCGAGGGGCGCTGCAGCAGGCGCAGCAGTTAGAACGCGAAACACGGCGAGCGGCTGCGAAGGGGAAAGCGAAGGCAACGCGCTAAAGAAATCGCCCAAGCCCTTACAAATTAAGGACTTGGGCGATAATCTGCGATGCGATGCGACGAATCGCGAAAGTAGCGGCGAAGGGATTCGAACCCCTGACACGCGGATTATGATTCCGCTGCTCTAACCAACTGAGCTACGCCGCCAGAGTCACAAAACGCCATCTTAAGAGTGGGGCTGACCGGCATCAAGAGGTTTGCCGGGTGAGCATGCAAAGAGCCGTGGCTGCCAGTGACTGGGAGCATTTTCAGGGCATCGGCAAGGTATCGAATCGAATCGATTCAAAGCCGTCGGTCCCCTCGGTGACCTGAATCATCCCATCGAGCGGAACCCCGCGGAGCACCTGCGTCGTGGCCGATCCGGGCCAATCGATTTCAACCCGCTCGATTGAATCGGCCATGCCGAGACCGATTTCCTGCCGCAGCGGAGATCCGCCAAAACTGCTCACGCTGCCCACCGCCCGGTGCAGCGTTCGCTTTCCCTGCGGCGTGGTGACCGTCACGCGAATTCGCGCACCGACACCGTTGCGGTTGGATTGGGTACCTACGAGTTTGACGATTAAGAAACGGTTTCCGTGCCCAGGATTTTTGAACAGCACATTTCGATACTGATCGCCGGGGTAAAAACCTCCCAACTGGTGATAGATATCCTGATCGCCGTCGTTATCGATGTCGGCAAAGGCCACGCCATGCCCCTTTTGCAAATGTCCAAAGCCGCCCGAGGTGGTCACATTTTGAAATCGCTTGCCCCCGTCGTTGCGGAGCATCACATTCGGGACCAGCATTTTGTAGTTGGGTCGTCCGGTAGCCAGATAGATATCGAGAAAACCATCGTTGTCCAGATCGCCAAAATTTGCCCCCATTGGTAGGTAGGGATGATCGAGTCCCACCGCTGCGGCCACATCCGTGAAACCGCTTTGTCCATCGTTGCGGTAGAGGCGAGGCGAAACGCCCGAATGTTGCTGATCCCGATAGTCGGACACAATGTCGGCCAGTGTGCAATCGTAGGCAGCGACAAACAGGTCCAAATCGCCGTCGTTGTCATAGTCGAAGAACCACGAGGCGAAACTGGCGCCGGTCGGTTCCGCTACGCCGAGTTGGTCGGCTACGTCGGTAAAGGTACCATCCGTATTGTTGCGGTAGAGTCGATTCTTTCCCGCGTTCGAAACGTAGAGATCCAGATCGCCATCGTTGTCGTAGTCGCCGGCGGTGACGCCTTTGGCGTAGCGATCGTTGGTGACCCCAGCACGGAGCGCGATATCGGTAAACGTGCCATCGCCATTGTTTTGAAACAGTTGCGAAGGATAGTCACCCGCGCGGGAGTTTTTCCGCAGTCGCGACTCGTTGCCGATGTAAAGATCGAGATCGCCGTCGTTGTCAAAATCGCCCCAGACAGCGGCCTGCGTGGGACGCGCCGGTTCGGCCAGTCCCGCTTGACGGGTCACATCCGTAAACGTTCCGTCCCCCTCGTTTCGCAGCAGCGAGTTGCGAATCTGGCCATCGTCCAGTAGCCACGCCCCGCGAAGCACCAGAATATCGTTGTCGCCATCGTTGTCGTAATCGGCGCCGATGCAGTTCAAGCCGCCACGTTGCGTCTCCAATCCCGAGGCGGCCGAATCGTCGTGGAACGGACCACCGGCCTGACGGCGAAAATACCGGAGCGGCCCGCGGGGATCGTAAGTGGAGGTGACAATATCGAGTTTTCCGTCACCATCGAAATCGTCGACGATCGCACCACCGCACAAGTTCTGCGTATCAACGCCGAGTTCCGGAGCGACATCTTCGAACCGCTTGATATCGAACTCGGAGCGAAACGCGGCGGGGGGAATCCGGTACGTCTCGGGGACCGCCTGGGGGTAATTGCCGATGGCCATGCTGACCAGATTCAAGAGCCACGCGGCCTCCAAGTCATCGGGTTGTAGTTTCAGTTTATCCAGCAGACTCCGTCGCGCTTCGCGTGCCGGGGCTTTTTCGCTGTGTACACCGCCCGCCTGGAGCGGAAAGATGCAGCAGTCGCGGTTGTGCTTGTTGATGCAGTTGTAAACCTCCGCCTGACGAAGAAACGTGAGCGCCCGCTTCTGATGGATTCGAGCCAGCACTTCGGTCGGCAGATGAGGGTGCATGGCGGCCATTGTTGCCAAGTGTTCGATGCTTTGCCGAGCGTTGTCGAGATCGCCCACACGCAGATAGTGCTGCCAGAGTTGATTCTGCAATTGGGCAACGGCGGCCATCGGCAACCGCGGATTGCCGAGTTTTCGTTCGAGCACTGCGATCTGCTCCCGGCCCAGGAACGGATTTTGGCTCTGTTCCAACTGTTCGGCAATTTGCAGGAACTCATCTTGTTGCGGCGCTGCCGCTTGGACGCGTGCATCGGTCTTGGTTCCTACTGCCGGATCGTCGGGTCCGTTGCAGGCGGAAAGCAGCAGGGCCATCAGTGCAAGGCTGTAAATCCATGCGGGCCTGTGGCGACTGCGACAGCATATTATCTTTGGCATGACCAGCAATAACTCAAGTCGATGGTGCAGCACCACAAACAGATACTGCGCGCGGGATCGGATTGCCTATTGTAGCAGATGCGTTGGATGGAATTTTTACGGGAATCGTCGCGGGAGAGGTGATGCTTGGGTGCTTTTAGCGATTTACATCTCTTTGGTTTTGCTTCTGAGAAACACATCCTCTTTAGAGCGAGTAACGACCTCAAAATTGGGTAACTCTTTCAGCAGCGTTGCACTAACCGCTAGCAAAGAACAGCCAATCGGTTCGCTGCTGGTCGATCATGCGATTGTCATAGGTGACGGGCTCGACGCGAACTTGAGCGAAGGTCTCGGAAAGTGCCTCAGCAAACGGCGAAGATTCGGCATAGGACCACACTCCTAAGATGCCATCGGCTGCCAGATGTTGTCGGGCGGTCCGCAAGCCTTGTGTGCTATAGAACGAACCGCTTTCTTCACCTAAACGCTCGTCTGGTGAATGATCGACGTCAATCAAGATCACATCGAACCGCTGGTGTGGTGGACCGGCGAGCCGACGGTAAATGTCACCCTGATGAACAACCAACCGCTGCTCGCCGCAGAGTTCGGAAGAAAGTGGCACCAAACCACGTCCAAGCCAGTCGATCACTTGAGGCAGTAACTCCACCACTTCGACCCGCGCAACGCGTTGCGACAGGACCGCTTCGCGTGCCGTATAGCCTAACCCGAGTCCGCCGACCAACACCTGCAGATCGTTGCCGGAATGCATTTGGAGTGCCGTTTGCGCCAGGGCCCGTTCCGAATCGGTATACAGGCTACTCATCAAAAATTCGTGATTCAGTGTTACCTCAGTCACGAACGTACCGCGTTGCGACAGTAATTCACGTCGCCGCAAACACAAGGGCCCTAGCGGACTCTCCTCGTAGGCCAAAATCTCGAGGTTCAATTCGGACATGTACCGTTGGCCTACGGGGAAACAGCATCTATCTATCTATCTGTCTATTTATTCTTCTTATCTTTCTTTAACTTTCGTTTTTCCTTTGGGCTCAGCTGGGCCTTCTTCTGCTTTTCTTTTTTACCTTTATCTTTGCTTCCTCTATCGCCCATGTGTAACTCTCCCTATTTAAAAACGATATTCATACAGGTGTCGTCAGACGAGTGTGACGTTTTCGGCACATGGGCCTTTGGGGCCACTGCCTTCGGTATATGACACGCGCTGTCCCTCTTGGAGTTCTTCAAAGCTAACTCCTTGGAGGCTCGACGAGTGAAAAAACATATCCTTATCGCTTCCTGTGTCAATAAATCCAAATCCCTTGTTCGTGAGTCGCTTGATTGTGCCTTCGGCCATTTGTCTAATCTCTTTAAAAAGTGTTATGAAGCGATACCCAAAAGTTATATTCAGGCTGCTCCGCTGCCAGTCTGCCTTCTCATCAAATTGACTGGCACCAGGCGATAGCCCGCACCAGCAAAAGAAAAGAAAAGCGTAATTCAAAGCACTAATATGCGCAAACGCCAACGGTTTGGATAGTGGTCACCGCTCGTGCCGGAGCAGTAAATGGTTAAATTTGGTGCGATTCTATTCTGCTTTCGCTTGTTTCACCTCTACGGAAGGTGGCATCGCTCGGCGATGGTGCCTTTTTTGCGGCAAATTTCCGCAAAAATTGGCTGTGGCGGTGAATTTGAATTACAGTTCGCCTCCCATTTTCAAGAGTACGGCGTTCTCAGCCAACTCGCTCAGAAGGCGGTCTGTCTGTCTCAAATACGCTGCGTCCCACATCGGATGCTGCAGGTCGATGCATTTGGCCAGAATTTCCGCGCATGTTTTAGGTGGTTTGTGCCGTCGATCCGGTGGCAATAAATCGAGAACTTAGATCACTCGATGAGAAGAGGTACTTAGGGGTCGTTGACTCTCTGCCAATCTTAGCGGAAATACGACACCATTTACTTTAACTGGTTTGTCACGTTCAGCGAAGCACCGCTCGCTTCGGGTTTCTGAGGACCGAGGAAAAGCCGTTTGGATTTTCCCTTTGCATTCGCAAGCGCCTGCCCTAGATCGATCATTTTATGGCGGGGGTCTCCAAAGGTTTTCCAGTGTATCTGCAACTTTGCCAAATCACTCACGCTTGTCCAACTCGTGTAGTCTGAATCCGATTCGGCTGTTTTTGGCGGAGGCATATTGGAGCCACGCGGAATATCAAAATTGCTAAGCAGGTGGAACGTCGAACCCACCGCGTGCGACGAGTCGGGAGGCTGCGGATAATTTTGGGTGAAGATGGCCATCCGCACGAAACGCGAGGGCGGTGTGAAATCGCCAGGCAGGCCGACCAATCCACCCCCGAGACCAAAGGGTGCAAACGTGTCTTTTCCGATCGTTTTGTCCTGGGGGTAAGCAGGTGTCAGGTTAAGAAAGTTGCTTAAATGCGTGATATGCCAGGGGAAGCCAGGAGAATTTGTGATCACTCGCACCGGGTTGTCATACACTTTGAGCGCACCGTCGATCGGTTCGATCGTAATGCATGCACCGGATGCATCCTGAATCTTGTAGTGCATTTCCGGGATCGTCTGTATGTATTTCAAATAAACGCCGAGGACGGCAACTTCATCGATCTTCCGCTTCACATCTGCCACGGTCGCACAATTTGCCAGAATCCAGGTACTCAACTGCATCGGAGAAACTCCCCGTTTCCGATTGGCGGGTGTCGCCGGGGGGAATTGAGCGAAGTCCGGAAAATAGAAGACCGCGGCGTTGAGCCCCTGCTCGTTGGTGCCGTCCACAATCAGGCCCCAATCGTCGCTTACCGTGATACCCGCAAAACCATACTGGGCAGAAAAAGCGAGGCCAGGCGCACCGTTCGGGGTCTGCCCAACAAACGCAGACCCGCGAGGGTGTACGACAAGATGGGAATCGAGGGGCATCCCAAACTCGAGTGTACGACCGACGGCCACCGAGCCATCCAGCGCAACGAGCGCCGTTCCCGTACAACCACAGGCGCTGCGGCCTGCAAGAATGCTCAAGAGAATCAAACCGACCGAGAGAAAACAACGGACTTGGTGCATGCTGCGCTCCGTGGAGAAGACCACATGATCGCCGGGCATTAGACACCAAGTAAATGACGACAGGAAGGACCGACAAAGGCGCAATTGCCACAAGCGCGCCCAAAAGGCGAGGGTGATCTGGCAAGGCGGTTACCCGCCCGCCCAAAATTTCCACCACGGTCTGCGGCCCGCTTGATTGCCGGTGGCGGCGGCATAGATTTGACAGTCGGCTCCCCGCACCTCGTGGAGGATTGGGTGCGCCGATTCGATTGGCCAGAGGTCGAGCAGGGCACCCTCGGGGAGGCAGGCCCGCAACCGCTCTGCGGTTTGTCGCAGCACATTCTCAGCGTCATCGGGCGAGCGGACGACGAGCACCAGAATTTGCGCAGGCTTTGGCATCACCTCGGCGACGTAGCATTGCGGCAGGTGCGCTTCGAGGATTCCCTCTATTTGGGCGACAGTGTGACCGATCGCCTCAGAGAGTGCTTGCGGCATTGGTTGTGCGGGCGCCCCGAGCATGATTTGGGCACCCGCCGGGATGTTCATCGGCTGCATGGCTTGCGGTTCCTTATTGCGGGGCGTTCATTTCTTGCCACAGTCGATAGACCGCAAGCGACTCCGGGTGCGGACACTGCTCAACCGGTAGTTTGCTTTGCGCCATGATCAGCTCGGTGGCGGCGGTCAGCGTTTCCATGGCAAAATGCCGCCGGTCGTCGCGATAAAACGCGGCATATTCTTCACGGGTGGTCGCATAGACCAATCGGTCCGGCCCGCTGTACTCCATGGCCGTCATGCACATGGTGCAGGGGACCGTAAGGATATAAAACGTGTAGCCCGCCATATCCTCTCCGGCCGTGCCGTTGGTGCCGTCGACCGGTTGGTTGGCGGTGTGCAAAAGTTTGCTTGCCTGGCGGATGGCCAGCATTTCTGCGTGGGCCGTGGGGTCGCCGGTCTGGGCAACGGCGTTGGCCGCTTCGGCCAAAATCACCCCGGTCTCACTTTCGGCAATCACGCAGGCAAAGGGCCGGCCGCCTTGCCGCACGTTTTGTTCTGCGAGGTGGATCACGCGCTGGATCAACTTGCGATCGTGGTTCACAGCAGCCCTCATTTCAAAAGCAGAGAGGTGATGCGCTGTATCGTACCATGCCTCTGGAGCGAAGCGAACTGCTGATGGAGTTAAAAGGTTGGTTGCGCCGTTTTTCATAAACGGGTCAGCGGCTGCGGGCACCGCACTTAATTCGCGTTGAGTAGATCCGACACCACCGCCTCGAGGCCGGTCACCACGCGGGCCATGCTGTCGTAGTCGATCTGGTCGATCGTATCGCTCGGTTGGTGATAGTGCGGATAGCGAAAGGGCGCCGTGTCGGTCACCATGATCGCCGGATAGTTGACCTGCCAAAACGCCCAGTGATCCGACCAGCCGATCCCGTCAATATTTCCTGGCACCGCGCCCCCTTCGGATGGAAATTTTGCCTGCTTGCGAAACACACCGATTGATCGGGTCACCAGGTCTTTCGATTCGGTGTTTCCGACAAAGGCGATAAAATTGCCGGTGCTCGGATAGGCAGCCCGCAGGGGCGCGGGATACTGCTGGCTATTTTTTGCATCCGAGTAGTAGCCGATCGTCTCGAGGCTCAGCATGGCCACGATATTTTCATCCTTTGCGCGACAGGCCTTGGCATACACGAGCGACCCCATCTGCGAGGTTTGAAAATAGGGCGACTCTTCATTGGCAAAAAAAACGAGCCGCAGCGTCCGCTGTGGTTTTTGCCCAGCAAACATTCGTGCCAGTGCCAGGGTGGCCACCACGCCGGTGCCATTGTCGTTGGCGCCGGGTGTGCCGCGGAGCGAGTCGTAGTGCGCACCGACCACCACGATCTGGTCGGCTTTATCGCCACCTGCGACCGTGGCCGAGACGTTCACGCAGGCCTGCCCGCCGGCGCGATACTCTTGCCGCTCGACGTCATAGCCCATTTCCCCGAGCGATTTTTCCAGAAACAGCGCGGCGGCCGCATAGTTTTCGGGGTGCTGCACGTTCCGCTCGCCGATCACGCCGGCGAGTCGGGTCAGATCGCTTTTGAGTGCGCTGCGAAGCGTGACTTGCGCTGCGGTGAGCTCGGGCAGTGGGCCAAGATAACTTTCGCCCGGCATTTCGGTCACTGCCATCGAACTGTTTCCTTGTGAAGCGCGTCGATTTCTTTTTCCAAACCCAAAACCGCGCTGCGCTTCTGCCGCCGAGACAGCAAGCAGTGTGAGGAGCAGCCCGATCGTGAGCCGCGAAATGCCAGAGCGAGTTGGGCCCAAATTTTGTGTTCCTTGTGCGAGTGCCGCTGCTCGAAATATACAGGATCGCCACGATTGTTCTAGAGATCCGCTGCTTGCCACTCATTGGTCGCACTTCAAGATGATGTACACTAGGAGCGCCGGATGAGCTGAGTTTCGGTCGGTTTGAGAGACGTTTGCAGTGAAATAAGCATGACGGTTGTGATGCAGCCAAGGAGACACAGATGTTGACGGGCGGCGATTCAAGTTTTTCTGCAGGTGTGCTTCTCGCGAGTTCACTCTCAAGTTGGCTCCGCGAAATGATCCGGGGGTCACACTCCCACGTTTTGCTTTATTTGATCGTCATTGCCGGCTTGCTGCTGGCACTCTGGTTGATTTATCTGGTTTGCAGATTTCTGATTTTTAGGCCGATTGCCAAGAGCCAATTTGCCACCAAGAGCATTCACTTCAATCAAATCATCGAAAGCGGTGTACTCGGAAGTATGGCGAGCGTTGTGGCGATCGTCACGGTGGATGCTGCCCTCGATTGGTTGCCTGACCTTGATAAAGAATTTGTCGTGATGGCGCATCGGATCACCCATTCGTTTTTTATTGTGATTGTCGCCCACATGCTGATCCGGATTGCGCATCTTGCCGATGCTTATTATTCGAGTTTGCCGACGGTGAATCGAAAAAATGCGTTCGCCGGTTATATTACCGTCGGTTCGTTTGTGATTTACAGCATCGCGATCATTCTGGTGGTTTCGGTGCTGATGAATAAATCACCCCTCTATTTCGTTACCGCACTTGGTGCCATGTCGGCGGTGCTGCTGATTGTCTTTCGCGACACACTGCTATCGATGTTTGCCAATGTGATCGTGACCACAGGCGATCTGGTGCGGGTGGGCGATTGGATTACGGTCAAAGGTTCGGACGCCGACGGATACGTGACCGAGGTCTCCTTGAACGTGGTGAAGGTTCAGAACTTTGATAAGACCGTCACGAGTCTGCCGACTTACACGCTGGTCCAGAAGTCGTTTGTCAATTGGCGGGGAATGTTCGATGCGGGGGGTCGGCGGATCAAACGGTCGATTTACCTCGATCAGCGATCGATCCGGATGCTCACGAAGGGCGAGTTGGACCAAGTGGCCAACATCCCGCTGATGGATGAATCGCTCCGCTTGGAGCAGGAGTCGGTGGAGGGAAATCCCGAGTGTACGGAGGGGTCGCGGATTACCAACAGTGGTCTTTTTCGGCAGTATGCGTTGGCTTACCTGCGGCAGCATCCCAAAATTCATCACACGGGGATGACCCTCTTGGTGCGTCAGTTACAACCGACCCCCACTGGCCTTCCGATCGAGTTGTATTGTTTTACGACCGATACGCGATGGGCATTTTATGAGGATATTCAGGCGACCATCTTCGATCATCTCTTTGCGATGCTACCGGTGTTTGGGCTTCGCGCGTATCAGAGTGAGAGCGACTTTGCCGAAGCGGGTGTCACTTCGCGGAATGTGGATTTGAAGGGCGAGGCGTTTGTGCCGTTTGAGAGTCGGGCGGATTGATTCGCAGGCGAACTAACCCCGAATTCAGCACGCAGCCATCCTCCCGCACTGCCCTTTGCGGTGGCCTCTCTCTAACGGGCATGGTCCTGGGGGCGGGGAGAGGCGAGGCTCTCAACCCCCGAAGAGCATCGAGGCCCCCACTACAAAGATCGCAAGGTCCACTAGCATGTGGCTTAAGTAACCCGGCATAAGGCTTTCATGTCGCCGCAAGAGCCATGACCAGAGTAATCCGCCCACGAACACGCCCAGGGAGCACAGAATCGTCGGCACTGCAGGGAAATAAGCCATGAGTACCAGGACGTGATGCGCCGTGAAGATTAAAGCGGAGAACGGGATTGCCAGCCCGATCCAAAGGCCCAACTGCTTGAGTCGCGAGTCGACAAACCAACGGAACACAAATTCTTCCAGGAGGGCATTGCCCACGCTCAGCCAGATCGCCATCGCCCAGTAGCGGCCCGGTTCATCCAGTCCATTGGCTTTCACCACCTCCCGAAGGGCGGCCAGATCGAGTTGCCCAGAAACAAAGCCGAACCATCCAACCAAGATCACTGTCCCGATCACGGCACCTGAACCAATTCCCCAGAGAATCGCGGCTGGCCGAACACCCGCCCGCAGTCCCCGAACGAACTGAGCGCGCGTGATGGTCTGCCAGGCAACCACAGTCGGCACGCCGTAGAGTACCAGCTTGCAGAGACCATAGATGGCGCTTCCGCACGAACCGGGCCACCACCACAGGGCGGCAAGCGTGCCTAGGGAAGGCGCCAATATGACCAGGATCAGCAGGCCAAGCGTGCGACGGCGAAGTGGCAATGGCAATTCGGAAGTGGGCATGCTCAAAGGTGATAGCGGGTCCTGCACTTGCATTCAAGGTGACGTTTCAAGAGTTCTCATAGGGTGGGTGTGCTAGTGCCGCGCTAGTGCGGCGTAAAAAGTGTGGCCGTTTGCATTCGCTTGGTTCAAGATAAGGTTGGTGGCGTCATTTTATTCCCCTGCGGGTTCTTTCGTGGGTAACTCGGCCACTGGCTGTCCGCCCTTGAATTCAACCAACTTAATTAGCTTTCCATGCTCATCGAGAAATGCAGTTAATCCTTCAGCAATTCCATCGGCATATGTTTGAATGACTCGTATTGTGCCATCCTGTCTTAGAAAAATGCCGACACCAGATCCCTCTTGCCAGTCGGTCACGCGAATCACATTCCCATCCGGAGACATCCAGCGGCTTGTGAGGAGCATACCATTTCGATATTCCTCGCTTAGCATCACCTTTCCCGAATCGTAGTGATAGACTTTTTCACCCTGAATAGGTTTGCCATCTTCGTCGATGTGAACATTCTCACGCTGAGTTTGGGGTCGGTTGCATTTGGGGTCGGTTGCAACTGACTAAACAAAGAACCGTTCCAACGAACAAGGGGAGAATCAGCAGCAAGAGAGCCGGCAGAAGTTTGCTGTGGCGGGTCTTCATAAAACTGCCAACGGCGGGTGCATGCGTCACTGCCCACACCGGGGATGAAAAGTGAAATCACACACGCATTGTATGGAAACCAGACAATTGTGCAAAAACAGCGAAGGTGATCCGGCAAACAGTGAATCATCGAAGCGGGCGAGTTAATAAAACAGGTGCGATTCTGCATTGATTCGCCATCGAAGTCAATCAAATAGTTTCGACTCTTTTCGTCTTTCTAATAGCTACAAACCATGATTTGTTATCTGAGTCACTTGATCAAGTTTCTTGCAAAACGAAAACAGGTGTGATAGTGTGAATTAGCCGTTAAACCTCGATCGGGCCCCCGACTCAACTTCGTTGAAACGTAATCGGTGAAATGTCCTCTCCATCCCAAAAAACTCCAAGCGACTGGGAGGCATTAAGGGATGAAGTCAATGAGCAGCATGTTCAAATGGACATCCAAGTGCAGGATTGGATCGGCACGTATACGGAAAAAGGCGGCCAGATTTATTGTGGTGCTGGCTGCAAGAATTGCTGCAGCCAGCCTGTCAACGCGGTTTTTACTGAGGCCGTTGGTATTGCCAAGATGCTTACCGAGGATCAGAAGTCGATTTTACAGAGGAACATAAAACAGCTTTTAGAGCACATCAAAGAGGCTTCAGATCTGAAGTCCTTTGATAAACTTTACCGCGAAGTAATCGGGTTTTGCACCTTCCTGGATGACGACGGTTCCTGCAGTGTTTACGCCGACCGGCCATTTTCCTGTCGCTCTGTACTCTCCACGCGTCACAGCGATTGGTGCGGAGTTGATTTTGATACGCTGGAGCCGACCAAAAAGCAGAACTTTATTCGAGATCTCGATCGGAACGTAGTGGCG
>Ga0209986_10001241_pt1 | contig 24635 bp, 33 predicted proteins | sample BlataG_FD_183168 | JGI IMG/M metagenome (GOLD analysis project Ga0209986, IMG submission 183168) | Deep subsurface microbial communities from Black Sea to uncover new lineages of life (NeLLi) - Black_00105 metaG (SPAdes) (version 2) | ecosystem: Environmental > Aquatic > Marine > Oceanic >... | reverse complement strand
TATTATAGTCTTCACTGTCACTACAGAACCAGTCATGTGCTTCACCTTTTAATACCGATTCAGTTCTATTCTGATTCGTGATCATTACATCTTCTAGAGCAAGCGAAATTACTGCACGCCATATACGTGTGTCAGGATTCTGATTATTTTCTATCAATTTTTCAGCTATGTTTAAACCCATAATCTTTAAAATTTTTGGTGATATGTTCATGTAGTAGCTCCATACATAAACGAATATGTTGTATTAAAGTTAAAGTCAAGAGTGTTCAAAGAGGGTAGCTACAGTCTCCCGTTAACTACCCTCTCACTCTATATTAACTAAAAAAAGAGAGTTTTGTCTTATGCCTAAGACGATTTAGGTTTTAGTCTAATTACATTGCCATGTAAAGCTTTTTTAAATGTTTTTTTATGTGATTCTTTCTTAATTTTTATAGCTAAATTAATAAATTCAAAACCATCTGAAGTTAAATCAAACTGGTGTCCTATAAATAACATCGACATTACGCTTGTAACTTTAGAATATTCTTTAGAATCTAGCTTATGTGCTAATATTTCTAGTGCTGATTCTAGATTAGATTTTTCGATTCTTTTTCCGGGCATATCTTTTTTTTACATAAATTAAAAGTTCTTGTGCTTTTTCGTAATGATGAAAACGTGTGTAAACATTACGCCATCTTAAACGACTTTTAGCCCTTTTGAAACAAAAATAATCTCTATCTCTGGTTTGTTTTAATCTTTTTTCAATACCAGATCTTTCTTTCCATGACATAACCCATGGGTGTGTGGTCAGTGTCCGTATAATTTCTAAATGTACTCCTGTTTGGTCTAACCATTTACAGAATCTTTTCATATTATTTATTTTTAATAATGTCTTTTTCATTTTATCAAATCAAACACATATATCGTTACAATAATTAAACCCATCGTTTCAGTATTAACATTCACTTTAAAATCCTTTCATACTTCCTACATATCCAACTAATCCAGTTTTCTACCCAATAATCTTTCTTAGTAACTCTATGTATTGGACTAAGACTCTTCTTATCAGTTAGTCTATTCATCACATCAACTATTTTATTTTTATTTCTTATCTTCATCATTTTTTCTTTTCTTTTCAAAGATTTTCACATGTTTTCTCCAGGCCCATGCACTTAATGTTCCAGACCAACCCATCAACCATATATAAAATTTCAACATCATTTCCCTGTTTTTAAATAACTAGCTCTTCTTAATTTTTTTTTATATTGCAAACCTGCATCCATTTTTTTTAAAACTTCATCGTTTATATATCTATACCAACTTATATTTTTAAAAAATTTTTCATGAATTAACACATGTGCTTTTAATTGATTAGTAGTTAAAGTGTATGGTGCTCTATTAGATCCATGATTTAGTTCAGGATTATATTTTTTTATAAAACGTTTTTCGTAATGCTGTCTAATCCTTATTTCATCAGTATTTAATGATATAATTCTAAAATATGTAAATACAGGGCCAACACCTTTTTTAGTTTTGTTTTCTGAATAACTTCTCCAGTAATGATCTAATATTCTAGCTAAAGGAAATTTACTTTCTCCAATGTAAATTAATTTATAATGTTCATTAAAAAAAAAATACAAACCAGGATTGTTACTAGCAGTAATATCAATTACAGTTTTTTTATTTATACAATTAAGTTTATCTCTGTTTAGACGCATTCTTTTTTAACAAAGTTGCAATATATTTTTCTGCAGAAATACCTTTTTTCTTTGCCTGGTATTCAGCGTAATCTTTTACCAACTTAGATATCATCCTAGCAGGGTTACGTTCTTTTTCTCCACAAAGTGCAGTGAGCAATGTATGTGTGTCTTTTTTTACTGCTACTGATTTCCATTTATTTATATCCATGTTTCTTTAACTCCTTTTTCATTTGTAATTTAGTTTTAATTTCCGGATTTGGTAATACTATGTATGCTCTTTCGAAATAAGGATTGTTGTCACTAAAATCCCAACCTTTTCTTTTACTTAATCGGGTAATAGCTGCATACTGTTTATCTTTCCAATCCATTATACTGTTACTCCCATAAAAAAGGCGATGATCGCAACTATCGTACCTAAAAAAAATTTAGGAAAAAATATAATAAACAAAACAATAAGTGCTAATGTAATACTATCACCCATTATTCTAGTTCTTTTCTAAGTTCTATGTGAGCTTCGTGCACATCTTTTCTACTGCACAATTCATCAAGTATTAAATGTTCTGACATACTCCAATTGATTGGATATGTAGTAAACCTAGTTATACCACCTATTCTAACACCCATTAATCTATCTCTTGTCTCATTCCAATGATCAGATCCTGGGTGTATGGGTTGACCATCTACTTCTTTAGCATGCATTTTACCAAGTATGCTGTCTACTTCTGTGACAAGATTGAAGAAGGTTCTGCTTTTACTCTTCATTTTATCTCCTGTATAATAGTTAATATTTATAATTATTTATCTTATCTATATAGATGATAAATAAGATAGGTCAAGATTAATATGAAATTTATTTTAATAATACAAATTTGCAGTATCATCAGTTCTAGCTGTATGCCTCCTGTAGAAATAGACCCAGGCTACAACGAATATAGCAAGTGCACCCTTGACGGATACACAAAAAGTTTAGAATTTTTAAAAGCTTTAGATGAAAAAACTATAAACGAACAACAAATTTATACAAAATTTTATTGTAATCCAGTTACAAATACCTAAAAAGCTAGTATTTCCAACACTTTTACCCCCTATTGACACGTTGCATTTATACCACTTTTTTGATAAGATATTCTTATGAAACTTTATCGTATCCAAGCTAAATGGAATGACATTTACTACGATGAGCAAATCGAAGCTGAGAACGATAAAGCTGCATTAGATTCTTTTTATAACAAGTATGAGTCTGGGCAGTTAACCGAAAAGGATGCGGGTGGTTTTTTACTTCGTGACTTCCTTTTCTTAACCTTAGAGGAGGTTAAAAGAGATGGCACTACAAAAGTTAATCTCGGAGAAACTTCAGTTGGAGTCCAAATGGGCGAATCAGGCACTGTCACAGGGTAGAGTAACTCCTGATATGAAGTGGATGGATATCAAAATCAAAGATCTAAGAAAAAAGATCAATGATCAAAGTGTTGAAGACGCACAAAAAGGTCTTTTTGATATAGCTAGCTAACACTAGCAATATTTTTATTTTTCGTATAAAATCCTAGGCTATTCATGTCTCAAAAAAAAGTTAAGGTTAAAGGTATAAAAGTTTTTTTAAGTGTTCAAGAAGTTAAAGCTCTTGAAGACCTACTTATTAAAAGTGCTATGTTTAAAGGAGGTTTTTCTAAATTAAAAAAAATAGAAATAGGTTTGTGGCATTTGTTTAATGATATTTGTGAAGATTTAAAATTAAAAGATAATAAAATAAAAAAACCTAAATTAGATAAAAGTCTTCACTAATCTAATTTACCTAAAGGTACTTCACTAAATTTATACCAATGCACTTTACCATTTACATGTTGTCTAACCTTACTTTCACAATAATCACAAATATAAATAGTTGCTTTTTTCGTAGGTATGAAAGTAGTAACTGTATCGCAATGAGGACACTTACCTAATGCTAGATCATCTAGCTTAGAAGCCATTATGTAGCTTCACCCCAGTTTATACCCATAGCAAGATCTACTTTGCTAGGTACTTTAAGTGGCACATCATCTAGACAATGTTCCATTTGATTTTTTATTTCTTCTATATCGGAATCTTTACTAATGTTAAAACAAAGTTCATCATGTATTTGTAGCAGTGGCCGGTGGCCTGTGTTGTAACAGTTAATCATCGCTTGTTTAGTCTGATCTGCTGCTGAACCCTGTATCAATCTGTTTAATGCTTTATAAGTCATAGCTCTTTTAATCGAACCTCTCTCGTATTTACTTTCAGCTTCCTCTCTAGTCATAGATTTATGGATACCAAAAGTTTTAGGCTCCCATCTATCAAACCTACAATGTCTTCCTTTAATAGTTACTACACAGCCTTTCTTATCAGCTGTGGTCATACATCTATTAGATAACATCTTAACAAAAGGAACCCTCTCGTTGTAGGCATTCAAGATAGCTTTAGCCTGTTCTATATCAATACCTAATTCTGCAGATAATTTAGCTTTTCCCATACCATAAAACATACCTAAATTAATGGTTTTAGCCTGAGATCTGGGTATATCAGCCATTTCTGCTACAACTTGGTGAAAGTCTGCATCATCGTTTTCATAGGCCTTTAGAAGCTCATAGGAGCCCTCAAAACCCTGATCAACGCTAGATGCATAGTGTACCACCAGTCTGGGCTCTTGTTGGCTATAATCGAAGCTACCCCACTTTTTACCCTCATCAGGCAAAAAAAGTGCTCTAATATGTTTACCAAACTCCTTATTTCTAGCAGGAATCTGTTGTAAATTAGGGTTACTCATAGATAATCTACCTGTAGCAGTGCCTCCAGAGTCTGATTTTAACTGGTTAATTTCAGCATGAATCCTACCATTATGCTCATATCTTAATATTGAATCAATAAATGTAGAGTGAAACTTATTCATCTCTCTAGTCTCTCTAATAAGTTTAGCTAATGGGTGAGGACAGTTGTGTAACCAATTGGTTGTAAAGCTTGGAGCTTTAGTTTTTGCAGTTCTTTCGTATGGAATCTTTAATGCATCAAATGCTTTAGCCACACTTACTGCTGCCCATATCTCTACATCATGGCCACTCATGTCTTTTATTTGTTTTAATCTTTTGTTTTCTTCTTGTATAAAATTTTTCTTTAATGAATCTGCTTTACTAACATCAACTCTTATACCATGCTCTCTCATTTCAATTAGTATAGGAGATAGTTCTGTTTCTAGGTCAAATATATTTGTTAAGTTTTGTTGTTGTATTTCTATTTTAAATCTGTTCCAAAGTTTTAATGTAAGCTCTGCGTCTTGTTCAGCATAAGGACCTACATAACCTGCAGGTAATCTCCACATATCTTGTTTAGCATCAAGGCCCCACTCTTCTGCTTTCTCTTTTAGTTGTGCTTCTGATTTTACTTCTCCTAAATAATCAAATGACAATGCATTTAAAGAGTAACTAAATCTATCTTCGTTAATTAATGCACCAGCTATCATAGTATCGTAAACTTTACCTACAGGTTTAATACCCATAGATCTTGTCCAACCAATATCATAAGAAGCATTGTGGCAAACTTTATCTACACCATTCTCCATTAATTCTTTGTACCACTTCAAAGTCATATTCTTATCCATGTTACCACCAGCTTCATGTCCTATAGGAAAGTAGCCTTTAAAACCATCTGCAGCTACAGCTATTCCTACTACTTCACCATCTTTAGTAGCCCATCCTGGTCCTTTAGTTTTAATATTAGGATCTCTAGTTTCTAAGTCTACAGCTATAATAGATCTATCTGATAAGTCTGGATAACTTTCTGGTCTTTTCCAATCAGATTCTGTTTGATTAAATACTAATTCAGTTGTCATTAATGTATTCTTCGACTATTATTTGTATCACTTATTGCCTTTACATTACGTAAATTAATTCCTTTTGCAAACAAATAACAATCTGCACAATAAAATTTTTTATTTTCAACAACAATAGCACTTCTTGTACACTTACCGTGTTCGCATTTAATCTTTTTCTTCATCTAAATTCCTTAGTTGGTAATCATAGCTACCTTGTTCATGTTCATCAGTAATCCATTTTGCAGAATTTTCAACAGAATATATCTTACTTGTTACAAGTCTGTTAATCAAAGTTTTGTTTGGGTCTACTCCCATAGATGGATCATAAATTTTTAATCTGTTGTTTGGTTGTATAGCAAAATTACCATCTTCTAATTCAAGCATATGACCACATTTATGTTGATCTGGTTTTTCTGCATAACCAAAATTTAATTCGTTAAAATCTCCTGCGCACCAATCAATTGTAAAAAGATATTTACCTTTTCTTTTTATTTTACGTCTTGAAGTGTATTCCATAGTGCAACCAGCAATTTCATAAAAAGTTGTAACACTTACGTTGTAACTAAAACTATCCCACATAACTACTTCGTCTAGTGGTAATTCTTTTACACCTGGTTTAGTACAGAAAGCTGTAATAGGTGCTCGCCACCATAAACCACCATCTTCCATTAAGAAATGAAACAAAGGCACTCTGTTTGGTATAGAACTAAAACCAAATACTCCTACTTCAAAATATTTATCATGCGAATCTTTTTGATCTCTTAAATAATTACCTCTAACCCAACATTCTATTACTGGTATATTAGCGTTTAGATAAGCCATTTTTATTTTCCTCTTTTAAGTGTTGTATTTCTAGATCACAGTAATGTTTTATTTTATTAAGATCTTCAATTGTTTTACCCTTAGTTAAGTATCTACAGACATACTTTATTACATTTGCTTGAAAAGGATTCAAGCCATTTTTTCTAATAAAAGTCCATGGTTGAATAATAAATTTTTTATAATGTGATCCTCCGACTTGCTTTCCATCTGGAAAAGCTTCGTCAAACATATCTTTGCTACTCATTTATAGTTCTCCGGTTGAAATTAGATGCAAGACGCCCCAAAGGAAAAAAATATGTATGGTTAGTAGAGAGTATATGTAGGGATGTCTTAGACCGTGTAATACCAGTATACCAAACCCTCGCTTCAGCCATCTTGTCTTTGAAGTTTTTGGTTGAAAAATTAGATGGCCAATTAGCTTTCTCATATATTAGTACGTTGTCTGCCTCCCCACCTTTTACTGAGTGGATTGTGTCAATTATTATTTTTGCTTTTTCATTAAATTGAATGTTTCTTTTTAACATACTTTCAAAATAATCCAAGTCTCGCACAGTAAATTTTCTGTTTAAGACTTTCCACCATTCACTCTCAGTAGTCTCTAACCCACAATTCTTTTTTAAGAACTCTAGATCTAAAGGTTGATTAGGATGAATGTCTGACCAAGCCTTGTTGTCAATTTTTCTCCATCCTTTTTTAATTTCGTCAATAAAATCATACAAAACACCTACCTGTTCCTTGGTTATTGTTTCTCCTTTTTTTAAGGTTAACCAATGATTTATGGCATTCCATTTGTTTATATTGAACGATTTATTTCCTCGCATGTCTTGGAAATATAGACCTTTTTGTCTAGCATATTCTTTTAGCTCATCGACATTATCTCCAACTCTGCCTAATACAAACCAAGTCCCTTCTAAAGAATCAAAAGGAACCTCGTTAAATCTACTGTAGGTCTTAATAAAACCTTCTGATTTATTAGTTGAGGTAAATTCTTTGTGTTGTCTCTCAGGTATAAATTTAAGTATTTCTTTAGAGAAGTTAAGTATAGTTTCATTTAACCTATATGATTTATTTAATATAAATACCTTACCTGCAAAGTCTAAAAAACTTCTAACTCTAGCACCATTCCATTCATAGATAGCCTGGTCGTCATCTCCAGCTAAATAAATTCTATTAGCTTGAGCTGCAACCTTATCTACAAACTGCCACTGTAATGGTGTCAAATCTTGAGCTTCATCTACTATAAACACTTTATAAGATGGTGGATTAACTTCTTCTACATACTTCTCTACCATATCAGTAAAGTCCATTTTATTATCTTTTTTAAATTTTATGTAGTTTCTTATTATATCTGTAAACTGTTGTAGTCTTACTTTCTTAATTGGCTCAGACTTGTACAATGAAATAGGATCTACCAACATGTTTCTAGCTTTGTCATATACTCTTAATGACCAGTTATTAAACACTTTGTGATTAGCATCGTCTTCTGTAAAGTTAGCACTTATAGTTCCCCAATCAGTATGAAACTTCAACATATCTACTCTAGGATCTAATACAGGCAGTGAAGATAATTCTTTTTTACAGAAAGAATGAATAGTTCTAAAATTGTTAAAATCATCTTCATCGTATTGTTTAAATTTTTTAAGAACTCTATCTACTGCTTCATCAATAGCTTTATTTGTAAATGATACATAAACCATTTCATGTGGTTGCACACCTAACCTTAGATGTTTTTCTACTATCTTAATTAATCTAGTGGTCTTTCCTGTGCCTGGAGGACCAAATATCTTAAATGTTTTATTGTGAATCTGGGTCAAAAGGTGCACTCTGTTGGTTGAAGCTGACGTTACGTTCTTTAACATCAATCTTTATTCGTTTAGGTATCTTCCACAATCGACCTTTGTATTCTTTATGTTGTCTTATGTACTCAGCTCCATTGTCAATTAATAATTCTTTTACTTCAAAGGGTTTTAAGTTGTTGCCGTCTTTCTTTAAAAACTTTTTAAATAACTCTGCTCTAAAAAATAAATAACCTTCTTCTTCAAAAACATAATCAGTTTGTGTTTGTGTGATATCATCAGCAAGTTGACTATCATCTATAAAGTTTCTAAATAGATAATCAAATTCGTCTTTGTCATCATCAGTAAAGTCATATCCTTCTACAGCAGTTTGAATAGATTTAAGATAGTTTAACCATAAACCAAACTCTTCTGACTTCATAGTTTTCCATACAATATCACAATCAAATAATTCTGTTTTTAATAGTTGTTGCTGACAAAGTTGTTGTCCTGTTAATCTTACAGGTTTCTTATCTATAGTTAAAATATATTTAGGTGGCTTAGTGCTTATCTTTTGAAAAGAATCTACATGAAAGTTGTAATCTTTTTTACCAATACCAAGTTTTCTTTTTACACATGCAGCTTGATCACAATATTTTTTAGCAATAGGAGAACTGCATTTGTAGTTATAATCTTTGTCTCCACTTAAACTTTTAATAACAGTTATCTTTAATTCTTTTGGATCTATCTTATCATCACCCCAAGACTTATTTACTTCACCTAACTCATCTTCCCACGCACCATCCTTACCATGTTTTTTAAGCATACAAACACCAACATTAAACAATGCTTCGTTCCTACCATCTCCAGGCTTAACTGCATTCTTAACAAAGTTTTGTACGCATGGTGGGTAATCAGCAAATTCTTTGTCATCGTCATTTAGTTCATCTAATTGTATTTTGTAAAAATCTTCGGGTGTAACCAAAAAAGGTTGCACTGCTTCTTCTAATTTCTCTATAGGTATTGATTGGCCAGTGTCATCTATTGCATGACGTGTAGTTAAGTGAGCATTCTGATAAGGTAAGTTTAACCAATTACCTATCGTACCTAACTCAACATTTATAGTTCTTTGTTTAGGAAATATTTCACAATCAGCTAGACCTAATCTACTAGCTAACTTAGTAAGTTTATCAATCATATCAGTTGCTGGTACCACACCATTGATATGTAAAAATATATGTAATCCTCCAGACTTAGATCTATAAGGAAACAGTGGTAATTTTAAATCTCTAATTTTTTTTATTACGTTAAGTGGATTAAATCCGTCATACTCATCAACATCTATACAACCCCACTTACAGTTGTTGTCTTTCATAATAGGTACGATACCTAAAGACAATTCTCCTTTAAGATGTTTAGCAAATAGTTCTAAAGTAACTTCTGCCTTCTTAGTTAATGCTCTGCCTTCCGCTTTACCATCTGACCTACGAGCTCCGGAGAGCTCGTAAGTACCATATGCTGACGTTAAGCCACCAAAAAGTTTACTAAAAAAATCTAGTGAACTCATTAAAATGGTGTTGTGCCAGTTTGTGCTTGTTGTTCCTCGGTAAGATTGACCTTGGCATTACCTTTTTTACATGTCTCATAGAATGACATTGCTGCATTCATTAAAACATCATTAGGTATGTCTTTGTTGTGGTCAACCTCCCAACCAAACCAAGAACCCAAAGAGTTCTTTTCTAACACAGTTCTCAATTTATATATTTGAGACCATGTAGGTGGTTGGAACATACCTTTACTGCCTTTTCTTCTTTGAGAAAGCATCATTGAATTCCACTTCTTAGACTTTTTAGCCTGAGTAGCTTTCATTACAATGACAGCAGTATCGGTAGGTTGATCATTCTCATCTACCATTAACACATAATGATAATGAGTAGGCTCGATATAATTACCGTTAGGTAATCTATCTTTCCGATCCTCACCCCTAGTTGTTTTAGTCATTATATCCGAATCAGCAGGATATGAATTAACAGGTGCAACAGAATTCTGTGTACCCCTATCAGCCCATTCAACGTATTCGAATTTAAAGAAACAAGGAACAGCATTAAATCCTGTTTGCCCATCATAGAGCTTATTTAAAACAGAATTAATTACCATACCTGGTCTTGCCTCACTAATAAACTTCGCATCACCTTGAGTGACTTGAGGAGAATTATTAGTAAGTATTTTTAAGAACGGAAGTGACACATCTTTTGATGTGATGTTTTCCGTTCCTGCACCTGCGAACTGTTCCATATTTGAAACCATAGGTGCTTGTGCTGTTGCCTTAGTTGCAACTGCGTTGGCTTTTTCTTGTGCCATTTTTTACCTCTTAGTTGTTACGTGTTAGTTTTTATTTTAGTTCGGTTAGCAATATACAATCCAAAAGTTTCAGATGGTATAGTTTTATTCTTCTCAATTTGCTCTTTTACAAATCCTCGAAGAGTTTGCCAATGAACGTCCTGTTTTTGGTCTACGACAAGACCTTGCTTCTCCAGTGATTCTTTTAGTTTCACTGCATCAGCATCTTCCCCCTTACCAAACGAAACTGATAAATTATTTTTTATCAAATCCCCGTGGTTGTTCTCACGCAACCATCGGAAGGCTTCGTCTTTATTCGCCTCTTGGATCTTCGCATAGTAGTAAGGTGAAACTTCAACTGAAGTACCGTCATCAAGTGTTATTGATGAAACTCCTGCTTGCTGCATTAGAGTAGGTATCACTTCCTCAGATAAACGTCTAGCTTCTTCTTGTTGTTCTTTAAGAAGATCGTTTGTTGCTTCGACTAATTTATTTTGAGAAGTTAGCTTTTTACAAGCTGTAGATATTTCTTTTACTTCGTCAGTTTTTATATTTATCTTTGTTAGTTGTTCTAGGTTCATAAATATGACCTCCTTTTTAATAAGTTGACTTTATACTTAAATTAAATATATTGTCAATCATTATGTTGAACTTGTTTAACTTTAAAACACAACCATACGAACACCAAAAAACTTGCCTAAATAAAGCATGGGATAAACCTACATATGCTTTTTTCATGGAAATGGGTACAGGTAAAACAAAAGTTGCTGTAGATAATATAGGACTTTTACGAATCAATAAAAATATTACCGGAGTATTAATACTAGCACCAAAATCAGTATATACTGTATGGGCTTTTGATGAAATAAATAAACACATGTCTCCAGATGTTGACTATGAAATATACTCTTGGAACATAGATAAACCTAAACAATTAAAAAAATCATTAGATCCTAAAGGTAAATTAAAAATATTTTGTATGAATATAGAGGCTTTATCAACCTCTAGGGGATTAAAAGGTGCAACAGAATTTTTATACAACCACAAAGAAAACCTTACTATTATAGATGAATCTACTACAATTAAAAACCATAAAGCTATTCGTACTAGAAACGTTTTAAAATTATCTGATTATTCTAAATACAAAAGAATACTTACAGGTTCGCCAGTAACAAAATCACCGTTAGATCTATATACACAATGTAATTTTCTAGATGGTACACATCTAGGGTTTTCTTCTTACTTTACGTTTAGAAATAGATACTGTGTAACTCACAGATTAGATCTTGGTAATGGTAAATACACAGAGATACCTAAATATTATGTACATCTTGATGAACTAGAAGATAAATTAAGTAAATTCTCTTACAGAGTAACTAAAGATGAATGTCTAGATTTACCACCTAAACTATACTCCAAACGATATATAGATATGAATGATGAACAGAAAGATTTTTATGAAAGATTAAGAATAGCTGCAATAGCTATTATAGAAGATGAAGCTGTGTCATATAATAATAAACTAACTGAGATAATAAAACTACACCAGGTCTGTAATGGTTTTGTCAAAACAAATGATGGAGAACTTAAAGAGTTTAAGAATCCTAAACTACATGCACTATCAGATATTATAGAAGAATCAGAAGGTAAGGTAATTATATGGGCCAACTACATATATAACATAGAATCTATAATAAAATTTCTACAAGAAAAATATGGAGTGTATTCTGTTGTATCTAACTATGGAGCTGTAGATACTCTTAAACGTGCTGAAGCAGTAAAGAAGTTTCAAGAAGATGATACTTGTAGATTCTTTGTAGGTAATCCTGCAACAGGTGGTTTTGGTTTAACTCTTACAGAGGCTAAGAATATTATTTATTTTTCTAATAGTTTTAACTTTGAACATAGAAGACAATCAGAAGATAGAGCACATAGATCAGGACTTAAACACAGAGTATTATACACAGATTTAATATGTAAAGGTACAATTGATGAAAGAATTATTTCTTCTTTGTCTAATAAAAATAAATTAGCTATTAAAACTTTAGGTGATGAATTTAAAGAATGGCTTACTTAATTGTTTCAAGATATTTATCATATCTTTCCCACCATTTACCTTGGTAGTCTTTTAGTTCCTGGCCTTCAATAGTGAACTCTTGATAATTGAAATCTCTAGAACACATACATATCTTAGCTTGTTCTATCTCTCCATACATAGATTCATGTGCTAAACTATAAGCACCTAACTGTGTAAAGTAATCTTGAACTGCGCTCCACTCTCTTCTCTTGGGTTTATTAGTTTGTTTCCAATCAAAGATAGTGGGCTTATCATTCATGACCCCCACGCAGTCTGTAGCTCCCGCATATTTTTCTGGATAGGCTAAACTTATTTCATTACCCCAAACTTGTGATAATGGATCTAAGTTTTTTAATATGGTGTGCGCCATTTTTCTTGCACGATTACCTTTTTCTGTAAGGTTTAGATAACCTTCTCCTTCAATATATTTCTCTATAACTAAATGCATTTCAGTACCCATAGCAGATGCTTCATTTTTTATTCTTTCTGCACCTTCTTCACCAACTTTTTCTCTCCACCTGGCCAAAGCATCTATCGATTCTTGGTCCTTAGTAGCTCCTAATATAGTTGTTACACTAGGTAATTTTTTACCATCTACAGAGTACATACGTTTACCTGTTTCAGGATCTGCTGCTCTTGAGTATTTTTTATAAGGATATTTTTGTATTAATTCAAATTCGGTTAATGAAAAAGTATTGTCATTTTCTATAAATTTCATTCCATACTATTACTTCATCATATTTAAAAGTAAAGCTAAAAGAACAGCTCCCATACCACCAACAATCCAATATTCTATTCTTTTTATTCTTTCTTGCATTTCTTTTATTTGTTCAAATGTTTGTTTTTGCATAATACGACACAGCTTCTCGTGACTTTCTATTTTCTGTAAAGCTGTGGATTTTTTAACCATTTAACACCTCGTCTACTTGGTTGTATATATCTTCAACAAAACCACCTTGATTAAATTGTCTTGTAGCTACTGCCTGGCCTAACGTATCTTGTGGAAACAATGTTGCGTATTGTTGCGCTTGTTGTTGGCCGGTGTTCTGTGGCGGTGGTGGTGTCATCGCTTGTGGTTGAGTATTTGTAGGAGGCACACCCATGTTTTGTGGTTGTGTGCTTTGCGGTAACATTTCTTTACCTTCAGCTATCTCTTCAAAATTTTGTTCTTGCAATGCCATTAAATTAGCTCCTTGTAAAAATTCGTTACCTGCTCTTTGCACTGATGCAGGTAATTTTTTTACCATATCAAATTCAGGATATATTCTATCTCTAGTAAATTTAGGCATAGAACCAAAATCATAACTTACTGTCAAAGGAATGTTAGGATCTAAACTTTGTAATTTTTCTCTTACTTCATCAAAATCAATATTATTAGGATCTACTCTAAAGTCATCACCTTCTGCTTCCATTAAACTATTAATAAATCTAGCAAATGTTCTAGACGTTCTAGGGACTAACTGTGGAGATAGTTTATATACATTAGGATCATCAGACATAAATCTCATAGTCTTATTCATATCCATTAAATTTTCAGCCACTTTAGGACTTGTTAATACACTACCTAACAATCTACTTCCTAAAATTAATTTTATTGTATTACCAAAACCAAAAGCAGCACTTGTTGCTCCTGCCATAATACCACCAGAAGAACCAGCTCTTAACGTAATAGATCTTTGTACGAATTTAGAAGGATCTGTATATTCTACTAGATCTAAAGCTCTTTTCATTATTATAATATCTTCAATTCTTTTTAATGCTTTCTCTCCTTGAGCGCCACCACCAAACATTTCTCTTATTTTATCCTTACCTTGAGGTTGGTCTAATCCTAAATTTTTTACAAACTTGTTGGTATCAAATTCTCCAAAGTCATGATTTCTAATTACACCATCATTTAAATTAGCCATACCATCTCCTTGTGTAAACACTCTTCCATCTACTTCGGTAACATCTATCGTTTCATTTAATTTTGTTTTAGCTCTAACTCTTTGTTCAGTAACATCATCAAGAGCAAACAATCTTTTATTGATAAAACCTTTTTTAACAGCTTGAGCAGCTATTGCTTGTGCAGATAAAGATCTATGATCTCTTAAAGGATTAGTCATTGCTTCATTCCAAGAATCCCAGAAAAAAGTTCTTACGTATCTATCGTATATTTCTTGAGACTCTTTGCTTTTAGGTATTTGTATAGTTCTTTTAACTTGGCCATCTTTACCTAATACTTCATAACTAGATTTAGTTACTCCTAACACTTGTTTTAATTGTCTAATAGCGTCAGGACTATCTGAATCTAACACTCTTCTGATAACTTTATCGAATACTTGGTCAGGGTATATACCCGCATTACCTTGCATTTCAATACCTTTATCTGCAAATATTTTTGCATCTACCGCAGATAATTGTCTGGCTACTTTGTTTGTACTAAAAGGTCTAAGCACTAATGAATAATAAGCATTAGCTTCTTTTAATTGATTAAAACCAGAATTAGCTACTCTTATTTGTTTATCTATAAACGCTTCTGCTGCTTGTGGTCCTTCACTATCTAATATATTTTTATATTCATCCGCAAATATTTTATCTTTTAAATTAGTTCTAACAGTTGCTTCTCCCATACTATTTAAATCTTTTTCCATAGCATTTCTAATAACTAATATTTGAGGTTTAACATTTTTAAATTTAGTTCCTGTGTATGCAGCGGTTTGCATTCTAGACAAACCAGACCAGTCACTCATTCTAATGTAATCGTTGTTTCTTGTTATGTCATTTAAATACTGTACATATTGTACTAAAGGATCGTCAGCAGGTGTTAAATCTCTTGCACCTTTCTGCATGTTATCAAAAGCACTGTTGAAAGAATAAGTGCTAGGGTACTCATTTTTCATTTGAGTAAGTAATCTTTCTGTTTCTTGTTTGATAGTTGCTGTTGGAATCATTTTAGGGTTACCTATTTCTTCCCAATGTTTTCTAACTTTACCATATTCAGTGTCTACTGTTTTCCAAACATTTTTCCATTCTTTTTTAATTTCATTAATACCTGCATAGTTCATAATACTTTGATTACTTCCAGGAGCCATGTTTAAATTATCTACAGTATTTAAAAACTCTTCTTGAGATAATCTTTGATTAAAGTCTGTGTTAAATTTAACTAAAGGACCACTGACAAGTGGGTATACACCAATAGTAGTAAAGAATTTTTTAAAAAAGTTTTGAAAAGCATTTTGTCCTGGTATTAAAGCTGCAACAGTAGGTTTTTCTCCCATTCTCTCAAACGATTGTGCAATAGCTTTTGATTGTTCTGAGTTTAATCCTAATGATTGTTTCAATCCTTCTCTTCCAGCAAATCTAACTAGAGGTATTAAAGACATAGCACCACCTGCCCAAAGCAGATCATTATATGTTTCATTTAATCCATTGTATAAAGCTCTTTGTGCAAAAGGTAATTTTCTAATATCATTATCAGTAAGATTAGCTAAGTCTTGAGAAGTAGCTCCTACATAATCAGAACCTAGATTACCTATATCATATAAAACAGAACCTGCGCCTGCTCCACCTGAAGCCATCAATATAGATTGTGTTTCTGTAGATAATGCTGGTGTTGCACCATATCTTTTTAATTTTTTAAAAAAATCTACAGTGTTGTCTGCCATACCTGCTAAACTTCCTAACATTCTTACAGGTAAACCAGCTCTACCTCTTACGTTAGGTAATTTTTTAACAGCATCACTTAAAGCTGTAAATCTTTTTTGATACATACCAAACATATCTGCGTTACGCATATCTACACCGTATTGATCTTTAAATCCGCTTTGTACAAAAGCTTTCATTAGTTGATCTCTGTTCATGTAGTAAGGAACCATAGACATAGAGGCAGCTCCTGCAAATACAAGATCACCTCTTTCTAATCCTGTTGATGTTTTTAATGGTTCTAATTTTTGTTCTTTACCAATAGCTACACTCTTTGCACCTAAGTTAATTAGTCTATCGTAATCTTGAATACTATCGTAGCCTGTAAGCTCACCACTATCAAAAGCAGCATCAAGAGCTTGCATCTGTTCTGCGTTTAACTTTCTAGTATCTAAGTTTTTTTCGTTAATAGCAGTTTGTAATTCTTTAATAGTAGGCACTATTAACCTCCAATTGGTATTGTATTTAATATATCTTGTCTAGTTTTTTGATTAGTAATATTTTGTTTTCTCATAAAGTCTTTATTTTTTCTTTGATATTGTAAAGCAACACCAGGTATGTCCATAAAGTTATCTTGAATGTAAGATTCTTCTCCACCATTTAGTTTATATTGACTTAAATAAGTACCAGCTTTTTCTGCAAATTCTTCTCTTAATTGTTCATAGTTTAGTCTAATAGTTCTAGGTGAAGTAATATATTTAATAATCTGTGTACGCTTAGCAGCGTTATCAATATCTTTTTGTGTTAATCTGTCTTCTGATTTGTTTGCGTTTGCAACAATGTACTTCATACGTTGTTCAATCAAAGCAAGTCTAGTGTAGTTTCTTAACTCGTCTTCCGTTGGTCGGTAGTTTTTAGCAATAATTCCAGCTTTCTTTAATTGTTTTTCAACTCGTTCTGCTCCATTTTCTTTAGCATCTTCTAAATCTGAATTAAATCTTTTAGTCATGTTCTCAGACTCTTTTGCAAATATATTTACTTTACCACCACTAAAGTCTAAGCCTTCTCTACCTGTAGTTTGTGCCATCTCTGCTCTAATCTGATCATCAATAACAGAACTATCTCCACCTACATTACCACCTGCAAAAAAGTCTAATGTACCAAAAGCATCCTCAGTTAACAATCCTAGAGCAGCTTTAGTACCACCTTCTCCTGCATTTTTAATTACAAACTCTACCATCTTACCACCACGTCTATTGTCTTCTAGACCCATAAGAGCTTTGTTTAGTTTGTCTGGATTTTCTTTTACATCAGTTCCTGTAAAATCTGCAGGTGCAAAAGATTGTTGACCTGTGTTGGGATCATATTGTCTTATGTAATATTTATTATCTTTACCTAAAGATACTCTGATATTTCTAAAACCACCTGGCACACTTGAGTCAGCTACTCTAACTGTTTTATCTCCACCCGTTAGCATTCCCGCACCTTTAGCTTTGTCTGATTTCATTTTTAAGAAAGCTTGTGCTAGCTTCATATCTGAATCTTGTTGTTTTAATTTAAGACCAATCATAGCGTCAGCTGTAGATCCCATTGTTTGACCTACTATATCTAGAAAACCTCTAACACCTTTTTCAGGAGACTTACCTGACAACAACTGTCCTGCAACTCTCATCATCAACAAGTTGTTTAGATTATCATTGTTTGTACCAGTCATTTTATTTATTTGATTTTTAAATTGTAAGAACTGACCTGATAAAGCATCAGTGCCTGCTAATTCATTACCTGCTGCAACATCTCTTTTTCTTTTCTCTATCATGTGTTGAATTTCAGCTTGACCTTCATTACCTGTTATTACAGGAACACCATCATTATTAGGTGATGGCATATTATCTGCAGTTACTGCACCCTCATCTCTTTGTCCAACCATACTTTTTAAAGTGCTTAGATCTACATTGGACTCAATAGATATTTGTTTTAACTGTTCATCAGTTGCTTCAATAGGATCTACACCTAATTTATTTGCAACTTCTTTTACTTTAGCTACAGTTTTTAACTGTGCATCTAATGCTTTCTCACCTTCTGTTAATGGGTTTTCAATACCAATAGCATATGGTTTAAAATCTTTTGTACTTTCTTTATATTCTTTTAAATTTTCTGTAACTTTCTTTTTAGGATCAGGTTTGTATTCAGGCTTCTCTTTGTATATTAGTCTTTCTTGAATATCTTTTGCATAATCTTCGTTAGACATTTCCGCAGGTTTAGCTTGAGCAATAGCGTCTGGAGATATGTAAGCTCCTGTAACACCTGTACCAATAGAACCTATAGCAGTCTTCCCAGGATTTCTAACTATAGCTTGTGCAGCTCCTGTCATTCTAGGAGATAAATACTCTCCTGTTTCTCTTAATGCTTGTATACCAGATCGTTTTGCAGATGATGGTAGGAAAGCAGCACCAGGCACAGCTAAGGCAGCACCTTGTAAAAATTTACCTGTATCTCCTTCAACAACACCTTGTGCCATATCTTGAGATCCAACACCTATACCATAACCTTCTAAACCAACTATACCTGTTTGTGTTGCAGGTTTATTCATAAATGAAGAAACTTTAGGGGCAAGATATCTATAGACTGGAGCAGCACCTGCTCTAATCATATTACCTGCTTGCATTATTCCACCAAGAAAAAATTTAGGTACTTGTTTAGGATTCACCTGTTGATGAATCTCTTGTGCTCTTTTTTTAAATAGAGGTCTGTTTAATGTCTTATCCATTAAACTACCTATGCTGTTCTGCCCATAGCCATCGCCGCAGCCGTTGGGTTTTTATTTAACATTGAGTAAGTTGCGTATGCACCAAGTCCAGCTCCTGCAGCTTGTGCTAAAGGATTACCACTAGACCCTGGTGTTGTAACCTGTGTTACTGCAGACTGAGATGTTGGTCCAGCAGCATAAATATTTTTTAAGAACTCAGCTCTTTGATAAGGCTCGTACTCTCTTTGTAATGTAGTTTGTCTTTGTGCATCTAATGCTTGTTGACCTAACTGTCTTTGCAATCCACCTGCAGCCATTAATTGATTAATATCTGACTGTGCCATGTTCTGTTGTTGCTGACCTAACGCACCTAACAACTGACCGCCTTGTAATCCTATTCTTTGTTGATTCTGTGCTGCACCTAAAGCAGTTTGAAAACCTTGTGCCTGTGCTTGACCCATTGCTGATAAAGTTCTTCCTTGAAGTTCTGCTTGTTGAACTCCTTCACGTCCTCCACCAAATGCTCCAGACTGAATAGCTTGTGTTCCTAATTTATTTTGCATCATTTGTCCTTGTCTTGCTATCTCATCTGTTACATAAGATTGATAAGGATTTAAGTATTGAGAAATTTGTTGAACGCCTACAGGAGCCATTGCTCCTTGTACTCCAGATACTGCAGAGCTAACAGTTGGTTGCCCAACACCTGTAACTCCAGAAGCTGTAATACCTTGTTGCTCTAAAGCACCCATAGGTGCTACCTGAATTTCAGGAATAGTAACTGGTTTTTGTGCAAGAGATGAAGCTATGTCCATCAACCCAAGTTTTCTTTCCTCTATACCAGGTGCTTCTCTTATATATTGTGTAGTAGTTGTTGGTTGTTCTCCACCTCCACCACCGCCGCCTCCGAAAATACTCATTTACTTAACTCCTTTTGAAATTCATAATGTTTAACTTTCCAATTATATTTATTCATAATTTTTTTATATCCAGGCCTCATTAATGCAGTTACTCTTTTACAATTATTTACTTTTGCAAATTCTTCTAATGTTTGTACCAACTTATCAGACCACAAATGCATTTTCTTACCTGTGCATATTAATCCTTGTAGTTCTTTAAAATTAGGATTATCAAAAAATCTACTAGTACAACAACCAAATACTTTGTTTTCTCCATCATCATCTGTTCCAAACATAACCCACAAATGCATTATGTTTTGTTTTAATAATTTTTTTATATGTTTAGCATCAGCATATTGACCACTAAACTTTAATGCTTCTGCAATAAGAAACTCTACTAAAGGCCAAAAGGTATCTATCTCAGTTGGCTTAATAGTTAATACTTCTACGTTAGCTTTAGTTGTCTTTTCTACTTGCATCTAAAATATCCATAATTCTTTTAAAACGTTTTTGTTGTTCGTAAAAAAACTCAGCACCTTTTTTTCTTTGATCTTCTTTATCTGAAAGACTTGCCCCTGCAATAATACCAGCTCCTCTTACAGCTGCAGATCTAGAAACAAATTCACCATCAGCTAATTGAGCTAACATTGTATCTTCATTGTCATTACCCATACCAGCTCCGTCTTCAACAAAACCATGAGCTCTTACATAGTTGCTATAATCTTTTTCATCATGACTAAATTTAGAAGGCAGTGCTTGTCCACCTGTATTAAATTTTGCAACGTTAGCAATACCACCTGTTTTTAGTCCTTCAGGTTGTTGCTCTTCTCCTAATATTGCTTCTACTGATTGATAAGTATTTTTATCTTCTAATGGAATATCTGAATAACCTCCATCTGCATTGTATGTTCTAGTCATAAAACCTGTAGGTCCCCCTGCAAAACCACTCTCCATAAGTTTTTGATAGTTTTGATTTAATCCTGGAGGTGCTTGTTGTGGTTGATCATCTCCGCCACCTAATAAAGGAAGAATTGCTGAACCTGCTGCAAATTTACCTGCTGTAGTTTTTGGAATTATATTAGATAAAATATTTGATTTAGTTTCGTTACCAACTAATCCTGCTGCTGTTCCTGGATCACCTCCAAAACTTGCAATGTTTGCTGCATTTGTTGCTTGACTTCCTGCAGCTTTTCCTGCAACTTGTGGAAATAAACTTTGTATTCCTCTCATAGTAGCTGTTTGACCAAACTGTGCTCCTAAAGTGTTTCCTGCTAAAGTGTTAGCTCCTGTTTGACCAAATGCTTGTAGTCCACCAATACCTGCCATACCACCTGCTTGACCTAAACTTCCAACTATTAAAGCATCTCTTAAAGATCTTTTAGTTGATTTTCCTCGAAGTTTTTGTACGCCAAATGTGGCTAGTGCTAGTGTAAATGGATCCATAATTTATTCTTTTAAATATGGATAATAATATCATTTTACTTAGCTAGTTTCAACTCATCAAGAAAACAGCCTTCATACTGGTGTTCTCCCACATGTATAATGGGGTCATTGACATAGACATAGCATTTACCTCCTATGTCTTTCCAAAGCTTACAGAATGAGAAATCTTCACCCATATAAGTTTTAGTTTTAGGGTCATGTATACAATCAAAAAAGTTCCATAGGTTGGGTCTATCTACATACTCACCATTTATAACTGTCTTTTGGACTATGTTTTTATCTGGATACTTGTCAATCATTTTGTCAAATACACTTCTTTTAATTAACATACATCCTGTAGGGCTATGCGTAACTTCCATAACACCATTATCTAATTTAATGTTTTCAGGGTTTTCTACTTTCATAGGATAAGTATTTAACCACCTATGTATATCTCCAGGATTTTTAACTTCACCTTTATTCCATTTCTCATAAAGCTTATCCCACATCATTGTTTTAAGTGGGTAAGGAATAGATATTAATTCTTTATCTAAATCTAACATTTTAATAATAGATTCTGCTTTAAAATATATATCTGAATCTACAAATAACATATGAGTACAACTAGACTCTAGGAAAGCTGAGGTACATAAGTTTCTTCCTTGAGTTACCAAAGAAGATTTTAATAAAGTAAATGTAATTTTTATTCTTTTTTTAATACAAAGTTGTTGTAATTCTAATAACGCTTGTGTGTAATGCATAGTTACATCACTATGACAAGGGGTGCAAATCATTATACTATGTTTTGGTTGTCCGGTGTCCTGTTTCCACATAGGAGTAGAAGCTTTTTCGTATGGGCTTACCTCAACCTCTTTTAATGTTTGGTATGTATCTTTATTTATTGTTTCTTTCACTTAAAGCTCCTTTCAAAAAGTTTGTCCATTCTATGCCTTTTTTCTCCCAGTTATAAAATCTTTTATAAAATTTTTGTTGTTCTTCTAAATGTTTTTGCATAAAATCTTCGTGTAAATAATCAGCAGCTATATTAATTGCTCCTGCAGTATCTTGTGCCATTTGTTCATAGTTTGTTGAATAGTTAATGTACACAGGCCACTCTGCACATGTTTCATACAAAGCTCCAAAGTTATTGGTAATGACATGTACACCAGAAGCTAATGCTTCAAGTGCTGATGCACATGATGTTTCTTCAAATATAGATGGATACACGAACATATCATAAGTAGGCATTACTTCTCGTATATGCTCATTAGATTTATATCCAATGTAATTTACATTAGGCAATTGTCTAGCTTGTTCATACAAGGATTCAAAATCTTTTTCTGTATTTTTTTCAAATTCAGATCCATAAACTTTACATGAACTATATACATCTAATTTTATGTTAGGATTTTCTATTTCTTGCATAGCACGTAATAAAACATTTAAACCTCTCCAAGGTGTGCAGTGATGTATTAATTTAATAGCACTACCTCTTTTATATATTTTTCTAGTAGGAAAATTATCTATACCATTTTTTATTACTACAGATTTTTCTGTAGGTATGTCAAAAGCATATCTAAATTTTTCATAGTTCCAATGACTATTAAAAACATACCAATCGTATTCATGGTGTCGTGACTTATCTTTAAAAAATTTTTGAAGGTTAGGTTGATCCCAAGAATTTTTTTGCCATAAAATATTTAATTTATTTGGATCTATTGGAACTTTACCTGGTATAGATGTACATATCTGTACTTGGTCTAGTAGCTCTTTGGAAACATGCTTTTCAAGCATTTCCATTTGTAGCTCAGTGGCTCCTCTTGGTTGCATTATTTTTTGGTTTCTGCCCCCATAGTAACTCTAGTAACCTTGATTTCAAGGTCTTGTCTAAAATCATCCACAGTAGTATCAGTATTGGGATCAGCAACATCAGCATCAAACTCATCTTTATTAGCATAAACTTTACCTGTTCTTTTGTGTTTAACTATTTCTTTTGCTTCTGCTGGTAATTTAATTATATCACTCATTGTTTACGTCCTTGTCTATTATATTTTTTATTATGTTGCAACTTCTTTTTTTTATTTAAATTTTTACAGTGTCTTCGAGGTCTTTTCTTAGGTTTCTCTCTTGGTACAAAATGTGTAAATTTTTGTTTAGCCATTTTCCTGTGAACGATCTATCAAAGCATAACTTACAATACCTGTAATCTCATTAGCTGCTCCTGCTTGCATTGATAGTATATCGCTTGCTTCTAGATTTAAAGATCCTTTAACCATATTTGCAGTTGCCTTATTTAATTCTTCGTAAGAAATTTTTACAGCTGATCCTCCTGATTTAGTTACTATAGCGTGAGTATCTACATTACTTGCAGTATCATGTACTGCTTGTAAACTTTTAACAATAATAGTTGCATCAGTAGGACACGTTAAAATAGGAGTAACGTTAGTTGTTGTTAAATCAAATGTTTCGCTTTTATATCTTATTGTCATTGCATAAAGTAATTAAACGAATCTTGTTCGTTTTTCAAGTCTTGTTGGTATGAAGTATTTAATTGATTTTCAATAGTTGCAAGACCTTGGTTTATTTGTCTAAATCCTTCTACACTATATTCTTGTGGTGGTTCAGGAACATATACATTAATTTTAGCCATTATCTTCTTCCATCAGGGTTAACGTCTGCTCTAAATGTACCAAATCTCCACGTTTCGTCAACAGCATTATTTTGTATTTTAATATTTGCAAGTCTTCCTCTAGCTCTTGTGTCTATTTTTTGTGTGCTAGAAGTAATAGTAAACGGCCCTAATTGAGATGAAGATCCCGTATCAACAGGAAATTCTTTTAAAAATATTGTAACAACTGCATTACCTTGTAGGTTTTTAAAATCTGGTAAAAATCTACTTACTCTTAGCATATATTCTCCGTCTCCTTCTGTAGGTAAGTCAAAATCTCCTGATTGTATGTATGCTGGAATTGCGGTCTCAGTACCGTTTAAAGATATTTGATTATTACCTACCTCATGTGCATAATAAGTAGTTGCTCCAAAGGTATTAGTCGCCCCGCTTAAATTAGAAATTGTTGGAGTACCAGTTGAAGAATATTCAGTTGCATAAGGCACATCATAAGTGCTTGCATCTGCATAAGAACTTCTAGCAAGTGACATGGTAGACCAACTATTTTCCACATAGTTATAAACTACAGCTCTATTGTTTTGAACTGCTGGATTACCTAAAGGAATACCTGATGGGTAAAACCATACAATTTCATTAAATAAAGAATTATGTGATCCGTATATAATTTCATTAGAAGAATAATTTATTCCTACATTTGTTCCGGTGGTCGTGAATACAAAGTCTTCAACAAGGGATGGAAGTAATTTAACTGTACCATCAAATACAAAGAAGCCTCCACCTGCTCCCATCCAAAACACTTTAC
>Ga0209986_10001240_pt1 | contig 24641 bp, 23 predicted proteins | sample BlataG_FD_183168 | JGI IMG/M metagenome (GOLD analysis project Ga0209986, IMG submission 183168) | Deep subsurface microbial communities from Black Sea to uncover new lineages of life (NeLLi) - Black_00105 metaG (SPAdes) (version 2) | ecosystem: Environmental > Aquatic > Marine > Oceanic >... | reverse complement strand
CTGAATCTATTACCACCGAATTGGCTGGCCTACAGGATGAAGTGGCCCCGGAGCCGTTCGAGGTTATGCGTGGCGTGGTGGTAGAGGAATTTGGGGCTCCCCTGGAGGAGCGTTACACTAGTTTTGATCCTCAACCGCTCGCATCAGCCTCGCTGGGGCAGGTCCACCGCGCACAACTTTCAAGTGGCGAAGCAGTGGTGGTCAAGATCCAGCGACCGAATATTCACGATTTGATCCGAGTAGATCTGGCCGCGCTGACGACAGTGGTCAGTTGGCTCAAGCGTTATCGGCCGATCACCCGTCGAGCTGACCTGGATGAGTTGTTGGCCGAGTTCAACCGGACCTTATGGGAAGAGGTCGACTATCTGGCTGAGGCTGACAATGCCCGACGCTTTGCGGAGATGTTCTCTGAAGATCCTGGGGTGCGCATCCCGACCGTCTACGGCTCCCACACTACTGTACGGGTGTTAACCCTCGAAGATGTATATTTCATCAAGATAACGGACTACGCCGCCATCGAGGTGGTTGGGGTTGACCGGGCTGAGGTGGCCGAGCGACTGTTTCGCACCTACCTATGGCAGATCTTTATTGAGGGTTTCTTTCACGCCGACCCGCATCCGGGAAACCTGTTTGTCGAGCCCCTCGAAACGGGTGAGTGGAGGTTGGTGTTTGTCGATTTTGGCATGGTTGGCCGGGTCATGACCAAAGCGAAACAGGGGCTAAGAGACCTGGCGATCGCCATAGGAAAGCGAGACCTCGATCGTTTGATACAGGCTTATCAGACGCTGGAGGTGCTGTTACCGGGGGCTGATCTAGAGCGTATCCGCCAGGCAGAGGCGGCCTTGTTCGACCGTCTGTGGGGTAAAAGTATGAGCGAACTGGTGCGCAGCCATCCCCAGGAGATGCGTCAGTTTGCCAGGGAGTTCCGCGATGTGCTTTATGAGATGCCGTTCCAGATACCGGGAGACCTGATGTTTCTTGGGCGCTGTGTCTCAATACTTTCGGGGATGTGCACCGGTCTCAACCCGGAGTTCAACTTTTTTGAGGGTCTGAAGCCATTTGCCGAACGGTTGCTGGCCGAAGAGGGCGGCGATTGGCTGAAGACGATGTTCGAATTGCTGATCGAACAGGCTAGGTCGTTGGCGACCTTACCAACCCGACTCGATTCAACCATGGCGAAGATCGAGCGAGGCGAATTGCTAATTACTGCCAGGGCTGCGCCTGGCCTGCAGCGCCAGATTCAAGGGCTGACGGGGTCGATCAATCGCTTGGTGAGCGCGGTGTTGTTCGCCGCGTTGCTCCTTACTGGGGGTTTGCTTTATCTCAGCGGTGAACGACTGCTGGGTGGCATTGGTCTCGGTCTGGCACTGGTGATGTTGGCATGGGTGTTGCTTGGGTACCGGGTTAGGTCATGAGGTTAAAGAATTGGATTTTTATCTTCCATACTCCTCCAGCGTCTTAACATTTTCCGACATTCATACTCCGGTAATCTGCCGCCATACTGGAGCATTCGATCCAATCCATCTGTAGCTATCTCTGGTGTGATTATTCCTAATCGAATAAATTCATCAAATACCCAAAGTGTTCCATGTGTCTGAACACCTTCTTGAGCAGCATCTTCAGCAAGCCGAGCATCACCAGTGACAAGCACCACACCCAGATCATGGTCAAGCACAAGCGCAGCGATATCTTTGGGTGAGGGTTTTCGATAGATAGAAGATAGTCTAAAAACTTCCTGCAATAGTACTGTGTCAAACATAAATAGACATGTCTGTGAAACCGATGTATCAATGGATTGGTATTCGCCCCATGATGGGGTATAAGCGGTAACACCCTTCGACTTCGCTTTGCTCCGCTCAGGGTGATACCGTTTTGTATTTGCATACTAAGCGGAGGCTTGAGCTTCGCTCAGGCCGAAGTCGAATTGCATCCTGAGCGGAGGTCTAAGCTTCGCTCAGGCTGAAGTCAAATTATGATACAGCTCCGGACGGCGGTCGTTGAATAGATCGAGTTCGTATTCCCCGGGCACGAAGATGCGCTGTTTATGGTCGCTTCGGGCGGGGTCGATCTCCACGCAAAGGATCTCCTCACCTTCAGTACGGGCTTCGACCAGCATCTCCCCATCCGGACCGACGATCACGCTGCGACCCAGGTAGTGTGTGCCCCGTTCCTCCCCCACACGATTAGCCGCAATCAGGTACAGGCCGTTCTCGGCGGCGCGCGATTGGGCCATGAATTCCGGGTAGAGTGTAGCTGTGCGCGGCCAAGCGGTGGGCAGCAAAATTACCTGTGCCCCAGCAAGAGCCAGTACCCGGATGGGCTCCGGGAATCGCAGGTCGTAGCAGATCAGCATCCCAAGACGCCCGACCGAAGTTTCGAAGGGACCGGGGAGGGTATCTCCGGCGGCCAGATAGCGGTCGACGCCCAGGTATGGTAGGTGGGTCTTCCGGTAACGGGCGATCAGGCCGTCGGGGCCCACCAGGGCAGCCGTGTTGAACAGCCTATCATGCTCATCCTTCTCGATCGTTCCTACCACAACTGCCGTAAGCCCGGCCTCCCGGCAAGCATCAGATATGCGCTGGGTTTGGGGTCCAGGGATCGGTTCGGCGACTGCCGCCGCCTCTTCAGCTGAGAGTTGGTAGCCGGTGACCGCGCACTCTGGGAAAATGGCGATCTGCGCTCCACGCTTGGAGGCCTCATGGATCAGATTGATAATTTTCTCTAAATTGGCTTCAGGGTCGAGCAGGATGGGTTCCATTTGGACGGCGGCGTAACGTGGCATTCGGACCTCCGGGTGATCTTATGTTTATCATGGACGGCGTTCCAAAGGACAGTATAATCCTATCTACAGCACGTGAGTTGACGATGCGCCATACTTTTTACCCTTCGAGGATCATTTAATGGACCTAATGCTTAACCTGGAACCCTGGTGGCGTTTTGCGGCTGCGCTGCTGATCGGCGCCTTAATTGGACTCGAGCGGGAGTTCGTCCAACAGCGCACTGAAGAAAGAGACTTTGCCGGCATCCGGACCTTCTCATTGATGGCCCTGCTTGGCGCCGTGGCGGCGTATTTCAGCCAACAGTTTGGGCTTCTATTATTCATTGCAGCTTATCTTAGTTTGGCATTGCTCGTGTGGACCAGCCATCTGGGAGACATCTACCGGGGACATGAAGAAGGCATAACGACTGAGGTAGTTGCCCTGATCGTGCCTCTCTTGGGGGCGATGGTTATCTGGGGTGAGGCCGAGTTGGCTGCCGCGCTGGGGGTGATCACGGCTCTCTTGTTGGCTCTCAAACCTCGCTTACACGGCTTAGCTCGTCGCATGAGTTCTGAGGACCTGAGGGCCACGCTTGAATTTTCGCTTATCACGGCCGTCATTTTGCCTCTGCTGCCCAACCAAAGTTTCGGTCCCTTTGGCTTGCTAAACCCCTTTCAGATCTGGCTTATGGTGGTTTTCGTCTCGGGAATCGGTTTCCTGGGTTATGTCTTGATCAAGATCCTGGGGGCAGAACAGGGGGTCGGCTTGACAGGTGTGCTCGGGGGTTTAGTCAGCAGCACAGCAACCACGGTTAGCTTGGCCGGTCGGAGCAAAGAGAATCCCGGACTTTCCTCCATCTTGGTCAGGGGCATCATCCTGGCGTCTTGTGTCATGTTTCCTCGGGTGCTGGTTGAGGTTGGGGTGATCTATCCCCCGCTGTTGAGGATCGTGAGCCTGCCCATTGGCGCGATGTTGCTCGTTAGTCTAGGGTTGGTGCTCTACCTGTGGCGCGGACGGCGCACGGATGAACAAGAAGACCGGGAGGAAGTGAAAGTTTCCAACCCGCTTAGACTACCGACGGCGATAACCTTCGCATTGGCATTCTCCGTAGTCCTGATCGCAGTTAGGGCGGCGAATGAGTTCTTCGGCGATGCGGGCGTCTACGTTGCCAGCGCTCTAGCCGGTCTGACAGATGTAGACGCCATCACCCTCAGCGTGTCTGAATTGGCTTCTAATGGGCAACTTCAGCCACAAGTGGCTACGATGGCGGTCGTCCTGGCGACGCTGGTGAACACCGCGGCGAAAGCGGTGATGGTGTGGTTTTTAGGCGCGCCCGAACTCCGGTGTACAGTCATGCGCGCTTTTGGACTGGTACTCATCACCGGTATCGTCGGGAGTGCCATTGTATTGGGGATTGGGTTCTAAGAAATACCTTTCCGCGAGCTTAAAGTTCGCGGGAAGGTCAAGTATAAGCTATCGGGATGGTTATAGACCGAGTAAGTCTCCCTGGTCTAGGCGCTCTCTTTAGCCTGCATGCGCTCCAAAGTGTGGTCGATCAAGCTGCGCACCGCTAGTAGCATCTCGCGGCGAGCTGTACGTCGGTGCTCGATAAACTCAGGCGGGAAAAGGGATTTAAAGCTTTCCCTCATCTCGGACCGTGCGGCCTTTAAATGTTGGCGGGTCTCCTTCGGTGGCCAGCGTTGGACTTCTTTTTTATCGCCTTTCTTTTGCTCTGCCATGATACCCTCCTTGCTTACTTTGTTTTATGTTCACATTATACCGCTGGGTATGTATCCATACGGGTGAGGTTGGAATTACTTAGGGATATCCTTCCTTCACGTAGTTTCTAAATACGACGTAATCCAAGTCGGTCCATTTCCTGGAATTATATCCGCTCGAGTATCGTGGCGGTTGACATGCCGTGTCCGATGCACATCGTCTGTAGACCGTAGCGACCATCGTTACCAATCAACTCATAGATCAGCTTGGTCATCAGCACCGCACCTGTGGCGCCCAACGGATGGCCATGAGCGATTGCACCTCCTTCCGGGTTGACTTTATCCAGATCGGCGTCGAACTCTTGCTGCCAGGCGAGAACCACCGAGGCGAAAGCCTCGTTGATCTCAATTACATCCATGTCATCTAGAGTGAGTCCGGCTCGCTGGAGGATCTTTCTGGTTGCAGCGATCGGGCCGTCAAGCATCAGAACCGGATCGGTGCCCACCACCTCCCGGGTCACCACGCGGACGAGCGGTTTTAGGTCGTACATGTGCACCGCGCGATCGGAAGCCAGTAGTAAGGCTCCTGCGCCATCGCTGATCTGACTGCTGTTGCCGGCAGTGACCATGCCATCTTGCTTGAAAACCGGCGGCAGGACGGCCATCTTCTCTCGGTCGGGAGGAATGCGCACACCCTGGTCATGTTCCACTAGACGTGTACCACCATTCCCATCCGGGACGGGGACAGGCACAATTTGCTCCTTCTGGCGGCCCTCATGGATTGCAGCGCCTGCCCGCAGGTGGCTCTCGTACGCATAGTCGTCAAGCGCTTCACGGCTCAAGCTCCACTTCTCGGCCATCATCTCGGCGCTGATCCCTTGGTGCACCAGAGGGTAGGGGAAGTTAGCTGGCCATTCCTCGGGCCAGTCAGCGCCCAGCGGCTGATGCGACATCATCTCGATTCCACCAGCGACGACTAGATTCATATCCCCAGCCAGGATAGCCTGAGCGGCGAAGTGGACCGCCTGCTGGCTCGAACCGCACATCCGGTTGATTTGCACAGCCGGTACATGTACGGGGTAGCCGGCTTGGAGCGCTGCCAGGCGGGCGATGTTGGCCCCCTGGTCATCAATCGGCGTGACGCAGCCCATAATGACGTCATCCACCTGCTCACTCTCGACGCCACCTCGTCTTAAAACTTCTTTTAATACGAGCGCCGCTAGGTCGACCGGGGCTACTGGGTAGAGCGCACCTTTTTCTGGTTTACCGACTCCAACCGGGGTGCGGACGGTGGCGATGATGTAAACTTCTGGCATGGGGCAAACTCCATGATGCAAGGATTCGATAGGCTTTACGGACGGTCTTTTAGTTCCCCATGATCTTTAAGCTCGTGGGGAGGTAGAAAGCAGTGTGTGTTTCAGAATACGCTAGAAGGCTTTTGGTGTCAACGTGGACCATGAATAACGAGAGCTATTTCATTCTGGGGAGAAAAGAGAAAGAGGGTATCGTGAGGTTTGAACATCTGCTCTGTTATGTATTCTTGGTGAGTATGTGGTTGGCGTCCTGTAGGAGTGGAGCACCGCCGGTAGAGCGTAAGATCGAAACCGCGGACGATCTAGTAGCAGCTTTAGGGGACGCGGGGAGGGCGGTGATAGAAACGGACGAGGCAGGTGTACCTGCCTTTGGTGTTCCGGCTCGGATGCTTCAGGTGGACCAAGCCGTCGTGCAGGTGTATGAATACGTCAATGTGGAGGCGCGCATCGCGATATCGCAGACAATTTCGCCTTATGGGGAAGCCGTCGATGAAACAGTGATGGTTTGGCCCGACCGCCCAAAATTTTGGGCGACGGATCGCTTGATCGTGGTCTATACTGGCACAGATGGTGGGGTGATACTGCTATTGAGCGGTTTATTAGGCGATCCGCTTACGTGGTCTTCAACCCTGGTGGATGAGCCTTACCCTCCGGCAGTTACAGCAGCCATCCAATATATAGCGTATAGTTTAAACGTGGAACCGGCCAGGGTGGAGGTACTTAATATTGAAGCTGTTGATTGGCCGGATTCCTGCCTGGGTTTACCTGAACCGGTGGAGAGGTGTGTCGAGGTGATCACCCCAGGATGGCATATCTTCTTGTGGGTGGAGGGGCAAATCTACCAGGTCAGTACTGACCAGTTTGGCGAGGACATGCGCCTTCACTGAGCTCATAGCATAAGGGTGTAGGTGAGTATAAAGTGCAGTTATTGAACACGTGTGTTTTTCGCAGGTTGAAGGTATGTTGGGGTCGCCTATGGTCAACACCATGGGTGCGACTGATAGTGTTGACCTTTATCGTCATACGAGTAGGGCTTCTGCTTTTCGCACCGCTGGCGCGCATGCTTTATCCAGACGCCTTCGACCCACATCCTGTGCTTCGGCCCTATCTAGGTATAGCTCCAGTGACGAACTCGTGGCTTGAGCCCTGGCAGCGTTGGGACACTCTCCATTTTCAGGCGATAGCCGAGCGCGGCTACGGGGCCTACGATAGCAGCCTCTTCTCCCCGTTTCTCTATCCCTTGCTGATGCGACTGGTCGCAGATGTATTCGGAGGCGACACCCTGCTCGCGGGGTTGATTGTCTCTAACTTGGCTTATCTGGTCGCTATGGCCTACCTTTACCGTCTGACAGCGATGGAGACTGACCACCAGGTTGCACGTCGTTGTATTCTCTATATAGCCAGTTTCCCCACAGCCTTTTTTTTCTTAGCTGCTTATTCCGAGTCGCTGTTCTTATTGACAACGGTGGCTGCGCTTTACTACGCCAGGCAAAGGCGGTGGCTGGCGGCAGGCGCATGGGCTTTCTTCGCCCCTCTGGCCCGCTTGCAGGGTGCGATCCTTCCTGTCGTGTTGGTTTTCGAGGCCTGGCGCGCCAGGCGTGGTGCCCAATTTCAGACTTCGCAAGCTGTGATTGGTTTAACATTGTCTGTACTTGGTGTAATTACTTTCCCCTTATACGTCTGGTCGGTCCTTGGGAAGATGCCCTGGGAACCCCTGCTTGTACAATCCAGCCGTTTTCGGGGTAGTTTCACACTTCCTGGCTTAGCGATTATTAAGGCCGCAAGGACGATTTTCAGTGGCGAGCCTTTGATGATGGACTACTTCGACCTTGGGTTCACATTGCTTTTCATTCTGCTTACAGTCCTGATCGTGCGGCGATTGCCCGCCATATATGGTTTGTACAGTGTACTAATGCTTATGGCGATCCTGATCAAGGTTGGAGAAATCCAGCCGCTGCTGAGCGTCCCCCGTTACGTGCTGACGATCTTTCCCGCCTTCATCGTGCTTGGTCAGGCAGGGAAAAACCAATGGGTGAACCGTTTGATCCTTTACCTCTCGTGGCTCGGGTTACTATATTTCTGCGGCCAGTTCGTTATCTGGGGATGGGTCGCATGATCGGGTGACGATCAACGGTGATACTTATTGGGTGATCATCTCCTGGATATCGACTTCCCATGAAGAGGAATATTTGTAAGAGAGTGCCAAACTATGAACAACATCGAACCTGACGTAGCTGCAGCGGAGGGAACCGCTGCCCTTCGCCGACTACCGCGCAACGTATGGGTGGTGACCATTACCAGCTTCTTGAACGACCTCTCATCGGAGATGCTGCTCAACCTTCTGCCGCTCTTCCTGTTCAATGTCCTTGGTGTTCGTACGGCGGTCATCGGTCTGATCGAAGGCGTAGCTGATACTACTGCAAGCTTGGTTAAATTATTATCGGGTTGGATCTCCGACAGGTTGCGGATGCGTAAGGGCATGGCAGTGCTCGGTTATGCGCTGTCGACAGTCGCCAAGCCGTTCCTGTATTTTGCTACCAGCTGGGGTTGGGTGTTGGGTGTACGCTTCGCTGACCGAATAGGGAAGGGTTTGCGAACGGCGCCGCGTGACGCCCTGGTGGCCGATAGCATCGACGAGAGGCAGCGTGGTCTGGCCTTCGGCTTACATCGAGCCGGCGATTCGGCCGGGGCGGTGCTAGGCATAACAGCGGCCCTGATTGCACTATTGGCCACCCAGCGTGGGGTGGCTGTGCTTGCCCGGGACACCTTCCAAACTGTCGTTATGATCAGCCTAATCCCGGCTGTCTTAGCGGTGCTGGCCATTGCCCTGGGCGCGCAGGAAGTGGCGCCGGCTTTGAGGGGGGCTGAACCGCAAGGTCCTGGGCCTGTCCAAAAGCCACGCTTGACTCTGGCAGGCTTTGATCGCCGTTTTCGTCTATTCCTGCTTGTCATGGTCCTGTTCACACTGGGCAACTCATCAGACGCATTTCTCATCCTACGGGCGCAGACGGTCGGCCTTTCGGTCAGCAGTGTGCTGGGCATGATGATCCTCTTCAACTTGGTCTATGCCCTTGTCTCCACCCCGGCCGGTGCGCTCTCCGACCGGGTGGGGCGGCGCAGGCTGTTGATTGCCGGTTGGGGTTTGTATGCGGTTGTCTACTTGGGCTTTGCACGGGCTACTGTCGGCTGGCATGCATGGATATTGATGGCTGTCTACGGGATCTATTACGGGCTTACCGAAGGCGTGGCGAAAGCATTCGTGGCTGATTTGGTCCCCTCAGAGCGACGAGGTACCGCATATGGGGTGTATAACGCGGCTATCGGGATCACGGCGTTCCCCGCCAGCTTGATCGCCGGGAGCCTGTGGCAGGGTGTGGCGGGTTGGAACGGATTTGGTCCATCGGCGCCTTTCCTCTTCGGCGCGGTCCTGGCCTTGTTGGCGGCCATCTTTTTGGCGAAGTTGCCCACAGGCGGCGCAGTGCGCGACATGGGGTGAGGGGAGGATTATGGTCATGAACCGTATCGTCAGCCGTATTCGAAAGCCTGTCCGTCGTGAGGGGGCTGAACGCTACCTGCTATTTACATTGTTAAGCTTCGCCGCTTCGGTGGCGCTTACTCGCTTATTCCTTGAACTAGCAGACTATCCCCAAATCGGGGGTGATGAATTACACATTGCCCACGTGCTTTGGGGCGGGTTGCTACTATTCGCCGCTGCACTCCTACCCTTGATCTTCGCTAATCGCTGGGTGTACGTGACGGGGTCCCTGCTCGCCGGTGTCGGCGTGGGGTTGTTCATTGATGAGGTGGGCAAGTTCATCACCCAAACCAACGACTACTTCCACCCGGCTGCCGCGCCTATCGTGTATGCCTTCTTTCTGCTTACTGTGCTGGTCTATCTTCAGGTCCGACGTCCACCGGCGCGTGATGCGCGCGATGAACTTTATCGAGCCCTCGACGGATTGCAGGAGGTGCTCGACCGTGACCTGGAGCGTAGTGAACGATTGGCACTAGAATTTCGTCTTCGGCGGATTGCAGAACAGGAGGAGCACCCGGATCTGGCGCACTTGGCGAAGGAGTTGCTGGATTTCCTGTCCTCAGACGCGCTTTACCTGGCTCCAGATATCCCCGGCTTCCTCGAACGATTGCTGGAACACCTGAGGAAGTTTGAAAGACGCTGGGTGACTGAGCGGCGTCTGAAAGCGGTCCTGGTAGGAGGCTTAGCGGCGCTTGGCATCCTGGCGGTGATCGACCTTTGTAGGCTTCTGCTGGCAGCAAGTGACCCAGCAAATCTGCAGCGCATGATCGCTGAATTGGTCGCCATGGGAAGAGTGGCGAGCTCCAGTGGGATGTTCTGGTTCGCGGCCCGGGTTGCTTTGGAGGGGTCTGTCGGCCTACTGCTGGTCGTCGCCGCTGGGTTATTGATCGCCAACAGGGACGCTCGCGGGGTTGCCGCGGCTTATGTTGGGCTGCTGCTTTCCCTAGCCGCAGTCAACCTGTTAATTTTTTACTTCGAGCAATTCTCGACCATCCTCTATGCGGCGGTCCAGTTCACGCTCTTGTTGGGGATCCTCTACTATCGGCGGCGTTATCTCACCCCTCAAATCTTCCTTGGTTCCGAAATTGTTGAGCGCGGGGGATGACATGCTGCGCTATACGACGAAACGGCTGAATCTGGTGATGATCGAACGTCGTCACCTGGATCATCTGCTTCAATTGTGGACCGATCCTCAGGTGATGAGCAATGTTGGCTTCCCGCTGGGGCCCCACCCTGATGATATCGATCTCGAATCCTATCTTTTTGATGCAGAGGAGATCGCGCCTACGGGTCGAATAAGAGGAATCCACATGGCGGTGGAGTTGAAGGACGGAACCTTCATCGGGGAAGCCAAGATCGCGGCGCCAGATGAGCAGGGCGTATCGGAGCCGGATGTCAAACTGCTGCCAGACTACTGGGGTCGCGGTTTGGGGATGGAGATTGTCAAGCTGCTGATCGATGAGACCTTTCGTCTCTACACTGGCTGCCAGGCGGTACAGTTCACGCCTAATATCGAGAATGCGTCTGCAACTCGACTTATCTACAAGCTGGGTTGCGAGGTAGTGGGTGAGGGCTACTCCCCGCCAGAGACCAGCTCACTACGTGGGTTCAATGGCGTCTCATATCTTGTGATGCAGATTTGTAAAGGGGTGTGGGAGGGAGAACAAGCGCGACGTTAATCCGGCAGGGAAAAGTGAATAGAGTCTCGGGTCCCTAGATCGTTTCATGGTTTTGCAGTGAATAGTTGAAATTTAATCGCTTACAGGATCTTCCTCGGAACGCCTCATCTGATACCTTAACAACAGAGGCCCAATCCGGTCCATGAGCCAGCCAAAGCTCAACTCGATCCAGGGTACGATTCTCAATATTCGGGGGACATAGATGATGCGGGAAGGTCTTCGAATCAAATCCCAGACCCGGTCAGCAACAACCTGGGGTCGGATGGCGAGCCACTCCACCGGGATGCGCGGACTGGAGGGGCTTTTCGAGGCCACATCATAGAATGGTGTCGCTACTGCCCCGGCCCGGACCACTGAGATTTTGACATTCGTCGCCCGCAATTCTCGATAGAGAGATGTCGTCCAGGCGTCCACAAAGGCTTTGGTCGCACTGTACAGCGCAACACCCTGGCTGGGGATACTCCCCACAATGGAGCCGATATTGATGATGTGCCCGCTACCGCGCGCTTTCATCTCCGAAAGAAAGAGCAGCGTCAGATGCGTGAGAGCGGCCATATTGACCTCAATCATTTGACGGGCTAGCGACCATGGCATCTTATCACCAAAACCGTACCACCCCACCCCGGCGTTGTTGACGAGAATATCTACTGGACCCATGGTCGATCGAGCCCTCTCGAAAACCCGCTTGCATTCCCCCTCATCTGCAAGATTTGTGGTTAGAACAGTCGCCTCCCCACCTGTCTCTCGGATTTGACTAGCAAGCCGATTCAGACGATCCTCGCTCCGGGCAACCAGCCCGACTCGGAATCCCTCCCACGCTAGCTTCAGGGCTGTCGCCTGCCCGATCCCGCTGGAGGCGCCGGTGACTACGGCGACTTTTCCCTCTCCGCCCATAGTCACACTCCTAACTTATGTTCGTCAGCAACGGTGATTTGCTCAGGAGCCAGGCACGAATGATCGGACAGAACATTTTAATAAAGTATCGCCTGAATCCGAGCTTTGCCTTGATATCCTGCACGTAGTCTTTAAGCGTGTAGCGCTGAAACTTCAGGACTCGTTGGCTCTCGGTGGTGTCCAGCCAGTCCGTCGGGTAAGGTTCGGAAGGAAAGGCTTCCTCTGGCAACATCCCGATACCGACCGCCTTCAGCACCCCTTCAACCAGTTCACGTTGGTACAGTTGACACTTTGGCCCACCACCAATATGCCAGATCCTTCCCCACGCCTCCTCCGTCTCAAGAGCATTGGCAATAGCCAGTCCCACGTCTTTAGTGTGAATAAACTCAATCCGGTTATCCAGCGCAACATCGAACATGCCAGGATCCAACACCAGGCGCACTGGCAAGGCAGCCGCCAGACGAAAGATGGCCCACTCGAGACCAGATGTTTTGACCAGTTGCTCGCATTCCACTTTATGCTGCGCGTAGTGCTCAATTGGCTGAGGGGGATCAGCAACCGTACGCGGGGGTGGCTGATCCTGGGTATTTCCATAGATGTGAAAGGAGGAAGTGAAAAGCAGCTTCGCAGGTCGAGGCTGGCTTTGGATGGCCCAGATGAGGTTTTGAGTTCCTCCCACATTGATTTCCCTGGCCCATTCCGGTTCCTCCTCGCTGTTCACCCCAGTGGCGGACAACCTGGGGATGACGAAGGCCAGGTGCAGGACGACATCCTGGTCTTTAACCGCGATGGCGAGGTCTTCGGGGTGGCGCAGATCGCCCAAGACAGATTCTGCTTCCCTCTTAATCCTCCTCGCTGTTCTTATGTTTGCCTTTGTTTTTAGATCGAAACATCGCACCTGATGACCATGGCGGAGGAGCTCCGCCATCACTGACATTCCGATATTCCCAAATGCACCTGTTAGTAAGACTTTCATCCTTTCACCTCTTCATCAAACCTTCTAATAGAATTTGTACCCCCTGCTTTGAAACCTGGTCCCAATCCGCCCCCTCAGGGTCGAGAATCCCTTGGAAGAGCAACCCAACGGCAAGAGAGATGATCACCCTCGCCCCAACCTCAGCATCTATCGATCGCAAGGTGCCCTCCGAAATACCCTCCTCGATCATTCCAGCAAAATATTCACCGTAACGTTGGAAGGGCTCGGTCATCTCCCGTAGGATCTGGGGGTCCCGCATGGCCCTCGTCCAGAACTCAAGGTAAATTGGGAGCTGTTCCTCCGCTGCATGAAGGACTACACGAACCACCTTGCTCATCGAGAGAAGTCTGCCGGGGACGTTTCCTGTGGCTTTTCCGAGCACCAATAACTGCTTATCCATCTCCTCCAACCAAACGTTGAGCAGCTCCAGATACACTTCCTGCTTACTGCTGAAGTGATGGTAGAAAGCCCCCTTGCTGACCCCGGCAGCCTGGCAGATCTCCGCTACGCCCGTGACATCGTACCCTTCTAGCGCGAATCTTTCCTCGGCCGCCTCCAGAATGCGACTGCGTGTCTCCTGCGCTCGTTGTTGTTGCTTCATCGTCCATCCTTCATTATTGATACCGACCGGTCGGTATTCTACCACAGAGAACATTACCGGTCAAATTAATAAACCATGAATCCGATTCTTTCTAAACAGAGAGGGTTATTTCCAGAACTTCCCGGTCAAGCCAGAGGATGGTCTCGTACGTACTCTATGACAGCGGTGGCGGAGTCCAATGCCAGACACTCGAACGCCAAACGCTGTGCTTGGGCGAAGGACCAGCGCCGGAGGATGGCCTTGGTGCGCGGAATGGATGTGGAGGTCATGCTTAGTTCATCCACACTTAATCCCAGGAGAATGGAGACAGCCTCCGGGTCGCCAGCCAACTCACAACAAACACCGATCCAAATCCCAGTATCATGGCCAGCTTCAACAACATGCTGAATCTGTCGCAGCACGGAAGGATGACAGGCGTCATTCAGATGAGCCACCCTGGCATTTGTCCGCTCAGCGGCCAGGGTATATTGGGTTAGGTCGTTGGTGAACATCCCAAGGGATATATCACATTGATCGTTTTAATATCCTTCTGGCGGCATCATCCTTTAATAATTCTTTGAAAAGGAAAAATCTCCGTTATGTCTTCCTTTGGAGTCCGGAAGCTTTGCTTCGGGCTGCAAGCAGAGCTTGCGGACTCCAAAATAGCTCGTCGGATGAGGATCACTTACGGATAGATGAAATTTTGGATCTGGAGGGCATGCTTGTTTCTTGAAGGTGGATGAATTTACTCCATCTCCCACCGGAAATATTCATTTTGGGATGGGATAATGTTTAACTTTATAGATATGAAGGGTGTATTTAATTGTGCGCTTCTTTTTGAAGGCGTCGCGCCAGTGCTAAGTACTGCTTGCGGTAGGCATCGAAGGCCCGGCGTCCACCCCTGGTGAGTGCACAGGTTGTATGAGGATAGTTACCTTTGAAGCCCTTGGTGATGTTGACGTAGCCCGCATCGCGGAGCTTGCTCAGGTGCGAGGAGAGATTGCCTTTGCTCAGGCCGGTAGCGTTGAGTAGGTAAGTGAAATCGGCGCTTTCGCAGGCTGAAAGCACGGCCATGATCGCCAGCCGGGAGGGCTCGTGGATCAGGCGGTCGAAGTTGGTTATTTGCTTGAATTCATCGGCCATGGTTTACCTGCCGGATGGTGGTCAACGCGCGACGCAATGCTATGGATCCGGTTATCCCAAGTGCCAGGGCCCAAGCACCATTGAGCAAAATGGCTGTCTGACCGAAGGTTAGCGGGAGGAGTAGGACCGTGGTCGAGGCGAGTCCGCCGAACACGCCAAGCCAGATATAGCGTACGAGCCCGATCTCTCGGCCCATCCCGATAAGGGTGTAGCCGAAGCCCAAACCGGTCGCCGCCCATAGCATGCGGAGCACAAAGGACTCATCCACCTTCCCGGCAGAAAGCAGGATGAGGCCCAGAGCGATGCCACCAAGCATGATAACCGCTGAGAGAACGGTTACCCTTCGAGGGACTTGCCAGCGAAGAGACTTGACCCAACCGCTTTCCTGCCAAAGCCATTTTCGTCGCAGGATGCTCATTATCCAAAGCGATCCACCAAGGACAGTGAATAGGATCAGAAGGTAAACCAGTCCGTTAATCCATCTAGCCCAACTACCGAATGTATCCTTTAAATAAAGGATCAGCCGCACATACCAGTGCATCCCAGCTACCGTGAGGCTGAACCAAGCGAAAGCGCCCAAAAGGGCCATTATCGCCGCCATCTGTAAATCGCGCAGTCCATCCACGAATTCGTACTGCTGGGTTTTGCGGATCAGGTCCTCGACGTCTATATGCGTGGTCATGGTAACTCCTCCTACGCGCCCTAACATGTTACTTGTTGGTCATAGGGTATCAGATTAGGTTTGTATTGTCAACAGGTTTGTGATATATACCATACCTCAGGAACCAAGAGTGGAATCCGGATGTGACAATGGAGTTCGTGTGGTTCTAATCGAGGTGCTGCAATGGGTGCAAGGCCTTGTTTAAGATCAACGTAACATATCCGTAGGGGTACGGCACGCCGTGGCCCTACTTCGTTTGGGTGAAATTAAAATGGGAGGCTCGGATTCAGATTATACTAATATGACCGATTGTCGCTAATCCTCTCGGTGAGAATAAAACATTAGATGAAAAGGATTCTGAGCTTTGGGTTCCTGCTGATGGGCTTCACTTTCACTGTGATCCAGGGCTTACTGATCCGAGAGCTGCTGGCGGCGTTCTTCGGCAACGAGTTGTCCATCGGCCTTATCCTGGGGAACTGGCTGATCCTGGAAGCTGTCGGAAGGGGTCTCCTAGGTAGATTGGCCGACCGCTGGGGAAATAAGCCGTCGTCCTTCGCTACACTGCAGATACTGTTTGCCTTTTTTCTCCCTTTGTGTCTATTCGCGGCTTACGCTAACCGGAGCATCGTCGCCGACTCCGTTGATACGGTTCCAATGCCCTGTTAACGATCTTCTAGCGCGGATCGCTTATTATGACATCTAAACGGATTTAGGAATCGCGAGGTGATATTCCATGGCGAAAATTATTGGCATTGACTTGGGGACGACTAACAGCGTCGTCGCGGTGATGGAGGGGGGCGATCCGACGGTGATCAGCACCGCCGAAGGGGGGCGGCTATGTCCGTCGGTCGTGGCCTTTACCAAGAGTAACGAGCGCATGGTAGGACAAACAGCCAAGCGCCAAGCGGTGGTCAACTCTGAAAACACCGTATACTCGATCAAGCGCTTTATGGGCCGACGCTACGATGAGGTCGAGAATGAGCGCAAGATGGTTTCATTCAAGGTGATCGAAGGATCCAGCGGTGATGTGCGGGTTAAAATCCCCATCACCGACCGGGAATACACGCCCCAGGAGATCTCGGCCATGGTCTTGGCCAAGCTTAAGAACGATGCCGAGGCCTATCTGGGCGAGCCGGTCACCAAGGCGGTGATCACCGTACCGGCCTACTTCAACGACTCGCAGCGTCAGGCCACGAAGGACGCTGGCAAGATCGCCGGCCTGGAGGTGGCGCGCATTATCAACGAACCGACGGCAGCCGCCCTGGCCTATGGAATGGACAAGATGGAGAACGAAACCATCCTGGTCTTCGACTTGGGCGGTGGCACATTTGACGTAAGCTTGCTTGATGTCGGCGAAGGGGTGGTGGAGGTCAAGGCCACCAACGGTGACATGCATCTAGGCGGCGATGATTGGGATCATCGGATCCTCAACTATGTAGCCGATGAGTTCAAGAAAGACCAAGGTATCGACCTGCGCCAAGATCGCCAGGCTCTGCAGCGGCTGCGGGAAGCGGCTGAGAAGGCCAAGGTTGAACTCACTACGGTGACCGAGACCGAGGTCAACCTGCCCTTCATTACCGCTGATGCTTCCGGTCCAAAACACCTTCTGGTTAAACTGACCCGGGCCAAGTTTGAGCAGTTGGCTGAGGATCTGGTTGATCGCATCCGAGGGCCGTTCGACGCCGTGCTCAAGGACGCCGGCATGAAGACCAGTGATGTGGATGAGGTCGTTCTGGTCGGCGGCGCGACCCGCATGCCGATGGTACAGGACCTGGTTCGCTCACTAACCGGCAAGGAACCTCATAAGGGCGTCAACCCCGACGAGGTGGTGGCGGTTGGCGCGGCCATCCAGGGTGGCGTTTTGGCAGGTGAGGTCAAAGATGTGCTGCTGCTCGACGTTACTCCGCTCTCTTTGGGCGTGGAAACGCTCGGCTCGGTGATGACTGTACTGATCGAGCGCAACACAACCATTCCTATCGCGAAGACAGAGACCTTCTCGACCGCCGAGGACAGCCAGACAGCAGTGGATATCCACGTGCTGCAGGGTGAGCGCCCAATGGCGCCCGACAATATGACCCTCGGGCGATTTCGTCTGGAGGGCATCCCACCGGCGCCGCGCGGCATCCCCCAGATTGAAGTCACGTTTGACATCGACGCCAACGGCATCATAAACGTCACCGCCAGAGATAAGGCCACCGGCAAACAACAACAGGTGACCATCACCGCCTCGACCAACTTAGAGAAGGAGGATGTCGAGCGCATGGTGGAGGAATCCAAACGACACGAAGCGGAGGACCGCAAACGGCGAGACTTGGCTGATGCCCGCAACGCAGGCGATACAATGGCCTACCAGACCGAGAAGGCCCTCCGTGAGTTGGGCGACAAGGTGCCGGCCAATGATCGTGAAAAGACTGAGAAAGCCATTGCCGAGTTGCGGGAGGTCATCAAGGGTGACGATATTGAAAAGATCAAGCGTCTGACAGAGGAAGTGCAGCAGGCGAGTTACGCTCTCAGCCAGCAGATCTACGCCCAGCAGGCTGAGCCGCAGGCCGAAGGTGATGTAAGTGGTGAAGGGGGGGAAGAAGGAGATGTGGTAGAGGGCGAGTTCAGGGAGGCCTGAGTAAATCGTACGATGCACCTTTATTTGATCTAAGATGGACCGCGCGCCGAGATTTATCCTTGCCTGTTGACCGGCGCGCGGTCTATAATGATTCAGCCGGGCATTAGCGCCGCCCAAGCGAATAAACCCATCCTCTCATGCCCAGCAGGAGGGAAAACATTGTGACGCTTCCCAATTATGCTTATTTCGAGGGCAAGATTGTTCCATATGCCGAAGCGAAAGTCGGGGTGATGACCCATGCTTTGAACTACGGCACCGGAGCCTTTGGAGGTGTGCGCGCATATTGGAACTCTGATGAGGAGCAATTGTTCATCTTTCGCCCTATAGATCACTTTATACGGGTGTTGAATTCGGCAAAGCTGCTTTTCGCCGAATTCGACCACACGCCGGAGGATTTGCGGGACATCACCCTGGAACTCCTCCGGCGTGAAGGTTATAAGGAAGATGTCTATATCCGACCGTTGGTCTATAAGGCCGATGAGATAATCGGCGTGAGACTTCATGGCCTTCGCGACGAGATCACTATCTTCGCGGTGCCCTTCACCCGTTATATTGAGAAAGATGAAGGCGCACATGTCACCGTCTCCTCCTGGCGGCGAGTGGACGACAACGCCGTCCCGGCGCGGGGGAAGATCACCGGGTCCTATGTCAACTCGGCTTTTATCAAGACCGACGCGCTGGTAGCTGGTTTTGACGAAGCCCTGGTGCTCACTAACGAAGGCCATGTCTCTGAGGGTAGCGCTGAGAATGTCTTCATGGTTCGGGGCGGCGTACTCATCACCCCGCCAGTGACCGAGAACATCCTGGAGGGGATCACCCGCCGTACGATCATGACCCTGGCCAGTGATGAGCTCGGCATCGAGGTCATGGAACGGCAGATCGATCGCACCGAGGTCTACCTTTGTGAGGAGTTCTTCATGACCGGGACCGCGGCCCAGGTGACCGCCATTACCATGGTCGATTATCGGGCGATTGGCGAAGGCGAGATGGGACCGATCACAACCCAATTGCGCATGCTTTACCATGATGTGGTGCGCGGCAAGATGCCAAAGTATCGCCACTGGAATGAGCCGGTGTATGCCAAGGAACCGGCAGCGAGCGGCTGACCTGGCGGGTCACCGCAAACAAGCGGGGGTTCTATTGTGAGCTGAGTTGAACTTATTCTCAAGCGCCCACATTAGAGCTCCGGTTATTACTTCTCATGGACTTTACCCCACCCCGTAGACAAGGTTTAATTTTTGGCGTATTCCTGCTGATGATCCTATTGGGCGCGATTGTGTTTAGCTTGAATCGGCTCGCCACCGCCCCGATCTCGCCCTGGATCACCTTATGGGTGACCATACCGCTGGTCGGGGTTCCACTAACGCTTCTGATCGGCTATCGTTTGTACGGCTTGTTGACGGCCCGTTATCGCCTGGATCGCGATGGGTTTCATCTGACCTGGGGTTTGGTAGCCGAGCAACTTCCATTGGTAGCCATTAGCAGCTTGCGACCCGCTAATGAGGTGGCGCCGAAACTGCGCCCTAATCGCGGGTTGTGGTGGCCTGGATGTGTCTACGGTCGAAGGGAAGTCGATGGCGAGGGCGTGGTTGAGTTTTTCGCCACTTCTGGATCCCAAGGGATTTTAGTGCTTAGCGCCGGTGATCGTTTATTGGCCATTTCCCCGCCAGATCTCGAGGCATTCCACCAGAATTTCGTGGACGCTACCCGCATGGGCTCGCTCGAGCCAATACCAACTCGCTCTCAACGTCCGGACTTTGTCATTGCTAGCATTTGGACTGATACCGTCGCCAGGGTATTAATATTGGTTGGATTGGTTTTTCCTCTACTTCTGCTGGGCTATCTTGCCTTGCGACTACCGGTTCTCCCACTTCAGGTACCCTTCGGTTTCGATCCGACTGGCGCACCTGACCCGTTGGCGCCTCCCGGACGGTTGTTGCTGCTACCCATGATTAGTGGGCTTTGCTGGCTGGCAAATATGGTGACGGGCGTCTGGCTTTATCGGCGAGAGGCGGATCGCCCTCTTGCTTACGCTGTCTGGATGACAGCGGTACTAGTGGGGGGACTGTTTTGGGGAGCCGCGCTTCACTTGCTAGCAGCAGCTTGATTTTTCCCGTTATCCACAAGAAGAGTCCAATTTTCCACAGGAATCCACCGGGTTATCCACAGGTGGATTAAGTAATGAGTGCACTAAGAAAACTACCCTCGAGGAGTGGGGACCGGTATATGTGGGGGTGCGGGTGCAGCCCGCACCCCCACATATACCGGTCTTCTTCTCGCGGTTAATTTTTTTCAGTGGAGTCAGTAATAATAAAATCTCAAATCAACTTCTACTTGGGTTGATCCTTGGTATTGTGTGGCGTAATCCTGGCCATCGCCAAACTTGCCAGCACGATAAAGAGCGCGCTGAAGAGCCAGATGGCACTATGGCCGGCCAGGTCCATCATCCAGCCACCTAGGATCGGTCCGGTAATGGCTGCAGCGGAGGAGGAGAAGTAGTAGAGGCCGGTAAAAGCCCCAATGCTCTGCTCTCCACCCAGGTCGTAAACCATCGGCAGGGAGTTAATATTCACCAGCGCCCAGAAGGCTCCCATAATTGCCAGTGTGACCAGGAGTAGGGTAGGGTTTCGGATGAAGAAGCCTGCGATCAACCCAACCAGCATGCCCGTCAGACCGATGATAATGGTCGGTTTGCGTCCGAAGCGGGTGGCGATCAAACCGCTGGGGATGGCGAAGAGGATCAGGGCGGCGGCGAAAGCCGTCAGCATTTGTGTGCCGGAGCCAATATCGATGTCCAGCACGCTGCGGGCGTAGATGGTGAAGAAGGCCTCCATTGCGTTCCAGCCCACGAACCAGAAAAAGATCGCGCTAAGCAAAAGAAGACCGCTCTTATCGGGACCGGACCCAACTACGCGTAGATTATCGAATAGTCCTGGTTCGTCCCGAGCGGCTACACCCTTGCCTTTCAGGTCCGGTTCACGCACCCAGAGTAAGACGATAAGGATGGAGATCAGCATCACGCCAGAGCCGACGATGAAGGGCAAGGGTACGCCTAATTTATACAGGGACCCGCCGCCAAAGAGGGCTATAGCCCCGGCCAGACCTCCCATGAGGTTGATTACGCCGTTGGCTTTACTGCGGTCTTCTGGATGGAAGAGGTCGCCCAGGTAGGCGACCGTCGGAGCGCGGAACAGCGCCATGCCGACATTGGTACCCAAGATCATCAATGCGATTAGGACGAAATGTTCGCGTACGAAGGGGACTAAGATGAAGAACAACGCCGCAATCGGCGCGCCGGCCATCATCCAGGGCTTGCGCCTACCGAAGCGGGTGCGGGTGCGGTCGGAGAGGCTTCCCACCCACGGTTGGACAAACATATTGATGATGTTGTCCCAGGTCATGATGAATCCAACCACGAGAACTGACAGCCCCAGATCCTCGAGCATAGGGGGGATTAGGCTGTTGAAAAGCGGCCAAATGATGCTGATGCCAAAGAAACCGAAACCGACTAAAAATGTCTTTCTGTAAGAGAAGCGTTCCATCAGGGCCTCCGGGCGGATTAGGATGGGGGGATTGTAGACAGGAGTGAGAGTGGGTGCAAGCCTGATGGCGGCACGCTCCCCCGCCTCGAAGTGTGATTTGACTACTGGGATTCTCCGACTGATAGTCTTTTACGCGTGCTTTAGTTGGGTTGCAGTGCCTAATTCCAGAGTGACCTATGGTGTACCAGACCTCCGAGGTCTATAAGACCTCGGAGGTCTGGGTTGCAAAAGACGCTTCAGTTTGATGTGCGGCTCTTCAGTCGTAAACCGCTAAGCGAACTTTCAAGTTTGGTTACATCTTAATCAGCTAGACGCGGCACTAGTCCCCTGGAACGACCCCCTTATTATTTGTAGGCTCATTGAGGGGCAATATCATGCACAACCGTCAGGCAGCGTTGGTGAAAAGGATAGACGGCTGGTGGGATAAGCATTGTGGGGACATCGCTATGCAGGATGATATGTTCATTCCGCAGGTGTGGGTTAGGGATTGAGACAGCGGATAGTATGGCCCGAGTATATTGAGAACGTATGGGTTTGTTGACGGGAGTTGTAACAGGCGCTACAATTCAATTCGGTACGGGGGAAGATACTCTTGAAAGGTTGAGGTATACAGATTAGAGGATTCGGAAACCGTTGAACCTTTCAGGGTATAATCTTGTATACTTATCAATCAATAGAAATATCATATTCACAGATGGGAGGTGATAAGAACCAGCGATAGGATGAACGAAAGCATGTTAACAGTCCGAGATGATATTTTCTTAAGGAGGAGAATATCGTGAAACACCAAAAGTTGTTTGTATTCTTAGGCTTGCTTCTCGTGGCGAGTATGATGCTGGGAGCTTGCAAGCCAGCTACGGTGGAGCCTACCGAGCCTCCAGTAGCTGTTGAGGAGCCGACCGAGGCACCTCCCCCCGTAGAGCCAGTCACCTTCATCTTTGGCCGTGGTGGGGACTCGATCCAATTGGACCCGGCCATCGTCACCGACGGTGAGTCGTTCCGCGTGACCGGCAACTGTCTGGAGCCTCTCTATCAGTATGATAAGGGTACCACCACGCCGATCCCGGCCCTGTCCACCGGGTGTACCCCCAATGAAGAAAGCACCGAGTGGACCTGCACGCTGCGTGAGGGCGTCAAGTTCCACGATGGGACCGACTTCAACGCCGACGCGGTCATCTTCAACTTCGAGCGCTGGCGCTTCACCGACAATCCCTACCACTTCGAGGCCCAGGTGTTCGAGTACTACGAGTACATGTGGGGTGGCTTTGACGACACTAGCATGATCACCTCCGTCGAAAAGATTGACGACTATACCGTCAAGTTCATCCTGGCCGCACCGCTGGCGCCCTTCCTGGCCAACCTGGCCATGGACATGTTCGCCATCTCCAGCCCGGCAGCCATCGAGGAGCATGGCGAGGAGTACGGCATGACTGCAGTGGGCTGCGTGGGCACCGGGCCGTTCATCTTCAAGGAATGGGTGGAGGGTGATCACATCGCAGTAGTGGCCAACGATAACTACTGGGACGGCCGGCCCACGATTGACGAGATCGTGTGGCGGGTGATCCCTGACGACTCGGCTCGCTTCCTGGCACTCCTGGCCGGCGATATCCACGGCCAGGAACAGGCGGTGGTTGAGGACCTCCTCACCGCTGAGGCTGACCCCGACCTGTACGTCCAGACCCGCCCGGCGCTGAACACCGGCTACCTGGCGTTCAACTACAAGATCGTGGAGTTCCAAGACATCAGGGTCCGCGAGGCGGTGGCTCACGCCATCAACCGTCAGGGTCTGATTGAGAACTTCTACGGCGCGTACGGCGCGGTGGCGAAGACCTTCCTGCCGCCAATGGTCTGGGGCTACAACGATGCAATCGAGGACTGGGCTTACGATCCAGACCTGTCCAAGCAGCTTCTAGCCGACGCTGGCTTCCCCGATGGGCTGACCGAAGTGACCATCGCCGAGGACATCCTGGATGCGGAGGGCAACGTAGAGTACGCGGCTGGCGACAAGATCCCGCTCAAACTGTACTACATGCCGGTAACCCGCTTTTACTACCCCTCCCCCAAGGAGATCGGTGAGGCCATGGCCGCCGACTTGGCCAGGGCGGGCATCAACGTCGAGCTTTACCTGGCCGGCGACTGGCCGACCTTCCTAGGCCTGCGGCGCGAGGGCCTGCTCGTCGGACTGTACATGCTCGGTTGGGGCGGCGACAACGGCGACCCCGACAACTTCCACAACTACTTCTTTGGTTTTGAATCAGCGGATAAGGAAGTTGGAGCGCTCGAGGATTGGGAGAAGAGACCCAAAGCCCGTGAGGGTTGGTGGGCAGACACGGAAGTCGCTAACCTGTGCTACCAGGCGTCTATCTTGCCCAGCCAGGCCGAGCGCGAGGTGATGTACAAGCAGATCGATCAACTGCTGCACGACGACGTCGCTCGCCTCTGGATCGCCCACAACAACACGCCCCTCATCTTCTCCAGCAAGGTCAGTGGCTACGTGCCGCAGCCGGTCGGTTGCGACTACTACCAGTGGGTGGAGATCGAGCAATAGCCACCGGTAACTAACCATCTCGCGAGGGTCTGGAACGATGTAAGTGATCCCACAGGGGGGGCGGAACCCGCCCCCCCTATATTCGTGGGAGGAGGGCATATTGACTCGATATATTATTCGTCGGCTCATCTCGCTGATCCCTACTCTACTGGGTGTAACCTTTATCATTTTCATGTTCCAGCGCTTGATCCCCGGCGATCCGGCCGTCGCCATGTTGGGTGAGCACGCAGCTCAGGAGAACGTAGAGAGGATCCGCGAGCAACTTGGTTTAAATCGTCCCCTCTTCCTGGATGAGGAAGCCTTAAAGCAGGGCGATGTCCGCGGCTTTTTCGACAGCCAGTTCATTCGCTACCTGGAGCGGCTGGTACAAGGAGATCTGGGTTCTTCTATTCATCGTCGCATTCCAATCGCCGAAACATTGAAACTACGCTTTCCGGCGACGGTAGAACTCGCATTGCTCTCTATGCTTATCGCCATACTTGTCGGTGTGCCTGTAGGCATCGTGTCAGCTGCGAGACGCAATTCTCTATTGGACAGCGTCAGCATGATCGGTTCCCTCATCGGCGTCTCTATGCCGATCTTCTGGCTGGGCATAATGGAGATCATGCTATTTGCTGTCTTCCTGCACTGGTTTCCCAGTGGAGGCCGCCTGGCGCACGCTACCGAACTCAGG
>Ga0209986_10001239_pt1 | contig 24648 bp, 24 predicted proteins | sample BlataG_FD_183168 | JGI IMG/M metagenome (GOLD analysis project Ga0209986, IMG submission 183168) | Deep subsurface microbial communities from Black Sea to uncover new lineages of life (NeLLi) - Black_00105 metaG (SPAdes) (version 2) | ecosystem: Environmental > Aquatic > Marine > Oceanic >... | reverse complement strand
GTTTCGGAAAGCCAGATTACGAGAGCGATAGTAGCTGAATTTGCAAAAGAATTTGAGAACTACGTGGAGACAGAGGTAATCATAGTAGGTGGTGGTCCGTCGGGATTGATGGCAGGGAAGGAGCTGGCAGCCAGCGGTGTAAAGGTATTGATTATAGAAAGGAACAATTATTTGGGCGGTGGGTTCTGGCTTGGTGGGTTTTTAATGAACAAGCTCACGGTCAGGTCGCCGGCGGAACGCATTCTCGATGAGCTTGGAGTGCCTTATAAGGAGTATGGCAAGGTCAAGGGATTATACGTTGCTGATGCACCGCACGCATGCTCGAAATTAATTGCGGCGGCATGTGATGCCGGTGCGAAAATATTAAATATGGCTGCGCTGGATGACATTGTTCTGCATAACGAGAAAGTGAGTGGAGTGGTGGTGAATTGGACTGCCGTTTCGGCTTTGCCGAGAGAAATAGCATGTGTTGACCCGGTTTCATTGGAATCCAAGCTCGTGATAGACGCAACGGGTCACGATGCCTCGGTAGTAAAAAAGTTGGAGGAAAGAGGGCTGCTTAAGGCAAAAGGACAGGGTGCGATGTGGGTTGAACGGTCTGAGGATCTTGTGGTAGAGCATACTTCGGAATTATATCCGGGGCTGATAGTTACCGGAATGGCTGTTTCCGCGGCATACGGGCTTCCGAGAATGGGTCCTACTTTTGGCGCTATGTTGGTATCCGGTAAAAAAGCGGCGGAAATTGCTATTGAGAAGCTCAGGTAACCACAAGATTACACAGATTTTCACAGAAAACAATAATAAGGATAAGGGAACTCTCTTGCTTAAAGTGCAAAAGTCAAAATAAATCTGCCTTTAAGAAAGAAAGCTTGACCAAAGAAACTATTATTTTTTCTTTTAGCACAAACCTTTTCTTAGGAAGAAAAGCTTTACCAAAAGAAACATACTCTTTCTTAGCACAGGTTCTTTCTTTAGAAAGAAAGTGTTTTGTGAAAAAGAAAAAGTGTGATGAAAGCTTTAGCATTGTTATCCGGCGGCTTGGATTCCATATTGGCAACAAAACTTATCTTAGACCAGGGCATAGAAGTTGTGGCAGTGAATTTTAACCTGCCTTTTGTTGTAGAGAAAGAGGATTACGCGGGTGAGGTGGCAAAGAGGTTTGGGATACCGCTTGTAATGGTAGAAGCCGGTGAAGAATACCTCGACATGGTAAGAAACCCGAAGTATGGCTATGGCTCTGGGATGAACCCATGCATAGATTGTCATATTTATATGCTGCGAGAAGCGAAGCGGATTGCGAAAGAAGTCAGTGCCGAGTTCATCTTTACTGGCGACGTTCTCGATGAAAGACCGATGAGCCAGCACAGGAAAGCATTGGAGCTCGAGGAGAAGGAAGCGGGCTTAGAGAAAATGATTTTGAGACCGCTATCTGCAAAACTATTGCCGGAGACGATTCCAGAGCGTGAAGGTTGGATAGACCGGAGCAAGCTTTTGGATATAAAAGGAAGAAGCAGAAAGCCGCAGATTGCACTTGCCAGGAAGTTTGGCATGCATGATGCTTATCCATCGCCTGCCGGCGGTTGTCTCTTAACCTACAAGGAATTTGCATCGAAAGTCCGCGATTTGTTCGAGCATAAGGAAAAAGTGACGAAGAGAGACGTCTCGTTACTGAAAATAGGCAGGCATTTCCGGTTCGCTGCGTCCAAAATAATAGTGGGAAGAAATGAAGAAGAGAATAAGCTTCTGCTGGGTTTGAAGAATCCTGAGGATTATGTCTTTGAAGTGCAGGGTTATGGAAGCCCGATAACGATTTTGGAAGGTGAAAAGAGCAAGGAAGCGATTGAACTTGCGGCAAAACTGACTGCGAGGTATTCTGATGCGAGTGCGGGTGCCGAAGAAGGAGGGGTGCTGGTGGAAGTTAAGTATGAGGGTGAGGAACAAATGCAGGTTAAGTCAGTAATTGTGCCGCCTTCAGATGAAAATGAGGTTGCTCGTGTGCGGATATAAAAAAGACAATATTTTTTACGGTAACGTTTGCTTCCGACAGAAGTTCGCTTTACTTCAGCCCCTCCTCCACCGCGGCTCTGATAATATACCCCGCCCTGTGCAGAATCGTGTCGCCAATCTCACGGTCTTTCGCCATGCTTGCAGTGCAGGGATAGGAATGATGAGACTCGCTGATTCGGTTCAAAAGTTCTCGTTTGTTCACAACTTCTACGCCTGCTAACTGCTTTGCCACGAACCACGTGCTTCCGCAAGGAGTACTCCTCAAAACATTATCACAATCCGGTCCATTTTAGCCAGAGTATAATTTAGCGGACTTTATATAGGTGCAGGCTCCACATATTTAATATGCGGTATGTGATTTTAGGAATATGATATTCGTTTAAAGGAGATGGTATAGATGAAGAAATATACCGAGAACGTTAAAATTATTGTGGATGCATTAAATCAGTTCTGGGATGGAAAAACGCCATCTATCGAGATGAGAGGACCTCTTTGCTGGAGTGCGATAACCTACCCACTTGTATCCGGGAACTTCAACCTCACCGTTGGGGACATAAGTGCAAGGAGGATGGAAAGGTGGGACCCGGGGCTTATGGTCGCATCAATTCCGTGGGAGAGGATAAGAGGTATTGCAGAAGCGGTCGATCTAAGCACCGCCGGCAGGGCAGAGCGGTCTGAGGAGTTTGAAAGGATGACCGAGAAGATGAGGTCAAGAGGATAGATAATTCTGTCTATGAAAAAGAAAGGGGCATCAAAAAAGCATCTTCTCTTTTTATTGTATTCTTCAGTGTTTCTTGGGCCTTTTGGAGGAAGTACTGTACTTCCGTTGATTCCACCGCTTAAAGAATTTTTCAATGCCGATATTTCGTTTATAGCGGCATCTATTACGATTTACATGATTCCGTTTGCATTCTTTCAGCTCTTTTCAGGCGCGCTTTCCGATATTTACGGTAGAAAGCGAATCATTCTTTTTGGGTTATTTACGTTTTCACTTGCATCGCTATTATGCGCATCTTCGACTAATATCGGGGCATTCCTCGGTTCAAGGGCATTACAAGGGCTTGGAAGTGCATTCATAGCGCCTATCATCATGGCGACCCTCGGCGACGTCTTTCCATACAAGGAGCGTGGTAGGGTAATGGGTGGATATGGAGCATCAACACAAGCAGGAATCGCATTAGGTCCGTTAGTTGGCGGATTTTTTGCAATAATTGATTGGAGACTTGTCTTCCTGATGTTATTCCTCTTCTCCGGACTGCTCGGCTCTGTTTACCTCTTTTATTTCGATGCTTCAAAGGGCGATGGAGAATTAAAGGATGTATTAAGGAAGATAAGCGGTGTATTCAGGAATAAAGAGCTCTTGCTGCTTTGCATGATTGGACTATTCGTATTCTTTGGAAATATCGCAGCGATGACGTTCTTAGCGGATACACTGACGATATCCGTGAGCGAGGATAAGATAGGCATTTTGCTGTCCACCGTGGGATTCATCGGGATTGCGACAGCGCCGATTGCCGGTTATCTTACGGATTTTATTGGTAGAAGGAAGACGTTGCTTATCGGGTTGGTTATCATGCTCGGTGCGTTTTTGATATTTATGCAGGTGAATACATACATGGCCTTTTTCATTCCGGTCTTGATCATGGGTATTGGAGGCGCAACGGCATTTACCTCGCTTAACACGATGGTCGTGGAGTGCGTGCCGGAATCAAGAGGAGCGGTTTCGTCCATATATAATAGCTTCCGGTTTTTGGGCTACGGGCTATCGCCTGTGGCAACTTTACCGGTCTATTTGGTGTATGGTCTAAATGGAATCATTCTTTTATGTATATGTCTCGTGTTGACGAATATTTTAATTTCTGCGTTTTTGCGATACCAGTTAGAAGATGTGACAACTGAATGACCATTTAGAGATGGAATTTTGTCTCTCGTTGATGCGCTTAACAAGGAGGGCGTGAAATTCGTGCTGTTTCCGATGAAGGGGCATTTTAACGTAGTCGGTGCGGTATGCAGAAAATCCCAATGACAACGCACTTTTCCACGAATGGATTTGGGTAAAGGCATTTCTTGTTAAATGTTTACTCTTCGTAGAATCTGCTAAAATGTTTATACAAATCCTCATATAACTGAGCCTGCTCGGAATTCATGAATACAAATCCACAGTTAGTACATTGCATCTGCTCAAAACCATGAACGGTAATTTTACCATCCAGGAAATCAACGTCAAGTTTCTTTCTCTCTATCCTCGACCCACACCTTGGACAGCAGGTTATCTCTCCTACCTCTCCTTCCACTTCTATCCAGCCCTCTTCCCAATCACGCTTCATCAAATCCTCTGGCTTCGGCTCATCCTTTAGATGCATAATTATCTTTTTATTCTCCTTTTATATAACTTTTTCATCTTATCTGGTGCATCATACGCCGATGTTAGCTCGTAATCACTACCTCTTATTAAATCTAATATGATTAAAAGGATTCGACCATGTGAGTCCCCCAATATTATGTATCTGTTTTTCTGTATTTTCTTCTCATATACTTTCCCACTTAATGCCTCTTCAATTTCATACTTATCAACCTGATGATACCCTATGTGCTCCATAGCTTCCTTTGTCCAGATTATGTTGTATCGCTTCTTCATTTCGGGTATTCTGCACTTCAATATTGCCACCTTATAAATGAATGAAAAAACTAACGCTTCTATCAATACTTCGCCAGCTCCCTCAATAACTCTATATTCTCTTCCCTTGATTCTTTTACGCGCATTGTCCAGAGCAAGCATACGTCACGTTGAGTGAACGGTGTATCTATGATTCCCTGTCACATTTATACCATCAAATAACCTATTTATACTCCGGGATTTAGGTATATATTATAGCATAGAAAGAGAGCGAGGTGTGGCAGATGCGGCTTGACAAACTGACTTTAAAGGCGCAGGAGGCGTTGCAAGAAGCAAAAAACGTCGCCGACAAATACAACCATCAGCAGATAGATGCGGAACATTTATTGTTAGCACTGGTAGAGCAATCCGAAGGCATAGTAGTCCCGATATTGCAAAAAATCGGCGTTGACGTTGACCAGCTCAAATCACGTCTCGTGGAGCATTTAAGTTCTTTGCCGCAGGTATATGGAGGAGGAGGTGGAATCGAGCAGATATACATAACGCCGAGATTGAATAAGACGCTGGAGAATGCATGGCAAGAAGCACAGGCTATGAAGGACGAGTATATGAGCACCGAGCATATACTTCTTGCGATTGCAGAAGAGGCTGACCCGTCTTCACCACGAATCCTTAAGGGAATGGGAGCGACAAAGGACAGGATATACGAAGCATTGACGGGTATTCGTGGTGGGCAGCGGGTAGTGGACCAAACTCCGGAGGAGAAGTATCAGGCGTTGGAACGGTACACACGGGATTTGACTGACCTTGCTCGTAAAGGTAAGCTCGACCCGGTAATAGGGAGAAATGAAGAAATCCGCAGGGTTATTCAAGTCCTTTCGAGAAGAACGAAGAACAATCCCGTGCTCATAGGCGAGGCGGGTGTGGGAAAGACCGCAATAGTTGAAGGTTTAGCGCAGCGAATAGTAAACGGCGACGTTCCGGATACCCTGAAAGATAAGCGAGTCGCAGCGCTGGACATGGGGGCGTTGATCGCGGGGACGAAGTTCAGAGGTGAGTTTGAAGACCGTCTCAAGTCGGTGTTAAAGGAGATTGACGAGGCTGCGGGTCTGATTATCCTCTTTATTGACGAATTACACACCGTTGTCGGAGCGGGTGCGGCGGAGGGTGCGGTAGATGCTTCCAACATGCTAAAACCTGCGCTTGCACGTGGCGAGCTCCGATGCGTTGGTGCAACCACGACGGACGAATATCGCAAGTATATAGAGAAGGATGCCGCTCTGGAGCGGAGATTTCAGCCGATTTTAGTTCGTGAACCCTCGGTGGAGGATACGATTTCGATTCTACGTGGTTTAAAGGAGCGATACGAACTGCATCACGGTGTAAGGATTCACGATTCCGCGTTGATTGCTGCGGCTGAACTCTCTGACAGATACATTACCGACAGGTTCTTGCCGGACAAAGCCATTGACGTCATTGACGAAGCCGCATCCAGGTTGAGAACCGAGATAGACAGTATGCCGGCAGAGATTGACGAGGTTGACCGAAAAATCAGGCAACTGGAGATTGAAGAGCAGGCTTTGAAACGAGAGAAGGACAAGGCATCGAAGGAGCGGCTTGGGAAGCTCCGCGAGGAACTGGCGGCACTAAAGGAAAAAGGTGACCAGCTCAAAGCGAGATGGCAGAATGAAAAGGAGATAATACAGCGGATACGAGAAGTCAAAGCGAAGATAGACGAGGCGAAGTTAGAAGAAGAACAGGCTGAGCGCAGTGGCGATTTAGAGCGCGTGGCAAAAATACGGTATGGAACGCTTGTCGAACTGCAAAAGGAATTGGATGCGCAGAACGAGAGACTGCAAGCGATACAGAAAGACCAGAAGATGCTAAAAGAAGAGGTTGACGAAGAAGACGTTGCAGAGGTGATTGCGAAATGGTCGGGTGTCCCGTTAGCGAAGATGCTGGAAGGCGAGACTGAAAAGCTTATTCAGATGGAAGAGCGGTTGAAACAGCGTGTTGTCGGGCAGGATGAAACGATTTCGTTAATTTCCAATGCGATTAGAAGGGCTCGTGCAGGTCTCAGCGACCCGGACAGACCCATTGGTTCGTTCATATTCATGGGTCCCACGGGCGTCGGGAAGACGGAACTTGCAAAGGCACTCGCGGAATTCCTCTTCGACGACGAACGCGCGATGGTGCGCATGGATATGTCCGAGTTCATGGAGCGACACTCAATTGCAAGGCTCATCGGTGCGCCACCGGGCTATGTGGGGTATGAAGAGGGCGGGTTCTTAACCGAAGCCGTTAGACGGAGACCCTACACCGTAATCCTCTTTGATGAAATAGAGAAGGCACACAACGACGTCTTCAATCTGCTGCTTCAGATCCTGGACGATGGGCGACTCACCGATGGTCATGGAAGAACGGTGAACTTCAAAAACACCGTGAATATCATGACTTCTAACGTTGCGAGTCAGATTATGCAGGAATTTAGCGGGAAAGAGTTGAGGGAGAAGGTAATGGAGACGCTGAAAATGCGGTTCCGCCCGGAATTCTTGAATCGCATTGACGAGATTATCATATTCAATCCGCTGGGCATGGACGAGATAAAGAAGATCGTGGAGATACAAATGCGGTATCTGCAAGAGCGACTTGCCGGGAAGAAGATTTCGATTTCCGTCCGCGAGAGCGTAAAGGAATTGATGGCGAGTAAAGGATTCGACCCTGTATTCGGAGCAAGACCGATAAAGCGAACGATTCAACGAATGATAGAAGATCCGTTGTCCATGAAGATTTTGAATGGCGAGTTCGGTGAGGGCGATACGATAAAAATGGATGTTTCGGAGGGGGCGGTTGTGTTTTCACACAGTTAAGTTAAAAAGACACAGATCAACGCAGATTAACGCAGAGTAATTGCTCAATATCTTGTGGTAGAAATCCTAAATGCTAATTTGCCACACTTTATTGAGCGGATTTGTTTTTTTCGTCATCTCCGCGCTCTCCGTGATCTCGGCGGTAAACAAATACGGGATTTTTACTGATTTGTTTTTACTATCATCGTCAAATTCAAGTCCTTTTCTACTATCTTCTCATATTCGCCTCTTATATGCGGCTTTATCTTCTCCAAATCCCATACCCCTGTTAATATCTCACCAATCAACTCGCCATCGTCAAATACTCTCACCACACCGTCACTCTCGGAGACCACTACCGCCACGGCATCCGTTTCTTTAGAGATGGAAGCGGCTGCCATGTGCCTGCTGCCAAAACCCATTGGGAGGTTTATGTTTCGAGAACTCGCTTCAATATGCCTTGCCGCGGAAAGAACGTAGCCATCGCCACTGATAACAAAAGCGCCGTCCAGTTTTACCAGCTCTTCTATCGTTCCCTGGACGTTTGCATCTCTTATGTCCTTTACTTCCTTTGGGTAATTTGCAAGAGGGTCTAAGATTAACGGCTTTGATTTCTTTAACACTTCTTCTTCGTCCCCAACCACAAATAGTGCGCCCGTCCTCGCCCTGGCTATACCCGGTCTTGCTATTCCCACCGCTATTTCTATCACCGTCTCTAACACCTCAGGATTGCATTTTCTCGCTCTCTTACAAATTCTCTCAGCCATCGCTATTTCTTTCCGCACCCTAAAAAAATATTAGGCGCTCTAATCCATATAAAACTTATGGAGGGCTTTTAAGAAAATGTTTGTAAAGGCATATTCACCTTCGCATATAACCGGCTTCTTTGAGATACGCGATAACAAAAATCCGTTGTATAAAGGCTCGGTGGGAGGGGGCATCGTATTAGAAGCGGGCTGTGTAACTGAAGTTTCTATTCGCGATGACCGTCCTACAAAGGCAGGAATAATAATAAACGGCATGGAAGAAGAGGCAAATACCTCTAAATACGTTGTCGAGCGTTTGGCAGGAAAGTATGAGATTGCAGTATCAACGGACTTTGAAGTGCCGGTAGGCTGTGGATTTGGTGCAAGTGGTGCCGGCGCGCTCAGCACTGCTCTCGCATTAAACGAACTTCTATCGATCGGCATGACGTTAAACGAAGTGGCGCAAATCGCTCATCTCGCAGAAGTGGAGAGCAATACCGGCTTAGGTGACGTAATTGCCGAGACGTGCGGTGGCGTAGTGATAAGAAGAAAGCCGGGTCCTCCCGGAATAGGCACAATTGATAAGATACCGTGGAGAAAAGAGAAACTAAGCTACGTTGTGTTCGGAAAGAAATCCACAAAGGCAGTGTTGGCGGATGATTATATGAAAAGGAGAATAAACGAAGCTGGACGGGCAGCGATGAAAGAACTGATGCGGGAACCTACTTTAGAGAAATTCATGCTCGCATCAAGGAATTTTTCGTTACGTAGCGAAGTGATAAGTGATAAATGCAGGGATGCGATAGAGGCAGTGGATGCAGAAGGGAAAGTCGCAAGCGTAGCGATGTTAGGCGATACGGTGTTTGTTATTGGCGATAGTGAAGCATTGAAGGAGTTTGGCGAAGTAAAAGAAAGCAGAATATCGGATGTGGGTGCAAGGGTCATAGATCATTAGAGGTTTAGAGGTTTAGAGGTTTGGCGGTTGTGCAAAGGTCATAAATTCAAAATTGCAACCACTAAAACGCAACGCGCAAGGCGGGATTTCCGAAAACAGATAAAAAGAGAGCCCCGGGAGGGATTTGAACCCTCGACCTATTGATTACAAGTCAATCGCTCATCCGGGCTAAGCTACCGGGGCGGTGTTATTATTAGGTTATCTTTTATATTATTTTTTATGTAATAAGGATTAGGGAAGATAAAGAGTCCACTGGATAACTTAAAGATAAAAGGAGGGAGAAGATGATTGAAGATGGAGAAGTTCAACCAGAAGGATGTATATGCGAACTATGTTCGGATATACTACGTTAGGCGAAATACTCCCAGTGAATATATCACAGTTTGAGGATAGGAGGACGAAATCATGACAGGAAAACTCATAATTGATAATGTTTTCATAGAAAAATGGCATCCACAATATGACAAGATTGATAAATCGAAAAGTTGTTACTATTTTAGTGATACAATAAGGGGTTACGGCATCTTCCGTGGTGTCGTAGCGGATATTGCTCAACTGTATCCAAGATGGTCTCTTCGCCAGATAGATCGCGCCTTGTTTGCTTACCACAAAATTCAACTCAAACCAAACGCAAAGAGGTGCTTATAGTTGAAAAAAGCGAAAGTCTACTTGGATACAACAGTCCCAAGTGCATACTATGATGAGCGGGCTTCGGACAGAAAACGGCACACGAGAGTATTCTGGGATGAACGCTTGCCGGATTTCAAGCCTATGATTTCTGACGTTGTCTTAGCAGAAATTCGTGATACGCCAGATGAAGGAAAACGAAGAAAAATGGAGGAACTCGTGCAAGAATTTGAAGTCCTTATTTTCAATGGAGAAGCGGATGAATTGGCAGGAGAATATGTTAGAAGAGGTGCCTTTCCTGAAAAATACCTCTCTGATGCCAACCATATTGCCATTGCAGTAGTGAACAGGGTTGAATATTTCGTGAGTTGGAATTTTAAACACATCGTCAGGGTCAGAACACGTCGGACAGTGAATCTTATTAATACCTTAAGGGGATATGAAGTAATTGAGATTGTGGCACCACCGGAATTGTAGGGGGCGATATTTATGAGGAAGTTGACAGAAGGCGAAAAAGAGAAGCTCTGGGAGGAAGTCAGAGAAGAGTTCCCCGAGGATGAAATGATGCAGGAAGTTCATTATGTGCGCTTGTTACATTATCACCAGACAGAAAAACTTTCACGGAAAGAGCGTATCCAGTTTTATAAGGATTTAGGAACAGGACATGCTCTTTAAATGATGCGTGAAATCAGAGATAAGCTGAGCAAAGAGTTCGAGAACATGAACTATCAAGATGTCTTTAAAAATTCGATTTAAACTTTGCATTACGCTAAAACATCCCGATTATCCCGGTTCCAATAAACTGTATCGCGATTGCCGCAACTAATATCCCCATTACACGGCTCAATACTTCTGAGCCCACCTTCCCGAATATACTGAATATCCTCTCGGATTGCCCTAATAAGAATCTTGTTGCGATAATAGCGGCGAAAATAGTAAAAAGGACAACAAAAACGCCCTCTTTTTGTATTATTACCATGACTGCCGTTATAGCACCGGGACCTGCGAGCAAAGGAGTTCCTAATGGTACTGCACCCACTCCCGCTCCTGATCCTACGCTCACTGCATATTTGTGCTCACCGCGTAAAAGGTCAAAGGAGAAGAACAAAAGGAGGATGCCACCTGCAATCATAAAGCTATCGGTAGTTATGCCCAACACGTATAGAATAATCTTTCCGAGAAAGGCAAACAGGAGAAGTAGAATGGTAGCAACCACAACAGCGTAATTAAGCTCCTTTTTCCTCTCCTCTTCCCTCATGCCTTTCGTTAACGCCATAAATATGGGAATATTGCCGGGAGGGTCCATTATCACGAAAAGCATGATAAATACCTTCACCAATGACAACGCAAAATCCATATCCATATAATATATATTAAGTTAGACCTTCTTTTAAAATGAAAAAATACCACTATCAAAGGAACAACATTTTTTTGATAAACCTTTTTTCTAAAAAGTTTTAGTGAACAATAATGCCGAGAGAGGAGATATGGACTGAGAAATACAGACCGAGGAAGCTGGAAGAGGTGTCAGGACAGAACGCCATAATAAATAATCTTCAGTCTTATGTAAGGAGAAGAAACTTACCGCATCTCATCTTTTCCGGACCTGCGGGTGTAGGAAAAACAGCAGCGGCAGTCGCTATGGCGAGGGAACTCTACGGTGATACATGGGCGGAGAACTTTACTGAGTTGAATGCGTCCGATGAAAGGGGCATAGAAGTGGTTCGCAACAAGATAAAGAACTTCGCAAGAACCATGCCCATTGGCAATGCCGCATTCAAAATCATTTTCCTCGACGAGGCAGATGCTTTGACCGATGCCGCACAGTCAGCGCTGAGAAGAACGATGGAGCGATATTCGGGAACGTGCAGATTTATTCTCAGTTGCAATTATTCCTCTAAGATAATAGAGCCCATACAATCCCGGTGCTCCGTGTACAGGTTCAAATCACTTTCTTACGATGCAGTCGCATCTCGTATAAAATATATAGCAGAAAAGGAGGACTTAGACATGTCAGAAGATGCAGTCCGGGCAATAAATTATGTTTCGATGGGCGATATGCGAAGAGCAGTAAACGCATTGCAAAGTGCCGCGGTGCTGAGCAGTGAAATAAAACCCGCGATGATATACGAGATAACGGCAACTGCAAGACCTGAGGAGATAAAAGAGTTGATAAAAGAGGCTTTGGACGGTAAATTCTTTGAAGCGCTGGATAAATTGGAGGAGTTGCTGGACAAAGGAATATCAGGCGACGAGATATTGGCGCAGATGCATCGGCTCGTGATAAACATGGCTATTCCGGCGAAGAAGAAGGTGGAATTGATGGACCGGATTGGAGAGGCGGATTACAGAATTACCGAGGGTGCGAATGAGAGGATTCAACTGGACGCGGTGATTGCTTCTTTTTGTCTCTCTTCGGATAATGAATGAACGCAATTGCTATGTAAAATATAAGTGAAGAAGAGCAATTTAAACTTTAAATGATTTAAAAGAAGTGAGGGAATCCCAATTCCTCACACCTACTTCGGGATTGCAAAAGGAAAAGAAAAATGAAGCAAGGATATAAGATTGCGGTAATCCGTGGCGATGGGATAGGACCGGAGGTAATAAGCGAAGGTAAAAAGGTGCTTGAAGCTGTTTCGGAGCTCGAGAGTTTTGAGCTTCAGTGGATAGAATATCCGCATGGTGCAGAGCATTATCTGGTGACTGGAGAGTTAATAGACGAGGATACGCTAAAAGAATTAGAAGGCCGTGATGCGATATATTTCGGGTGCATCGGCGACCCGAGAGTAGAACCAGGCGTGTTAGAGCAGGGTATTTTGCTTACGCTCCGGTTTTATTTAGACCAATACGTGAACTTGAGACCAGTGAAGCTCCTGGAAGGCGTTCGCACACCACTGGCGGGTAAGCGACCGGAAGATATAGATTTTAGTGTGGTGCGTGAGAACACAGAAGATTTCTATGTCGGCATTGGCGGCAGGGTAAAAGGGAAAGGAAAAGGAAAAAAGAGAGAAGAGTTGGAAATCGTAAGGAAAATTTATAATATAAAATTCGGGCTGGACATCGAGACCGATGCGGACGAACTTGCATATCAAATTGGCGTCGTGACGAAGGAGGGCTGCGAGCGCGTGATGAAGTTTGCGTTTGAGCTTGCTAGGGAAAAGGGAAAGAAGAAGGTGACGAGTGTAGATAAGGCGAACGTGTTAACGCATGGCTACGGTTTCTGGCGGGAAGTATTTAGCGAAGTTGCACGTGCATATCCGGAGATAGATACCGAGTTTAATTTCGTGGATGCGATATGCATGTGGCTCGTGAAGAATCCGGAATGGTATCAGGTCGTGGTTACGCCAAACATGTTTGGAGACATTATTACCGACCTCGGTGCGATGATTCAAGGCGGTTTGGGGCTTGCGCCGGGAGCGAACATAAATCCGGATGGCGTTTCCATGTTCGAGCCTATTCACGGGTCCGCACCGAAATATAAAGGTAAAGGCGTTTCAAATCCGATAGCAACGATTTGGGCGGGTGCTATGCTTTTAGAGACCGTGGGAGAGAGAAGTGCGTCGGAACGGGTTTTAAGTGCGATTGAAGCGGTTCTGAGAGAAGGTAAGGTGAGAACGTATGACCTTGGCGGGAACTCGAGGACGAGTGAGGTTGGCGATGCGATTGTTGAAGAGATTAGGGGGCTTTCTTGACGAGTCTGGCGACTCAGACTTCTCAGAAAAATCTCAACACTTCATTCAGGATTGATATATTTCACACTGTCAACAGCAACCTTTATCGCATTCCCTACCGCCATGTTTGCCTTATTCTCATATTCCTTATCTCCATATACATACTTCTCTGTTACTATATTTCCAACAACAGCCAGAACTGCACCTGCTTTCAATCCTCTTAGCTTTGCAACAGTGAAAACAGCAGCACATTCCATCTCGAAACTCAGGATTCCTAACTTCTGGTATCTCTTTACTATTCCCTCGAAGTCAAGTGCGGCATAAAAGGCATCGTTTGTCCTTACCTCGCCAACATGATACCTCACTTTTGCTTCTTCCGCTGCCTTTTTCAATGCACCTGCAACTTCAGAACTCGCATCTGCCGGATAAGCATCGTTTACATATTCTTTTGTAGTACCATCATCACGGACCGCAGCTACCGGTATTATTACATCACCGAGTTCGATTCCCTCTTGAATTGTACCCGTTGTCCCCACTCTTATGAATACCTTAACACCACAATTCGCAAGCTCTTCCACTACAATCGCCGCAGAAGGACATCCTATACCAGTAGAAGTCACGCAAACATTCTGCCCTTCTATATCGCCTTTATACGTAACAAATTCCCTCTGTTCCGTTACCTTCTCGTAAGATGAGAAATTCTTTGCGATCTCCAAAGCCCGCTCTGGTGGACCCGGCAAAAAAGCTATCTCCGCTTCTATATTTTCTATGTTTATGTGCGGCTGTATGCCTTTAAAGTATCTTTTCATTATTTCTCGGCTCGTAGTTTTTCGAGTTCCTGCTCATATGGTCTCTTGAATTTTTGGAAGGAGTCACGGTTTTGTTCCTCTAATTCCGATTCGTAATCTTGAATCGCCGTTTTGGCGATTTCTTCGCTCAAAAGTGTTAACTTTGCAAGCGACTTTGCTGCTTCCGCTGCACTCAAAAATCCTCTTTCCGTAGCAGTTCTTCCAACTTCTATAAGAGACCATGCTGCTTGCTGTGTCGCATTTTCAAGTCCTTTTTCCGTAGCAGTTCTTCCAACTTCTACAAGAGACCATGCTACCTGCTTTGTCCAGTACAAAGCAGCTTTTCCGAAATTTTCAAGCGACTTTGCTGCTTGTTCTGTTGCACCTCCAAGATCTTTTTCCGCAGCAGCTTTTCCAACAGCTTCAAGAGACTCTAATGCTCGCCATGTTGCACCTCCAAGATCTTTTTTCGCAGCAGTTACTCCAACCGCTTCAAGAAACTCTGCTGTTAGCGCCGTTGCATTTTCAAATCCTTTTTCTGCTGTTGATCTCCCTAATTTCTCTAAGTTTTCAATAACTTCTGCTGTCGATTCTTCATCCATTTTACTTACTGCTAATTTACCGACTCGTTCTAAATGTTTACAAAAAAGCCCTGAAATCTTTTCCTCGATATCAGAATCAATAATTTTTGTCACCTGCTCTGTTACTGCCTTTAGTCCAACTCTTGTCGTCTCAAGGTCATATTTCATAATTGAACCGTGCACGATATCCATGATAGGCTGAATTGGGTCTTCTTCGCTGTTTAGAATTTTATCTTTGGTAATCTTGATTGCCAATCGTTTTATAATACTGGCCGGATTCAAAAAATTGATAACGCTCTGCAAATACCTGATTAGCATTACAAAAGTAAGACACCCAAGAGCATACGCAGTGGAAATGTGTCCTTCGAGTGAAATCTTTAAATACGTAATTTGGCTTAGATCATCACTTAGATCATCAGCTCCTTTTATCATTTTTAAAACCAAGAGCCCGTAAAATATTGAGATACCATAAAAGACAAAAAGCGCCTGCCAACCATAGCTATCTCTAAAAAGAGAGATTACTCGTGGCGAATATGTGGAAGCGGTGAGTTGAACTGCAATTAAGGTCAGTGATATAACGATAGCAAGGATTGCTGCCTGACTCTGAACCAATGCGCTGAGCAAGTATCTCGCACTCTCAGTGTTAGTATGAACACGATAATAATTAGCGTAGGTGAGAACAACAAATAAAGAAAACAGTAAAAGAAAAATGAAAGCAGAAATACGTGTAGCCCCCTGATACTTGGATTCCCAATCACGCACTTTCTCCTTGATGGTGCTCACAAACCCCTTAAAAATCTCTTTTTCATCCTGCATACAAACTAAATAATCGTGAAGGATATTTAAATTTCGCCATAATTCAAATTCAACATTTTCTTCTAAAAGTGAATAAATGGAAAAATATTTAAACTCAAATTGCCACAGGACTACTTATGAAAGAGGAGGGAGAGAGTTCAGAAGAGCCTTTTGAAGACCCTGAGCTGATGATTGAGGTGGGAAACGAATATATAGTTATGAAGAAGTATCAGAAAGCGGTAGAAATTTTCGAAAAGATAATAGATGAAAAAACGGTACTCACACGTTTGGCTAAGGCTTACAACGGTTGTGGAATTGCATACGCCGAGATGGGCGAATACGAGAAAGCGATAGAGAACTTTGAAGAGGCGATAAAGCTCAGCGAATATTTAATAGATTCCGGTGCAAAAACTTACCACAATCTCGGGCATGTGTATGAACTTATGGGGGATAAAGAAAAGGCGAAAGAGAATATTGAGAAGGGGAAAGTGATAGAATTGGACCTCTATCATTATTGGGTGACGATGAGTGACCAGTTGGAATAAAACTTTCTTTCTAAAGAAAGAACCTTTACTAAGAAAGAAATCCTTTTTCCTTTCATAATCTCAACACTTCAGGATTGATATATTTCACAGCGTCAACAGCAACCTTTATCGCATTCTCTACCGCCATGTTTGCCTTATTTTCATATTTCTTATCTCCGTATACGTACTTCTTTGTTAACTATTCCTGATTGGGACACAGCCTATAAATAATATAAAAGTTACTTACTTTAATAAAAGTGAAAAAAGGGGATGCAAGAAGAGAACGAGAAGTCGGCGATATTGAGGGTGGCAGAGGCGTATCATCGAGATGCAGGCAGAGGAATAGCAAGAATAGATGCAGAAACGATGCGAGAACTTGGTGTTGTAAGCGGAGACGTGATAGAGATAGAAGGTAAAAATATTGCCACCGCTATCGTATGGCCTGGCTATTCTCCGGACAGCGGTAAGTCATTAATACGCATAGATGGGAACATAAGAGCCAATGCCGGTATCGCCATAGATGACCGAGTGCGAGTAAAGAAGACAAGGGTAAAGGAAGCAAAAAGAATTACGATTGAGCCTACACAGCCGGTAAGAATTGCAGGTGGTGAGCGATACATAGCAAGGATATTAAAAGGACGCCCGATTACAAAAGGGCAAATCATAAGAGTGGAGATGCTTGGCAATCCTATTACTTTCGTCGTTACCAATACCGTTCCTTTAGGCACGGTAATACCGCAAATGGATACCGAGATCGTGCTCCACAAGGCGAGAGAAGAGGCGATTGGCGTCCCTCACGTGACTTACGAGGACATTGGTGGGCTACAGCGAGAAATAGGGGTAATAAGGGAGATGATAGAACTGCCACTAAGACATCCGGAGCTATTCGAGCGATTGGGGATAGACCCACCGAAGGGCGTTCTCTTGCATGGACCGCCGGGGACGGGAAAGACGTTAATAGCAAAAGCAGTAGCAACCGAGACCGACGCCAATTTCTATTCCATCTCAGGTCCGGAGATAATGAGCAAATTTTATGGAGAAAGTGAGAAACATCTGCGAGATATATTTGAGGAAGCGGGAAAAAACGCACCTTCCATTATTTTTATTGACGAACTGGATTCCATTGCGCCGAAGAGGGGAGAGACAACAGGCGAAGTGGAACGGCGAGTAGTAGCCCAGCTTCTTTCTTTGATGGATGGTTTGGAATCAAGAGGGCAAGTAGTGGTGGTCGGCGCAACAAATCGTGTAAATGCACTGGATGAGGCATTAAGAAGAGGAGGTCGGTTCGACCGGGAGATAGAAATAGGCATTCCGAACAGGAATGGCAGGGAGGAGATATTACAGGTGCATTCGAGGGGAATGCCACTGGCAGAGGATGTAAATCTTAAGGAGCTCGCAGACCTCACGCATGGATTTGTCGGCGCAGACCTTGCTACGTTATGTAAAGAAGCAGCAATGCACGCACTGCGAAAAATACTCCCGGAGATAGACATAGAGAAGGAGATACCACCGGAAGTGATGGAAAAGCTGAAGGTAACAAAAGAAGATTGCAGTGAAGCGTTAAAGAACACAGAGCCTTCTGCGCTCAGGGAAGTATTCGTAGAAGTGCCGAATGTGAAGTGGGATGACATAGGCGGCTTGGAGCGTGCAAAGGCGGAGTTAAAAGAAGTCGTGGAATGGCCAATAAAATATCCTGACGCCTTCTCTCGTTTAAATTCAAAACCGCCAAAAGGTATCCTCTTATTTGGACCGCCGGGGACCGGGAAGACGATGCTGGTGAAGGCGATAGCGAACGCGACTGAAGTGAATTTCATCTCGATAAAAGGACCTGAAATCATGTCAAAATGGGTGGGCGAGAGTGAGAAGGCGGTTCGCGAAGTATTCAGGAAGGCGAAGCAAGCTGCGCCCTGTATTATTTTCCTCGATGAGATAGATTCAATTGCACCGGTGAGAGGCGCTGGTTATGACTCGCATGTGACGGAACGAGTGGTTTCACAGATGTTGACCGAGATGGATGGATTGGAGGAGCTAAAGGAGGTGATTATCATAGCGGCGACAAACCGACCTGACATGGTTGACCCTGCATTGCTGCGACCCGGAAGGCTTGACCGGTTGATATACATACAGCCACCGGATAAAGAGGAGAGGAAGAAAATATTCGACGTTCATCTGAGTGGCAAGCCGATAGGAGAGGACGTAGATGTGGAGGAGTTTGCGGAAAGAACAGATGGATATGTCGGTGCGGATATAGCGGCAATCGTTAAAGAAGCGGTGATGAGTGCTTTACGGGAGTTTATCACATCAGGAATAAGTGAGGAGCACGTGAAAGAAGCGATACAGAACATAGTACTAAAGAAGCAGCATTTTGAAACGGCTATTAAGAGCGTAAGACCAACTGTAACGCCAAAAGCACAAGAAGAGTTCGAGGGAAAGGCGGAGGATTTCGTGAAATATGCTTATGCATAAAACTTTTTAGAAAAAAAAAGTTTTGTCAACAAATTTGGTAAAACGTTCTTTTTCATATTTCCTTTAAATAGAATTTGCCACATAGATATATTTAAATTTAAAACACAATAATTCAGGGTAGTAAAAATGGGAAGACATCAAAAGAGAATAGCGGCACCACGTAGCTGGAAAATAGAGCGAAAAACAGCCTATTGGGCGGTAAAACCCAGACCGGGTCCGCATCCAGGGGATAGAAGCATGCCTTTGCTTTTGATCGTAAGAGACATGCTGAAGTTAGCGGACAATAGTAGAGAAGCGAAGCGGATATTGAACGAAGGCACCGTTAAGGTTGACGGAAGAGTGAGAAAAGACCACAAGTTCCCGGTTGGCATCTTTGACATTCTTTCTATTCCTGCAATAAAAGCGAATTATATGATGGTTTTGGACAAGAGAGGGAAATTGTCGCTGGTAGATGTAGGGGAGGAAGAGGCATCCGGGAAACTATGCCGTGTGGACGGCAAAAGAATGATAAAAGAAGGGGGGATACAATTGAACCTGCACGATGGCAGGAACGTTCTACCGGGAGAAGACCTTGCGGAAGAGATAAAAACGCATGATTCGTTGATGATTGCCCTGGAGTCAAATGAGATATTGCATCACTTTGCGTATAAGGAAGGGAGTAAGGTGATGGTGATAGGTGGGAAGCATTCTGCTCAAACGGGCGAAATAGAAGAGATACGAACAGTGCGAAGTCCGGAGTCAAACGTGGTAAGAATAAAAGCGTTTAACGGTAACGGCGGCGAGGGAAGTTTCGAGACCATTGCGGATTACGTCTTTGTAGTGGGCGAAGAAAAGATAGAGATACCGGGGGTTAAATAAGAAATGGCGGCGAATCCGATGAGAAGGATAGAGGTGTATAAAGTAGGGATAAACATGGGCGTAGGGGAGAGTGGAGAGAAGTTAGCAAAAGCAGAGAAACTTTTGAGTAATAGCGCAATTGCAGGTCAAAAGCCGATTAAGCGACAGGCTAAGAGAAGCTTACAGCCGCTTAGTATAAAAAAAGGCGAAGCCATTGCGTGTAAAGTCACGCTGAGAGGAAAGCGAGCAGCGGAGTTCCTTAAACGATGTTTTAAGATACAAAATAAACTTCTTATGAGTCAATTCGACACCTATGGTAATTTCTCCTTCGGCATCGCAGAACACACTGACTTTGGCATCAGGTACGAGCCAAAGGTAGGGATATTTGGAATGGATGTTTCAGTGGCTTTAAAAAGACCGGGGTATCGAATAAAAGAGCGGAGAATACAAAAGAGGAAAGTGCCAAATAAGCAAAGGATAAACAGAGCGGACGTCTTTGCTTTTCTCGAAAAGGAATACGGCGTGGAAGTGGTGGAGGAGTGAGTAGCTGCTCGGAAATTCTGCTTTGAAAAATCCCCAATCCTAACTTGACATTGTCAGATTAACCGCAGAGTTCACGGAGAACGCAGAGGATGTAGGTTTGGAGGTTTAGCTAACGAGCTGAACCGCTAATAAACTAAACCTCTAATTCCGCGTTCTCGGCGGCAAATTTTAAATATGACAAAGTCAAGCTAATTTCGAAAACTTTTTAAAGTGAGAGATAGCTATTGTAAAACTAAGCGAAGAATAAAAGAAACTATCAAATAAATTATTAGTTATGAAGGGAGGGTCAATAGATATGGAATATGAAGTGGATATTCGCAAGATAGGAGAGAAAGGGCGTGAGCTCTTCAAAAAGATTTCCGAAGAACTGGAGAGAGATTATCGGGGCAAGTTCGTGGCGATTGAGGTGGATAGCGGTGATTACTTTGTAGGGGATACCAGTATTGAGGCGGACGAAAAAGCAAAAGAGAAATATCCGGATAAGGTATTTTATCTGGGGAGAATTGGTTTCCGAGCGGCAGTTTCATTCAAGGAGGGGCGGCGGTGAATGATAAAAGGAGAAATAAGCGTCAGCGACTCACCGATTATAGAGGATGAACCCGTTTTCTCTGGCATGATGGAATGGGATGGAGAAATTGTTAAGACCCGCATTGTACTTACAAAATCAGTAGATGCATTATTAGGAACAGCCCTGTTAAGAGGAATGGATGTCCTGCTGAACTATTCAACAAGTGAAGTAGTTTTGAAAAAAGAGGAATAAAAAATGAGAAGCCATAACACAAACCGGCTCTTCTTACCTATTTTAGCCGTAACAGCCGCGTTTCTCCTCGCTTCGCTCGCCGCCGCCCCGCTCGCGAGCGCGCAAGGAGCAGAACTCCACGTCGGTCAGGGTCAGCCCTATCTGGCAATACAAGCCGCAATAGACGATGCCGACGATGACGACTTCGTTATCGTCCACGACGGCACCTACACCGAGAATGTGGACGGAAAAGGAACTATCAAATAGACTATTAGTTATGGGTAAGGCATGAAAAGCTATCAAAAGCGACGGAGGTGAAAAAGGGAGATGAATAGAAAGGCAAAAAATATGAAAGGGGATAAGAAGCAAAGAGCGGTCATCAGCGTGAGGGGAAGGGTACAAAAGGGGGGTTATCGCGACCTCGTGGCAGAGATTGCAAACGGTTTAAATATTGGTGGAATAGCAGAGAACATGCCGGATGGGACGGTAAGAATTATTGCAGAGGCAGAGAAAGGGACGCTTGAGCAGTTCATCACATTAATTGAACCGAGTGAAGACCCAATGATTAAAGTTACGGGAATCGAGGTGGATTTCGAGCCGGCGACAAATGAGTTCGAATACTTCGACATAAAATATGGTGATTTTGGTATGGAGGGGTTCGAGCGGATTGGTGTTGCCGCGGTGTATCTAAAACGGATAGATAAGAAACAAGACCAGATGCTTGGGAAACAAGACCAGATGCTTGGGAAACAGGATGAAACAATATCCATTATAAAGAGTGGCGTGGATGAGATGCGAGAATTCCGAACGGAAACGCAGCAGAATTTTGGTAATCTGGACATAAAATATGGAAAGATAGCGGAGAACATGGAGCGGATTTTAGAGGAATTAAAAGAAGAGCGAAAGGAGTATAGAGAATCTATCGAAAAGTTGGTCAATGCGATTCTCAAATCGAAGGAAGAAGGGTGATTGAAAAGAGAGAAGACACAAAACGGTTCTTCCTTGCTATTTTAACGGCGGTACTGCTCGCTTCGCTACTTCCGCACGCGAGCGCGCAGGGAGCAGAACTCCACGTCGGTCCCGGTCAGGAATTTTCAACGATACAACTCGCAATAGACGAAGCAGACGATTACGACATCATCATCGTCCACGATGGCACCTATAACGAGAACGTGAACGTGGACAAGCCTTTAACGATTCGCTCCGTGAACGGCTTTTCGGTTACGACCGTTCAGGCATTGGCTTCAGGCGACCACGTCTTCGACGTAAGCTGTGACTACGTGAAAATCGAAGGGTTCACGATTAAAGGCGCGACTGGAACTGATAAGGCAGGGATATATCTCAGCAGCGGTGTTGACCACTGCAATATTTCTGCCAATAAACCCACGGGCAATTATTACGGCATCTATCTGGTTTCAAGCGGTTACAACACGATTATTAACAATAATGCGAGTTCAAATACTAAATATGGCATTTATCTGGATTCTTCGAATGACAATGATTTAAAAAATAATATCGCGAATTTAAGTGGTTACGGCATCTGTTTGTCTTCTTCAAATAGCAATACTTTAACCAATAATACTGTGAATTCGAACAAGTATGGGGGGGGGTATTTTGGGTATGGCATCTACTTGTCTTCTTCGAGCAGTAACAATTTAACCGACAACAACGCAGATTCAAACTATGGCTACGGCATTTACTTGAGTTCTTCAGATAACAACCTTTTAACAGATAATACCGCAAGTTCGAACCAAGCCATCTACTATAAGAGAGATACCTACGGAATCTACTTGACCTCTTCGAGCAACAACACCTTAACAAATAATGAAGTGAACTCGAACCGGGGCGGCACGTATGTATCGGCAGACGGCTACGGTATCTACTTGTATTCTCACAGCAACAATAATAACATAACCAACAACAACGTAAATTCGAATTCCGATTATGGTATCTTGTTGGGCTCTTACTGCAATAATAACAACATCACCAGCAACACTGTAAACTCAAACTACTACGGCGGCATCCACTTGTCTTCCTGTAGCTATAACAACATAACCAATAACAACGCATCTGACAACGGATACGGCATCTGGCTGTCTTCTTCGAGCCACAACAATCTCACGAGCAACACCGCTAACTCGAACAAATACGGCAGCGGCATCTACCTGTCTTCTTCAAGTAACAACAACCTAACGAACAACACTGCAACCTCGAACACAAACTATGGCATCTACCTCACCGGTTCAACGCTCTGCAATCTAACGAATAACATCGCATCTGACAACGACTACGGCATCTACATCCTCTCTTCAAATAGCAACAGTTTTAACGGTAACACCGTGAATTCAAACGACCATGACGGCGTCTATGTAGAGTCTTCGACCGACAACTCATTTTCCGATAGCAACGTAAATTCAAATACACTCTACGGCATCTACCTCACCGGTTCAACTGGCAGCACCTTCATCAGCAATATCGTGAATTCAAACGGTGGCACTGGCATCTACCTCTATTCTTCGAGTGATGACGCCGTCTTAACAGAAAATACCGTGAATTCAAATGGCGGCAGCGGCATCTACATTCATACTTCGGACAGTGCCACGCTGACGAACAATACCGCAAATTTGAACACCGTAAGCAGCGGCATCTATCTCTACACGTCGAACGACGGCAACCTGACCAAAAATACCGCATCGAACAACAAATACGGCATCCGACTCTCTTCTTCCTCCGGCAATACTGTCGAGAACAACACCGCAATGGATAACAGCTACTACGGACTCAGGATGAGCTCTTCAAATAGTAACACGATACGATACAATATATTTACTTCTAACGATGATGGCGTGCGGCTCAGCAATTCCGACGACAACAACGTATCCTGCAACTGGGTGCATAATAACCACGAAAATGGTTTCTATCTCGTTTCTGGAAGCACGGGAAACACCATCGGAAATAATAATATCATGTCAAACGGCGTTTCAGCAAACGACAGCTGGCACTATAATTTCTACAACAATCAGGAGAATGACGTTACCGCGACAAGCAATTACTGGGGAACGGATAATTTAACGATTATTGCGGAGAGCATTTACGACTGGAACGATGATACAAGCAAGGGTAACGTAACGTTCCTGCCAATATTGAGCGGTCCCGCTCCCAATGCTCCGATTCCAGAACTGCCAACGATAATACTGTTGGGCGTAGGATTGCTCGTGCTTGCGGGATACATGGAGTATAGAAGAAGGAAGAAAGAATAAAATATTCAGTAAACTATATCTATATTTTATAGTCTGGAAGCCATATAAAGGTAAAAGCAGAAAGTTCAAGTGCTAATATAGCAAAATATTCATGGAACAAGACAATGCACGTCGGAGTCATCACATGCGAGATTTTAAGAAAAGAAATAAAAGACGTGATTAGAGAGACAGGCGTGGATACGATATTTTTCGTGCTGCCTGAAACCAATAATCCGGCGATAAATGTAATAATTAAAAGAGTAAATGAGCGGTTTTTTAGTGAGGTGGCTGAGGATGATATGCATATAAAAATAAAAGAAAAAACGATTGAGATGATAGAAAAGGAAATTCGTGAAAATGGCGTCAGCGATTCTGCGATTATTAAAGTGATGGAGTTGAGAATGCACGACTACCCGGATAAACTACTGGCTGAGATTGAGGATGGTATAAAAAAGATGAGCTCTGTGGTGGATTTTGTTTTATTGGGATACGGGTTGTGTGGAAGCACGGGAAGCGAAGTGGAGAGAGTAATCAAAGAAGCAGACGTTCCAGTGGTAATACCGAGGGACAGAAAAGGAGAGATATTGAACAATTGCATAGAGATTGCACTTGGTAGAGAAAAGGTTCGGGAGTTGCAGTGCGAAGAAATAGGGACTTTTTT
>Ga0209986_10001238_pt1 | contig 24649 bp, 17 predicted proteins | sample BlataG_FD_183168 | JGI IMG/M metagenome (GOLD analysis project Ga0209986, IMG submission 183168) | Deep subsurface microbial communities from Black Sea to uncover new lineages of life (NeLLi) - Black_00105 metaG (SPAdes) (version 2) | ecosystem: Environmental > Aquatic > Marine > Oceanic >... | reverse complement strand
TCTCAAGGAGCTTTTAGTTCTCATCTATAAGAATTTCGGCCTGGAAAGCAAAAATCTTTCCCTCCATTACTTAAGAGCATACCATCTAGTCGACATTTTAAAACAAACCACCCAGGAAGAAGTGGAAGAAACTCTGCTCAACTCGCCAGAATTCTCCCCATCAGAAAAAGATAAAGGGATTTTCTTCTATCGAGAAAAAATAGAGGTTGAAGAAGAGATGAAACCTGAAATGCCTGTAGAAATCGTGTTTGAAGCACCTCCTCCGGAAGAGGTTAAAGAAGCCCCGCACCTTACTCCCCCCTCAGAAGCTCCTGTTGAGGAAATCCCTGCTCCAGAGATCAGTGAGGAAAGAAAAGAAGAGGTTAGAGTCGAAGTTCCTCTCGAACCTGTGAAAGAAGCAATTAAAGAGAAGGGAGAAGGCGAAGAGCTACCAGCGCCAAAAAGAGAAAAGTTTTTAAAGAAAAAGAAACTGAGAGTGGAGCGCGATAGAGTCGGCCGGGCGAGAAAGGGAGAGAAAAGAATTATTGAAGAGAAAATTGAAATCGAAGAATCAGAACAGGAAGCCCTCAGCGCAATTAAGGCAGAGGTGAAAAAAGAGACTGGAGAAGAAGCCCAAACAAAAGAAAAAAAGGGAAAGTTTAAACCTTATGTCTCCGAAGAACCCGTCTTTGGAGTTTTTGCCGAAAAGCTCAAAACAGCATTAGGCAAAACAAAGAAAAAGTAAAAAATTCACAAGATTTCTCGAATTCGACCTTTTCTTCGGGTCACTCCCATTTGATCCAGCAGCTCTAGAAGAGGAATGGCATATTTACGGGTAAGGCCAGTCAATTCTTTAAAATCCGCAACAGTTAACTGCCTTTTTCCGGATTTCTCGATCCTCAAGATGATCTCATCCAGCCATTTGGAATGAAGGATCAATCCATCTTTTCCCTGGACGATCTTTTTCCTTTCGATAAGAAAAGAAAGCAGCTTATCGAGTTTTTTCGAAGAGAGACGAAAACGCTTTCGAAGATCTTCAAAAGAGAGTGAGCGAAATTCTCCTTTGAGGCATAAGCCCTCAAGCTCCCTTAAGATGCCTTCTTCTTCAGGAGTGAGCGTCATCATAAATTCGGAAAGGGCAAGCTTGTCTTCGGACTCTTTAATCTGACCTGCACGCGAGAGATGTTTCAGGCCTAAGGAGAGAATCCTTGGGTTAAGCTCAAATCTTTTTTTTATTCTTTCTAGAGATACTCCTTTCTGTTCAGGATTCCTTTTATGAAATTGAGTAAGAAATCTGAGAATTGTCTGGCCGAGGAAATCAAGACTATCCTGGGAAAAAAGAAAAAGAGGGGCGAAAGAGAGAATTCTTATCTTGCCTTCTGCCTCTAGCTCCTGAGCCACACGATGGAGAACCCTCTTGGTCAGGGAAGAAAAAGCGGTTATCTCTTTCTCCTTTAAACCATTTAGCCCTTTTTCCTGGACTAGAGCAAAAAGCATCTCTATTTCATCGCCCTGAAGCCGCTCGAGAAAGGCAATTCTTTTCTTTATCTTCCCCTGACTTATTTTCTCCGAAAAGGGATTAAGAACGCGTCCTTCTCCCATAAGTGGCGTCTTTCCCGACCCGTGGACTTCAAACTTATCCTTCCATTTCAGCAGGAGTGGTTGCCGAGGGTGGACGCAAGCAAAACGTGCGGGCTTTTCCTTTTGAATCTGTTCATAGAAGAAAAAAGAAGCAGAAATCTTCTCTCCCTGGATAAGAAGGGACACATCCAGAGGTTTCTCTCTATCAACCGGGGAAAAGTTGACTGCCGCATCAAAGCAACTCGTCTTCATCGAGCCTTTTCCTTCCTTTCTGAACTCAACGTCAGGCCCATCCTCCTCAGGATGGGATCAACAGAAACCAGAGCCACTTTTAGCCTATCCCCTAATTCGTATTTCCTCCCTGTCCTTCTTCCGATAAGAGTTTTTTCTGATCTTTTAAAATAGTAATCTCCACCTAAATCAGAGTAGGAAACTAGGCCGTCGACAAAGTAATTCTCGAGTTCCACAACTAAACCCGCTTTTGTGATATCAACGATTATCCCCTCAAATTCATCGCCGAGCTTCCTTTTCAGGAACCGATAGATCCTCCACTCCAGGAGTTCTTTCTCTGCTCCCTCAGCATTTCGTTCCTCCTGGGAGCAGTGAAGTGCAATCGAAGAGAGTGCGGGTATTTTCGCTCGTTCTTGCCTGAGAACTTTTTTTAAAATCCGATGAACGGCCAAATCCGGATACCGCCGGATGGGAGAGGTGAAGTGAGTATATTCCTTTTTAGCAAGACCATAATGTCCCATGTTTTCTTCAGAATAAACAGCTAGTTTCATGGATTTCAAAACCCGGAGGCTGATAAATTTCTCTTCCGCCTTCCCCTCTACTTCCTTAAGGACTTGTTGCAGATTCTGGGAGCGTATCTTTTTTGGCCCAGGAAGAGAAAGACCAAAATGAGCCAGTATCTCTTTAAGCCTTTCTAAATCTTTAAGACCCGGGGGAGGATGTATTCTGTATATAAGGGAAACACTTTTTCCTCCGAGAAAGGAAGCCACCGCCTCGTTAGCCGCAAGCATAAATTCTTCAATAACCCGGTGGGCTTCATTGTGCTCAAAGGGCACGATCGAATGGAGACTTCCTTCTTTATACACGAGTTCTGGCTCAAGCAGGTCAAAATCCAGGCTCCCCTCTTTCGCCCTTCTTGTTCTCAAAACGCGAGCCAGGTCTCTCATCAGTAATAAATCAGGAACCAGGTCGGAAAATTTTCCCCTTTCCTCCTCATCCCCTTCAAATATTCTGTAAACAGAATTATAGGTCATCCTCTCCGCTGTTCGAATCACAGAAGGATGAAATTCAATCTTTATAACTTCACCCTCCCCGTCTATTTCATGCAATGCTGAAAAAGCAAATTTCTCTTCTTGAGGTCGTAGGCTGCAAATATCGTTGGAAAGCCTCTCTGGCAGCATAGGAAGAGTAATATCAGGAAAATAAACACTCGTTCCTCTATCATAAGCAGCAGCATCCAAGGCGGTGCCCGGCTTGACATAATGGGAGACATCGGCAATATGGACTCCGAGAAGAAAATGCCCGTTGCGAAGTTTTCTGACGCTCACCGCATCGTCAAAGTCCTGGGCGCTTTCGCCATCAATAGTCACAATCTTCCAGTTTCGATAATCTTTTCTTTCTTTCTTATCCTCAGATCTAATTTTAGGGGAGCACTTTTCGGCCTCAGCTAAGGTTTCTTCTGCAAAGGAAGAGGCTAAATTATATCTCTTTATGACAACCCGGGTGTCTACTCCCGGGTCATCGGGCATACCCAGAACTTCCGTCAAACGCTTAGAGTCTCTATCCACCTCAACGATCATCCCGGAAAGGGGAGAGAGATGCTTCTCACGGGTTAAAGGAATTTCTTCTGGAGCGGGCGAGTCAAACGGAAGAAAAAAAGCTTGTCCCCACCGTTCCTTATAAAGACCGAGCATTCTCTTTTTTTCCTTTTTCACTATCCTTATCACTCGTCCTTCAGGCTTCCCTTTTTTCCCTTTATCTAGATAAAGGACTTCAACAATATCTTCCTTGAAGGCACCTCCAGAATGACGGGCAGGAATAAAAATATCCTCAGAGCTTCCTCCCTCTGGGCTAACAAAGCCGTATCCCCGGTGAGAGGAAATTAATCTTCCTCGTACTATGTTTGACTTGGCAGGAACAAAATATTGTCTTTTCCGCTTGAGGACGACACCCAGGTTTTCCAGTCTTCTAAGAGTACTTCTTAAAAGCTGCTTTTCTCCGGGTAGGACATGAAGCTCCCTGGCAATTCTTTGGAAACTCAAGCCTTCCCTTCTTTTCCTGAGCAGAGAGATAATCTCGTTTTTCATCGTCTTTCTCATTAATAGCCCTTATTCCAAAGTCGTTTTATTGTATAAGATTGCCACGCTCCCTCCGGTCGCTCGCAATGACAACCTATTATAAAAGATTGCGTAGCCTGTTCCGAGCAAAGCGAAGGAATCTTCATCGTTCCTCGCAAGGACTTCTCATCACGTAACTTTATAACAAAGCCTAATAATAAAATAGAGAGATATACGGAATTTTGTACTTATCCCTTAATACCTTTACCAATTTTATCTTGAAAATCCTCTCAAATTCCTCTTCTTCTTTGAATTTGTAATCTTTCGCAACCCTTCTTTTCACCCTCTCTTTCTCTTCATCCAAAGAATTCTTCCAGAGAAGCTCCTCGATTTTTCCTTCTATTCGCTCCAGCTTTTCTTCATCAAAATGACTTTGAGAAAGCACTTTTTGAGCCAGAGAATAAGCCTCCTGTAAATAGCTTATCTGGTGAGGGATTTTTTCCAAAAAACTTTCAACCTCAGCCTTGGCTCGATCTCTTTTCTCATGTCGTTCCACTATCCTTTTTTTGTGTCCTACTTTCCTTTCTCTATCCTGTTCAAAGGCTTTTAATACTTGGAGATCGCAGAAAGCAAGAGATTGAATTTTAGCCTTTCTCCCTGGTTTTCTCTTGTAAATCTCGATAGATCTCTCGATCCCTTCCAAAACAACATGGAGAGGAATTTCCATCTCTTCCCATCTCGCAATATAATCGAGCTCTTTGGAAGAGAGGAAAAAGGGAGCCCCACGGTGCTTGAAAAAATGAAGGGCGATAGACTGGAAATATTTACTCCTTGCTTCTTTCATGAAGGATCCTCATCCCCTCTAAAGCAAGATAGGGCTCGTGAAAATCTATGGAATTGATCTCATGGCTGATTTGGGCGGCAAAGCCTCCAGTAGAGATGACGCTGGCTTGCGTTCCTAATTCTCTTTTTATCTCTTCAATAATATTGGAGACCAGGCCGACATAACCAAAATAAAGACCCGATTGCATGCTGGAGACAGTCGTCCTGCCTATCGCTTTGCGGGGTTTTTTTATTTCTATATGGGGCAACTTGGCCGTTTTAAGGTAAAGGGCCTCGGCGGAAATCTGAATTCCCGGAGCTATCGCCCCACCTAAATACTCCCCTTTAGAGGAAACAGCGTCAAAGGTCGTGGCGGTTCCGAAATCAACCACAATGCAGGGACCCCCATGCTTCTCAAAGGCTGCAACAGCAGCAACTACTCTATCCGCTCCAACCTCCAGGGGATTTTCATAAAGAATAGCCATTCCTGTCTTCAATCCTGGTCCCACTACAAGAGGTTTAATCCTGAATAGACTCTGGCTTAAATCTTGAAAGACCGGCGTCAGAGGAGGAACAACACTGGAAAGAATAACGGATTTTATATCCTCCGCATTCATCCCTGATAAGGAAAGCAGGTTTAAAAATATAATCTCGTATTCATCACAAGTTTTCTCCCTTTCTGTCCTGATCTTCCAATTCTTGATTAATTCCTTCTTCTGAAATATTCCCACACCGATGTTGGTGTTACCTATATCTATGGCTAAAATCATCTCATTCCTCCTTTTTATTATTTCGCACTGGAAGCATCTCCAGGGAATAAACAAAGATCAGGCTGGGTGATTGAGAAAACCGTGAGCAAGGCTGAGCGGGCATGGTTCTTCGACGGCAGGAGAGGAGAGCGAAGCCTGTATCCGAGCGGGATTTCCTCGCTGGGGAAATCCCGCGTGTTTTCGAAACACCCAGCCTGATCAATGGTTTTTTCTTCCATCATTGACAATAAGATGCTCACTTTTTCATTGTCTTTATCTCTGCTGAAAAAAAAGACTTTCTCTTTCCTCGACTCTCCAGGATCAAGCTCCCTTGAGAGTGAATCCCTCTGTAAATTCCAGACACTTCCCTGCTTTCGGTGACCAGAGTTATTTCCTTTCCAAGGGGTAGAATCGAGTTTTCTTGGAAATGGCAGGCAATTTTGTCCTTTTCATCCTGTAAGAATCGACCGTACCAATGATTTAAAGCAGGCCAAAGGTTTTTAAGCACGATATTCTCATCCATATCTTTCTTTGATATAAGCTTAAGGGAAGTGGCTTGATGACGAATTTCTTCAGGGAAATCGTCCCTCCCATGGTTCACATTCAGGCCTATCCCCAGGATAGCATAGTTGATTCGGTCTCCTAAAAAGCCACCCTCGCAGAGAATGCCCCCCAATTTTTTCTTTCCCCATATTAAATCGTTTGGCCATCTCAGCTTGATCCTAAGACCGGCTGAATCAAAAACGGCATCAGTGACAGCCAATCCGGCTACAAGGGGAAGAAGGGAAATGTTGGAGTGGGGGGGGCGGAGAATTACAGAGAGATAAATCCCTTTTCTTCTGGCCGAGTACCATTTCCTTCCTTTCATCCCCCTCCCCTTTGTCTGCTCCTCAGAGATAACAACAGTCCCTTCCTCTTCTCCAGAAAGAGCCATTTCTTTAGCTAGGTCGTTAGTAGAAGGACAACTTTTAATCCGGTTTATTTTAGCTCCAATCTCCATGGTAAAAAGTGGTGTGCAATCTCACGAGAAAAAATTGGGATTGCCGCGTCACTTTGGGACAAAACATTAAATCAGGGAGAGAATATGCTTGAGGCTTTCTCCCAGCTTTGCTTTTTTGCCCCGAAGATCCCGAAGCTTTCCCTTTGTTTCATTAATGACTTCTTTTGGAGCACGGTTAAGGAAATTAGTATTTTTAAGTCTGGATTCTATTTTTTCTATTTCCAACATAATCTTCGAAAGTTCTTTCTCAAGCCTCTGTTTCTCTTGATTTAAATTGAAGACCCCCTCCTCGATGGGAATAGCTATCTCCCAAGAACCAGCAATACCCTTTAAGAACTTCTTTTGCTGCGGAAAATGATCCAAAATTTCAACCTGGCGAATGTTAGCTAGAGCCTGAATGTACTCCTTGTTATGGCGAATGATTTCTGCCTCTGCTTTTTTCCCCACTTTTCTCTCATCCTTCACTTTCACACAAAGATCAATTTTTTTCTTGGGAGGAATCCTGTTCTCTGCTCTTATGGTTCTGATCCCGACTATCGCCTCCTGGAGGAATTTCATCTCTCTATCCGCCTCCTCATCTTTTAGATCCTTTCTTGCTTGAGGGAAGGATGTCACTACCAAAGGTTTCTCGGAGGAAGGGATATGGTGCCAGATTTCTTCGGTAATGAAGGGCATAAACGGATGAAGAAGCCTCAATATCTGGTCTAATGTATCAACCAGGACGGCTTCTGACGTTTTGTTCCCTTGTTTAAGACTCGGCTTGACCAGCTCGATATACCAATCACAAAATTCATGCCATATAAAATGATAGATTTTATCGGCCGCCTCATAAAACTTATAGTTTTCTAAGGCATCATTCAACTCTTCAATAATCCCGACTAATCTGCTGCGGATCCACCTGTCAGCCAGAGTTAATTCCTCTTCTTTCAGGCAAAATTCCTCTCCTTGGATGTTCATCAGAACAAAGCGGGACGCATTCCAGATTTTGTTGACAAAGGCTTGATAGCCTACCATCCTCTCTTCAGCAAGAGAGAGATCCATGCCTGGAATAGCCAGGGCAGCCAGGGTGAATCTCAAAGCATCTGTGCCGTATTTCTCGATCATTTCAAGGGGATCAATAATATTTCCCTCTGATTTGCTCATTTTTCGTCTTTTAACATCTCTGACCAGGCCGTTTATAAAAACATGGCGGAAAGGGATATCTCTGGCGAATTTAAGCCCCATCATAATCATCCGGGCAACCCAGAAAAAAATGATATCAAACCCTGTTGACATAAGATCTGTGGGATAAAAAGTCTTAAAATCCTCTGTTTTTTCGGGCCAACCCATAGTCACAAAAGGCCAAAGGGCAGAGCTGAACCAAGTATCAAGAACATCTTCATCCTGAACGAACTCCGAACTCGGGCATTTCTCACACTTTGCAGGGGCTTCCTCCGAAACCATCACATGCTCGCATTCCTGGCAATACCAGGCAGGTATCCTGTGCCCCCACCAGAGTTGACGTGATATACACCAGTCATGAATGTTGTACATCCATTCAAAATAGGTCTTGGCCCAGTTGGAGGGAATGAACTTAATTTCCCCTTCCTCAACCACTCTGATAGCTTCTTCGGCTAAAGGCTTCACGCGAACAAACCACTGCCAAGAAAGATGAGGCTCAAGAATGGTCTGACAGCGGTAGCAATGACCTATAGCATGCTCGTAATCTTCCATCTTTTCGAGCAATCCCATCTCCTTAAGCTTTGCTATCACTTTTTCTCGACATTCAAACCTGTCTAACCCTCTAAATTCTTCTCCAGCCGCTTCAGTCATCCTGCCTGAACCATCAATCACGATAACCTGCTCAAGATTGTGGCGTTTTCCTAATTCAAAATCGACTGGATCATGGGCTGGAGTCACTTTGACTGCTCCTGTCCCGAATTCTCTCTCAACTCGCTCGTCAGTGATAACAGGAATCTCTCTGTTTACCAGGGGAAGAAGGACTTTCCTCTTCTGATACTTCGAATAGCGCTCATCATCAGGGTGAACAGCGACCGCGGTGTCACCAAGCATAGTCTCGGGACGTGTGGTGGCAACCGTAATACTCTCTTCAGAATTCAAGAGGTGATACTTGATGTAGTAGAGTTTTGCCTTTCGCTCCTTGTGTTCAATTTCGATATCTGAAAGAACTGTTCCACAATGGGGGCAGCGGTTAACCAAGTAATAGTCTCTGTAGATAAGACCCTCATGATAGAGTTCGATAAAAACGTGACTTACCGCCTTGGAGAAACCCTCATCCAGGGTAAATCTTTCTCTTGTCCAGTCTAAAGAAGTTCCAAGTCTCTTCAGCTGGTGGGTGATGATCCCGCCATATTTCTCCTTCCAGTCCCAAGCCATTTTCAGAAATTCTTCTCGACCGATTTTCTCCCGCGTCAGCCCTTTTTCAGCCAGACTCTGTTCAATTACATTGTGAACAGCGATGCTGGCATGATCTGTTCCGGGAAGCCAGAGAGTGTTGTATCCCTGCATCCTGCGCCAACGAACAATGATATCAGGCAGGGTGAAGCATAGGGCATGTCCCATATGAAGAGAGCCTGTGACATTTGGGGGGGGAAGGACCATAGAAAATTTCTTCTTGGACGAGGGAACCCGAGGAACAAACAAGCCTTCATCGATCCAGAATTTCGACCATTTTTCCTCAACAGGCTTAGGATCGTAAACTTTTTCCAGAATATGCTTTTTCTTCATCGGAGTCATTTCTTTATTGGGGTCTGACCCCATTAATATTCAATAAAGACAGAATCTTCCCCTAACAGGCTCTCGATTCTTGTCGTTATCTCTTCTGAGAGAGAGATGCCGTGGACATCCATAGACTGAACCACCATTCGGTAGGAATGAGGAGTTTCAAGCTCAAAAAACACCGGACACTCTCCTCGGTTCTCGTCCAGCATACCCTTCAATTCTTCAAATACTGACTCCTCGATGCCAGGAAGAAAAACCCTCAGAATTATTCTTTTCGCCTGTTTTTGGAAGGCTTCAGCTAAGGGCATAACTTGGAGAAGATGGATCCTCTGGCTTTCTCCTTCTCCTAAAAACTTCCCCTTAACCCAGACTAGCTGGTCCTCTCTTAGGTAGTCATAATATCTTTTGTAGCTATCGGGAAAGACAACGACCTCAATCCGGCCACTCAGATCTTCCAGGATAAAGGTGACCATTCTCTCATCCTTCCTAGTTTTAAGGCGTTTAAGGGAAGATATGATTCCTGCAACTCTTATTTCGCTATTAAAATCTTTTTCCTCATCCAACTGGCTTATAGACTCGGGAATAAGCCTCTTTAATTGCTTCCCGAATTTGGCCAGAGGATGACCCGTGATATATAATCCTAAAGCATCTTTCTCATAGGAGAGAGTAAGAGATTCATCCCATTCTGGCATCTCCTCCACCTCAGGAGGAATGGGGGGAGGCTCGATTTGTCCTGAGCCAAACAGGAAACTCTGTTTTGAAGATTTAATTTCCTGCATTTCATGAGCATACTCAATCACCTTATCTACGAGATGAAACATCTGTGATCTTCGCCATCCTAATGAATCTAAAGCTCCTGCCTTTATTAAACTCTCGATTACCTTGCGGTTTATAACTTTGGAATCTGCCACCTCACAGATGTCAAAAGGTGAAGCAAATTTTCCTCTCTTCTCTCTCGCCCGTATTAGAGCCCGGACCGATCCTTCCCCTACATTTTTTACGGCGGAAAGGCCGAAGCGTATTTCTCCCTTAACGACGGTAAAATTGAAATCGCTTTCGTTAATATCAGGGGGGAGAATCTTTATTCCCAGTTCTTCACATTCATTGATGTACCTGGCAACCTGAGAGGTTACCCCTCTTTCAGCTTCTGAAGTCAAGAGAGCCGCCAGAAAATGGGAAGGATAATGGGCCTTTAGATAAGCGGTGCGGTAGGCCAAATAGGCATAGGCTGTGCTGTGGGATTTATTAAACCCGTAGCCTGCAAAATAATTTATCTGATCGAAGATCTTATTTGCTTTAGCCTGGCTCAGGCCTTTTTTCTTCGCTCCCTGGACGAATCTCTGCTTTTGGGCTTTCATCATGCCCGTAACTTTTTTCCCCATAGCCATGCGCAGGATATCGGCTTCAGCCATAGAAAATCCTGCCAACTCGGTGGCGATTTTCATCACCTGCTCCTGATAGACAATGATGCCTTGAGTCTCTTTCAAGATAGGTTCGAACTCCGCGCATTCATAGCTAATTCGCTCAGGGTGGTTTTTGCATTTTATAAATTCATCTGTCATTCCGCTCTTTAGGGGGCCCGGTCGGTAGAGGGCATTCAAAGCAATCAGGTCGGGAAAGCTTTCAGGCTTAAAATTGCGGAGCAAATCCTTCATTCCCGAGCTTTCAAACTGAAAGACACCATCTGTATTGCCTGATTTAAAGACCTCAAAAGTTTTCTTATCATCCAGGGGAATATTCTTCATGTCTATCATTTCGCCTGTTTCTTTTTTGACGAACTCAACCGTATCTTGAATAACAGTCAGGTTGCGAAGCCCGAGCAAGTCCATCTTGAGCAGGCCAATGGCTTCGATATCCTGCATAGGAAATTGGGTGGTAATCTCACCCTTGGCGGATTGGTAAAGCGGCATAAACTCCACTAGCGGTTTCGGGGCGATGACGATTCCCGCGGCATGAATGGAGGGATGGCGAACCTGCCCCTCTAATTTTTGTGCCACAGAGAGGAGGTGGGCGATCTTGGCATCTTTGTCCCTCAGTTCCTTCAACTGGGGAATATTCTTTAATGCTCCCTCGATAGTGGCATCTGGACCGAAAGGAGGAATCATCTTGGCAATCTTATCTACTTCAGGAAGCGGGACCTCAAGAGCCCTCCCCACATCCCTGACCGACTGACGAGCAGCCATGGTCCCAAAAGTAATGATCTGGCAGACGTTTGTCTCCCCGCCGTATTTTTCTTTGACATAATCGAGAACTTCATCCCTTCTTCTTCCGCAGAAATCAATATCTATATCAGGCAGGCTGATTCGCTCCGGGTTGAGAAATCTCTCAAACAAAAGGTCGTATTTCAGGGGGTCGATATCTGTTATTCCTAGACAATAGGCAAGCAGGCTCCCTGCAGCTGAACCCCTTCCCGGTCCCACAGGAATATTGCTGTCTTTGGCCATCTTAATGAGATCCCAGACAATCAAAAAATACCCTTCGAAGCCCATTTCCTTAATGAGCTTTACCTCATTCTCCAGTCTCTCCTCGTACTCTTCAACAAGATGCGCGATCTCATCCTTTTTCTTCCCCTTGGTGATGGTCTCTATCTGACTTTTGAATCCTTCCTTAACCACTCTATCAAAATATTCACCCAGGGATGTACCCTCCGGCGCCTTGAATTGCGGCAAGAAATACCCAGAAAGAGGGAATTCGAAATTGCACTTCGCTGCGATCTTGGCTGTATTCTGGATGGCTTCAGGGATTTCGCCAAAGAGATCTATCATTTCTTCGCTCGACTTAAAATAGAATTGATCGCTGCCGAAACGAATTCTATCCTGCTCTGTCACCCTTCTGTTGGTCTGGACGCAGAGGAGAATGTCTTGGCTCTCAGCATCATCTTTTGATAGATAGTGTACATCATTCGTGGCAACTAAAGGGATATTGAGTTTTCGAGAGAGGTTTAGGAGTAAAGGATTAATTTTCCTCTGTTCCTCCATGCCATGGTCCTGAATCTCGATGTAAAAATCACCCTTGGGTAAGATGGAAGCATACTCAAGGGCAGCCTCTTCTGCTTGCTCCTCCAGGCCTAATTCCAAAGCGTGGCCAATCTCTCCTTTTAAGCACCCAGAAAGCGCGACCAAGCCCTCGCTATGTTGAGCTAAAAGCTCTTTATCGATACGGGGCCTGTAGTAGAAACCCTCCAAATAGCTCTTGGTGATAAGATGACATAGATTTTCATACCCATTTTCATCTTTAACAAGCAAAACCAGATGAAAATGGTTCGGTCCTTTCCCTTCAGGCTTTTTGATAATTCGGCTTTTAGGAGCAACATAGACTTCACAACCCAGAATCGGCTTTATCCCCTTCTCCTTTGCCTGTTTGAAAAAGCTCACCGCACCAAAAATATTTCCATGGTCGGTCAGGGCAACGGCAGGCATATTGTTCTTATAGGCAGCTTCCACCAAAGATGCGGTTTTGAAGGCACCATCCAGAATGCTAAATTCTGAATGGTTATGCAGATGAATAAACGTAAGCTCCATTTCTATCTCTTAATAAAAAGGGGACAGGCTGCTTTTTCTGGAAAAAAGATAACAGTCTCTACTTGTGAACAGTTTACGTAAAAAAAGTAGCCTGTCCCCTTTTTTTTCTATCATTCCCAAGGCATCTACAGTGATCAGGCTGGGTGTTTGAGAAAACCGTGAGCAAGGCTGAGCGGGCACGGTTCCTCTTCTTTTAGGAGAGGAGAGCGCCGCCTGTATCCGAGCGGGATTTCCTCGCTGGGGAAATCCCGCGTGTTTTCGAAACGCCCAGACTGATCGTTTATTTACCATAACGGAAAAAAAGATGCTTTCTATCATTCCCATTCTATTGTTCCTGGCGGCTTGCTTGTAATATCATAAACCACACGGTTGACACCCTTAACCTCGTTAACAATCCGATTCGATATGCGCGACAGGAGTTCCGGACGAGCAGGATACCAATCAGCCGTCATCCCGTCCACACTCTGGACGAGGCGGATGACAACAACGCTCTGGTAAGTCCGCCGGTCTCCCATGACTCCGACTGATTTAACAGGGAGCAAAACAACAAACGCCTGCCATAACTTATGGTAAATATTTGCCTTTTTTACTTCCTGGAGGAGAATTTCGTCAGCTTCCCTTAAAAGCTTAATCCTCTCTCGAGTAACTTCCCCTACGATCCTTACTGCTAGACCTGGGCCTGGAAAAGGGTGTTGGTGAATAAATTCCCCGTCCACCCCCAGTTCCGAAGCCACAGCCCTCACCTCATCTTTAAAAAGTTCTCGGAGAGGCTCAATAAGCTTAAACTTCAACTGGCTGGGCAATCCCCCCACGTTATGGTGAGATTTAATGGAAGAGGAAGGGCCTTTGACAGGATTGCTTTCAATCACATCAGGATAAATAGTGCCCTGGGCCAGGAACTCCGTCCCTCCTATTTTATCCGCTTCTTCTTCAAATATGCGGATAAACCTCTCCCCGATGACTTTTCTCTTCCTCTCCGGGGACGTCACTTTCTTCAGCCCTTCAAGAAAAAGTTGGGAAGCGTCAACACCGATGACGCTAAGGGCCAATTTACTCCTGAATTTTTTCATCAATTCCTCGTATTGCCCTTTTCTCAGAAGCCCATTATCAACTAATATGCAGAAAAGATTATCCTTTATAGCCTTTTGGACGATCAGCGCCGTGACTAAAGAATCGACCCCCCCGCTCAGCCCGCAGATAACTTTCTTTCCATCTACAAGCTTTCGGATTTCCTCCACTTTTTGAGCCACGAAAGAACTCATTCTCCATTCAGGCTTCAACCCCGAAAGAGAAAAAAGGAAATTAGACAAGATCTTTTTTCCCTGTTCAGTATGAACGACCTCTGGATGGAACTGGACGCCAAAAAACTTTCTTTCTCTCTCTTCCATAACAGCCGCATCACAATGAGAGGTCTTCCCGGATACGATAAACCCGGGTGGAACTGCCTCCACTCTATCCCCATGACTCATCCATACCTGCCCGTTGTCTTTGATCCCGGAGAGCAATCCCCCTCTGTCTGTTACCCTCAAAGAAGCAAACCCGTATTCTCTTTTCTTGGAAGAGGCCACTTTTCCTCCCAGAAGATAAGCCATAAGCTGCAATCCGTAGCAAATGCCCAGAACAGGAATCCCCATCTCGAAAATCTCTCTGGAAGCAAGAGGAGCCTCTTCACCATAAACACTCTGAGGACCTCCAGAGAGGATTAAAGCAGCGGGATTTTCTCCTTTGATTCTGGAAGGAGGAATGCTGAAGGGGAAAATCTCAGAAAAAACTCCTAATTCCCTTACTTTCCTGGCGATGAGCTGTGTGTATTGGGAACCAAAATCAAGGATAATGACCTTCTTCATGTTCCGATTTTAGCAGAGGAATTAAGGATTGTAAACGCAATTAAAGAAAAGTGGAAAATAGAAAGAAAATTGACTTCAATTCTCTATTATCTTATAGTTGTTTTGACTATGGACTGGGAAAAAATTGCTCGAGAACTAAGCATAAAAACTGCTTCAAAAATCATTCTTTTGGTTCTGGATGGTTTGGGTGGACTTCCCGTTCAGGGGAAAACAGAACTTGAAGCCGCTCACACACCGAATCTCGACCGCCTGGCCGCAAAAAGTGATTGCGGTTTAGCCGACCCGGTTTTCATGGGCATAACTCCTGGGAGCGGACCAGCCCACCTTTCTCTGTTTGGTTACGATCCCTTGAAATATCTCCTGGGCCGCGGAATCCTGGAAGCTCTCGGATCTGGCGTAGAGGTAACGAAAAATGATCTGGTGGCCAGGGGAAATTTTGCGACTTTGAGAGACAATCTTATTATTGACAGAAGAGCAGGCAGGATCCCCACCAGCGAAAATGAAAAGCTGTGCCAGAGACTCAATAGCTCTTTAAAGAGTGTCGAAGGTATAGAAATCACCCTTTTCCCTGGGAAAGAGCACCGCTTTGTGGTCAAATTCAGCGGAGAAGGGCTCTCAGATGCTCTCTCGGATGCAGACTCTCAAAAGGACAACAAACCCAGAGTCCCTGCTCAAGCATTATCCAAAGAAGCCGCAAAAACTGCCCAAATTGTAAATGATTTTATTGATGAGGTGATAGATCTCTTGAAAGATTCTCCCAGAGCCAATGCCGTCCTTTTAAGGGGATTCTCCAAGCATCCCTCTATCCCGAGCATGGGTGAGCTTTATAAATTAAAACCCGCCGCCATAGCTAACTATCCCATGTACAAGGGTCTGGCCAGGCTTGTAGGGATGGACGTCCTGACTGCAGGCCAAAACTTACCCGAACTCTTCGCTGCTTTAGAAAAAAACTACAAAGACTATGACTTTATTTATGTCCATGTGAAAAAAACGGATTCTGCGGGAGAAGATGGAAATTTTAAGGCTAAAAAGGAGGCCATTGAAGAATCAGATGCCTACATTCCCCGCCTTCTTGCCCTTAAGCCTGAGGTCTTGGTCGTTACTTCTGATCATTCTACTCCTTCTCTTTTAAAATCTCATTCCTGGCACCCCAATCCATTCCTCCTGTTCTCCAAAGCTTCCCTGGTTGATAAGGTAAGCCGGTTTACCGAAAAAGAGTGCAGCCAGGGCTACCTGGGACGATTTCGAGCAATTTATGCCATGCCATTGATGTTAGCCCATGCGGAAAAATTAAAAAAATTTGGAGCTTGAGGTCTATCCGTTGACAATAATCGAGTTGCACTATAGAATTAATAGAGATTAATGATGTCAAAGCACAAAAGTTGCTGGTTGTGGATAATCCTCTTTTTTTCCCTTATTTTCCTGCCTTTTCCTTCTCATCCTGACTCAAGAATGGAAATCCATAACCTTCGCTACCACACACATCCCTCTTATACCAGAATCGTTGTTGATATCGGGAAATTGAGGGAGTACGTATTCAGCGAACTTCTCTCTCCAGATCGAGTTTATATCGATATCTACCAAGCCAAACTGAATCCTATTTTACATGGCGAAATATTCCTTGTTGAGAATGACTACCTCAAACAAATACGTATTGCTCAGAAGACATCTTCTACAGTCAGAGTTGTGGCTGACCTTGATTTCAAGAAAGCATATTATCGGGTCTGGCACCTCCCCGACCCTTTCAGGATCATCATTGATATATATCCCTCCAAACTCCCTCGTCTTCCTCAGCCTGCTCAACCTGCCAAATCAGGATCAAGCATAATCCGCCAGTTAGGCTTGGGAATCCAGAGAATTGTCATCGATCCTGGCCACGGTGGAAAAGATCCTGGTTGCGTCGGGAAAAGCGGACTCATGGAAAAAAAGATAGTTCTCGATGTTGCCGCGCGTCTAAAGAAAATACTGGAGTCAAAAGAGAACATTGAAGTTATAATGACCAGGGAATCAGACATCTATCTTGATCCGGAGAGCAGGACGGTGGTAGCCAACCAGAAACAGGCAGATCTGTTCATCTCCATCCACGCTAACGCCAACCGCAGCCGGAAGCTTTCGGGCATAGAGTCGTTCTATCTTAATTTCAGCCAGGATCCCTCTGTCATCGAAACAGCCGCCCGAGAAAACGCAACTTCTACCAAAAACATAAGCGAAATGAAAGACATCATCGAGAAAATCGTCCAAAATAGCAAGATTGTTGAATCAAAAGAGCTCGCTGAAAGTATCCAAAACAGCCTGGTGAAAAGCCTCTCTCAAAAATACAGCAATGTCACAAGTCTGGGTGTCAAAGGAGGTCCATTTTGGGTTCTTATTGGAGGAGAGATGCCTTCTGTTCTCGTAGAAATCTCTCACTTGAGCAACCCGACTGAAGAAGAAAGGCTTAAGAATCCTCAATACCGCCAGCACGTTGCCCAGGGAATTTATGAAGGAATAAAAGAATACGTGAACTCATTAGGGAAAGGAAAATAGCAATGAAGAGAAGAAATTTTATTAAGGATATGGCCGTAGGCAGCCTTCTGATGAAGTTCCATCCTTCTCTTTTGGCTCAAAAGAAAATTTCTCCTGATTTAGCCTGGATTCAGGGCGATTCTCCAGCTTTGATAACAAGAGAAGCTCTCTCTTCGTTAGGAGGAGCAAAGCGCTTTGTTTCCAGAGGGGATGTTGTAGTCGTTAAGCCCAATATTGGCTGGGACAGGCCTCCTAAACTGGCAGCCTGCACCAATCCTGAAGTCGTCAAGACTCTGGTCGAACTCTGCTTCGATGCAGGGGCAAAAGAAGTTAAGGTTATGGATAATCCCTGCAACCCGGCCAGAAGAACCTATGTTCGCTCTGGTATTTCGGCAGCTGCAAAAGAAGCAGGAGCGAAGGTTCTCTTCCTCAATCCGCATCGCTTGAAAAAAATGGCGCTAAAAGGAGAATGGCTTAAAGAATGGGAAGTCTATACGGATTTTATCGAAGCAGACAAAATCATAAACGTGCCGATTGCCAAAACCCACAGCCTGTCAAGGCTGACCATGGGCATGAAAAACTGGCTAGGAGCACTCGGAGGAAACCGCAACCAGCTCCACCAAAAGCTTGATCAGGTTATGATAGATTTGGCTGCCTTCTTTAAGCCTTGCCTGACAGTCTTGGACGGCTACCGAATACTCATCAGGAACGGCCCTCAAGGAGGCCGAGTCTCAGATACAAAGCTCTTCAAAACCGTTGTAGCAGGAGTGGATTATGTGGCTGTTGACGCAGCAGGCGCCACCTTTTTTGATCTAAGACCTCAAGAGTTGCCCTATCTTCGAGTGGCCCACCAAAAAGGATTTGGAGAAATCGATTTGGAGAAGTTAATAATTGAAAAAAGAACGCTCTAAAAAATACAGAGTTATCCAAGCTGCCCGAATCCTCAGTCAATCGATCTTCTTTATCCTCTTTTTCTATCTATTGTTGGTAACTCATTTTCCTGGAGAAGATTATATAGGGCATGTAGAAATTTTTTTCCATTTTGATCCTCTTCTAGCCATAGCAACTTTAATCGCTTCACGAGCCTTTTTTGTTTCCTTTGCTCTTGCGGCCTTGACCATCGTGCTCACGTTTGTCCTGGGACGAGTTGCCTGTGGCTGGGTGTGCCCTCTGGGTTCCATCCATCAATTCTTCTCTTTTATCTTCAAAAAATCTAAGCTCCTCAAGCCCAAGAAAAACGGCGACAACCGGACAGCCTGGAAATATTATCTACTGCTATTTATTCTTGTGGGCACCGTTTTCTCCCTGAACCTGGTGGGAATATTCGACCCCCTTTCTTTACTCTATCGTTCCTTTGCAGCAAGCATCCTCCCCGCCATAAACCATGGATTTTCTGCTATTATTGGCGTTCTTTATCAAATAAACACCTCTTCCTTGGCTGATAGCCTTTTTCAATTCTTCGAGAACTTAGCAGTCAATTCCGTATTTCGCCAGGGCTTTTTCCTGGGAGTGCTTTTTATCGGCATCTTGCTTCTTAACCTATCCAGAGAAAGATACTGGTGCCGCTACCTCTGCCCATTGGGAGCTTTGCTCGGACTCATCTCACGATGGAATGTCATGAAGCTTAAAATAGACCCTCAAAAATGTATCGATTGCTGGCTCTGCACCATTCACTGCCAGACTCAAGCAAGGCCCTATCCCGAAGAAGATTGGAAAAGTTCCGAATGTATATATTGTTATACGTGCAGTGCCATATGTCCCACCAGCGCGGTTAGTTTTCCCGTGAAATCCACGCCTGAAGAAATCGTGCGTGTCGATCTCTCAAGGAGGAAGGTTATTTTTACATCCCTCTTAGGGATGGCAGCTATTCCTTTTTTCCGTCTCTCTCCTTCTACGAGGCGAGCTTCTCCCAAGCTGATCAGACCTCCAGGAGCTCTTCCCGAGAAGAAGTTTCTTCAAAAATGCGTCAAGTGCAGCGAATGCATGAAGGTCTGTCCTACCAATGGTCTCCAGCCGGCACTTGCCGAAGCCGGGCCAGAAGGAATCTGGACCCCTGTTCTTGTCCCTAAGATTGGCTATTGTGAATATTACTGCTCTCTCTGCTCTCAGGTTTGCCCTACAGGAGCTATACAAGAACTCACCGTAGAAGAAAAAACGAAAATCAAGATTGGGTTAGCTTGGGTCAACAAAAATACCTGCATCCCCTATAACTTGGGCACTCCCTGTATCGTCTGCGAGGAGCACTGTCCTACCTCTCCAAAAGCAATAAAGCTTGTGAAAACCGAGGTTAAGCTTCCTGATGGAACCATAAGAACTCCAGTAGCTCCGGTCATTGATACAGACCTCTGCATCGGCTGCGGAATTTGCGAAACCAAATGTCCCGTCGTTGATGAACCTGCGATTTATGTAACAAGTGTGGGAGAAAGCCGCTCTGAAACGAACCAGCTCCTCCTTGATATAATAAAAGGGGAAGAAGAACTCTTTTAGAAAATAAAAGAAGCTGTTAATTTCCTAAAAATCTTTGAGATATTTGAAGCGGATGAATCAGGTTTTATCTTGGATAAAGATACCCCAGTCCCTTATTTACACACTTATTATCTGATGACCTGTGTCAACCCCGCACTTGCCCTCAGTCTCGCATGAAAGAGATCACCTCGGCAAGCGATATCAATACAAACGCATTAAATAGAATGTCATTGCGGGGAACGAAGAAGATTCCTTTGCTTCGCTCGGAACAGGCTGAACAATCTCAACCTTTTTACTAGTTTAATTAGCCACGCTACGCTCGCAACGGCGGATGGCCACGCTCCCTTCGGTCGCTCGCCATGACAATGTAACGATGATAACTGCGTTTGTATTAGGTGCGAACTGCCTTCTAATCAAATCCCCTTTTTTACGGAGTGATTTCGAACTCCACTGTCTCCAATACCTCATTGTCTGGGCCGATTATATCCACATGCCAGTCTCCAATCTCATGAGCTTGGATTGTTTTTGAGGTCCAGGTGCGCCAGCTAGCGGCTTCCACTGAGAGATTTACCCTTGCCCTCTCGACATCTCCGTAATACCAGACATGGGCGATCTCAATGGGTTCTTGAGCCCCGACAATCTTTGTAAAGCAGTAGAGCTTCGCTACCGAAACCTCAAAGCTGTCTCCGACATCTATGGATTCCCGGTCGACTACATCCCGACAGATGACAGCTTCGGCCACTTCTACAGTCCCAGCCTCCTGAGCTTTAATGGTAGCTACCTGGTAGAAGATAATTGTGGTCAGCATGGCTAGGATTAAAAGCACGTAAGGAAGTCTCTTCATAATGGCCTCCTATCTTGAAACGGTAATTGTGAACATTTTATAATTTTACTCGGTTCAATTTAAACATAAATAGCGGCTTTTGGCAATGAAAAAATAAACTACTTGCAATTGTCATTGAGAGGAGCGCAGAAGATTCCTTCGCTAGTCATTGTGAGCACAGCAGGGGCGAAGCAATCTCATAAAAAAAGGATGAGATTGCCACGTCGCTACGCTCCTCGCAATGACATATAATCACGTAACCTTGCGACAAATCCTAATCCTCATTCTGAGGTAATCTTTTTTAATTCCTCCTTTAAGTAAGGAATAACCTGAAACAAATCGCCGACAACTCCGAAATCGGCAACTTTAAAAATAGAGGCCTCAGAATCTTTGTTAACAGCTACGATGAATTTTGAGGAAGACATCCCTGCCAAATGCTGGATGGCCCCCGAAATTCCAAAGGCTATATAAAGATTAGGGGAAACGGTTTTTCCGGTTTGGCCGACCTGATGCTGATGATCTATCCAGCCAGCATCTACTGCAGAGCGGGATGCTCCCACAGCTGAATGAGGAAGGAGAGAAACAAGATCACTAAGAAGATCAAAATTATCTGACCCTTTCATCCCTCTTCCTCCTGAAACCACAATTTCTGCCTCGGTCACATCAATTTCTGCCCCTTTCTCTCTCAGGATCTCGAGTGCTGGAGCTTTTATCTGATCTTCAGGAATAACCACCTCTTTTCTAATCACTTCCCCCTTTTTCTCTCCTGGTTCTCCAAGAGGAAAAACATTTGGCCTGAGCGTAGCCATTATTGGTGAAGATTTAAAACGCAGGGTTACAAAGGCCTTACCAGCAAAGATGGGACGGACGACCTCCAATTTCCCGCCTTTCGCAATCGTTCTGGTGCAGTCAGAAGCCAAGCTCACTCCCAGCCTGGCGGCCAGACGAGGAGCCAAATCTTTGCCCATCGAGCTTGCGGAAAAAAGGATAACCTCTGGCTTTATATCCTCCACTAAGGAAAAAAGGGCCTGAGAAAAACCCGCGGCAGAATAATGGCTGAGGAGAGAATTCTCCACAACATAAACCTTTGAGGCCCCATATGGCAAAACTTCGGAAGCGAGACTCTCCAAATTGTGACCGACAAGAACAGCATTTGCCTCTGTGTTTAGATCATCTGCTCTTCTTTTCCCTTCTGAAAGTGCCTCCAAGGAAGATTTTTTGACTTTACCCTCTCTCACTTCTATAAAAATTAAAATCATTTTATCCCTCCTCTTAGATAACCTTGGCTTCGTTGTGCAAAAATTCCACCATTTTCCTCGCCGCTTCCTCAGGTTCCTCCTCTATGATTTTTCCTGCTTGTCTTGGAGGAGGACTTTCCATCTTGGCCACCTCCAAAAGGGGAGCAATGTCTTCTTCCTTCAGATCCAGGTCTTCAAAAGAAAGGGTTGGAATTTCCTTCTTTTTGGCCATCATTATTCCTTTTAATGTTTCATAGCGAGGCTCATTCAATCCTTTCTGAGCACTGATAACTGCAGGTAAAGAGAATGAGACTTTCTCCAAGGCGCCCTCAATCTCTCGATGAGCAGTGCCCTTCGTTCCTTCTATCTCCAGCTTTGTCACTACGTTAACTTGAGGCAAGCCGAGTAATTCGGCAACCATAGAAGGCACCTGGGCATTGTCAGTGCCCATGGATTGTTTTCCAAACAGGAGGAGACTATAGTCGGAAAACTTTTTCTCTAAAGCGCGGGCGATAATCTTCGCCATTCTCAACCCATCGTAGGTTTCAGGAGTGTTATCCTTCAAGAGAAAAGCTTCATCAGCTCCCATCGCCAGACATTTTTTCAAAATAACCCGCGACTCCTCAGCTCCAACCGAAAGGACGGTGACCTTCCCGCCTCCTGCCTCTCGTAAACGAAGCGCCTCCTCCACCGCATACTCATCATAGGGATTGAGAACAAAGTTTAGGCCCTCTTCAACAATTGTCCCCGTCTCATGGTTTATTCTTATCTTTGATTCAGTATCAGGAATCCTTTTGACCAACACAAATATATTCACTTGTTCCTCCTCTTTGCATTTGCTTCACTTCGTTCAGCAAGAACGAAGCAAGACAAGGTAGACAATCGAGAAAGGCAATTTTTCCTATCCTGCCCCATTCTTATGGTCTGCTCGTAAGGCTAAGCTAACGGCTTTGCCTAGGAAAAAAGAGACTTTGCAGCTGCTTTGACTTTCTCGCCTCTTCTATCTTTATTGACAATAAATTTCTATCTTGATCTTGATTTAATCTACGAATCTTTTCAAAAGAAGGCTGCCGTTTGTCCCCCCGAATCCAAAAGAATTACTCAAGGCATAATGAACTTCAGCCGGCCGGGCTTTGTTGGGAACATAATCCAGGTCGCATTCCGGATCAGGATGCTCATAGTTGATTGTAGGAGGCATAACCTGATTTTTCAGGCATAGAGCAGTGTAGCCAGCTTCAACTCCACCTGCTGCACCTAAAAGATGCCCTATCATCGACTTTGTCGAATTTACGCCAATTTTGTAAGCATGTTCTCCGAAAACTCTTTTGATAGCTCCAGTTTCGATCTTGTCATTATAGGGAGTGGAGGTGCCATGGGCGTTTATATAGTTTATCTCTTTAGGATCAACGCCAGCATCATCAAGAGCCCTCTTCATCACCAGTACAGCACCCGTTCCATCCAGTGCCGGGGCTGTAACATGATAGGCATCTCCGCTCATCCCGTAGCCGATGATTTCCGCATAAATATTAGCTCCTCGCTTGAGGGCTGCTCCCAATTCCTCGAGAATAAGTATTCCTGCTCCTTCTCCGACGACAAATCCATCCCTCTCCGCATCAAAGGGACGAGAGGCTCTCTCAGGCTCGTTGTTTCTTAAAGAAAGGGCACGCATAGCACAAAATCCGGCAACTCCGAGTGGCGTAATGGGGGCTTCCGAGCCTCCGGCGATCATGATATCGGCATCTCCTCTGGCAAGAATACGAAAGGAATCACCGATAGCATGGGTGCTTGTGGAACAGGCTGTTGCAGTGGCTAAATTCGGACCTCTGGCTCTGTATTTTATGGAAATCCGGCCTGCTGCTTCGTTAATGATGGTTGCAACCAAGAAAAAGGGCGAGATACGATCTGCCCCTTTCTCAAGCAGTATTTTGTGTGTTTCTTCAATAAAACCGATACCTCCAATCCCAGATCCCACATAAACTCCACATCTGTCTCCTTCCAAAGCAGCAAGATTGAGACCGGAATCTTGAACTGCCAGTTGAGCGGCTGCCACAGCATACTGGATAAACGAGTCCATCTTCCGCAGTTCTTTTTTTTCGATAAAACGAAGAGGGTCGAAGTCCTTGATTTGGCCTGCGATCTTGCTCGAGTGCTTAGATGTGTCAAATCGGGTTATTAGGCTGATCCCATTTTTGCCTTTAGTGAGGGCTTCCCAGTTATTTTCCGTTCCAATTCCTAAGGGAGAAACCAGACCAATCCCCGTAATTACAATTCGCCTTTCATTAGGCTTTTGGCAAGAAGAAGGGGAATTTCCCATCAGAAACTTTGAAGTTTCTTACGTAGGGAGATGAGCCAGGATATAATCCATAGCCTTGCCAACAGTAGTCAGCTTCTCTGCCTCTTCATCAGGAATATCCATTTTAAACTCATCCTCCAGGGCCATGACTAATTCCACTGTATCCAAGGAATCAGCGCCTAAGTCATCAATAAAAGACGCTTTTTCGGTAACTTGATCTTCACTGATACTGAGTTTGTCTGAGGCAATAGATTTTATTTTCTTTAATAATTCATCTCTCTCCATTCTTTTCCTCCTCTTTAATTAGATTTGCTATTAACAAATTATTCTCCTATGCCTACATAAACATTCCGCCGTTTACGTTTATGACTTGGCCTGTGATATAAGCAGCCTCATCTGAGAGAAGAAATTTTACAGCATGAGTTATCTCCTCGGGCGTTCCAAACCTTTTCACAGGAATCCAATCTCGAAACTTTTGTTGCACAGACTCAGGAAGACTCTCAGTCATCGGCGTTGCAATATAGCCAGGAGCTACCGCATTCACGGTTATGCCCCGTGAGGCAACCTCCCTGGCTAAGGATTTAGTGAACCCGATAACGCCTGCCTTTGAAGCGGAATAGTTACACTGGCCCACATTTCCTATCAAGCCCACGATCGAAGAGATGTTAACAATTCGACCATATCGATTGTTAATCATATTCCTTATCACAGCCTTGGAAAAATTGAAAACCCCTTTTAAGTTTACCTTCAAAACCGAATCCCATTCTTCCTCTTTCATCCGCATCAACAGGTTATCCCTTGTTATGCCTGCATTAT
>Ga0209986_10001237_pt1 | contig 24665 bp, 33 predicted proteins | sample BlataG_FD_183168 | JGI IMG/M metagenome (GOLD analysis project Ga0209986, IMG submission 183168) | Deep subsurface microbial communities from Black Sea to uncover new lineages of life (NeLLi) - Black_00105 metaG (SPAdes) (version 2) | ecosystem: Environmental > Aquatic > Marine > Oceanic >... | reverse complement strand
ACTCTCACCGCCTCTCTCAAATCTGCTCCATACACTGGTCTTGCTGACGTACGTATACAGGACGCCCTTCCCAGTGCAGCAGTCCTCTCTGTTCTCCACATACGTCTCTTGATGGCAAGATCTTGCAGATTACGTATCACTGCTTCAGCTGCAGCATTAGATGGCGAGAATGGCAGAGCAGCACATAGAGCTACATTGCTACCAGGCCCTCTCATCAGTAATTGCAGATCTTCTTGTGGCTGGGTAGCTGGTTGCATGAAATGTGTCAGAGACAGCCCCAATCTGTTCATCTCTTCAGCCTCCCAACCTCCAAGTTGCTCATTCTCTGTAATCAACAGTCCTGCATTTCTAACGATTTCTAGTTTTTTAGACTTCTCATCTATACGTCTTCCTCTGTCCAACATTCCCACAGTCTTGCTTGGCATCTTGATCTCCAACCTGGGCATATCAAATGCACTGACGATTGGTCGGGCTTCAAACAAATCTGGGTGATTGCACACTTTACGCAGCTGCATCAGACAATTGACTATCCCTAGAAAGTTCCCAGATTCCAGGGTAGCCCTGGTATCACCAGAAGCCATATACTCTTCATATAATTGACGTTGGCGTTTAGACAATCTACAATATACCACATGCTCATGTTTAGGTGGCAGCTGCTTCTCAACATCCTTTTTCAACCGACGTAGCAAGAATGGTCTCAGCACAGCATGCAGTCTTTCTACAACTGCCTTGTTATACTCAGCACTCCCTTCCACCATACCAGTCAGTGGGTTGGAAAACCAGTCTTTAAACTGAGCATGCGATGCAAACACTTGTGGCATCAAGAAATGCATCAATGACCATAGCTCCATTAAATCATTCTGCAGTGGTGTACCTGTAATCAGCAATCTCCTCTTGGAATTGAATCCCAGCAAGGTCTGCCACCTCTGACTCCTCCAATTCTTAATCATATGCGCTTCATCTAAAATCAAATACTTCCACTTCTTCCTCTTGAACACCCTAGCATCTTGTAGTACCAGTGTATATGATGTTATACATACATGAAATGCATTAGGCTTGGACCATCCCTGCCTCTTTGCTGCTCTTTCTTTCAACCCTCCATAGTACGTCAGCAATTTAAATGCTGGGCACCACTTCTTGAACTCCATCTCCCAATTCAGCATCACAGAGGTAGGGACAACCACCAAGTGAGGTCCCCAGTCTCCATGTTCACAAGCCAGGTGAGCTAGTAGGGCAATAGTTTGAATAGTCTTTCCTAGGCCCATTTCATCAGCAAGGATACCATTCAGTCTCTTATGATACAGAGTGACCAGCCAATCTAGACCAATCTGCTGGTATTCCCGGAGCTGGCCTTTTAATAGAAAGGGAGGTTCTGTTACTCTGGTGGTGGTGGCGGTCGCTAGTGTGTGACCTATAGGTTGCAACTCGGCCATTTCTTTTGCTGCAAATGTCAACCCATCAGCAGATTTATCTTCTTCAGCATCATCAGCAGCTTTAGCTTCTACTTTTCCTCCTCCTTCTTGTTTTATCACGACTTCCTGTACATAATCAGCAGCACTAGGAGCTAACCCATACCTGGCCAGCATCTCAGGTGGCAACAACTGCTCCAAAGGAACATCAACTTCCTTTTCAAGAGCAGTAGCCTCCTCAGCCTGCTCCTTTTCCATATCTGTACCTTCCTTTTGAGCCATTCTCTCTTCTTCCTCCAATGTTGCTTCATCATCATCATCACTATCCTCACCGGAACGATAGTTGTCAGATTCGTCAGCATCATCATCAAATATTTCTTCTTCCTCTTGTTCATCAATATACATTGGGACTGCTGCTGGTTTTGAAGGACCAGGTTTACTTCCTCCACCATCATCATTATCGTCCATTAGTGTCGCTGTCTTCGTACCATCACTTTCATCCTCCTCCTCAACAGATGGCACTACCTCTCCTCCCTCTCCTCCTCCCTCTTCCATCCCCATTATACCTGGTCTGTATCCACCATATCTAGCTAACAACTCTTCTAATGGGAGGTCAGCTTCAGCAGCCAGGGCAGCTGCTTCTTCAGCCTGCTCCTTATCTGCATTCCTGCCTTCCTGTTTGGCTAAAAATTCCTCCTCCTCTAGGGTAGCTTCATCATCAGCACTGTCTTCCCCACTTTTGTATTCATCCTCATCGTGGCCGATTGCAGAGGCTTCTGAGATGGTGGCAGATGCAGAGACGTGGATGGCCGCATGGACTGCTGCTGCTCTACGTTGACCAGCTACTGGACCTCCAGCTGCTGCTTTTGGTGCTGTTTCTGCTAGTGCTTTTTCTTTTGTATCGTCTTCTTCGCTCACTGGAGGCAGCAGACTTCTCTGCTGTTGTTCCTTATTTCCAGCTTCACCTGGCTGTTCATCAGCAAGACGATGTGCCAATATAGCACTATATCTCTGAGTCTGACCCAACAATGCATCCAACTGACGATCCATCACCTCCTTCTTCTTAGCCTCTACCTTGGTACGTACTTTATACAACACGACTCTCTGAGCTTTACTCCAAAATCCAGCAACTTCCTTGGCGATCCAGGCAGCTCTTTTCTTAATGGCCTTCTCTTCTTCCTGAGCTCTGACAAACACGCGAGATTCCAAGTCTAGATTGGATCGTTTGACTGCATTGGCATATTTGGAGGCATTACGGATCTTTTCCTTTCTTTCCCGAGCAAATTCCTTGGCCAGCCAGTTCATTTCTTTTAGTAGGTGATCCCAGTGGACTGAGCCTCTCTTTGGTTCTGGGTGACCTGGGACACGAGTGGCACCAAGTACTTTGTTGATCTTGCTGGCTTCTGCAAGGATGGCATCGTCTTTGCGGCGTTGCTCGGCGAGTTTGAGGATGTGCGCTCGGTTGAGTGGGTCGGCGACGTTGCTGATGTTACCATCCTGTTGGATGAAGGGAGGGAGCAGGGAATGATTATGGACGTGTACTATGAGAGAGTTTTGAACGCCATCGGAAAGTTTGAATATAGGATCGTGGTGTAGGGACTTACGTCTGGGTTTTGATTTGGGTAGGCAGTGGGAACTGCTTGCTCTGTCATGGTGATTTCCATTTTTGAAAGGTGATCACAGGCCCAAACAAATTTGTATCGGCTAATAGAGTCCTAAGATGTCGAAATATATGGGTATTATCTGGATACTGCCCAATTATATGAAAACTTCGAAAATCATCATTGACTTAAATCAAACAGCTTGGTTCGTTTGCAGCCTTGCAAGTATTCGTACATGCAGCTATAAATCCTTGTTAAAGTATTTCTTGTATAGTATACTTGCATTTCGCGACGAAAACCGCTTTTTGTGCTCCCCAAAGTTCCCTCTGATTGTTTTTTCCCATTGGGGTGCACGACCGCTCTTGCCCAGAAACCCATCATTTCATCACCAGATTGGCCATAAATTTGACAAGTCATGAACATTAAGGATCTAAAGCAGCAACCCTTTTGAGTTATAGAAGATAAATTAATACCGACAGATCTAAAACTAGTCTGGATTTAATTCTTCTCAAGCAATATGTCTACCTTGTTACGTGTATCTGCAAGTGCAATCCGGGGAACTACATCCCACTCTATCTATAAGTCACCTAAATCACTGCTTTTACGAAATGAGCCCATGTGCAGTGCGATCAAGCATCCCCGTCGCTCCTCCCTCAAACGAGTGGCCGTGCATGTGACTACCAGCGCCGCTGCCACCACCGGCGACGTTCAAGGTGACATGCTTCCCCCATCAGCTGCCAACAAACAATGGGTCAGACTCCTTGCATCTACTGTCGTTGTCGCCCTGGCTGCCAAGTCTGCAGAGTACCTTCCTAATACAGGAATCTTATTCCTCCATGTCTTGCTGTTTGGCACATTCTTTGGCTCAGTTGTCTGGACTTCCACCATTGCTGGTATCACTATGTTTAGAAACCTACCTAGACAGACATTTGGAAGACTCCAATCCAAGCTCTTCCCAATGTACTTTGGTCTTTGTTCCATTTGCACCGCCATATTGATGGCAACTCTAAAGTATGCTGCAGGAGCAGCACCAGCTAGAGAGTTCCAATTATTGGGCATTGCATTGGCTTCCTCCCTGGCCAACCTGCTCTTCATAGAGCCCAGGGCTACTAATGTTATGTTTGAGAGGTACGAGTTGGAGAATGCAGCCGGACCAAGGCAAGACGATGCCATTAAGAAGTTGTACAAGCAGTTTGGGAAGTGGCATGGCATGAGCAGTATGCTTAATTTGGTTGTGTTGGTTTGTGCTGTTGGACATGCTTTCTATCTTGGGGGCCATATTATTCTGTAAATTAAAATGCATGTAACTAGTCACGTAAAAAAAGTTTCATTATTATTATTATTACTACTACTATGATTACATGATTGGAAGAGGACTACACACGGCAATCCCAGCCTCCTGCGCATGAGGCTCCTTTGGGTAAGCAAAGGTTGGTGGTTTGATTCCTTGAACACATGCTCCCACACAGTAATGAATCGATGATATGAATAACATTCCACGACTATGGTTACAAGTACCAAGTGTGCTGGACACGTCTTCTCCCTCTCTACCTACACTATCCCTATCCATATACATATAGAGGCTCACTTCCCCTCCCCGTACCTTGTTTTCTTTTTATGTCTGTGTATTATTATCTGCAGGATATATTTCTAACACTGTATGCCATACCACTTTCAATGGGCACCTCTCATCACCTTCTATCATTGCTGCTACTGGTGGACATGCTAAAAATTCCTCTAGTTGCTCAGCTTGTTGAAATCTGGCTGTAAATATCAAGTCTGGTTGTTGCAGGGTGGCTTCACTTCCAACATGAGTTAGCTTTGCCTTGCATGGACCAAACACTGCTTGGACTGCTCCAAATGCAGATGATGTTGCTAGCTGCTGTGTCAACACTAGAAATTCATCTGCATCTGCATCTACATCTATATTATTACTAGTATTAGTATTAGTATTAGTATTATTATTAGTATTATCATTGATAGATAGACCAAGTATACATTCCACTCCTGTTTCCCATTCCCCTCCTCTTCTGAAGATGGATTCTAATTCATTAGAAACTGTCGCATCATAATTAATAGTATGAATACTATCACATACAGCCCCTGCTGTCTGGGTCAGCATGTCTTGATTTGTTGATGAAGATTGGAAGCTGCCTTGCAAGGCGTGTGTTCCAAAACGGAACAAGACTGCATGTGAGAAGGCAACATCAGTTGTATTGCTGCCTTGGAATGATTTCAAGGGACCTGCTGCTCCTACTATAGGACCTGGAACTAGATATTGTACCGACCAAACTCTATCTACGATATCTGATATAAGTTCTTCAGCAGTGTCTGGTTTGAAGTGTAATAGGGTGAGGGATTCAAAAATGGGGCAAGGGCCAGCTTGTACAGGAGAGGGTGTTCTGCGACAAGATGGTGAAAAGTGCTGCTTTATGAATGGTACTATTGTTGATCTAGGGGAAAATGAGGTCGATAGAGGCCAACAACACGAAGGGTGGAGACTTGACAACATGGAAGACTGATCTATAGAGATTGATTGCCAAGAAATGGGTATTTACATGAATCCGTGCAACAAGACGGGCAATTCCTACCAGTACTAATGTGCTCGATGGGACAGATTCAGAATTTAATAAATAATGTTGCAAATTATCCGCATTTTCCAATCCTCTATCTTATTTTGCCCATATGGGCTCTCGATGCATCGAGAGAGCGGCAATGGTAGCTTTACTCCAAATTGCTGTTCACAGCATCAGCCATATTAATCCAACATTGCGTACTCATTTCAGGTGATAAGGTTCTCATTCAGTTAGTCAGACGTTGCATATTCATCCACAGTGTGCTTTGGAAAACCCCCATCCTAAAACTTCGAAATGAAGCCAGTCTTCCTCCAGTCTAGGATTTGCAATAGGATCTCGCCACTTAAACCATGCATTCGACACTCCAAACCTACCATCAATCCACCAAAATCATCCAACAATGGCAGTGGCCCAGCAATCACCACTGACACCGACGTTCCAGAAGGCCACAAGGAACTCCACTCCTACCTATATGAGGAGACAGCCAAGGCCCATGAATCCACCTCCACCTATAACTTCAGAGATGGAGAAGACGATGGAACCACCCTCCTACCAACTGCCAGCTATCTAGAAGCAAGAACTGGAGAAAAACCTACTGGAGTGTATGCCATCTACGACACCAAGAGAAATCTCCAATTTGTCAGTTTTTCTAGAAATGTTGTCCTCGCAATAAAAGCTCACTTCAGCAGAGTAGGCGAGGATAAATGTGCCTTTGTCAAGGTGATGGTATTCGCCAACAAAGCCATGCAGAGCAAATCTGCATTGGAAAGAGAGGCTGCTAATTGGCTGGAAGAGGCGGGCACCTTGCCACCTGGCAATGGAGCAGAGAAGGATCTCTGGGTTCAAGACAGCCCCTTTGATACCAAGTCTATGTCTGCCATTGAGCTAGCTGCGTATGAAGAGAAGAAACTAAAGTTGAGAAAGGCAATGGGTGAGAAGCTAGGCGATGCTGATACTGATGTGTCAGGTTTGAATGAGGATGCTGCACAGAGGAGGTTGAATCTCATCAAGGCAGTTGAGGGGGATAATTGGAGTGCTGTTGTTGGGGAACAAACTGATGAAACTATAGTGAATACACCTACTAGCAGTGGTAATGGCAGCAATGGACAACAACAGCAACAAATAGTGACTCCATTTGCTCGTGCATCAGTACACAGAGCAGTAGGTGAATCATCATCATCCCCATCATCATCAAATGGAGCCCACCCCACTCCCCCTCTTGTTTTATCAATAGAATCAGTAGACAAAGTACTAGATGATGTCAGACCCTACCTCATTGCAGATGGAGGCAACGTAGAAGTAGTTTCAGTCACACAATCAGGCATCATTGCTGTATCTCTTCAAGGCGCATGTGGCACCTGCCCCTCCTCCACCTCCACCATGAAGATGGGCATAGAGAGAGCCTTGAAATCTGCCTTTGGTGATGCTGTCTCTGAAGTTATTCAAGTGGCCAGTAGTGGTGCAGCGGCGACAGAGGATGATTCCAGGCCAACTGTAGAAAAGGTAGACATGCACCTGAATATACTCAGGGGAGCTATTCATGGGTATGGTGGCAGTGTGGAGGTCAAGGCAGTGGAGGCATCTAGGTGTGTTCTGGCATATAAAGGTCCTATGCCGATTGGGTATGGAGTGAGGGCGGCAGTTAAGGATAAGTTTCCTGAGTTGAGTGAGGTGGTTATGATTGATGCTGAGAGTGGGAATCCTTTGGTATTTGAATGATGATAGTGGAAGTGTTACAAAGAGAGGGAGAGATGACACAATTGTAATAAAAAGGTCAAGTTGAAATAAATATGAGAGAGAGAGATGCGTATTATGGTGTATCAAATATCACAGAGTTGAATATATGTTCTGGCACTATTGATGATATACTTCTATCTTCAGTGTCAATTTCACCAGTACTTGCTATGACGACTGTCTCAGCAGAAGAGATATTATCGACACCAACACCATCACAGCCACAAAGACCAATGACGGTTGGCCAATCTACATAAGCTTCTAATCCTTGGATACCTCCATCACAAGTACATGCTAATGCTTCTTGCCACTGTGAGGGATAAGATAAGGCTCCACAGCAATTGTTGGGAGAGAAATCATCCATTCTGCAGTGTTGAATGAGGAGGCTACGGAGCAGCTCCGGTGACGTGCATGGTGTGGTTGTGGCTGACTCACAGGAAAGGCAGTCTGTTGTTGCTGCTGGTTCCTGATGTAATACGCGGCCTTTTATCGGAGCTATATATGCTAGGAAGACTAGTAATAAGGTTAAGGCACGCATTTATTGGTGTATTCTGGCAAGGCAGGTAAACCACTGACTTTCAGTCAAGCCTCTTCCCAAGCTTATTATTATTGCGGTTACTACCAAACAAAGTATCAAAATAACGTTAAAACGGCTATAAGCAAGCAGAAATAATCATAAATAGAGCGACACGGGTATGGTCAAAACACGTTCAGTCATAGGCCCCAGCCTCCTCGGAGAGTGCATTCATTCCATGCTGACAGTTGTCCATCTTGGACAATACAAAATCACTCTCTTCTCCTCTCCTCTCCTCACTTTTCACTGCTACTCACCAAGATCTTCACCCCCTGCAGACTCCCACCCCCCACTGGCAATGCAGACCTCCTAATATGTCCAGGCACCTCTAGTAATTGCAAACACACACACGCCACCAACACTGCCTGCATTGCCGTCTCCTTCACACCAGGACATCCCTGCAACCTCACCTCTCTCAGCCTCTTAAACCTCTTAATACCATCCCCTCTCATCCTGTCACAGCACACCATCTTCAAATGTGTCACTGTCAGAGGCAGGGTCGTCAGAGCATCGTCAGTTATAGAAGGACACGCTGCTAAGCTCAATATTTTGAGATGAGGGCAACAACTGCCTATGCTCTTGACTTGATCATCAGACAGGAAATACCTCCTTGCAATTCTAAGACTAGTCAGACCAGTGAATCCCTTCAATGCATGTTCCTCTCTCCACGATAAACAGGCTCCTCCTACTGATAAATCAACCAAGGATGGCATGCACATAGAACATTCAATGAAATCGTCATCACACAGTCCTCTGCATCCTATCACCGATAATGATGTCACTGACGATGATGACGACGACGACGACGGCGGCCGTGTACACAGTTCAGTCAATACATGTTGACCCAAGTAGCATCCATCCAACAGCATATTCTTCAATCCTCCTATATCGCTACTACTACACGATGTAAACACTGCTTTCAATGCTGTAATAGTAGCATTGCTCTTCCTTCCCAGGCTAGATACATGGGACAGGTCCAGAGTGGTGACGTGGGTGAACAATCCACCATGAGCTGCTGCCTCCAGAGCATCTGCCTCAAATATACCTTCCCTCAGCGAAATTTCCCTCAATTGACTGATAGTACTCCTTCTACTACTGCAACCTAGGTAGTGTGGTAGGTGTCTGAGAATGTCAGAATTAAAAAACCCAGTACATGACATATCTAATGTCTCCAGATGCTCTCCAACACAACTACATTCCAACAACTGTCTACAGTCCTCTACACTCACATTACCAACCTGACTACATCTCAATTCCAGGAGAGGTTTCACCCTTCCTTCCTCTATATGCTGTCTTCTTATGAATAGGTGATCACCATCAAGGTGAGGGCACTGGGAGACATTAAGATATTGTAGACTAGGACATCCAGCCATGATATAAGCCAGTTGAGCAGGTTGCAAATCTGATGCAGATATGTCTAGACTTTCTAGATTGCTGCTTCTATCTATCACTCTACCGATATCGCCTACCATTCTGCAGTTGTTTATTTTTAAGACTTGTAGAACACTGTCTGATATAGAGAGGTCTTGGGTGTTGTCGTGGTAACTGACAGCAAATCTGTTGGCAGACAGATCTAGGACGGTGAGCAATGTCAATGTTTTGCAGGTGTAATCAAGGAGCTGGGGGAGTGATGGAGGCCATAATCTTTTGATACCTCTGAGATGGAGTTGTTGTAGAGTGGTGAGTTTGCCTAGTAGTCTCATGTCACCATCTATACGTGTATCACTCAGGTCTAGATATGTCAGAGTGTCGTTATGGGTGAGCAAGAGGTCTGGGATCTTGGAGAGACGCCATGCTCCAGACAAATCTATCATCTTGAGAATGTGTAATTGAGATAACAATGGATAGAGATCTGATTCTTGCCATGCTGAGCTGCATTTGAGTATAAGAGTGGTGAGGTTTGGGAGATGAGATGCAGCCCAAGCCAGAGTGGAGTTGAAGGCGGAGGTATAATTGTACACGATGAGAGAAGAAGCGGCAGTGGACCGGAAGGTTGGTTCGTGATAGATGATGCTATGCAGCTGTTTGGAGGCTATTGAGCAATTACATAGATTTACGGTTTCGAGGAGACCCAGTATTTTTGAAAGGATGGACGTTGGTAGACAAAGCAAACTTAAGTCAGCAATATCATCGGATTCCGTCTGATCATTCGACATGATTTTGAAGTTCGCAAACCTTATGATGCGATACTGAGATTAAGAGTTGTTTCCCCTCCAGTTTTTCAATTTCTAGGCAGGACCTATAAATTAGTTGAGACTTTATTATTTATTAGTTGGACGGTCGACCCCAGTGTCTAACAGAGAATCTAAACCCGGAGGTGTGAGGGAATCTCGGCAGAACTTTTCAACTATTTGCATTGAAACTAGAAAGAATGGTCATGAAAGGCGATAACCGAGCAGTGTTGGATTTGGTTGGAAGGCAGGAATTGAGGACAAAATCTCAATATGACGACGACGATTTCCTAGATAAAATTGCTGAAAAGAAACAGTCATTCCATCAGATGCCCAAAAAACCGCCCTGTACCCTAGACGACATCATGGGAGTGACACATGTAGAAGAAAAGGTCATCGACAATGATGAGGATACCACCCCTCAACCACAACAGGCAAGGTTTTTAACAGCTGAAGAGGAAAAGGAGCAGCAGCGTTTTGTAGCCATATTTGGCAAGAGAGAACATCAAGATCAGGACCAGGCATCTGTACCGGAGATATTCCCAGGTAATAATGCCACTCCAGTCCACCCCAGCAAGTCATCATACGGGGAGCTGCCGAATGTTGCAGAAACAGAGGAAGAGAAACTGGCAAAACTTGAAGATATGGAGAGGAGGAAGGCATACATTGAAAAATATAAGGAAGAGGAGATGGGGAAGTTGAAGAATGAAAAGTCTACACAGGGGAGGTTCTTGAGCATATTCAATAAAGCTAAGAGTAGGGAGTAGAGGGAGAGAGAATGGTCGACCGACGTTGGACCTGTCTGAGGTTTCTAAATATCACACGCCTTTCAAGACGTTTCCTTTTAAACGGATTGCATTGAAATTAAATTGCTAGAAACCAATTCCTTCAGCCATTAGTCCCTTTTGAGAGCTGGACTTTTTTGAATCAAGCCCTAGAAATCTGCACATCTTTGTCTTTGTCGCAACATGGTTTTAAACGACAACCCCAAGGCAGTGCTCGAGCTTCTTGCTACTAATCAGGAGAAGCACTACGCAGATGGAGAAGATGACGACTTCCTGGACCGTCTTGAGAAAAAGGTTGGTGATGTGGTCTCTTTTTCCACCGCTCGAGCCAGGAGCTCATTCCCCCTTTCACACACCTCATTCTCTTCCTACGTCTCCCTTTTCTTCCATGGGCTAACTCAACCCACCCCCTCTCTCTTTCTACAGATGAATTTCCACGATTTATCCAATGAACAGCACACAGATCTCAACGTAAAACCAGATGGCGGCAAGAATAATGAAGAACAAGAGAAGATTTTGAGAGAATCTACCTCAAGACCAACCATTGCCGACCCAATCACTGAACTGGAGGGTAGCGACCCTCTCCACCGCCGTTTCTTTGCCCTCTTTGGCAAATCCAAGTCCAAAAAGGGCAACTCTCAAGGCTCAGTGCCCAAGTCAGCAGATCTTGACAAGTCAATGCATGTTCAGACCCAGGAGGCTGCCCCCCTCCCGAATGTTGCAGAGACGGAGGAGGAGAAACTGGCAAAACAGGAAGATATGGAGAGGAGGAAGGCATATATGGAGAAGTATAAGCATGATGCTGAGGAGACCAAGGCACATGGACATGAGGTGGATGCAGGTGCTCATGATTCATTTGTTGCTTTCTTCAATAAAGGTAAAAAGTAATCGTTGAAGAATAGGAGAAGAGACGCGTATGTATCTAGCTACCACATTATCATCATCATTGAACATTAGCCGCTTACTTTTCCCATTATTATTACATAGAAACTTGGCATTCTTTTCCTAATCATGTAACTACTAGAGTTACAAAAACTAGAGATTTAGACAAACTTTGCTACTTTATCCAACCAAGCCCTGTATTCCCTAATCTCCTTATCTTCAGACAAACTTTGCACGTAATCTAGAAACTCTTCATTTATGCCACGTTCCTCAAGATAGCCATAAAATGAATCTTGAAGGTCAGGATCCAAGGCATCAAAGGTGGGTCCTCTGTAAAATGTATTGCCTTCATCATCTACTGAACCATCACTTGGGGATTGAAACAAGACACGTCTAATTTCCAAGTCACAATTCAAACGATCCCAACTGCAGTTGAATATTAAATCACCGTTGGAGGTGCCCTTCTTGGATTGTTTTGATACTTCAACTCTGAATAATAGTACCTGGTAATCCATACTCTCCTCCTGCTCATCATCATCATCATCTTCTTCTTCTTCTTCAGAACCCTCCTCCGCTGCATCTTCCTCAGCATCTGATACCTCATCATCATCTTCTTCTTCTTCATCATCTAGATCATCATCGCCATAATCAAACGGAACTTCTAGATATGGTTGATTAGAGCAATCTATTGTAACAGTGACAGTTTCCTTCTTATCAGCGCCATCACTATTTTTGGTGAGCTTTAACAAAGTTTCACCCTGCATCTCAGTGAGCTGCCAAGGTGATGGAGGGCCACTGCTGACCTCCTCTGGTTGCTCATACATGTCGTCTTCGTACTTCATCTCTTCTGTGAGAGCTTCTTTGAGGGGTTTGATGTCGTAGAGGTCTTCAAGAGGAGTGGTGCTTTGTTGTTGATCATCCCTTGAAGAGAGGAAGACGTGTGGTGGTGAGGAGTGGAACCAGGAGCGGGGGGCCTTCAATGTTGCTCTGTTGGTGGGTGCAGATGGCTCGAAGTGTAATTTCATCAATGGGAATGTACTAGATGCAGAATGACTAGTTGCTGTGCGCAACCTGGACAAAAGATACTGAGCTCTTCTCATTTTTTTTAAACCAGGGGAGGATTCAGATTGATGGGTGGAGATGCAGGTATGATCAGGGATCTGTAGCTACTATACGTTTCATATTTTTGCTGTATTAATCAAATTAAACGTCAGTATCAAGGGTGGCGGCCTCTATTTAGTTTTTAACCTTCCCCGGACCGGAAGGTGATGCTCTTTCAGTGGTTCGTTTTTCTATATAACACGGTGTGCAACTCATTTTACTCAACATCTTTCGACTACTTAACTTTCTGAAACCTAAATTTTGACTTTGATACGCCATGGCTGCCGAGGAAGAACTTGTTGATTATGAAGAAGAGGAGGCACCCGCCGGTGGGGCAGTAAAAGGCGAACAGGTGCGTTATATTAAGTGTGCATGACTTATCAGACAGTAAAACTCAAACTGACACTCCCCACGTGTTGCATCTGTGCAGATTAAAAAGGGCTATGTTGGGATCCACTCCTCTGGTTTCAAAGATTTCCTCCTAAAGCCGGAGCTCTTGAGAGCAATTCAAGACTGTGGATTTGAGCACCCTTCAGAGGGTACGTTTATTAGCTGATCAGCGCAGATGTGAGATGCCATGGCTTCTCCCTCCACTCCACTCCTGCTCTGTGTCCAGCTGACGACTATGACTTGTTCACTCTCTCTCTCTCTGTGTATATCTCCCTCTGGAGCAGCAGCAGCAGCATCATGATGCAGCAGCAGTCAGCAAAAACACATGAAGAAGAAGACAACAAAGATATCAACAGCAGCACCTTGCTTTGCTTACACACAATTACAATTACAACCCAGTACTGACACGCTACTTTCTACTACACACCATTACAACCAATCTAATTGCAGTTCAACATGAATGCATCCCACAAGCCATTCTCGGCATGGATGTTATTTGTCAAGCTAAATCAGGCATGGGAAAGACTGCTGTCTTCGTCATCTCCACCTTGCAACAAGTCGAGCCAGTCGATGGGGAAGTCTCAGTCTTGGTCATGTGTCACACTCGTGAACTGGCCTTCCAGATTTGCCACGAATTTGAGCGTTTCACTTCCTACATGAAAAACATCAGAGTCGGAAACTTCTTTGGTGGTCTCCCCATCAAGCAACAACGTGAGCTGTTGAAGGACAAGGATAAGTGCCCTCACATAATTGTCGGCACCCCTGGCCGTGTCAAGGCTCTGGCTGAAGAGAAGAGTCTTGACCTCTCCCACATTCGTCACTTTGTCATTGATGAATGTGACAAGTGTCTAGAGAGCATTGATATGCGTGCAGATGTTCAGGCTATTTTCAAGAAGACTCCTCATGATAAGCAGGTTATGATGTTCTCAGCTACGCTTTCTAGTGAGATCAGACCAGTGGTCAAGAAATTCATGAGAGATGTATGTTGTTGTGTTGTCGGTTTTTATATATATAATGAATGAATTGATTTGAGTCCCTTTGTTTTCTATATTATTATTCTTATATTCTAACCATCTCTCTTCCCCTTCCCTTTCCCCTTCCCTTACTCTTTAATACAGGCAATGGAGATCTACGTGGACGATGAAGCCAAGCTCACCCTCCATGGTCTGGTCCAACATTACGTCATGCTCAACGAAGACCAAAAGAATCGTAAACTCAACGACCTCCTTGACGCCCTGGATTTCAACCAAGTGGTCATTTTTGTCAAGAGTGTCCCCAGAGCCAGAGAACTCAACCGTCTCCTCAATGAGTGCAACTTCCCCAGTACCACCATCCATTCTGCTATGAGCCAAGACCAGCGTCTCAAGGTATACAAAGAGTTCAAAGAAGGAGCTAAACGTATCTTGGTGGCCACTGATCTGGTGGGACGTGGTATTGATATTGAAAGAGTGAACATTGTGGTGAATTATGATATGCCAGAGACTGATGAGAAACATGGGAATGGTGCTGATACATACCTGCATCGTGTGGGGCGTGCTGGTCGTTTTGGTACTAAAGGTCTGGCTATTACGTTTGTGAGTGGGCCTCAGGATAGTGAGGTGTTGAATCAGGTGCAGGAGAGATTTGATGTGGATATTAAGCCTCTGCCTGATACTATTGATGCTCAGACTTATATGAATGTGGCTTGAGTAGTGGATTGATTGATGACGATGAAGTTCGAATCTCTCAAAAAAGATAAAAGAAAGTAAAAAATGAACACCAAAAAAATAGGGGAGAGTGGAGGGAGGTTAATTTTAGGATGACTTTGCTGCTTTGCTTTTTAAGAAATGAAAGCTTTTCTTCTTGTTTTCTGCATATAACTTTAAAAAAATACTCAAAGTATATCAATCTAGTGTACTATATATATCTTACATTCTTCAAAGGAGGACTACAAGCAGCAATGTGCAGTTCGTGGGGCTCCTTTGGGTGAGCAAACGTTTGAGTTTTGGGTTCCCTTTAGCACACTCTCCCAGTAATGAATTGATGATAAGACTCTTATTACAGCAATAATGTCTTCTTGAATCAAAGATCTCTCTACTACCTTTCTATCTACAATCATACTTTGAAGACAACCCGATTTCTTCCCTGCCTAGCCTAGCCCCACCAGCAACTCTCTCACTCCATAAAAAGAAAGAAAGAACGCAACACCGCTATTCCTACACCTTAAAATTTCTCGTATAGGTATCTCGTCTCCTTGAAGCAATTGCCAACAACACCCCAGCCACTGCACATGATGAAACCACAGTAGCTACGCTCACCAAATCCTGACGATGCTCCTTCCCCCACTTCTTCCACTCCTCCACATCCAACCACCCCCTCTCCTGCAACTTCTTGTTTATAAACATAATTGATGGAATGGCGGGTAGCATCCCACCATCCATATTTTCTTCAGCATTGATTTGTTTGCCTTCTTCACCTACAGCACCAGCATCTGCTCCACTGGTAGATAGCTGCCCTTCATTACCATTACCATATCCTAGATTAATATCGCCACCACCGTCGGCAATATTTGACTTGACAGACATAGTTCCAGATACCACACTATTCTGATATGCCATTGTTGAAGAACCACATGTTGATGCATTACTCTCCAAATCAACTTGTTGTTGTTGTTGTTGTTGTTGTTGTTGTTGTTGTTGTTGTTGTTGTTGTTGTTGTTGTTGTTGTTGTTGTTGTTGTTGTTGTTGTTGTTGTTGTTGTTGTTGTTGTTGTTGTTGTTGTTCATTAGTAGTTGTACCAGCAGCAGCTAGGCGTACAAACACACCCTCAGCATCACACTTCTCCATCTTCCTCGCCACCTCATATGCCGTCTGCCCCTTTGCATTCACACCCGCAGTAGTAGCCCCCTTGCCTATCATCCACTCAATAAACCCCCCCTGGTTCTCAGCAGCTGCTACATGTAGAGGAGTGTCTCCACTCTCTACCTCTGTCATATGAGATGTGCTGCTGAGGTTGAATAGAGGATTGGCAGAGAGAGCGTGTTCAGCTGCCTGGATGTCACCAAATGCAGCTGCCCTGCATAATGAGTGACAGGTAAGTTGGCATGGTAACCTTTCTTCCCATACCTTTTTGAATTCTATAGGAAAGGTATCTTCTCCTTGTGACATGAGCTCCACTGCTTCATCTTGAGACAGCAAAATTCCTTGGTCTTCCTTCACCCAGCGACGCAACCACAGGGCATTTTGAATGGTGATTGGGTCAGTTTTTGGTCTGTTTACTTTGTTATTTTTCCTGGAGACTACAATGATGGACCTGGAATCACCTACGCCTTGGCTGATAGTCTTAAGGAGGGATCCGAGGCCATTGGAGTCGACAGCGCTGTGGATCTGGGCTCGATTATGTTTGTTGAGCAGGGGGGAGAAGGACAGAGAGGCATCTGGGTCAAAATCGAGGCCTTTTGAGAACCAAGATAAGAGAGCAATGAGATTTTGCTTGTTCCATTCAGTTAGGGTAATGGCATTGTCATCTTGTGTTTCTATGAAGGGAGTTGGGAGTTCAGAGACTGCATCGTGGAAGGCAGACGACGATGTGGTGAGGGTCAAGAGGAGGGCCTCGCCAGGCGGTGGAGGTTGGGGAGGGGGTGCTCCTCCGTTGGCCTTACGCCCGCCTGCTCGACCACCTCTGCCTCCTCTACGTCCTCCGCCACGACGGCCTCTACCTCCTCTATTGCCAGCTCTACCTCCCATGGTGACAAAGGGCAGGTCTGGTCTAGGTTGGGTGAGATTGGTATCCTTTTTTTAGTAAACCTTTCCTCTCTCGCTAAAGTAGCAAGAATAGATGTACAGTTTGATCCGAATTAGATGTTGGGAGGTTAAGTGCGTCTTGGGGTTATCAAAATTTTCGGTTTCATACGTTTTGGAAGAAGGAGTGACGTCTAATTATTTTTTTGTCGGTGAGCAAAAAGACAAAAAACTGAGGGCTGGAATATCGGCAGCATAATTTGAAACTTTATACATCCTCTAGAGTGATCATTGTACCCATAGAACTAGGAACGTCCTCACATTTTCTCCCCAAATAAAGTTGATCACATCCAGAAAGTCTGAAGGAGCACCATGTTGCCTCGTCCAACCTCTCATTCAGCAGCCTTAGGCCCAGGATGCGCTGGTTCATCAGTAATGAATCCTATCCCTGTTGCCTATGAGCAAACCCATCAGAAAAATGCCACCATCACTCCTGACAGTGGTGCTGAAGCCTTTGTTGTGGATCCTGCTGCCTTGGCAGGTAGTCACAGACCAAGAAAACATACCACGTAAGTTTTCTTAATACTTTCCACCCGTGATCACCCACACAAAACTCATTGCCGACCCTCTGATCACTCCTTCTCCCGTCTCTCTCTTTCTGTCTAACCTCCTTCTCCTCTTTCCACCATCGACCCAAACAACAACAGGTACCCAATGGTAACAGGAACATCAACCCTAGGCATCACATACAAAGACGGCGTCCTTATCGCCTCGGACACTCTAGGCTCTTACGGCTCCACCAAACGCTACAAATCTTTCCAACGCCTCTTCAAAGTCAACGACTCTTGCGTCCTCGGTGCAGGCGGAGAATTGTCAGATTTCCAATACATTAGCAAACTCCTGCAAGAGCAATCAGATGATGATTTCTGCATGGATGATGGCCATAAGCTCAAACCTCATGAAGTATACGGGTACCTCACCAGAGTGCTGTACAATCGTCGCAATAAAATGGACCCCTTGTGGAACTCTCTTGTCATTGCTGGATGGCACGCTGACAAGCCCTTCCTGGGCACCATTGGCATGATTGGCACCCATTACACTGATCAGACTGTAGCCACTGGATTTGGAAACCACCTAGCTAGACCAATCATGAGGGAGAGACACCGTCCTGATATGTCAGAGGAGGAAGCAGTCGAGCTGATGAAGGATTGTTTGAGGGTGTGTTACTACAGAGATAAACAGAGTATTAACAAATTCCAGATGGCTAAAGTTAATGCAGCTGGGGTGACTGTGTCGGAGCCATTTGCATTGGATACTCAGTGGAAGTATAAATTGTTTGAGAATCCAACTGCTAATGCTTTGGGATCTTGGTAAGATATGAGAGGTGTATGTAATAATAATAACTATTGTAGTCTCTAGAGTTTACTATATTCATAATATATCAACCAACCAACGAATTAATTAACTAACTATCCTTTTTTGATGGTTTAGTTGCTGACCTGGTCGTTCTCTTTGCCCCATTAACATCAACGTCACCTCCTCTGCTGCTCTTCACTGGTGTCTTTCCAGGACTCTTAGTCTTATTCTTCTTATCTCCCTGTTCACCTTCCTTCCCTTCCTGCTCCTCCTCATGCTCCTTCCACGCCAACAACTCACGCAACTCCCCATTCCAAGCAGCATGTGACCCCACTGACCCCAACACTCCAGGCACTATGTACAATAACGCAGGTTGAGCAGCCTTGAACACATTCATCACCACAATAGTCGCCACCATCCCTGCTGCATACCCTCCCATAGCACTATAAAAGTACTTGGGTCTCACATCGGTTAGTTTATGGGCTGCAGATCTAACCTTTGCAAATGCGTCATATCTTAGTATAATGGCAACAAATATTCCTGGGATGACAATGTCTCCCAATCCCAACATGGAGAATTCCATCTTTCCTTCTATACTGCTGATACCCTTGGGGAAGAGGAGCTTGATGGGAGCATCAAAGTTCTTGGCGACTGAGACCATTACTGGGGTGCAAAATACCCAGAAAATGTCATAGAAGAACAAGCCACATAGTAGCCATACGCCATGATGAACAGCTCCCAATGAGAGATGTTCAATTCCTTGTAGACTAAAAGCCAGTCCAAGAATATTATTAGCCATCCAGAATCTAGATTGGTAGTACCATGCACAGAAGACAGTGCTGGCACATCCAATGATGAGTTGGAGGGGGTTGGTTTGGAGTTCTGCTCCTTCACTCAAGATGACGGGGAGAGGGGGGATCTTGGCTTCCAATGTTTTGGTGGAAAAGAAGCTGGGGAAGAATGGTTCAAAGATTGGTTCAAATGTAGCTGTGATGGCTAGCATGCCTAGAAAAACAAAGTAGGCTCCAAGGATGGCGTTGACCAATTCTTTGGGGAGGAATTTAAAGGCAAGGAAGAGGCCAAAGAGCATGGCGCTGCCCACGAGGGGGAACTTTTGAGCATCCTGTTTCATTGTGATTGTGATTGGGGAAGAGGGGCGGAGTTTTTGGGGTTAGCATTTAATGAGATTTAATATTTTTTGTTATGTGATTTACTAATAAAACACCTACCATCTTGGTCATGGCTTCTGTTGGAGGCTCTGGTTTGACAGAGCGCCAGCTGCCGGCAAAGACGGTGGCAACTGCCGTGAGGATGACATTGATATTGGGGGGGATTTGCACAAACAGCGGTAGTATCGTCAAGATCACAAGGCCGATGTGTATTAGGGGGGCTGGGAGGTATTCGAGTTTCTGAGGTTCAGACATTTTATATATTTTTTCCGCTTCTTGTGGGGTCGATTGATCGAGAGGAGAAAGGCCAACTGTGGCTGTGTATAGCTTGTATATGACTCTTCTACAGCCTAGATGTATTCCAAAAATATTGTAATTTAGAATAAGTTGCGGGCAGTCGTAATGGGCGACCCAGCCTTTGTAGAAATAAAGCCAACGAGAACCGGTGCACACATCTCCACTGTAATCAAGACATATTGTGCCAAACCCCAACCGTAATATATCACTGAGCAAAATGCGCAGAGTAATACTTGGGTTTCTGTACTATTGTGCAAAATAGCTTGCTGAAAATGCAATGATTTATTTACTTCGAGATGAAGAGAATACAAGGCATTATTGACGCATTGAGATCAAATGATGGCAGATAGAAATTCACAGATGGATCAAGACATATATTGGGAAGAGGAGGGCGATTTTGAAGAAGATTTTCTTAGTGAAGATGAAGAAAAGTTGCTAGATGGACAAAAAGCCGGGTATATCGAGTCCCTGCTCCTAGATGATACCATGGAGGTATGTTACATAATCCAACATTCAAATGAGTCACCTTTCCCCCCTCATTTGCACAGCAACTGCCAACAATTGTTTCTTTCACACATCCCTGACTGACGACTCCATTCTCACTTCCTCTTCCTCTTCCTCTCCTTCTCCTTCTTTTTTTCCAGTCCCTCCCCAAGGATGACTCCTGGCAACTAGACACCACTGCCTGGGACATACTAGTCAGCAATAAAGACATGCAAGGCATTCCGTGGCAAAACACTGAATACACTAGATCATCATACCGAGTATTCAGAGACACATATTACAACAGTTACTACAACCTAGAAGAGCAAGTCACACAAGCCAAACCAGCTATAGACAAAGAAGCCCTAAAAACCTCCCCCCCCTCTCCACCACACTCCAAACCCTACTTTTCATTCAATAGAAACTGGAGAAGTGTACGTTCCACGATTAAACACTTCCAGCTAAGAAACTTACTGTGGGCAATGAGCAGCAATGAGCTGTTGTATGTCAATGAAAACAAGGTAGAACATTGGAACTCTGCAACCAAGAGAGCTGGCATTACCACTATGATGGATGTCAGTGGGGTGCTTCCTAATGCAGTGGCCTCTAATGGAGTAGGAGTTGTGCAAATGTGTACGTTATGTGCCAAGGAAGGGGTGATTGCTGCTGGGGGGTTTGCTGGGGAACTGCTGATCCAGCGTATGCCTGATACCTCTTCTTTGATAGATGATGATAATAATAATAATAATAATAATAATAATAATGAAACCAGTAGTGAAATAGACGGGACAAGGAGTAGATTTGATTTTAGTAGAGCAATAACAGATAATGAGAATGGCATTACAAATGCAATAGACATCTTCAAGTCATCCAGTGGAGCCACTACCGTAGCATGTTCTAATAACGATGCCATGGTTAGGATGTTTGATGCAGAGACATTCCAGTCAGTAGGGACCCTAGACCCTTCCTGGGCTGTCAACTATTCCGTGGCCCAACCTTGTAGTAGTAATGGTGGTGGTAGGGCAATATGTGTAGTGGGGGATGATACAGAGGGGTACATATACGATCTAGGCTCAGGAAAGAAGGTACTATCACTCAAAGGCCACTACGACTACTCATTCGCAGCAGCATGGCACCCAGATGGAAACATCATTGCCACAGGCAATCAAGATAAAACCACTAGGTTATACGACTTGAGGCAACCATCTCAATCATTTGCATTGTTGAAAGCACACATTGGAGCAGTGAGGTCGTTAAGGTTCTCCCCGGATGGTGCTTTCTTGGCAGTAGCAGAGCCAGCTGATTATGTCACCCTGTATGATATGGCATCTGGGTGTAGGAGAGCTCAGACCATAGATTTATTTGGGGAGGTGTCAGGGGTGTCGTTTAGTCCTGATGGGGAGAGGTTGTATATTGCCGTGGCGGATATTACGTATAGTAGTGCCATTCAGTTTGATAAGCAAAGCAGAGGAGGAGGAGGAGGGGATGATGATGATTGTGATGCTTTATTTGGTAGGACTATCATTTGATGATGATAGAAATAAATGAATAGATTTAGATTAGATTAAATTAGATTATATTATTACACCATTACACATTGTGTAACTACTACACTATAACCAACCAACCAGCCCCTTCCTCCTTCTTCCCCTCCCCCCCTACCTACTACCCCCAACCGAACTCCCTCCTCCTGCTCTAGGTAGAATGGCAACATCAATAAAGTCTCCAGTCGTGAACCCTTTTTTAGCTAGCTGGCCCAAAGTAACATGATCATCCCTTCCCTTTTGATATGAAGAAACCATTCCTACATCCTTCTTCAGCATCCCTCCTCTTTTAAAATCAGGCCAAATGACAGCAAATCCCAGCTTGGCATCCCTGGCCTCTGGTCTGACCTCCATGATGAGTTCTCCTAGCTCCATGAGAGTGGCGTCCTGCCAAGTGTGAATCTGGATCTCATCTGGAGGAAGATCTGTGGGGGATTTGTAGTATTGGGCGAAAGTGTTGTGGCCATTTACTCTGGGAAAGATTCGGAGGAGCATGGGGCAGGTTTTGGTTCTGTCAATGGGAAGGGCGGAGGATCGGGGTTGATCACTGTTCGGACGTTGTCTTTTGTTGTACCTGCCATTGTCACGACGGTATCTGTCACCAAATCCTCCACGTCTCTTGCTGCGTTGCATGCTTTATCTTATTATTGTTGATTATGAGATAATAATCTCTCTCTCTCTCTCTCTCTCTCTCTCTCTCTCTCTCTCTCGAGCGATTTATAAACTGACTGGTCAGTTACCTGTGTCTGCTTGACGAGATTATAAATGCTGCTATTGTAAGCTGTGTAAACATACGTAGGAACAAAGCCAATTGATTGTGCTAAAGGATTGCTCTCCTCTTCCACTTTGAAGAGTGTGGTCGACTCTTCGAAAAAGAATTCAGTGCCAGATTGCAAACTGGAAGGTTACTCCTCCTCAGATTTCCTAAATCTTGCAATTCAAGTCTCAGATGACCTTGAAATGCTAAAATACATGCTGTCAGGACTTGGGGCATGAAAGTTTCTTGAGAAGAGAGATGGACAAACTCTGCTCTTGAACGAGCGCTGGGTGGACCCTCGGTCAGGAGAATGGAGAGTGCAAAAGTATACATATCTGACGCGAATCCCCATCCAGTGACACATTATACATTCTATACGTTGGAACAGTAGCTGAGTGTGATCACTGCATTGGTCATCCCTCTGATAGTGATATATCCCTTCAATTCGAATTCTATTGTTTGAGCACAAAAAGATCCCCCCCCACACACACACCCCGAGAAAATCACATCAAAATTTCAATTCTTGTACTGTAGTATATGGAAGATGCAATGCACCTGTACAATTCCCGGCTCTGCTGGATTTCGAAGACCCAACCTTGCTAATTGCTCCAGAATCCCACCAACACGACCCCAAACAATCGTGTTGAGAACTCAAAGACAATTTGAAAGACATCAGATCGTATCTGCAACCAACAAAGACGCAGTACAGGATACCCATCCAATTTCCCATTCAAACACCAGTCCACCGCTCCAACCAGCAAAGGCCCTATCGCGCTCCTCCTCTTCAAGCAACAACAAGAACGAGAAGCAAGGCACCTTATTTGGAGCCATTGCCCTCATAGTTGGCAGCACCATTGGTGCAGGCATCCTCGCACTCCCATCAGTCACAGCTCCAGCAGGCATTGGCCCCACTTCAGCCGCCCTCATTGCCGGCTGGGCCATCCTCACCTTGGAAGCCCTCTCCCTCGCTGAGGTCAACATCACAATGAGAAGGATGCTCACTCAAACTCAAGCATCATCATCATTATCAGTAGACTCCCCCTCCTACATCTCATCCTCTTCCTCTTCTGATGAGGAAGATATTAACAACAGCAATACTGCCATCAGCAAAAGTGCCAATCAATTAGCGGCAATCCTCCTCAACAGTGATGCAGACGAGCTCCCCCGAGACCAGCTGATAACCCTAAGACAAATGGCAGAATTCACCTTAGGAGGCACAATTATCAATAAAATGGTCATCATAGTCCTCCTGGGTCTAGCCTACTCCTTATTAGTAGCCTACCTAGCTAAAATAGCAGAAGTAATGGACTATTTCACCGGTAACTCTGTTCCACCAGCAGTGTGTGCTGCAGCATTTGTAGCTCTTGCTGGAGGTCTTTTTACCATAGGTGGCAATAAGGCTGCAGATAAAATCAACCAAGCGTTGGCATCCGTATTGCTATTGTTATTTGCATGCATCCTCCTTGCTGGATCTCAAGCTCACCAGGGCACATCATCAGTATCATCCTTGTTCGTGGAAAGTTCATCAAACCCTGGTAACTGGGCTGCACTTACCTCTGCATTTCCCATTATATTTCTGAGTCTAGTGTACCATGATCTGGTGGGGGTCATATGTACATATTTAAGGAATGATGTCAAGATGGTGAGATCAGCTATATTCTTGGGTAGTCTGATTCCTTTGGTTATGTTTTTATCTTGGGAAGCTGTGTCTCTGTCTCTCTTACCTCCCAATATTGCAGTGGTTGCTGATAATGGTATTGGGATTGGTGGGAAGAAGAATGATGTGGGGGCTGCAGTCATCAGAGTAGTACAAGCCTCTCTGACCAACAATAATAGTAATCAGATGGTGTTTGCGTCTGATGGCAGTAGTAGCAACATACAGACCATTCCTCCATCTGCACCAAACCTTACAAAAATAGATCCCAATGCTGCTCCTGAAGTCATCTCCTCCTCCTCCTCCTCCTCTCCTGCCTCCACATCATCCACACCACCACCACCACCACCTACTACTACTAAACAGAAGCCCATGGTAGTAGATCCCTTAGAAATCCTTGTAGCAAGATGTGGTCCTCAAGTAGGTCTCCTGGTCAAATCATTTTCCTTCCTAGCGGTAATGA
>Ga0209986_10001236_pt1 | contig 24671 bp, 34 predicted proteins | sample BlataG_FD_183168 | JGI IMG/M metagenome (GOLD analysis project Ga0209986, IMG submission 183168) | Deep subsurface microbial communities from Black Sea to uncover new lineages of life (NeLLi) - Black_00105 metaG (SPAdes) (version 2) | ecosystem: Environmental > Aquatic > Marine > Oceanic >... | reverse complement strand
AAAAGAAAAAAAATTAAACCAAAATTTCGGAGCGTTCCGAGTTGCCTTGGCAACGTAGGAACACGCCGATCTTTGATCGGCATTGGCGCAAAAGCGCCCAACTCAGATAGGGCAAAAGCCCTATCATATTAGTGAACAAGGGGAGGGAAAATGTGGACACCATAGCGATTTTATTGAAAAAATACCAAATTATTTATTGGAAATACCAAAGAAATATGGAGTAGATATAGATATTATGATCGAAGCGAAAAAAAAGGAAAAATCTATTATGAGATTATATAAAAAATATCCATTTCTTGATTGTAAAAAAAAAAAAAAAAATTATTATAATAAAAAAAAAAAAAAATAATTAAAAATATAATTTCTTGGTTCGATTAATTATAAATATTATTTTTTTTTATATAAAATATAGAATTGAATTTATTTTTAAATTTGAATATAAAAATTAAAAATTTATTGTATATAACTAAGATTATAAAATGGTACAATTAAGAGATTTTAATAAATTTTGTGATATTATATTGGAAGATGATTCATATAGTGATGAAAAATGGAATGAAATTAAAGAAAAAGCATATGGTCAACTTGAAGAAAAATATAAAATACCAAGAAATTTTTGGAAAAGAAATTCAAACTATTGGGAAAAAAAACAAATGGAAGAATATCATAAACCAATTAAGAAACAACTAAAGATTGTTATATTAAATATAATAGTTTTATTACATGGAACATTTTTGTACAGTAAAACTAGGGAAAATGATAAATTAAGATGGTTAGATCAATTAAATCTTGTAAAAGAAAAATATGAATTGTTTCAATTATTATTAATAGCTCATGAAAAAAGGGAAGATAATGAACTATTTGTAAATATAAAAAAATATTTTCCGCATTTTGATGAAGTAGAAATGAAAGATCAACACACTGTTATTCATGATAAATTTATTGAGATAGAAAATATTTTTATGGATTTAATGAATTTAAAAAATATAAAAAACAATTGTGAATTATTATTGAAACAAATGCTTTCTTTAAACTACTTGATGAATTATCATTTTTGTTATGAAGAAATAATTATAACCTGCTATGCTTTAGAGAAACCAGATTGTTATAATTGGAATATATCAAAACTTTAATAATAATCTAGAATAGGTGGAAAAATATGGTGATAATTTTTAAATTCTTCTTTCCATGTTTTTTGTTGATTGTTTCTTAAATTGGATAATTTCTTATAATGATGTTTTGTTAGAAAACTTGTGACATGATTTAATATTGTTAATAAAATAGTAGGATGATTACCATCTAAATCACACCAAATTGCATAATGGAGCAGCGTATCTCCTTCATTATCTTGATAAAATAATGATTTATTTTGATTCAAGAAAAAATCTAAATACATGATACCGCCAAAATACTCTAAATGTGATAAATAGATCATTATTGAATTCTGGTTATTTTGATATGGCAAAGAAACACGAAATGGATGAAATAAATTTGAATTTTTTTCATGCAGGTGATTTATAATTAATATTTTAAATTTATCATATGAACTAATGTCATCAAAAAAGTATTGACTAATGGATTTTTTGTGATCTATGATTGAACCAATAAAATTAGAAATATTTACAATGGGTTGATTATTAAACCATTCAATATAGTTTGGGATGATTTCATTTTGTCCGGAAATTAATCCTATTCTACATATAGGACATCTATTTCCGATTCTTTGTAACTTCCATTTTTTAAGACATAAATCATGAAAAAAATGATTACATAGTGTTTCTACATAATTTTTATCCATTAATTCCAAACATATAGTGCAAATTGACATCTAATTGTTACTAGACTCTTCATCACTTTAAATATTTATCAATTAGATAACAATTATTTAACAAATATAATTGATTAAAATTCGATGATTTAAGTTATGAATCATCAGAACAAAAACTTTCAGATGTGATTCTTTTAAAAATATAGTAGTCCAATTTTGTAAAGTTATAAGGTGGTGAATGTTCTAATTTATTGGGAGAATTATCTTTGAGTTTTTGATCCTTAAATAAAGAATCTTTAATAAATTCAGGATTATTTTTTTTATGACAAATATTACCCATATAATGATTTTTTATTACTAATCTTTAAGTATGCTTATTAAAAATATGACAATTAACAATAAATTTTTTTTTTAATGGATTATTTATTTGATAAATAATACAAATTTCCGAAAATTTCGTTGGATATTGTTTGTATTTAATCCAATTTTTACAATCGTATAAATTGTCAAAAATTTTACTATATATTTTAATGGATCCATTGGGTTGACAATAATGATGTTTTGCTCTATATCTAATAGGTGGAACTGTTGGTATTTTATTTAGATAATAAAAATTGATATCATCACAAAATGTATAATATTTATCTTTTTTTCCTAAAAATATATAATTAAGGAATTTACGATTACCATCTTTATTTATAGTTCTGAATATTGTTTTAACACCTTTAACTAGAGTTAAATATGATATTATTTCTATTTTGAGATCATCATTTAAATAATTATATATATTCATTTCGTGGTAAGATCAATTTTAATTTTTTCAAATTTTTTTCTTTAAAAATAGAAATGGAGAAAAATAAAAATAAAAAAGTTATGGTTTTGATTGTAAGAGGTGGTAATTTTTCAATGCAGAATAAAATATCAAATGAATTAGTAGAAAACTTACGAAATATTGGTTTTATAGTTCGGACACCTTGGTTAATAAAAGATAATTTTATAAAGACTATTAATAAATTAAATAAAATTATAAGAAATTTTGATGGAAATATCATATTAATAGGTATTAGTAGTGGTGCATTCATTGCATCTCAACTAAGAGATCACAAAAATGTTATTGGATTTATTATACTTTGTGGTATTTTAACACCATCATTAAGAATGTCTGTTGTTCCATCGAAATCAAAAAATACATTAAAATTTTTTCATACAATCAAAAAATTAAAAAAAATAGAAAAGAAATCATTGAAGAAATCTAAATGTTCAAATATAAAAACTATTTTAATAATTAGTAAAAAAGATAAAAATCTTCCCTTTAGTGTAGTAAAAACTTTAAATTATCAAAAAATGTTAGGGAATGGAATGATAAAAATTTTTTATCTAAATAATATGAATCATAGAGATATTGCTGATATTAAAGATGATAAAATTAAAAATTTGATAATCAAAAATTGTTTAAAATTAAAAAAATAAAAAAAAGTATTCTACATTGATTATGCATAGATTAAAAAATATTGCACATAGAGGAATAGATTTAGCGAAAAATAAAAATATGATAGAAAATACTGTTTCATCAATTAAATATCTAATGAAAAAAAATATTGACACCTTTGAAATTGATGTCCATATGTCAAAAGATAAAGAAATATTTTTAATGCATGATAAAACATTGAATAGATTAGCACTAGATAAAAATGATCCATTAACAAAATTAGATGTATCAAAATTAAATTGGGATCAAATAAAAAATATAAAAATTGGAGATAATGATTACAAAGAAAATTTTGAATATCCCTCTTTATTGAAAGATGTCTTAAATATTTTATCTCAAGATCAAACGTTATTCATAGAAGTAAAGGGAAAAGGCGAAATATTCTATAAATCTTTAGAAATTGCTAAAAATTATGATAGCAAAACTAATATTGTATTTATATCGTTTGATTTGGAAGGATTAAAAGAACTGAAAAGAATTGATGAAAATATGATTTGTTATTATCTTTATGAATGTAACAAATCAAGTAATATCAGAAATAATGATAAATTTTTATCACTATTAGATTGTTTGAAAGAATCTAAAATAGATGGTATTAATGTAGATTCTATAAATAAATATATGACAAAAAAAAATATAAATTATTGCCATAATTTGGATTTAAAATTTTTAGTTTGGACTAATGGGCAAGAAGATGATATTTTATGGAATAGCTTATTCGATTTTGGTATTGATGGTTTCACAACAGATAAATGTATTGAATTTAGATCATTCTTAGATGAAAAAATTTAATAGGAATAGGAATAGGAGATTTTTTTTTTTTGATCATATAATCAGAAATTATTATGATAATAATATGAATGAATATTTGTATTACTACTTTGTTTTGAACAAAAAATAATATAGATGAAGATAATATTAATGTCAATAAAATCATTTAAAAAAAATGACTTGTAATAAATTATGGGATTAACAAACAAAAAAATGATTAATGTAGAAAATGAAAATAATAATAATATCATAATAGAAAAATCACATAATGGATTTGATAATTTAGAGAAAGAAAATATCAAAATTATTAAGTTAATAAGAATATTAAATGATAATCCAGAATTGAAAAATTGGTTACATAGTATAAAATCAACTACTATAAATAATGATAATAGGGCGAACGTCCTATCGGATTGTTCCTACGTTGATTATAGCCACCCGGAAAGCTCCGAAAGTAATGAATTTAAAAGAATAAAAAATTTATTAGGAAAAGAAGATATATGTAGTTCCTCATTTAATCTATTACTTAATAAAGTACGTATATTATTAAAAAAAAATAATGAATTAAATTAATATTTTAAAAAAAATAGTTGAATATATTAGATTATGAAACATAATATTTTAGATACTTTGGATTTATATTATTCAGATTTTTATAAAAAAAAAAAAAATAAAGTATTTCTAGTTTTATCTTTAGTTGTAAGTGTATTATTTGCAATATTACAGTCAATAGGGATCCCAACATTATTATCAAATATTAGGGAAGGATCATCAATGTTAGCATTATATAGATTATGTATTTTGTTTATTTTTCTAAATATAATATTTTATTTCAAGGGATATTTTGAAATAAATCTTTCAAATAATATGAATAAATCATCACGAATAAAATTTTTCAATGCAATAATTAACAAATATTCAGAATCATTTAGAGATATTGATATTGGAAATTATGTAACCAGAATAATGAATGCTACTTCTGAATTATCAAGATTTACAACATTAGCTTTAAGAACAATTTTACCATTAATTTTGATAATGGTGATTATTTCAGGATATATGTTTTTTATTAATCGTTGGTTATCATTTATCTTCTTCTTGAATTTAATTTGTATATTTATATTAATCTTTACTCTTGGCAACATTACTAGAGTAAAAAAGCAGACTGCTGAATTTTATTATTACAATTTGTATTCAAACTTGAATAATAAATATAGTAATCTACTAAACACTTATTTAAATAATGAAACAAATAATGAAAAAAAAGATATTAATGTACTACAAGAGAATCATAAGAAATTAGAGTTAGAACATGGTTTCTATCGAATCCTTTTGAATGCAAGTTTATTTTTTTGTGTATCTATCTTTAGTGTTATTAGTTTGTACATTTACATTAAAAATAATCTAAATAAAACTAACGAAGGCACATTAATAATTATTTTGATCATTTTATTTATTACATCATGTTTTAGTTTTATTGATAATATATCACCTTTAATTTCAAATATAGCTATTTCTGAAGGTTCATTTGAATTCCTTTTTGATTTAGTAGAAAATAAAAGGAAAAATTTAAAAAAAAATATTAAAGATGGAAGTGTACTAATTATGAATTTGGATTTCAAATACAATGATACAAAAATATTAAGAAATGTAAATTTGAAAATTAAGAGTGGAGATAAAATTGGTATAATTGGAAGATCGGGATCTGGGAAAACAACATTATTAAAATTAATTCTAAAATTATACCCATATGATGGAATGATAAAAGTTGGTAATACAGATATTCAGAAATTAGATACTAAATACCTGAGAGAAAAAATTATTTATATAAACCAAAGAACTGATCTATTAGATAAAACTATATTAGAAAATATCAAATATGGTAATAATTTATCGAACAAAGATATAGTCTATTTTTTAAAAAAATATAAATTATTAGATGTGTTTTCTAAATTAAAAAATGGATTACACGAAAATGTAATAATTAATGGTAGTAATTTATCTGGTGGAATGAAAAGGATAATAATATTGTGTAGAGGAATTTTAAAATCCAGTAATAGTTTGATTGTTATGATTGATGAACCTTTATCAGGATTAGATCCAATCACAAGAAAAAAAATAATAAAAATGATAAAATATGAATGCAGAAATAAAACGTTGATTATCATATCACACAATCAAGATATAAAATTCATAGTTGATAAGTTGATATCTATTAATAGTATCCAGAAATAAAATTTTATATCAATATAGTAAAAAAAAAAAAATCTCTTTTATAATTTATGACAATTAAAAAGCGGAATATTATTCCGAGAGAATGTATTTTTCCATTTAAATATAAGGGTCAAATGCATTACAATTGTATTAAAGATAATAAAAATAAAGAATGGTGTGCCACAAAAATAAACAAAAATAAATGTTCAGTGAAAAGAGGGAAATGTAATAAAGAAATTAAAATCATTTATAAATCTTATAATCGTAATATTTGGGTAGAATTAGATAAAAATTATTTCGTTGTGAAAGGTAAAACGTATCCATGTAGAAAGATAATAAAATTGTTAGGAGGAAATTGGGATAGAAGTTTAAATGGTTGGAGATTTAGTAATGATAAAAATATGATAGATTATATATCTCCACAAGAGGTTATTTCAAAAATTATGAGTTATTTAAAAAAAATGAAAGAGAAAAGCATAAAAAAAATTAAATTAGAAAACCATGATAAATCGTTTATTCCATCTATTAATAAAAAATTAATTAAATCAACATCAGGGGAGATGAATGATATCTTTGGATGTAAAGGATTGAAATCAAAAAATTGGGAAATTAACATAGGAACTATTAAAAAAAAGAAATGTGTGAAATATACAAAAAAAAAAGCAAAACAATACTTATTAAAAAATTTGTCCAAAGAAAAATATATACATTGTGATTCTATTGTAACTCCAAATCAAAAAAAGTCAAATTGTTGGTTTAATACTTTTTTTGTGATATTTTTCTTGAGTGATAAAGGAAAAAAATTCATGAAATTTTTTCGTACGTTAATGATTGAGGGAAAACAGCAAAATGGTGAAATTATCAAACCGGATAGTTTAAGAAGATCTTTTTTTTTATTAAATTTAGCAATAGAGAGTGTTATTGGAAGTTATGATTTGGAAAACGAATCAAGAAAACAAGCCTATCTATTAGATACAAATGATATTATAGAAAATATATATAAAAGTTTATATATGTTAAATAAAGAAGATTATTATGGAGATAGATATTTATTTAACATAAATGAATATGGAAATCCATTACAATATTACAATTATATTATAAATTATTTGGGGAATGATTCCATTTTGTTATTAGAAAATATTTATATTGAAAAGAAAAACTTTAAGAATGGTGTAATAAGACAAAATAATGAAAAAAATTCTATACAAGAATTAATACATGTGACAATGATGGAATCTAATCATAGACCTGATAAATTTCCTGATATAATCCCAATCATAATTTATTGGGATCAGAATTTCTATAGTGAGAAACCATTAGATTTTCATCTTCCATGTTTACCAAGATTGAAAAATGGTTGGGAAGAAATAATAGATGATGGCAATTTGTATTACAGAAAAATAGATGATCATGCTAATAGGACAATAGATAGATCATTAATAACAGATTGGGATAAAGAAGTATCTAGAAAAAGGGCAACATACAAATTAGATTCAATAGCAAAAATGACGGCAGATGGGAATCATTATGTTGGATTTATTACGTGTAATGGAAAAGAATATTATTTTGATGGATATTCATATAGAAATTTAATTAAATTTGATTGGAAAAAGAGATTAAATCAAAGTAAATATTTTTGGTTAGGAAATAGTGAGATTAATTTTAACAAAGAATATTCGATATATTTCTATTACCGTGTGAAATAAATGAAAATATATTACGATTTTTTTTTTAAAAATTATTAATTAAAACATAATTGGGTAAGTCATCGATAAATTTCCAAATTAATGTATTAAGATTACATTCTTTGATTTCTCCATCGTCATATGAAATTTCATGTAATCCTTTATTATAATTGGTGATTGTTCCTGAATAGAATTTTCCACTTGTCCATTTGATCGAAACCCTCCTGCCAATATATTTATTAAGCAAAAACCAATCGTCATTCATATTTTTACTATTATATTAGTTTAATAAAAATAATCATAGACAAAAACGTTTTTTTAAAAACAGAAATAAATTTATTTTAATTATTACTTTATAAAATAAAAAATATGGGAAATGTTGAAATATTACCGTGCTGTCCACCATCCTTCTTAAATAATGATGAAAATTCTCTAAAACCACCAAATTGTATTCCTTTAGAAGCAGCTGCTAGAGGTGCACCTTGTTTAAGACAATCATTATTGGGATATTCAGTTCATGATGAGAATTTGAGTATAGAGGTAATAAAAAAATATAAAAATAAAATTAGAAGGAAGAGATTACTTTTATTTATGATTATAATATATTTCTTTTTTAGATAAAAGGTTTATAAGAAAATAAATTTTTAATTTAAGATATAAGTTTTGGTTGTTTGCCATATTAATTTAAGAAAATAAAAAATTATAAATATAAATATTATAATCAAATCTAAAGTAGAGATCTTTTTTTTTATTACTAGTGAATTTCAATGCGGTGATTCCTTTTTTATTGGATATAAACTATATATATCCTTCGAACTATAATCTTATAAAAACTGGATTATAATTAAAATCTTTTTTTCTTTATTGTTGTGATAGATTATCTGTACATGATTAAAATATAAAAATCCTGGTTTTTCATTTTATCATTAAAGAATAAATAATTATATTTATTATATTTTTCATAATTTAATGTATCGCTATTATATCTTTAATAACTCAGAGATCAACATTATAAATGTCAAGCCTTATTGCAGTATTTTTACTAATCGTTAGTGAAAAGTTGATTAGAAATTACATGAATATTTATATTCGGAATAACCAAATTTGAATAATATTGGTTTTAAAAATTAAATATTTTTTTTGATGAAAGAAGTTAATTATTTAATAATTATTAAATTTTAATTGTTTAATATATATGATTTATTTATAATATGTGTACATATATATATATATAATTTAATTTGTAAATATGGATGTAAAAATTTTGATTTATTTTAATATTATGATATGTGCTTTATTTGGTAAATTTTATGACGATATTGTTGATATCCAATATCTTAAAAAAAAGTTTCATAATGAAAAATTAAAGTTGAGATTAAGATTAATTATCGGAATTACAGCATTATTAGTGTTTTTATTTATAATTATTACAAATAATATTTATTTAATATTTTTTTTTATTTATATAGTAACTATTCCTATATTAATTTGTCCAAAAGGATATAGAGATGAAATCCCTGATAGAGATTATACAAAAATAAGTATAATATTGACGCTTATTTCCTTAGGATTTATAGTTGTTTATTTTAAACAAATAAATTTTAAATATTTACTAGTAATGACGTCTATTGTACCTTTAACATATATTTTCTTTATTAATGAAGAATCCACATATACATCTAAATTTTTGCCAATAAAAGATAAAGAAGTTTCAAAATATAAGATTATTACAAGATCATTTGCTATTTTTTTCTGGTCATTTCTTGTATTATATTTAAATAAAAAAATATTTAATTTTTTTGATATATATGATGAAAAGCCTCTAATAGCAATCAATATGTATATAATTTATTGGATATTTAATTTAATAGTATCGGTAGTATTGCAAACATATTGTTTAATTAATGGGGTTGAAGAATTCACTTAAAAATATGTTTAAACTTATATGAATTTTAAAAATTTGAATTAACTATTATTAAGTATATAGTGTAGTTTAGTTGTATAACTTTTATGGAGATGCTAGATAAAGAGATAAAGAATATGTTATTAATTGTGAATCAATATCCAAGAATAAGAAAATGGATGATAGAATATAATCCAGATGGGGATGGGAATAAAGGTTTTTTATTTCCTAGGATATGTTCTGAAGAATATAAGAGATTAGGTGATCTTACAGAAAATGATGGACATTCTGGGGCAAGTTTTGCTTGTTGTTGTAGACACGTTCAAAAGATTCTTTTGAATGATTCCGCTCAACCAGAATGAAAATTGAATTTCTTACAATAATCAATAAAAAATTGTATAAAATAAGAAATCATTAATGTGAAATTTTTGGGATTGAATTAAGTGTTTAAGAAACATTTTAAAAAAAAAATAAACATTTAAATTTTTTTTATAATATTATATACTTTTTTAAAAAGGTTTGACTAATATTAATAGTTTTATTTCTGACTTTTTTGCTCGAAGAGACTTTAGCTTCTTCTCGAGACTAGCGATCTCTGCATTGATTGCGATCTCAGATATCTCAGAATCAGGATTCAGACTATTAGCATTTTTTTTTTTTTTCATTATTGGAAAGTTTATTTGGTGAAACCATAACATAAGTATCTTCATCATCATTAATTATCCTAATGGGTGCTATGTACTTATCACCTGTTGCTCGTGAAGTAATCTCACTGACCTCTTCAATCATCTCACGGATCGTGTCGTACCGCTCTGAATCGAGAGTGTTACGAAGACCATCATAAGGAGTAGGCTTCTTGTCAGATTCAAGTGAACTCATATCATCACCATTCATAAAAGCTCGAAGTCCATTGATGCTGAAGCCAGAAATCATGGTAACACCAGGAGTATTTGCAGAGGATGGGAAATCCATTGTATCTCCACGAAGATTCCAAAAAGTAATTTGAGGACAAATAGGTTTGTTAGTCATTGGATCCTTATATCCTGCTGCGGACCAAGCCTTCTTAATCCTCTCATACTTTGTTAACCAAACGGAAGTATTTCCACCATAATATCCATTTCTGGCTGCCTGGTTGAATTGCATATCTGAAAGGACGAGCAAATTCAGTTCAGCAACCTCAGAAGCTGGTACTTTATGCTTAACGCATGTATTGATCATCAGGTTCATAGTTTTCTCGAAGTTAGTTGTCCCACCCCATGATGCACTAGCGGCAGATTTTACCATATCTAGGAGAGTTTTGCAACTACTGATATCATGCCATGATGGGTTCTCATGAAATGTAAGGAAACGATTCCTAAATGCTTTGTGACATGTCTTAGAAATAAGGATTCCCAGAGCAATAGATACCAGCATTGGAGTTCCTGACATGGAACCTGATACGTCGGAAACAGCTACAAACTTCTTAAAAAAGCCTAGCTCCTCAGTTGCAAGTACTTTTGCAGCCCACTGAGCTTCGATCGTTAGATCAATTTCAATAGACCGATGTCGAGAGCCAAAGCGATAAGAATAACCACTGAGTTGTTCAAAGTAAACCTTGACGAGTTCATGCGGATGAAGCTTCTTACCATGTACCTTAGCTTTTCCATCAGGGTTCTTAATTGTCTCTTGCATATGATTCTTGAAATTGGCAGCGCATATGCGGCGATCCGCCTTAGTGGATCGTTCCTCTTTTTTTTTGTTTAGATTCATGAAGGCGTTACGATGAATCTTAAGACATCGAGCTGGAATCTTAATTGGAACAAGCTGACTCCATCGACCTTCCTCATCACACATCAATATTTCGGTTGTATTAAGATGCTTATTAATCTTGGAACAGTGCTTGCGGTATCGCTTGTAACAAGACTGCTTAGCCATCTCAAGATTCTTTTGGAGTATTTCCATCATTTTGATTTGGGAAGAATTAGTTTTAGCATCCAAAAGATTTTTTTCAGCATCATCAACAGAATCAGTTTTCTGAGAACCATCAAGACGAAGATCTGGCGAAGAACGGAACATACGAATGGCAAGACGCTTTGCAAGCCAACTAAAATGTCGACCCTCACGAGGTGCCCATTTAGCACAAAGTGAAATCTGCTCGCTTGAATCTCCACGAATAATCTGATTGTAAATATCCATATCATCATTTAGCTGCGTCTCAAACATAATAAGGAGGTCTTCTTCAAGTTTCTCAAGACAATCTTGATTAGGACTCTTTCGGAAAGCACCACGTACACCCTTAAGGTCCTGTTGAATCATCTCAAGCATAAGCTTTATATCCTTCCATGAGCCATACTTAGCAGGAATCATAGCTAGACTGCGCTGAGTTGTCTGAGGAAAATACTTATAAAGCTCGATAATGAACCAGTAGAACAGCTGACGTTCCCCTTTACCCTCATCTATATCTCGAGTATTGAAGGCAAGAAGAAATAGATCAACATAGCCCTGAATCTCTTGCATAGGATGACCATCTGTACCTCGCTTAATTGACTCTGCAACAATGTTGCGTACATACAGCTGCAAAGCATTTCGAGAAAGACCTCTTATAAGCTTAAAAGACATGGCAAGACGCTGATCACCAACTCCCCACTCAGAAATTGACTCATTGTACTTTTCATCAACAACGATCTTAGAATGTTGATTGATACTCTCAACGAACTCTTTAGTAACTGCGTCTGGACCGACTCCATAAGATGATGAAGGCATAGTATTTGAAATAAAATTAGAAGTCGAAATATCCATAGCTTTGATAAAAGTATTCATTTGAATTTTAAAAAGATATATGGTATATTTATTTTAATTCAATTTTTTTATAATTATTGTATGGTTTACTAATCTTTCAAACTATTTGAGCTTTCTAAATATTTCTATTACACCGACCGGAATTTAAAATGAGATAAAATATCTCAAAAAAAATAGGAAATTTAAATCCCGATAATGTAAATGCACTCTCTGGGATATCCTAATCTCCCGCAAGCCGAATACCATTTGACCCCTCTATTGAGGTATTGGTATTTTTTACTAATTCGTAACCTCTACAAAATCTATGAGGCCGTGTTCCATCTGTCATAAATGAATTAAATATTTTCTTCATATTTAAACAACCATTATAATCACGATTGATACATCCTCTCCCATTGTTTTCCATTTGAAATGTTAGGACCGAATGTAATTTCCGTAATTTATTTGTTTTGTCTGATAAATATAAATTATCACATTTTTCTTCTGTTTTATTATGAAGACAAGATGTTCTATATTCATCTATATTAAATACATCAAATCGTTCATTTAATTTTCTTTTAATTCCTATATTTGGTGTTGAAATAAAATTTCTCATTTGTTTTTTTATACACCAATCCCCCATTATTATTTTGTTATCTTTTCCAAATTTATTTTCTATTATATTTAACATATTATCTTCACATCTTTTTTTATTGATATAAGCATACCATTTATATTGTCTAAATTTTTCATCTTCATATAACTTAAATAAGTTATCATTTACTTTATTTTTTTCTTCTATATATTTCTTAAATTTTTCAAGATCACAAGTTTTAGAATTATAAATTGATAATGTATTTTCGATATCACAAATACCTAATGTATCTTTATAATTTTTTATAAGTTGTTGATACTTTAGTCTTTTTGTTTCTTTTATTCTTTGTTTATTTGAATAAGTTAAACGATTTCCATTTAAAATTTTAAAATATCAAAATAAATCATTATTTAAAGTTTTAGATAAAATAGAAACCCATAATTTAACTATAAATCAAATGCCACGGTTTAAGAGAATCCTTCAATTTCAGAATTGCTATCAAAAATAAAAACAAAAAATTAGAAATATCCAAACAATTTTGTGGGTATATCCATGATTATTCAATTTTGCTAAAACATGATGGGAGTTTAAAATAAAAAAACCTATTAAGATAATTAATTTCTAAGCTGATGAAATAATTTAATAAAACATAATTTCCAATAGTTATTATTCTTATCAAATATTTAATTTATTTCATAAATATTCATTGTATGACCATCATTCCAAGTCATTGGAACATTCATTTTTTCATAGTTTGAAAAATTAATATTTAATTTTTTACTTGCAAAAATTTTTAATTTATTTTTATTTTTTCTTTCATTTATCAATTTTTCTAATTTTTCTTGCATTTTATAATTAAAACAAAGATTAGATAAGAATATAACATCTGCATCTTCTAAATATTTTTTATTTAATAAATTATCCTCTATGACATATGTATTTTTTAAATTATTAACTCTCAATTTAGCTTCAGATACCCTATTAGGACAAAGTTCAACTCCCACTATTTTAGAAAAATTTCCATGATTATAAACTTCTTCTAATACTTTACCTTGACCACAACCAAGATCATAAAAATTAAGACCATCGCCTAGTTTACTTACTTTTGATAATATTTTTGGAATACCACATTTTTTTATTTCACCATATGTTGATTCAAACTCGCCGTTTTTGCTTGCATTAATTGTTTTTTTACTTACACCCAAAGTTAAATTTTTATAATAATCTGGATTTGGAAAACCACCTATTTTATGTGATTTTTTGGTCTTTTTGAATGATTTTTTCCTAATATTTTTAAATTTTCTTAATTTATTTTTTTTACGAGTAAATGTTTTCCTTTTACGTTTTTTTAATCTTATTTTCTTTAAATACATTTATGATATATCAATATTTTTTTGTTTTATAAAGAAATACAAAACAAAAAAGATAATTTAGACTTTTATCCATATGTATCATAATATATATAATTAAAAATTTGATTATGATACTTGTAATTCATTATATATGGATGTAAATATTTATTAATGTATGTTTTTGAAAAGGATATAAAATAATATTATTATATAAATAAGTATAATCTATAAATAAAACAAAGATTATATAATAATTTTTTTTAGAGTGGAGACTTACAAATTAGGAAATAATCGTGAACAGTTTTAAATTCATACTACGTATCCGCAATAGTCTAGGCGGTCAGGATACTTGGCTTTCACCCAAGAGACCCGGATTCGAGTCCCGGTTGCGGAAAGTTAAAAAAAAAAATCAGTTGCTGTTTGGCGCAGCGGAAGCGTGCTGGGCCCATAACCCAGAGGTCGAAGGATCGAAACCTTCAACAGCAAAAAAAAATACCACCGCAATTTTTTAAAGAAAACAATATGCTTTTATAATTTAAGAAATAATAATATTTCTCTATGAATATCATTTGAAAGTATAATTTTATTTTTATCTTCTAATCTTCTTAAAATGAGGAGGCGTATAAATATTTTTTTTGACCGAATAAATAATGATTTACTATATAAATATCTACGATATGATTTTTGAATCATGATTATACATCGAGCGATGTTTGGTGCATTCCAATGCCACCATAATTTACCTAAATTTTTGCATATAATACAACAATCTTTATTTACGTGATAACATATTTTTGATGAAAATTTTCTTAATCTTAATTCATCAATTTTGGTTATTGGATAAGGATGAAGATTTCCATAAACAAAATTTGGTGAAGTTTCTTGCCATTCTTTTAAATCCTTGCATTTAATGGCTATCTCATAACTATAATTATGTCTATCCATGTTATTCCATAGAAATAGGAATAAATTCAAATTTTTATATAAAATTGAAATAAAAAATCTTTATATAAAAAAAAAACAGTTATAATGAACGGATTACCTCAAAATATAAAAGTTATAGATTATCAATGTGTAAGTGTTGGAGTTGTTATGTCATACATAAATAATGGTTGGAGTCTTTATGGATCTCCATTTTTCGACAATTATGCTGGAATTTCTTGTCAAGTATTAATAAAAATTAAACAATCTTATGTGTCCGGTAATGAAGAAGAATCATTTTCTTGCGATAATGATCAAGAACATAATTGATGAAAATTGAAAATTAATTATTAATAATTTAATATATATTCTCATTGAAACTCAATACATCTATAAATTAAAATATAATTATTTTATTTTTATAATTATAACCTGTAAATGGTTAAAAAAAAACTACTTATGTGTGATATATTTTCATGTATTGGTGAAATCATAATAAGTATACCAATATATTTTTGTTTAGGATTATGTGAAATTGGAACATGTGTAAGAAATCAATGTAAAGAATGCGGAGATATTATAGAACAAACTATTGCTGATAGTGAAAGTAGTTGCTGTAGTTACAGTAGACCAGCTGATTTGAATAGTAGAATACAAAAAGTATACTTACCAGAACACACAAAAAGAGATTCTTTAAGAGAGGAAATAGGAGATATGAATAAATATTGATAATAGAATAAAGTTTGATCTATTAAATGCGTTTAAAAATTTAAATAATAATATAAATTTAAATAATAATAATAAGAATATTTACTTAAACATTAAATTTATATTATATATAATATAGAATCACTTAAAAATAGTGAATCCTATTCAATTAAATAAAGTTTTGTAATTATTTTTAAAGAATAAGAAAGTATTAGATTAAAAATGTAATAGTCTTGGTGAAATTACGACATATATATATAATGGTTGGCTTCTTTATGGGTCTCCATTTTTCCACCATTCGGCAGGAGTTGCTTTACAGGCTATGATAAAAGTTGAATCATTTGCTTACGATAGTGATGAAGAACAGTAATACATAAAAAATTGAAAATTATATTTTAACAAATAAAAAAGAAAATGAGTGAAATGCCGAAAATCGGAGAATATGGATGTTTTGTCAAAGACCCTGATTTGACTACCTGGCTTTGTGACATTGAGAATCTAGGGACATGTGCTGTAAATTTCACAATCCAAAATCCAGAAGAATTGAGTAAAGGCTGGATTCAAGGACCTATTCTAAAAGTCATTGCAAAACAAATAGTCACCAAGACTGATCTTGCAACTGTATCACATTACGAACATATTTAATTTTAAATTACAAAAAATAAACAGATTTACTAACAGCAAACTCACATAAAATATTATAGAATTTTAAAATGTAAATCGAAATAAAGCACTTATGGTGTTAAACATCACTCAGCTTAGCTCAGTTGGTAGAGCATCAGGCTGTAAACCTGGTTGTCCCCGGATCGTACCCGGGAGCTGAGATAAACCTTTTTAAAAGAGGTTAAAGAAATTATAGAGTAAATTAACAATATAAATATACTGGTTTCCTTACAGCAAATTTATAGGAAAAAATTCTAAAACTCACGTTTTAAAATTAGGTGACAATAATCTAGGGACCTAAAAAATCTCTGGATTGTTTAATCATAAAAAAAAACAGGAAACCGAAAAATAATCAAAACATACAACATGTATGATATTGGACGCGTGGCGCAATTGGCTAGCGCATGAGATTGCAGAGGAATATTTTATAAAATATTTCGCAACCATCTCGAGGTTACTCGTTCGAGTCGGGTCGTGTCCTTTTCACTTTTCCAAGTAAATAGTAGTATTTTTTAATAAAATTTGAATATTTTTATTTTTTATTTCTTCATATGAAAAAAGAAAAGATAAAACCATGCTTATATTTAATAGTAAATACAGTTAATGATAAGAAATATGTAGGTCAAACTATACAAAAATATAATGATAGAATGGATCAGCATAAAAGGAGGAATGATAATTGTACTCTTTTAAACAGGGCAATTGAGAAATACGGATGGGAAAACTTCATTCATGAACTAATCGAATATTCAGTAGAGGAATCTCTTGATAGATCATAAAGATTATACATTGATCAATATAAAAGCTTTGCATTTAGGAAGGATGGAAAAGGATGGGGGTATAATATGGATGAAGGTGGCAGGAGTGGTGGTCACAGATCAGAAAATACAAAAAAAAATATAACTAATTCTTTATTTAATAAATACAAGAAGGAGAATGGAAAAAATGGAACTATAAATGAAATTAAATTTAAATACAGAAAGTCATACAGAGCCAGAATACATAATACTTATTTAGGTTCTTGGAATACAGAAGAGGAAGCACAAGAATCTATTGACTATTATAAATCAACTGGCATTAAATTAAAAAATAAAGAAGAAAGGGGGAGGAAAATTAAATTAACTAATTTGAATACAAAGCAGGAAAAAATTTTCAATAGTATAAAAGAGTGTCAAACATTTTTAGGTTTGACTGGATCAACCGGTTGGAGAATATTAAATGGAAAACGAAAACCTTTAAAAGATTATCATTTAGAATATTATCAAAATAATGAATAAAATTTGAATATTCTATTTTTTTATTTGTTCATATGAAAAAAGAAAAGATAAAACCTAAACCTTGTATTTATTTAATAACAAATACTATAAATAATAAAAAATATGTGGGTCAAACGAAACAGAATCTATATTGCAGAAATAGCCAGCATAAAAGAATGACGGGTGGTTGTATATTACTTAATAGAGCAGTAAAAAAATATGGATGGGATGTTTTTATAGTTGAAGTTATAGAATATTGCGAAGAAAATGAATTAGATACATTAGAAATCAGATATATAGATGAATATAAATCATTTGCATTTAGAGAGGATGGAAAAGGTTATGGTTATAATTGTACGAAAGGCGGTAAGCATAATTATAAACTAAGTGATATTGAAAAAGTAAGAAGAGCAGAATTAAGGTCTAATATAGGTATCAAAAATGATAAAATATTTCAGGGTTGTATAGTGGAAAGAGATGGTAAATTTAATGCAAGATATGGTAAAAATGTTTGGTTAAAAACTTGGGATACTCCAGAACTTGCTCAGAAAGCAATCGATCATTATATAAAAACAGGTGAAAAATTAAATCCAAGAGAAAGAATCAAAAAAAAAGTAAAGGCTACCAATCTAGAAACCGGAGAAATCAAAATTTACAATAGCCAAAAAGAGTGTAGAGAAGATTTAAATTTCAAAAATGTTTCTCATGTACTCAGAGGTTTACGCAAAAAACACCCAGATGGATATCATTTAGAATACTGGCAAGATAATGAATAAAGATTTTGATAGGTTCGGCTAAACCTAATATAGAACAAGATTGTAAATTTAATGTATTATTAAACTTATTTTAAAAAAATATATTACACAAATACTTATAGGATTACGCAAAAAATCTCAAATGGAAATTATTCATAATACTGACAAGATAATGAATAAAGATTTTTAACAAAATATAAAAATTTGATTCTTTTTTTTTACTAAAATAAGTATTAAGTTATTAATGATCAAAAATGATCAAAAATAAATGTTATCTATATTCTATTGATGGAAATTATGGACCCATGAGAATAATATATGAATTTTTAGGATTTGAAAATAATAATTCATTGTCATTAATTCGCTTATTTAAAGGTCATGATCGAAAATTTAGCGATGCTGATTATTGGGCATTATTTCAAATTGTAAAAAAATGTATACTACAACATAACTTTACCGAATATGGCAGATATATTTTTTATCCCGAAGTTTGGAATTGGGTGAATCATTTACTAGGTCCTTATCATAAATATATATTTGCAGGCACAAGCAATCATTATAGACAACACCATCATTCTCATATCTTCCTTATCAAAACCGAAAATGAAAAAATTGTAAGTGAGATTGAATTTATTATGAATACATGTCATTCACCGAGAAATTTAATAGTCATTCGTGGTGCTCAAAAAAAAAATAATCAAGTTCGTTCAAATTCTACTCAAAAAACATTTGTCCCACTGGTAGACGAAAATTCATTATATAAATATTTCTTTAAATACTTTAGAGTTGGATACAAAAGACTTAGAACTGGTAAGTCATTATGCGGTTTTGCAAGAAAATAAAAAAGTCAATTATTTAATTGACAATCTAAAATTAATTAACTTGATTTCAATATGACTAGATCAATCGGGTGGGAAAATATTAAATAGTAAACGAAAACCTTTAAAAGATTACCATTTAGAATACTCAGTTTTTAATTCAAATTTAGTTGGACTGATAATATGTTTTCTGAATAATTATAAAATACTGTTAAATAATAACAAAATATTTTATATTATATTTATATAATATAGATAAATTATGAAAATTAATAAATACAAAATGAAAGAAATATATAAATATTTTATTTACAATTTATTTTTTGTATATATGATTATTAACATGATTTTACAAACAATGATGTCCAAAGATAAATTGTTATATATTTCGATCGCTTCTATTATTTTTTTTTATATTATAATGACATCATATTGGACAAAATATGTAGATGCAATATCAAGGATGAATAGAGAAAAATTTAATTTATCTACAGCTTATAAACAATTTTGGTTATTGCCATGGTTTATATTTTTTTTCGGTGGAGTAGGATGTGCAGTAATTTATAACTGGTGGAGATTTACATTTAAAAAATCTACGTTACCTTTAATACTTATTATTGCTACATTGTGGTTAAGCTGGGATATGTATCCAGTCATGACGATTAATAATGGATCAGAGTTCCAAAATTGGAGTATTTTTTTTTATGATGCTTTTTATGCTAGTTTCGGTTGGCTTTTATTGACAGCATTTTTCTTTAATTTATTATTGGAACCTTCAAAAAAAAATAATTATCTTTTTTACTTTATTTATTTTCTAGGGATTTTATCTGTTTCTATTTTCTTTTATAAGTGGTATACATATGATAGAGAACATACTGAATATAACCTTCTTGTTAAATATGGAGACAAACTTTATTTTGATAAAATGTGCGATCTTGTTGACATTCGAAAATTAAGTGGATTAATCATTTCAATTATTTCAAATACGTTTGTTTTATATTTACTTTACAAAGAATACGAAAATAATATGAGTATGATAGTGGCAGATCCAAAATCCAAAATTGATCCCCTGTTTCAGTAATACTTAATTTTTTATCATACAATATCAAAATTATATAATTTTATGTATAGCTATTATGCTCTTAATAACCATATTTAGTAATAGCTATTAAAATAATAAGTTTATTTTTAATAGCTATGGTAATCAGAGGACAAGGGTTTATAGTCTAGAATTTATAAATGGTGGAAAATTTTCCTGGGCATATGATAAAGAACTAGAATACTATAAACAACAATAAATTATGATAGGGCGAACGCCATATATATGTGTTCCTACGCCGATCGATAGGGAATCAGCCCTATTGACGCAACCTCTTAATCAAAATCAAATTTTTTTTTATTTTTGATCATTTAAATTTGTAATTAAATAATTCAAAATCTTTCTTGTAATAAGTATTTATAAGAAATATAGAATCTTTGTTTAAATACTTACTATAATCTTTATTAGTTTCTTTTTTTTTTATATTTATATCAAAACCCAAAAATTCATTTAATTTATCATTTGATTTATTTAATGATTCTGTATTAAAAACAATAATATTTTTAATTAATTCAGAATTTTCATCCGTAATAAATTTATATTGTGGGATGTTATGATTGTCTAAATCCTCTCTATATAAATAATTATTTTTGATTACATTATATACACGTTTCGCAGTAAAATTTTTTTTAATTAGTCTCCACCAAAACAAATCACTTATAATTCTATCATACGGATTTCGAACAACAGAAAAAATTTTAATATTATCAAAGTTTACATTTAACTTATGTCTAGATTGATAAATAGTTGTATAAACTTGATGTTGAAGAGATATTCTATTATATGGAGAATCTAATAATTTATTTTGAAATCCGCTATATAATGTCTGAGATGTTTTTTATTTTATATTCTTTTCAATTAAAGATCCACCTGTTTTAGGTATATGTATAAACAATAAATTTTCATTTTTATAATATGGCATATTTATTTTATATAATTAAAATTATTATATAATTAAAATTTTTATTGATATTTAAATTATAAGTAGAGATATTAAATTTGATGTTTTAATTAAAAATTGTAAAAAGATGAATCTCGGAAATTTATTATATTTTTGATAATTAATAGGATAGAAGCGGTTTGATTAAATGAATAAATATGGTTATTGTGAATGGAAGGAATTGCCTCATGGTTTACCTGGATATTTAGTAAATTCTTATTTATCCGTGAGACACAAAGGTTGTATAGAATGGCAAAGGGAGTTCAGAGAAATAATGTTTAAAAAATATTGCAAATCCGAATCGCCAATAAAAAAATTTATAGATGCTAGACATATATGGTATCTAACATTGGAATTTGCAAATCAAAAGTTTTATGATGGTATACATAATAAATCAGATTATTATAAATTTCCTTTAAAATGCAGACCGGAGTGTGGTGGAAGTTATTATCCTGATTATTATTTTAGAAATAATATTTATAAACCAATTCCAGGTAAATTTAATCTAAATATAGATATTCGATTTAAAATTCTTCCAGCAGATACTATATTTCCAGAGGAAAGGATAATATGTTATTATTATATTGGACCTGAAGGTAGCATAGATTACAATGGATTTTATATTTACAAAAATGGTTTGATTAACTACCCATACAAAAATATATTAAAACAAGTTTTCAATTGTGAGTTAACAATAAATAATATTTATTTAGATTACAAAAAATTAAAATTAATATTAGATAATCATATTTGTTAATGATGGACTGAAATATTATTTCATGAAATGAAATGTAATAAAATTAATTAAGAAGAAAAAATATAAATTTTATGATTATTTAAAAAAAATGCAAATTATTTATTTATTATAGTAAAATTATGGGTGCATACATAAGTTTTATGGGTTTTGGTGGTGCAATTCCGCCATCGATAATTATAAGATTTTTGAAGCTCCAAAAAAAAAATAAATTTCCAAGGAGTTATCAAAAAAAAATAATATTATTATTAATCATAATAGATTTATTCATTCATAAAAAAATGTTAAAACATCCAACGGGTAATGCTTTTTCAACCGCTGGTTCTAAAAAAGATGAAATTACAAATAAATATGGATTAATTTGTGCATGTTTAAATTTTTCAATAATTGTTAATATAGCACTTTTATAATTTTTATAATATAAATTTTAACTTCCAGGAATCTAATCATAAAAAATATAGCATAAAAAATATATTTTATTATATTAAGAATATGAGCAGATTTCCAGAATATATAAACAGAATATTATATTTTTGTAGTTATAATTTACAAAATGTATCAGAAATAATAAACTTTCAATCAAATAATAATGAGATAGAATTTCATAATTATGATAGAAATTATGATAAAGCGAAAGTCCTATCTGAGTGTTCCTACGTTGGCTATGGCAACTCGAAACGCTTCGAAAATGAAAATTTGGTTGGAGCAATTTTTGAAATAACAGGTCTAAAGAAACAATGTTATCAAAAGAAAAAATTTAAATCTCATAAATGTATAAAAAGTAAAAATTGGCCCTGGGATTGTAAAGCTTTCAATTAATTAGAACCGTTCGTCAACATATGCCTAATAGTAAAATTAGTAATCGCAAAGAGAGTACCAAGAAAGATAAGAAGAATGCTGTAGCACCGGGTGTAAATCTAGGTGAAGTATGTAGAAGAGCTAAAAGAAGAGGAATAATCGGTTGTTCAATCGCTTGTTCATTCTCTTGTTTTATTTTCTTCAAATGTTTTTTAGTTTTAAAGTGTAAATTATAATTTGTAAGCTTTATTATTTTGAAACCACAATATGTACATTCATACAATTTCATTCTTATTACATAGTAATCGTTTATAATTCTTTTAGTAATTATATTTATATTTTATTTATTGGAAGATTTCTTTATTTTGTCATTTTTGTCATTTTTTTTTTTTAACATTTTTTCATGATTCAAAATTATACTTTTTTTTGATCCTAAAAAATAAAAAATAAAATGAATAAAAATTGTATTTTTAATATTTTTTTTTACGCCCGCGAAAAAAAAAAAAATCTCTCATAAAATTGAGAAAAAAAAAAAAAAAAAAATAAAAAAGCTAAAAGTGAAAAAGGATGGGGAAAAGCAGATATATCTAATGAAATTAGAGATATCAATAATATCATAATTAATAAACCTTCTTGTCCAACAATAATTGTAATACTAGAAATGTTAAAGGCATCTAAAACATTTAATTCTGAGGCGAGACAAAATATTGGAGTTATTCGTGAGAGATATTGTAAGTGTATTGATGATGGTGTTCACAATCAATCTCTACCTGGAAGATGTAGAGGATATTATAAGAAGCTTCCGATTAATAATTTACCAATATTATTTTGTAGTTTAGATTCTTTGAGGAGATATCAAGAGATGTATGAATCTAAATACCAAAATATGAAAATAAAGTATAAATCTAGCACAACAAAATGGAATAAGAAAAGTAAACTTCTTGAATCTAGAAGAACAACTAATGATCCTAAAAATTTTAAAAATTTAGACCCCAAAATACATTTGAGCACGAGAACAATTAAAATAAAGAAGAAAGAAAAAGATTATATCATAATAGAGAATTTAAGTGGTGAACTCATGAAATATAGTAATAATATGGATGGTATAGAGAATTATCTACGTGATAATGATATACCAGAGGGGCATTTAGAAAGCAAACTAAGAAAGTATTGGGGAACTTGGCGAGTTACAAATGCAATTAAAAATAGAAATGTAGTTCGTATTGGAAAACGTGGAGATTATAGATTAAAATATAATTTCGAAAAGTCTAAGGCAGATTATAAATCATTAATAATTAAGGATTAAGTGTTAAATCTATTATTATCTATCATTATTCAAATTAATAAATTATAATGAATTATATTACTTAAAAAAACTTAATATCATTATAAAAGATATAAAGTTTAAAACCTTAAAATAAT
>Ga0209986_10001235_pt1 | contig 24688 bp, 25 predicted proteins | sample BlataG_FD_183168 | JGI IMG/M metagenome (GOLD analysis project Ga0209986, IMG submission 183168) | Deep subsurface microbial communities from Black Sea to uncover new lineages of life (NeLLi) - Black_00105 metaG (SPAdes) (version 2) | ecosystem: Environmental > Aquatic > Marine > Oceanic >... | reverse complement strand
TTCATCTGCATCATAGTAGCTGGCACTGGTGGTACTCTGGCCCTTCACTTTCATACTACTACTACTACTGCTGCTGGTACTACTACTGGGAGTACTGGTACTGGCAGCAATAGCAGTGATAGTAAGGGGAGTAGTACTGCCTTCATATCTCAGTGATGATATTGCATCTTTCTTATAATTAATATTATTGAGCAGTTGGGCCAGGTTCCCTTTGGAAGCAAACTTAATTTGAGAAGATGAAGACAACCCTCTTTCTCCGACACTATTATTCCAATTACTGCTGCGCATGTCTCTCAATGAAGGTTCTGATGCTGGAGATGGCATCATCAGCTGGTGGTGATCGACTAATTGATCGGTCACTGAACCTTCTTCTCCGCCTCCTCTTTCTACGTCCATTCGTCTTCTTCTTCTTCCTATCCTCTCCTTCATAGTTAGTTTATGGATACACTTGTCTAGAGTCTCTTCTATAGCACAATTGCATTGAATTGCTGACAAGCTATCCCATGTGGCCAATTCACCAGCTCTGACGGCAGCTGCAAGATCCTTCTTCTGCTGCAGCATCTGATCAGCTTCATTACTTCCTCCTCCTCCTCCTCTGCCCAAGACTAGGCCCAGCGTGCACGACGTAGCAGGAGGGACAATAGTCACATCCCCCTCCCAGGGTCTGGCAAGGGCCCTCAACACACCCCCTAGTGCAGTTGGCGTAGCCCAACGAGGCAACACATCTAGCACCTGCCTGCATCTATGTCTGATTTCCCCTTCCATCAGCGTTCCAAGCATGGGCCCAGCTGTAGCCCTGGCGTTGAGCAGTGGCACCAGCACTGGAGATGTCTGACTGATTATGAGATGATTTACCTGGAACATCTCACTTAGTCCTCTCATTGGATGTGCATCGTAGGCAGTACCGTCCCTCCATCTTCTCGCTTTGGCAGCGCCTGCTGCGTAGATTACGAATTCGCCACGAGCTGTTTTTGTGTAGAGGTAAGGGGGAGGGGAGATGATGGGGGGAGGCGCGATGCTGCATACGACAGCGTTCCAGATGGCGATGTGTGGGGTGGAGAGGTGGTTGAAAAGCCTCGGTGGATCTGATGTCTGGTGGTTGGTATTGCTGTTTTGAGATACGGGGATGAGGAATAAATTGAGCATTTTCCCCGTCTTTTGGTATGCTTCTGCAAATGTCAAGTCTCCCAGCAGCTGCCTCAGGCGTTTGCTTTGAAGATCTTGGTCTGTAAGAATCTGTTCTACTCCACTACTACTACTACTACTACTACTATTACCATTACTATTACTATTTAGACCACTAGTGCTGCTCCTACTCTTATTACTACTGTTAAGAACACTAGAGCCACCAGGAAGGAGCATCATCAGCTTGGCCACCATGAGTGGCAGAGATTCAGTAGCAAAAAGCGAAGGCTCCAAACCTGACAAAGACGAGGCCTTGAAAAACCCCGTCAACTCGGTGTTACTCCTCGTAGCCGCCAAGGCTGCAACAATAGCGCCCACATCACACCCAGCCAGTACTCTCGGTAGTAAGTTCTCATCTAATAGAGCCTTCACAACCCCCAAGTGAAACCCCCCACTGATAGCTCCTCCTCCGGATAGGAACAATCCAGTCCGTCCAAAAGCGTGCCGGGTTTCATTTAAGAACTGTTTCTTTTCTTCATCAGAAAAGTCAGATGGCGAATTTGTAATGTACTTTAGGTAGGTACAGACTTCGTTGGTGTACTCTTGGATGGGTTTAGGGAGAATGGAGTAGTGACGGTGGAGTCCAGCAGAGGTGATGCCGCCCAGGTTGCGGATTAAATCGGCACGTACTGCAAGCATACAGTCGGTAATGGTACCTTTTGTTCTGACGTTTCTCAGATGAGATAGTTTGGTTTCTAAGAGCTTTTTGTCGTATAATGGAGATGATTTAGTAGGAGAGGAGGAAGGGGAGGGAGAGGAAGAGATATTTGTGGTTGTTGTTGACAGTAATGGTGATGGTGATGATGGTAATGATGAAAGTTGGCGGAGAGCCTGAAGCTTGGCAGCGTAGTTACTCCATTCCGTGTAGTTCTTGCTATTGGCCATTTGGGTACGGATCTTCTTCATTTTTTGGAATGTAGCATCCCTTGATTGTTTAAATTTGGTTATGATGTAGTTTGAGGAGATGTAGGTGAAGAGAAGGCCTACAATGTGTTGGAAGAGAAAGGAACGTGTAAGTGAAACAGGAGGGGGGAGGGATGTTAGGGTTTGAGACGAGACCTGTAAACCCTCGCATAGTGGGGAGATTGTTCATGTCGGTGTTTACGTTACCTGTGAGCACTTCATAGTTGCGGAACCTAACTAGTTTGGTATTGTGAGCCAACAGGCGTCCAATGAAGTGAAGAGCGGTTCGTTTGAGTGCACTCAGGGAAGAATGGGAGTTTCGAAAACATTGAATTATGTGTTGAAGGGGTCTCGTAATAAGTGTATTTCCTAATACTAGAGCTCTGTATAGTGCAACGAGCACAATTGAAGGCTGAGTTGTCGTATGAAAGGCCCTAAATTGATTGGAGAAGCCATTAGTTCCTCTCGACACTAGCCCTGCGGAATATCGACTCATATTTGCTTTGCCATTGTAATACTGAACCATCAATGAATTGACTATAAAACGAAAGAAGCAATGTGGTACAAGGGGCTGCACAGCAATTTCGACCGTTTGTGGGCTCCGACGGCATTGGGAGACTGCTTTGGAGAGGGGTGATTGGAAAATTTCAAGGTGGAGTAGGGAAAAGAGGAGGTTGTTGATGGTGATAGATGTAGGAATGCCGTTGGTGAGCCTTGCTGCTATTATAGGCAGTGCTAGGAATTTGATAATCACTGCATCCACATTTGAATCGTTATAGGTTTACGTTTAAGAAGAGAGAGGGAGAGAGAAGGGGAGAGGAGAGGGTCGGTGGCGTTGACGTCTCTGCACAGCCACTCACCAATGCATTTTTCATTGTTGGGCTGGAGTACAGGGATGATTCATAACTTGCATTTGTGTTTAAAGAAATACTGACGTAATAAAGTACTCGCTCGAGTGGGAATACTGTTGCCTCGGAAATAGAAAATCATTTGGGATAAAATTAAGGGAAAATGGCTCAAGTAGGCAGCTTCAAGGGCGTCAAGGTGCACAGTGCAAGACAGTCTAGCATTAATGGAAATAGAGTAGCGAAGGTAAGCACAATGCACGTTACAGAGCGTCTGCATGCAAATCATCAACTTGATAAATGGCAATTTAGCGTCATTATTGTAGTAAATCAACACGTATACACCACAGATTACACAGTGAAGTCACATTGCTACCCTTAAGACCCATTCAGACACCCTAACGAGTAATTTTGTTCCATTTCCACCATACAGGTCAACAGAGGAGCATCAGCAGCGGTGGTAGTGATGGCTAAAAAGGATCTCCACCCTGAATATTTCGAGGACGTCGTCGTAACATGCAACGGTGAAGAAGTCCTTACTACCAGTGGTACCAAACAGTCTTACAACGTCGATATTTGGTCTGGGAACCATCCATTCTATCAAGGAGCTACCAGCACAATTGTCACCGACGAAGGCAGTGTCAACCGTTTCAAACGCAGATACCAGGGCCTTGATTCTCTTGCCACTGTAGAAACTCTTTCAGGTCAGCAAGAGGCTGCTGCCACTGCCAAGGCTGCTGCTGCGGAAAAGAAATAAATATTGTATATAGAGAGAGACTCCAATTGTGTAAAACATCCTGTCAGTTATTGTTTATTATTCCAGAATCTTACAGCCATAGAAAAAATACAACCAATACAAACACCTGTCATAATCAAAACAATATACGATACATTGACATCTTATGCTCCTAACAACCCCCATCCATCCTACTTACTTGGCAGCAGAAGGCCCGGCAGGAATACGGCTCCTCCTGGGTTTTTGTGGAGGACTGCGAGCTGACGTTGGAGGAGTATCACTAGGATCTCGCAGTCTCTTTTTTTTAGTAGCAGCACTGGTAGTGGTAGTAGCAGATCTCTTAGTTGTTGCAGCCACACTAGAAAGTTCCTTCTTGTTCTCAGCCACATTCTCTGCTTCTTCTCCTTCTTCAGCAACATCCTCGCTGCTCTTCTTCTTTTCCTCCTCCTTTTCCATTGTCCTTACTTCTTGCTTCTTTTCATCCTGTCCTATCACCTCCATTGCTACTTCCTCTTCTGTTTTACCCACTGCCCCTTCTTCCTCCTCTTGCGCCATTTCTACAGGAGCAGCAAGTGGTATGTTAGCCCTGAAAGCTGCCCCTAACTCCTCTCTCGACTGAGCTCTCAACTGTTGAATGGTACTTTCAGGTGGTACTGCAACAGTACGCTCAGATGGCACCTGGTCTCTCTTCTTATCAACTGCATACTTCTTTCCAAGTGCTGTAGCTACCTCAGATGATAGTTGAACCACAACATTGACTTGATGTACAGCTGCAGATGCCATTGCTGCATCGCCATCTCTTCTCACACCTTCCAGCTGCTCGCACTGTTTACTGTCTTCGACCAGGCCTTGTTCTACATCTCTCTTTAGAGCTGCCTGTACGGCAGCCACTGCTTCAATTGCAGCACTACAACCTCCTTGCTTGACACATTTAAGGCTCCTCAAAACAGCAATCTTATCATCTACGTCAGCGGCTGTTTTAGAGCTGTGGTCCTCCAAAGTTTGAGACGCCTGCAGTGCAGCTGCCTCAACTGCTTGCTTGGTGGATACCAGAGCAGAGTGACAACTAGACATATGCTTTGACAGCTGTTTATGGTGATTGAACAATGCTTGTTGTTGTTCCCCTCTCTTTAAGCTTAACATTTCAGCATCGCTAGTAGCAGCGGTCACAGCGTCGGCAGCGTGGGTCTCCAGCTCTGTCAACAGTCCACCTACAATCTTTTCTTTTTCAGTCTCTATTTCCTCGGTCATCTGGTTGATATCTGTAGAAATACGCTTGTGAGCTGCTGATTCGAAGGATTGAAGGATTTTAGCGACTTGCTCCAGTACATTATTCTTCTCTTTAGTAATAGTAGCCTGCAGAGAGGCGCTAAGCTGTGAGAGTGATTGACCCTGAGCAGCCAAAGCCTCCTCCACACCAGCCTTGCTTTGACAAGCAAGTGTTGCTTGAGCTTGCATTCTTTCAGTTGCTACACTAAGCACCTGCTTTGCAGCAATTTCAATTGCAATAAAGGATTCTTCTTGAGTATCAACCAGCTGCTTCAATACGCTCTGTTCTGCAGCTTGCTTGGCGGCAAAGTCAGTAAACAGACCACTCAAAGCAGCCATGCTTTCTTCAGTTGCTGCTCTAGTAGCTGCAATATACTCTTGTTGGCATTTAGCCAACCATTCCACTGCTTCTGCTCCAGAACCAGCAAGAACAGCAGCAGCATCTTGAGCAACATTGCCTGCTTGTTGCAACTTTGAATTCAAATCCAACAGCTGAGCTGCAAATTTTGCCTCTGCTTCTTCTTTACGGCCCTTCATTCCATCCAGCACTGCCTTTGTTTTAGCATACTTTTGAGCTTGACATTGAGCTGCAGCTGTAATCGACTCTTTTAAGCTGCCCAGCTCTTCAACAGCCTGTTTCTTCACCGCCCCCACCACCTCTGCATTCCCATCTTCCAGTACATTCTTCTCATCATACCGACGGAACAACTGAGCAACACTGGCAGCTGCAGTCTTCAGATTGCTATTCAAATTAGTAGCATGGCAAGCCAAGCTCTGCTCTGCCAATACATGTGCTTCAATACAATAATCCCGCTCTTTAATATCGCACATTGCAGTGTCCAGAGCTTCCTGCATCTCCCCTACTTTGACATCCATCGCCACCTTTTCTTCCTCCAAAGCCTCCACCCTTGCAACCAGTGCTGCTCTCTCAGCTTTATCCTCTTCATACTGCTTCACTGGGAGGTACACTCCATTCTTATCTCTTGTTGCCACCAGCTCAGCACGCAGTCGCTCTATTTCACCCGACATCTCCTTCAAATGTGTTGTCTTTGATATCTTTTTATTGATTTCTGGTCTATTCTTGATATTCTTAGCCCTATGTGCGTAATCAAGTGTAGACACAGTCTCTTCTTGACACAGCACAGTAGGAGCAATAGTGGCAATGATGCATGTTTTTGTCCTTCCTCCCAGGGAGTCTCTCAGCAATCTGGTCAGCTTGCTGTCTCGGTAGGGCACATGTCCCTGCCCCTCCACCAGAGCAGTTATCACTCTCCCCAGGGTCAATAGACTCTTATTAATATTGCCTGCTTCCTTGGCACGTGCATCTACTGCTCCAGATCTTGTGATGTTTTCAGAGCCAGCTAGATCAACCAGGTAGAGCTTGCCCAGTCGGATGACTTCTTCCCCATCTGGCAGCACCTCCCTGACTGACACAGAGACGATGAAGACGGAATGAGATCGGGAGGATTGTTTGTTCAGCAGTGTTTCAGCTGTTCTCCTACGTGCGTTGCCAGCATCTAGGAGAGTGAATATTTCACCAGAGTTGCGTACGTTGACTTCTTCTAGGCCTGCTAACACGACGCCTGCCCTGGGGTCTTCCAGGATTCTCACTGGTTTGTTGTTGTTATTCGCGGAGGAATTGTCATTAGCGGTACTATTGTTGTTGTTGTTGTTAGTAGTAGTAGTAGTAGTAGTACCAGTGGAAGGGGTAGATGAGGAGAGTAGGTCTGTGATTTCCTCGTTGTACAGCTCTAAGAAGGAACAGCGAACTGAGTATTCAGAATGCTGCTGTGATTCCAGGTGATTGAAGATATGCGAGACAGCTCTAGGAATGACTCCAGAGTCTGGGGTGAGGGTGGCTGAAGCAGCTGAAAGATCACCCGTCATGGTGTGTGTCTTGCCCGTGCCAGTCTGGCCATAAGCAAAGATGGTGCAGTTGAAGCCGTTGAGGACTTCGTCAACCATGGGGGCAATGGCAGTGTTGTAGAGGGATTCTTGGGATGTCTTGGGGCCAAATACGCGGTCAAAGTGATAGGTGCGGTCGACAGTTTTGCTAGCAACGGTTTGAGATATTGTGACCTCACGTCCTTCGCATTTAATGACTTCTTGAGCTTTGGAAGTTTGTTCGGATTTTGAGAGAGGGCGGCATCTCAAGACCACAGCGACGTTCACAGCGTCTTCGTTAATATTGGTGCCTCTAGCAGATAAGGGTTTCTTAGAATCCATTGGATCGCTGTAGTTTTATTATCTAAGGGTCTTGTTTTGGTTGTTCTAAGGCTTTACTTAATCACTGTTGGTTGGAGGTCCGAAAAAGGAACAAGGTTGATACTAGATTAACTGTGATCTCAGTATCATGAATTGTAAGAATCTGTAATTTTAGGCTGAACTGACCCAACTCGTTGCTTTTAGCTGTCTTCCCAGGATTTCCATTTTTCGCTCCTCCTCCTCGAGCTCGTTGCCTTCAACTTTTCTATTTGATTACGCGAGGATCCTGGGCGTAGATACAAATTCAATTAATCAAATGTGTACACTGTGAGTCATTCAATTGTCTGAAATCAAAGTGCTGGGGTCGATATTGACACCCAAAGATATAAAGAGAGATCAAGTCAAAATGAGTGAGCTTGGGGTTACACGTTCCACCAGTTTCACATCCGTAACTACCACTCACACAGAAGACGGTAGTGTCTCTTTGTCAAATGGATCGAGGAAAGGAAAGGGAAAATGGTGGAAAAGGTATGTCAAACCGATCACCGCCAACACACAACGCCTCCCCAATGACACCACCAGACCCTCAACAACAGCAGAAGGTTCTTCTCCTTTCCCACTCCACTTCATTAACCCATAATGCTTCCCCTCTGTACAAACAGATTTGCACAACAAAAACTCATAGGATGGCGGCCTATCTTCACAGCACGCAGTGCAGAACTCTTCTACCTCATTGTCGGCTCCATCTGCCTCGCCCTTGGCATTGCCATTGTCATCGCCTCCCAAAACACTGTCTACTACAAAGTAGAATACGGTATGGCTGCCCCTGAATTCCAGGGCAAAACCCATGCAGAAGCAGAACAGATCCTCAGGGCAGTTTCAGAAGACACCGGCATTGTGTACAATGTCACCATTGACATTGACCAAACAATGAACCCGCCAATCTACCTCAACTACCGCCTTTCCCTCTTTTTCCAAAACTTCCGTAGATATGTACGCAGTTATGACCCTACTCTCATGTGGAGCGGTGACCCTGGGCCTGGAGTTGGAGCATGTTTACCATACACATATGAAAATACCGTTGGAGCCAATGCGTCACAGCCATACGATGGCGCCGTCAATCCCTGCGGACAAATTGCACACTCCCTGTTCAACGACACTTTCTCTGCTGCACTCCTTGTTCCCAGCAGCAACATTAATGATAGAGAAGGAGAGGTAATAAACTTGGCATTGGATGATTCTAACATTGCTTGGGAAAGTGATGCCAATTACTTGTATGGCAATTTTCCCGCTCAAAATTACAATAACATTTCTGAATACCGAGGAGGAGGTACTACTGGAGACATTCCTCTTGATGAAGCTCAAAACTGGATGGTCTGGATGCGCCCAAGTGGACAGGCTACCTTGTCCAAACCATACGGTACAATAAACCAAAAGCTGGAAAAGGGCACCAAGCTGGTCGTGACGGTAACTAATAGATACAACACCTATGGTTTCTCAGGTGACAAGTATATCATTCTGACGACCAATTCCTGGGTCGGGGGAAAGAATGAAGTAATGGGATGGGTATATGTTGGTGCTGCATGTATGTGTTATGCATTGGCATTGTATCTAATGCTAGGCTGGGATGTGGGGTTGGTTAGGAAGAGAGGGTTTGGGGATGAGAATGAAATGACATGGGTGAAGGGGGATGTGACGAAACAAGGAGCGGTGCCTCCTCAGATTAAACATGAGAAGAAGAAGAAGAATGGAGGTGCAAAGGGTACTATTGCAACTACTACCAATGAAGAAGAAGAGGTAGGTATTGGTCTACCTAAAGCTTAATGACAGAACTGTAAAACATAGTAGTATTACATGTCCGTATACAAGACTCTACCTATACAGGATTATTCTATTGCTGCTGTATTCATCTTCTTCTTCCTCACCTCCGATACCACCCCCAACTGACCACACGCCGCCATGGAATCATCCCCCCTACTATCCCTCACAGTAGCAACATGCCCCCCTTCCTTTATCAGCACTCCTCTAAATGCAGCCACTGCTTCCTTGGTAGATGCCTCAAACTGGGTACCTTCATGGGTGTTGAACACAATAAGGTTGATCTTGCATCTCACATTACGCAGCAGACGGACTAGAGCAGAGGCGTCTTCCTCTGTGTCGTTGATGTCTTTGAGCATTACGTATTCTATAAGGACATATCTTCCTTTTCTTTTGGGCTTTATATTGGTTTCTTCTTCTCTTCTATTATTACTACTACTACCACCACTATTGCTTGATGGGTTCTCACCATCCTCATCTATAAGAATGTCTCCTTTCTCTTTTGTGTTGGGAAACAGCTCCTCCAAGGTCCTCACTAATTCTCTCAAAGGATACTTTTTATTCACCGGAACAATCCAATCTCTAGTATCGTCCCTAGGTGCATGAATACTCACTGCAATCAGAACATTAGTAGAAGCAACAAATTCTTTCAATTCCGGGATCAGCCCTACAGTACTAACAGTCACTTTATTATGACTCATATGCAATCCCATTGGATGACACATAATATCAACTGACGGTAGAACATTTGATAGATTATTCATAGGCTCCCCCATGCCCATGTAGACCACATTTGTTATTGATATTGCCGGTAGAGGTGATCCAGTGGGTGAGTTGGCAATGGCTTCTTCGGAAAGGAGACGTTTGGCGACGACTAGTTGTTCGATGATTTGTGCGGCGGTGAGATTGCCAAGGAGACCCATTCTTCCGGTCTGGCAGAACTGGCAGTTCATTGCGCAGCCTAGTTGTGAAGAGACACATAGGGTGAGTCGGGATTTGGAGCCGTGTTCTCTGACGATGGGAATGAGGACAGCTTCTACACGAGCAGTTGACGATGATGGATTGTTATTATTGTTGTTGTATATAACATCAAACACTAGTTTTCTGGTGCCATCAGAAGCTGTATGAATAGCAGACAGTTGCAATCCACCATCCATGCTGGCCATCTCATTGAATTTCTCACTAAATAAGGCACTAAAACCATTCTGAACCCCCTCCCTGGCTTCACCTATATTACTAATCCAAGTGCCAGTTCTGTCTTGATGATACATCCACCTCCATAATTGCATAGCTCTGTTTTCTGTTTCTCCTATAGAGATGCACCATTCAGTGAGGGCAGGGAATGTGAGATTTTTAATCATGAGTCTGCCTTGGTTGTCGTACCATTCAGGAGGGTAGGTGAGAGAAGGAAGAGGAGGAGGAGTGTGGTCGGTAGACAATGTTGTTGTGGTAGGAGACATCATGGCTCGAGTTGCTGTTGTTGGTGGTGATATGCGGTGTATTTGGAATGTTTGGTATAGGTTGGAGCATCTTGAAGGGTTTGGGAAGTTTGAGCTTGTAGGATTGAAGCTAAATTTGCTGAGAATCGAGGGATGCAAGTTGCCTGTTATTTCGGTGCAGTGTGTCTTGTGCATTTTGGATTAGAACACGGTGATCAATTTTATCGTATGCTCTATATTAGATAGAACGATTGACAGTGCATGAGCATCAATGCAGTTGTAGTTGTTTTAAGGCTGTGAGTGTGACGAAGAATGTCGTCAGCCGTTCTCCCTTCTCCAATTTTCACAACACTCGAATGCGTCCTAATTTAGGATACCCCACGCACAGTATAGATATGAATGCATTCTTCGCATACATGTAACAAGTATTTCTACAATATTATTACAAATTTTAATAGCTAACTAGCTCCAGCCTTAGCCTTTGTACTCATCGCCGCTGCCCCAAACCCCTTCCCATTCCCATTCCCACCACCACCACCACCAGCCTTCTTCTTCCTCCTCACTTTCCCAGCAGCCACCTTCCTGGGCCCCGTCCCTCCCAACACACTTGCCATCATCTCCTCATCACTCATCCCCGGCATCCCCGGCAGTCCTCCTCCCATTCCCCCCGACAACGCCATCATTCTACTCATATTCTGCATCTGCGCTCTCATAGTGGCAAACATGGCCACCAGCTCTGATACCGACGGTTCAGGGTGCCCTGCTCCTCTGGCTATTCTCCGCCTTCTTGATGGACTCTTTGCCAGTAATTCTGGTGTTGTTCTCTCTTTATCTGTCATTGAATTGATCATGGCCTCGTAGGTCTTGTATGTCTTTTCGACTTTTTGCAGTTGCTTATCAGTTATGGCGCCCATTCCAGGGATCATTTTAACTACTTGAGACATTGATCCCATTCCTGCTACTGCCTTGTATTGCTTTAAGAAATCATTAAAGTCAAATTTAGCAGTCATCATGCGCCTTGTCAACTCTTCTGCTTCTTCAGCCTTGATGGCTTCCTCTGCCTTTTCCACCAGCGTCACGACGTCACCCATTCCAAGAATTCTAGAAGCCATTCTCTCCGGGTAGAATGGTTCCAGTGCATCTAGACCCTCCCCTGTTCCGACAAACTTGATCGGTCTGCCGGACACTTCCCTCACACTGAGTGCAGCACCACCTCGAGAGTCACCATCCAGCTTCGTCAACACTGCACCAGTAATGGCAGCCACTTCATCAAAGGCCTTCACCAGTGAAGCAGCCTCCTGGCCAGTCATTGCATCCACCACCAGTAATACATCAGTAGGATTCACTGCAGATTTGACGCTTTTAAGCTCGTCCATCATGTCTTGGTCGACTTGAAGACGACCTGCTGTGTCCACAATCACCACGTCATAGCCTTCTGCTTTGGCTTTATCTACTCCTTGTCTGGCAATTTCTGGGGGACTCACTGTTGTGCCTAATTCAAACACTGGAACACCAACACGCTCGCCTAGAGTAACAAGCTGATCTATAGCCGCAGGTCGGTAGATATCAGTAGCCACCATCAGTACCTTTTGACCTTTTTTGGTCAGTAGTTTTGCAAGTTTACCACATGCAGTAGTTTTACCAGTACCCTGTAATCCCGCCATCAACACTACCTGTGGGTCCCCACTTCCTTCTGGAGGCAGCTCCAGCCCTGCATTGCTACCCCCCATGAGCTCTCTCAATTGATCGTACACAACTTTAACAAGTTGCTGGTCTGGAGAGACACCAGAGACGACTTTCTCACCGAGGGCTTCATCTTCGACTTTTTTAACAAATCGTCGCACGACGGGTAAGGAAACGTCTGCTTCTAGCAAGGCTCTTCTGACGTCACGCATGGGAGTCTTGATGTTGTCAGCTGTTAGTTTGCCATCTTTACGGATGCTGTCCCATGCTTTGTTCAGGCTGCGAGACAGGTTGTCAAACATTGCTCTGGTGATTAGACGGTTACTTTGGCGACTGCGGGATCTAGATGAACAGGGTGAGGTGTGGAGTAGTTTAAGACTAAGTGGTGATGCTGATATGGTTGTGACGCTAGTGCCTAAGGAACAGGAGGAAGGGAGCATGTGTCGAGACAGGGAAGCACTCGCACGTAGGGATGAGCGGGAAGGGAATGAGGTCGGTGGGGCATAGAGGCCCATTCTAGGTATGGATGACATTGCAGCGTTCGTGTGCGATGCGATTCCCTGGATCATGGTGTTTTAGTGCCAATGCACACAGTTTAGAGAGCAAGCGTGACTGTAGAACTATCGATTTTATATCCTTGGTGATGAGGTGGTATCTCTTCGATTGCCTGCAAAAGTGGTTGATTTCGTTTATTTTAGTTATGCATGGAAGTGGTGTTCGGATGGTGATATGCTGGAAATGAGAATGGAGGTGGTTTTATACGCGATAGCCTCATCCTCAACGATGCCAACGTTCCCAGCTCCCGCCAGTCTCTTGTTAAATATAGCGGATCCTGGCCTTTTACTGCATAAACATCCGAATTTGCACTGTTTCTTGATGTATCATATCCTGATGATAGGTCCAAAAGACGTTGATCGGCACCCTTAATACACAACAACAATGGGATCATCCACCAAAACATATATTTTAGCAAGCATAGTGGCTGCTACCATCACTGTATGGCATGCTTTTGCTTCACGAGAGCAGTACGTATACTCTATTCAAATCACGCACCCTTTCCATTCACAAATCATCCCCCAAACAACTGATCACTCCCCCGTCTCTCCCCCGCCGCTCGTCAGGTTTTTCCCAGCCATGGTCTACTTGGCCAGCTCCAAGCTCTCCACCGCAGTCATAGGCAACCTAGGCTTCGCCCTCTCCTTATCCATGTACAAAATCCTCACCCACATCTTCCTGGGTACCCTGAGAGACAGCGAACTAGAAAGAATCAACGACAAGATCTCCCAAGCAGTAGTGGAGACCCTTCTCGCCATGACCATCTTCCGCGAAGATTTCACTCCATCCTTTGTCGCAATGTTTGTCATCCTCTCATTTACCAAAGTCTTCCATTGGCTGGTCCAAGGCCGCGTTGATTTTGTCGAAACCACTCCAAATATCTCTCTATCCCAGCACTTCCGACTCACTGCATTCGCCATCTTCCTCATCGCTCTCGACTTCACATTTTTAAATTTCACCCTTCAGAAGACCATCCACGATGGCGTCAGCGTCTATCTCCTCTTTGCATTTGAGTATGCAGTACAAGCCACTACAATAGCAGCAGCAATGATCAAATATGCAATGTCTCTTGTAGATCTCCGGCTGGAAGGACGGTGGGAATCTAAAGGCGTCGCTGTTTTCTACCTCAAGCTCACTCTAGACATGTGCCACCTCATTTTATACTGTACCTTCTTTGCGGTGGTTTTCTCAGCCTATGGCATTCCATTGCATTTAGTTAGAGATCTTTATTGGACATTGAGGAACTTCCAGCACAGAGTGAGGGACTTTTTGAGATTTAGGAGACTGACGGCCAATATGAATGCTCAGTTTCCTGATGCTACTGTACAGGACGTTGAGAGAGTTGGAGGGGTTTGTATAATCTGTAGAGAAGAATTAGCTGGTGCTAGTACTGTTGGTACTGATAGTGAGAGAGATGATGGTGGAGAACAAGAGGGACAGGCAGCCAGATCTGCTCCCACCACTACAACTACAACTACATCTCCAAATACAAGTACAGGTGGAACGAATAAAAAGCTGGCTTGTGGACATGTATTCCATCTTCATTGCTTGAGATCTTGGTTGGAAAGACAACAAAATTGCCCTATTTGCAGAGCTACGGTTACTCCAGCTATTAATGTACAAGAAATACACAATGGAAGACATGATCGTCGTCGTCATCATCATCATCATCAGAGACATGCAGGTGGTGGTGATAGAGCTGCTGCAGCTGGTAATCGTAATAATCATTTGGATGTTAATGATGGAGTGCTGCCTCCAGGAGGAATGAGGCATACAGTCAGGTTAGAGAGAGTACCTCTTGAGAACCTGGTTGCCAGAATTGTAGATGATGAGGCAGAGGCACGGAGGAGAAGTGAGAATGGTACTAATGGTCAGCCATCTTCTGTTACTACAACTACTACAACTACTACTACTACTAGTGGTGATGGGGGGAGATATACAAGAGGAAGAGCAATGCCATTGTTATCTCCTGAACAACAGCAACACATGAGAGCTCTGATGCAACAACAGCAACAGCAAACGTATAATAGTAGGAGCGCCAATACTGCTACTGCTATTGGTACCCCTCCTCCTCCTACTGCAGCTCGGCCGCCATCAGCAGCAGCACAGCAAGCATACATACCACCAATAATGATGATGATGATGCCATCTCCATCACCTACCAGCCCCTACCTCCATCATCATAACCAGCCGTATCCCACGACGATGATGATGATGCCATCGTTACCACAGCAACAACCAGTGACACTGGAGCAACATCAAGCAGCATTGGCAGCTGCTACTGCTGCTGTGCATGCTGCGAGATCGGCTACTCCCTCCACCACTGGTGGTAGTGGTGTTAGTGATGTGTTTCCTGCAGACACTCCTTTACAATTCCATAACAATAATAATAATAATAATGCTACACCTGGTTCTGCTGCAGTTACATCAACATCAGCAGCACATCTAGCATCAGCTGAAGTTGTAGAGAGATTGTTGGAGCAGCAATTGAGCAGTATTAAGTCGTATCTACAAAGAATAAGAGATCAGCAGCAGCAGCAGCAGCAGCAACAACAACAGCCAAGTGGTAGTGGTTTGAATGAAGAAGGAGAGGAGACTAGAAAGTCGTTTGTCAACACCATGGTGGGCGGAGGGATGATGACATCACCATCACCTCCAGTGGCAATGGCAATGGTAGGAGGAGAGAAAGAGCAGGTTGGTGGAAGTGGTAGTGGAAGTAGAAGCGTGAGGACAACTATGATGCCTTCAGGAAATGGTTGTGAAGAGGAGAAGAAGAAGGAGGAGGAGGGGGAGGAGGAGGAGGAGGAGGAGGAGCAAGGTCCAAAGAGGGTGGATTCCAGACCAGTGTGTTTCAGTGACGAGTCGGAGTGAGAGAGAGAGAGAGATGCCTCTCTTGCATCTGGCAAATGTATTTGAAGTAGCGCATCCAGTACCGATGTATCAGGAAACTATAATCTTCTATTAGGATTCTAAATTGTAAAGCTGAGGCTTTTAGTTCGTTTTGAACGTTGCCAAGGATCAGAAGATGAAAATCGTTTGTCTATTATGTCTGCTGTTTGGGCTGGTTCTAGTGCATCAATCTTATGCTACATTTGTTGTAGAAAGTGGAGGACTCAAGGTTTGTGATTCTGCACAGCATTCTTGACGCGATTTCCCAAATTTCGTGTGTAGAACTGAATCTAAAACCCTCTCTCACCTTCCCACGGTTTCTCTCTCCAGGTAACCTTCCCACCTGATGCTAAAGCCAAGTACCCAATTGGCTGGGATATGGCCCTCGCCAACTTCGGGGCACCCAAGTATGGAGGAGCTTTGATGTATGTATTATTTCTCTCTCTCCCTCTCCCGCCCTCTCCCTCCCGACAACAACCCTCTTCCTATTCCTCACCACCCACTCCCATCCACCCCTCCACACACCATACCGTACACATATCGCAGGGGCCGTATCATCTACATAGATAAAGAATACGGAGAAGACTACACCTGTTCTCCAGACTGTAAATATGCCTGCTCAGATCCCAAAGAGGCCAACCCCCCACTGGATCTCCACGGCCGCTCTTCTTCCTCTTCAGAACCAGAGAACTTCATCATGCTGGTAGACAGAGGCCCAGTAGAACCAGGCCAGGTTCCATGCAAATTCGCTGAAAAAGTATGGAATGCCCAAGCAGCTGGAGCAAAAGGGGTGATTGTCGCTAGCTATGACGACACTCTGACGACAATGGAGGCGCCAGATGATGATGACGAGCTCAACTACAAATATCTGGCCAACATCACCATCCCTGCCTCCTTCATCACCAAATCAAGTGGATCGGCTATTAAAGAGCTGCTCAAAGGCGGTCAACCTGTGTATGTCAGCTTGGATTGGACTGATGTTTTGCCAAAGAAACAGCTGGTATCTTGGGAATTTTGGACCAATTCCAACGATCTTTGTGGCCCAGTGTGTGACATACAGCGTGAATTTATTAAAGACTTCGTTCCAGTAGCCAAGGAATTCGACAGCAATGGCTGGACATCATTTACCCCCCATTACATCATATGGACGTGTCCCTCTGCCTATAGGGATTCCAATGAATGCCAGTCTCAATGCGTCAGACGGGGGAGGTACTGCGCCCCCGACCCCGATGGAAGCCTGCAAGAAGGATACAGCGGAGCAGAGGTGGTGCAAGAAAACCTCAGGCAGCTGTGCGTATTTAAACTTGCAGCAGAGCAAGGTAAGCCATACATCTGGTGGGATTACACCACCAAGTTTTCTCAGAAATGCACCATGTCGAAACAAGACTACGGACAGAGATGCGCCGAGGAGGTGTTTAAGGAGATTGTAGATGGGGATGGTAGTTGGTCTAGTGTGGAGGCGCTGCGACAATGCATTGGGACAGAGAGTGAAGACCAGCCACATCCAGTGCTGGAAGAGCAGTTGAAAGCGCAGCATGGAGAAGGCGGGGAAGGTGAGGTGTTCATTTTGCCCACCATTAGGATCAATGGAGTTCAATACCGAGGCAAGATGGCAGTTACTGATGTATTAAGAGCCATATGTGCTGGTTATGTCCAAGATAATCAACCTAATGCCTGTTCCAGAGTTATTGACGACTTGTGCATGCAAGGGGCTAAAGGGTTCAACGATTGCTCTGCCCGGAAAGATGGCAAGACAATGTGCATCAATACGCTCAGTGGTTATAGATGTTCTTGTGGGCATGGATTTATTTCTCATCTCGAAAGTGATGGGAGTGAAACATGCCTAGACATAAATGAATGCCTGTCAATCAGTCATTTGGATCCGAACTGTACGTGTCCCCGATGCGGTTGCAAAAACACCTTTGGAGGCTATGAATGTGTGCCCGGCATTAAAGACGAGTGTGCTGACAACTGGGGTGGCTGTTGGCATGGTGAATATACGGTTAAAGGAATAAAAATGGAGTTTTCTGGATGCAAAGACAATTTGGCGGGCTATAAAGATGCACTGGCACACGGTCAACCGACTGATGGCATTCCCCTTCACACCTGCGGCTGCCCACCATGTTTCAATGCCATTGAAAAGAATGAGGGAACAAATGGTGATAAGATTGTATGTGAGAAGAAGTGCGACCTTGACAGGTGTGAACTAGAGCTAGGTGTGTGTCATGGTTCAGCCAGTGGTAGCGGTGGAGGAAGTAGTGGAGTGGGAGTCGGTGCCGTGGTAGCCATCATCATAGCATGCACAGCAATGGTGGCAGTGGTTGGCTTTGTAGCACATAAATGGCACATGAAGACAGCTATGCAGGCAGAAGTGAGGGCTATTATGGCTCAGTATATGCCTTTGGAGGGGGCTGAGAGTCCTAAGAATGTTACTGGGCTCAGGATGACTAATATTAATAATAATAATATTAATAATGATGATACCGACAGTGCCACATTGCCTCCTCCTCCATTCTCTGCCTCCACTGCTCCTCCATCTTGAGAACCTTGTTCTCTCTCTCTCTCTCTCTCTCTCTCTCTCTCTCTCTCTCTCTCTCTCTCTCTCTCTCTCTCTCTCTCTCTGTCTCTGTCTCTCTGTATATAAATAAACGTGTTTATCCTTTCTTGTTGAAGCAGTCTCCATAGCATGCCCAGCACCTTGAACCTTTCTTTCTCCGCCATCACCACCATTTGTATTTTTTTTTGCCCCCCCCTTCGTCGCTTTGTATTTTGTGTACATATACATATATACCTGCTCTAGTGTGTTGATTGCTGTAAATGAACAAACTACGTGAAAAATACAATACTTAACAAAACACTACTATTATGTAGGGACATAAACCTATGAACAATGCATATACTGATTCATTTATTACCCACTACCTTACCATACATGCACACACTTTCCCACCACTAGCCCAAGCACACAACATAGTTTCAGGGGTCATATAATGACTAGCAATATCCCCCTCCTTGCAACCACTATAATTAAACCTCTCATCAATCACATACCTCACCTTCCACCCCTCCTCCTTGTACTCCTCCTTATTATTATTCAATTTAACCACCTCATCAACCCATATTCCCAATGCAACATCTTCTAATTTAAATAAATCTCCATTGTGCATGGTTGCCTCTACTGACCAAGCAATGCCAGAGCTCACTATGGCCCTGACGAGATCCATGGATAAGAGAGAGGCTACGCCATGAGCCCACGGGGGGTAAGTGTCTCTTGGGTAGTCTTGTTTGGTCACTGACCAGATGTTCTTGGGGTCACGGTGGACCCTATCTGACATTTCTATATTTCCCAGGAATAGAAAGGACAAAGGTTGGTGCTGCTGCTGGTGCTGCTGCTGGTGGTGGTGACTGGTGCCGTTGTCGGTGATGGAAAGGAGGCGAGAGCGAAGGGCGCCAGGGTTGATAAATGTATCGTCGTCGGTCTTGAGGAAATAGGAGGGTTGAGCTGGATCAAAGGAAGCTGCTGTAAGGGCAGCTAAAGTTTGGTGAGTGATGGTGTAATAGCTTTCAGTTATGTTCTTAACTGTGACGATGTCGGATGTGGCAGCTGCTTCTTGTTGGACTGCTGTTGAGAGGGCAGGGGAGGTGCAGGAGGCGATGAAGAAGTGAACTCTGAGGAAGAGGGGGTCCCTAGCCCAAGTTTTACGGATAGCGTCTCTTCTATCACGGTTTTTGCAGGCAGAGAGGATGGCGGCAAAGATGGTGAGGCCTTTGGTGTTGCGTCTGGTAGGAAAGGTGTCGGTGGGAGTGTGAGAGGGGTGGGAAATTGTGATCTGGTTGGGTGGGGGAGAGGCTTGATGGAAGGCAAAGATGATGAATGCAATGCCTTGAAGGAATACGAGGAGCAGGACAATTGCAGGTTGCAATGATCGCAAGGATTTCAGCCTCATTTAGTGATCAAAAGTTACATGTAATGAAATCTCCGTTTCATTTTGAAAATTGCATCCACTACAGCTTGTTTGATATCATAATCACAATGAAAAAGAGGATATGTCTAAATTATAATTCCAATGCTCCAAAGATAACCTTGTTCAAAACCCAACCACCAAAGTCACCATCATCATCACGACCATCATCAACCCTGACCCCTTCTTCACGCCACCATTACTGCTCCCACCACTGCACTCCTCCATAGCAGGCCCAGCCTTCAATGAAGCCACCAACTTAGAACTCGACCCATTCCAATAGTAATCGGGTTCTTTGTCACTCAAACAACTTGTCAAATTGGTAGTATATCTAGTCTCAATCATCTGATTCTTCTCATTCCAGGTACCAATCTCACAGAAATATTCAGTGAAAGTAAAACCAGTAGCATTAGCTAACGTTGTAAACGCTGCCATAGCTTTATACTGAGTAGGACTGAGGCAATCATAGCTCAAATAACGTCCAAACCCAGTGAACGTACCAAAATCAGGAAAGTATTGAGCTTTTGCAAATGCCGTATCTGAGTAGACAACCACACCGGCCATTTCTTCTACATCAGCGACAAAATATCCTCTCAAAAGAGGAGGCTGACCTTGATTGGAGAAAGTTGGCCATTCACTTAGCGGAGGTTGTTTGGGGAGGTCGGACACGGGAATAACGGGTCGAGATGCCTTGGGCACACAGCCTTGTGGAGATGATGAGGGCGAGACGAGGGGGAGGGAATTGGTCAAAGGGATGGGGTCAAATGGGGCAGTTTCATCAAAATAGGAAGGGCAGCCTGTGTTGTTGGGGTTGACTACAGTGGAAGTCCAGAGTGATTGGGGGTCTACAGTCATGTTGAGTTGGCAGTTGGGGCTGTCAACCTTGATGTTGGTGGGGGTGACTGATGAGGACGAAGCATCAAGTTGATACACAGTGATGGTGTAATTTGCTGTTGCTGAAATGACACCACTGGTTGAGGAGGAGGAGTCTTCAGCAGTGGTGACGCAAGTGTTTGCAGGCGACGTTGGGTCGTTCATTGCCCCAACGAGCATGGAGAGGGAACCAGGAGCAGCATTGTCACTTGTGTCCTCTTCAAGGCCAAACCAAACGCCAGGTGTCCCTAGAACAAGATCGGCTTCTTCGGGAAATTCACCTACTCCGGTCCATACTCCTGTCATTACTGGGACTGTTTGCGATCGGATAAGAGACGCTAAAGCGAACAGAAGGAGGGTATGGCGAGTAAGGTTTCTCATCAGTGGACATTTGTTGAACCGTTGCATATCACGGTGCCGTTTGTAAGAATGAAGGTATAGCTCAGGTAAATTAAGTATCTTTATTCTCGAGTTGATTGTTTTAAAGTGATAATAAATTGTTCGGCTACCGACATTAATGCTGCACAAAACTTACCCTACAGGCCCGGCCCGGCTAGGGCAGGGCTATAGGCTGCCGAAACGGGGTGTCAGAGAGAGGATTGCCTGCTGCTATGAATATGAAGCAACACCACATGCCATATTACTTAACTTCCAACTTTGTGCAATATCTAAACTCTTCTAGATACTAGTGTTGCCACAAATTGAACATATACTTTGGAGGAAATAATCATCTTCGTTCATAAAAGCAGCATAGAGTCTTTAATTTAGTCTCCATGTATCTCATGTATTATCTTAATGAACAGGGAGATCGTATCTACACGATGAAGGTAAGAATATCCTCTGTCAAGCTTCATATGCATTGCATGCAACATTGGGAAGAAGAAACCCACAGCTTATATTGCTGCGATAATTACCACCATCCTTGTTACATGCACATATATGCATCTACGCCATATCCACTATTCCCACCCAACCTCCCAACTCACACAAATCCCCCCCCATCATCACCGTTCCTCCTCTCTCTACAGAAACACGCCCCCGACGGCACTCCAACCCAATCAGCTCACCCTGCTCGTTTCTCCCCGGATGATAAATTTAGCCGAGAACGTATCACCACTAAGAAGAGATTTGGTTTATTACCAACTCAACAACCTCCAGTTGAATACTAAAACCGCTAAAGATTGAGACAACCTTCTTCTTTACATACTAGCTTGACTAACTGTTTTACTCTTATTTATTACTACTCATCATCATCAAATTGGTTCGCTCCTTCCTGTAAGAACAATCAAACATCACATCCTCTCTATATACACATACACATATCCCCCTTCTTCTCTTTCTCCATCAATAACAATAAAATAAAATCACCAAAGTTGAAATGAACCTTCATCCAACTTGATCAATATTTCGTTCTTCCTTGTCACTGGATTAGACCACGGTTCGTTATATCTCGCAATCAATACATGCATATCCCCACTATTATTATCAGTAGTGCTATCAACAACATCAATTCCATCTCTACTAAGGGCATCCCTCAATTTGAGCTCTATCTCTCTTGTTTCATCAGGAAGAGCCAGTCCACCAAATGATACTGCCGCATACAGGCCCCCACCTACCACTCTGGTGGATACAGATGTGTTAGTTGGCTCTGGTAGTATAGCAGACTTAGTCGTAGTATAAGTAGATAATGAAGATGATGTAGGAGGACTGCTAGTGCCATCATTATTACTATTAGTAGCTAATGGTGGTGGTGATGATATATAAAATTGCATTTTGCCACCTTGAGCGTCATTAAACACAGGTGTGGTCATCTCCATCTTCTGGCCACCTTGATTTTCTCCGAATATATAACCAGCAAGAGCCTGGAAGGCATTTCCTTGCGCCTCTATACCCATACTACTACCTTGCCCCTTCATATTCGTCTCAGCAACAGCAAAAGGTGCATACCTTCTAATCTCATACATTGCTCTCTTCTTCAACACAGAGTAGGGAGGCGATGCCAGCCCCTTTGGTGCCTTTTTCAAGTCCCCCAACTGATTCACTAAATGACCAACTGCTTCAAAAGACAGATACCTTTGATTCTCTATAGCATCCCAGGTATCTACATGACTGTTGAACTTCCCCGTCTCCGGGTTGACTCCCATCACGCTGGTTCCTGTAAAGGTCAGTTGCGGTTCATAGCCAATGATTGAAAATGGATTGACCCCGTTAACGCCAGGTTTCATGCTCATAGTCCATCTAGTTGTAATTTCCCAGGTGTTGGTTTGTTTGATGTCGTGGAGGGTGAAGCTGGGGGAAAAGATGCGGCGAAGCATTTGGATGTTGAACAGGTAGCCAGAGAGGGAGGAATATTTTGTAATGGGATCTTCAAACGAGACTTGGGGATCGTATAAAGAAGGGTCTATGCCTTGGTCGTCAAAGAGGTGGGTGAGATCTTCTTTCATAATGGTGATGAGGTTGGAGATGGTTGAGGAGGAGGAGGAGGAAGTGGGGTTGGGGATATTGTCTTGTGTGGCTTTGGAAAGGGCTGTGGTGGTGTGAGGTTGCCGGTGTCTGTGGTGGGGAATGGTGATTGCGTGGAGGCAACGGTGAGGTTGGGTGAACTGATGAGGAAGTACACGAGTTTTGGATGGTCTGAATGTCATGCTGGAGTGTGAAACCATTGAATAATTCAGTGGGTTTTGAAAATGAAAGGAAGATTCTATGTCGAGTGATCTGAGTTTGGTGGGTAAATGCAGGTCTTTCGTTTTTTGTCTTCGTTTCTGTGATTGATTCCAAATAGTTTGAAGTATTACATCACAGGTCTGAGACATGGTGGTGAATAAGGAACGGCTGAGAAACGCCCCTCTCTCCGTTTGTTGAGCTCTCCGTTTCTAACCTCTCTCTCCGGCTTTTTCATTGACTGCCCCTGTTCTCTTGATTTCCTAGCATATGCAAAATTATCAACAAAATATCAAGTATTGGTTAATTGTGTAGCCATGAATTGCGCGACAAGCAGATTTTGTCATAGGAATCAGAGTAGATTCAGCAACAGTGTCTCTGCCATGCATATTACTTTTTTCCAAAGGAGTTGCCGAATAAATCATTTATCGATCAAGCCCCACCTATTTTCACACAAACTACATATATACCGTTGCTCTCAACTCATTGTATATGCAGAAATCCCCCATCTAACCAGTGGAGAGAAGAAAAAGTTCCGTGCCGACGCTCACCGCCTCACTTCTGCAAACAAACTCACCACCATCAACTTGGGCCAAAAAGGCATCACACTCCCCTTCATTCAAGGTGCAGAGGCTGCCATCAAGGCCAACCAACTTATCAAAATCAGAGTCAATGGTAACTGTGACGAAGACGACATAGTAAAGCAACTTTGTGGTAAACTAAGTGCAGCAGTGGTCCAGCAAATCGGCAGCACTGTTACTCTCTACAGACCACCTCCACAACGTCCCAGCAATAATAAAAAGTCGACCAAAAATAAGAAGGCTAATGATAGTGATAATGAAGATGAGGATGGCAATGACTCATCCAGTTTAACTGATGATGTATCGGGAATAGAAGGAGATGGAGGAGGAGAAGGAGTTGCTATACGACAAGTGGACAGAAAGATGAAGATGAAGGATGGAAGACCTGCCGTGCTGCCGCCATCCTACATGTTACAAGAGAACGACGATGAAATGAATGATAATGAAGAAGAGGAAGGAAAGGATAATGATAATGATAATGAAGTGGAAGAGGAAGATGATGAGGATACATTAGAAAAGGAAGCAGCTTCAGATTTCTATACTCTGCCAGCAAAAGGAGGGAAACCAGGTATAAAGAAGAAGAAACCTCCTGAATTCACCATCTTGTAGTTGATCGTGATGTAGTACCCACTTCTTATGGGATTGTGTAATGTGGAAGTTAGAAATGAAATCAGATCGTTACATTACTTACATTCTCAGGAAAAGGGAGGAAAACAAGAGAAGAAGGAAGATGGAAGGAAAAACAAAAGGAGGAGTTCTCAATTTCTATTCAAAGCTATCCCCTTCTACTAAGTGTATGAAATGTTATTATTCTTGGTGCATTGTAAGTTGTTTATTATGTAAAATCAAATAAGATATAACATAATGTTAAGTGAGGGCTCAGAAGTAAAAGCAAAGGTATAAAAAAAAGGGTAGGAAAAAGAGAAGGGATTCAAGATACTAAAATGAGGGAGCCTTGCTAGCAAACAGAGAAAACTCTCTCCATGGTTTGGCAAGAAACTGAGTTGAACAAAGGAGAGGAGGAAAAACAGACCAAGACAGAGAGAAAGGAGAGAGAAAGGAGAGGATGGGGGGGGGGGGGGGG
>Ga0209986_10001233_pt1 | contig 24718 bp, 32 predicted proteins | sample BlataG_FD_183168 | JGI IMG/M metagenome (GOLD analysis project Ga0209986, IMG submission 183168) | Deep subsurface microbial communities from Black Sea to uncover new lineages of life (NeLLi) - Black_00105 metaG (SPAdes) (version 2) | ecosystem: Environmental > Aquatic > Marine > Oceanic >... | reverse complement strand
TCTTAAAATTTTAAGATCCCCTCCGCTCAATTTTAATTTTGGCTTCTTGCTAACGAATGGCATATGATCTGGTATGGTACCGTCTCTATATAAATGTTGCCATATTATTTTGGAAACGCTACACTAGTCATTATTTTCCACAACACGGTCACAGCGAAATAAACTTCAGGATCCTTTGTTTTGAGTTGCTCTATTTCGTAAATGTATCTTTGCTGATCTTGAGTGCCAATAATTTTAATGTTTTTCCAAATCTTGAAGCTTCTTGAACCACGTTCAAGCTCAATGGGTGTGTGTCCTTGTTCTCTTAGGTTATTAAAAACTGCGATAGTGCCTGTTGCACCCATAGAAATTTTTTCTAAAAAACTTACATCCGATTTAAACGACCGTCGATTTACCATTTTAGTCCTTCCTTTGTCTTATATCTAAAATACGCCGTATGACGCGGGCAACCAATCCTATTTCCAATAGAAATAATCAAGACTCTTTTCACTCTCCTTCAACTAATGCTTCAGGCCCTCTAAGGGCAACGATCTTAGAAATGATATTCCCTAAAGTTTTGCTTGATTTTCCTTGCTTCTGAGCTTCTTTAATAATTTCTTGAATGACTTGTGGATTTTTGACAGCATCCTTCTTTCTGGTTAGACATAAGCGTTTACAGCACGCCTCTAAAGTATCATCATACAACTGATCGCCAATCTCCATGCGTAATGTATCGCTGAGAGTCCGTTTGAAGCAAGAAAACTGCTCCGTCGCATTCTCTGGCCAGTCTTCGATTGGTTGGTCAAAGAGTCTTAATAATCTATGATTATCTTCCGGTTTGGCATTCTTACCTTCATAATCACTGTCCCATATCACGTATACGGGGATTTGCAATTTGCTGAAAATTGCTGTTGGTCTGTCCAAGTTGTTTTTGCCCATACAGGGAATAACTGAAATACCCCTGCTCTCCAAATCATACTCCATTGCTGTAGCTACTCCGAGTATTGCAGCGCGGTCCTCTTCTCCTTCCACTAAGACAGCAACATCAGCGAAGAATCCCTCGTTCATCCAAGGGGTCATAAGCGTTTGAAGACGGGGCTCTAAGGTTTTACCAGTGTAGGTGCCCTCTGGCTTTCCGTCGGCTTTTTCAATGATTTTTGCCACTTCATCAAGGGTCGTGTAAATCCCTTTAGTTTGCTTTGGCTTGTTGTTTTCTTCCCTGACTTTATGGAGTACTCGTATTTTGTCGAATCGCTTTATGTCCACGAACAGTGGAGAATGTGTGCTGTGGATGATCTGCGTGCAGTCTGCTACCCCTTTTATGCTTCCCATTGCGAGTTTCAGAAGGATTTTTGATAGATGACGTTGTCTATTAGGATGCTGGTAAAGTTCTGGCTCCTCTATTCCCATAATGAGATTTGGTACTTTAAGCGAGGGTTGCTCTTTGGGAACTTCATCCATCTCGTTTTCCTTATCATCCAGGTCCTCCTGTACAGGTACCTGTGCAACAGCAAGGTGTTGAAGCATAGTTAGGATAAAAGCACGTTGTAGGCCATGCCCGGTGCGTTCCACTGATGAAGGGTATTCGTCTTCTACAAGTTTAATATCAGCCCTAGGCATCGGAATTTCAATAACAGCTCCGGTTAACCAGGTTAACTTAACTCCTGCATCTGGCACATACGTTTTGAGTGTATCACTCAGATCCTGCTCTAATGTTTGCAATTCCGCAAGCTTAGTCGGGTCCACTATCTGTTCGTATTGCTTTTGAGTCCCTTCCTGCAACTCTATTATTTCCTTCCGTTGTGCAAGAACGCTACGCACAACCAAATCCATAATCTCTGTTAAAGGTGTGCCTTTTCCTTCTGCAGCGTCTTCAGATGCATCACGAACAGCTGGGATGGGAATAAATCGTGTAAAACGCTCAAGATGAGCCTCTCCAACTTCCTTAAATCCGAAAAACTGACCTTCATCCCGTCGACGCAAGCATTGGTCAGGATGAGATTCTTCCCATGTCTGCAATGCTTTCTCGGCATCATCTTTATTTGTATATTCAGACAAATCAGAATATTTGTCTTCACGTAATTTATTATACTCTCTTCTTAGGTTAGCCCCCGTTGCTGATCGAAAAGAGTCGAATTCAGGATTTTGAAGACTGGTACCATAATATTTTTGGTTTCCTTTGCTTGGAGGCCATTTCATCTCTTTTTCGACTGTTAGTTTACCACCCTCCACGTATTTCTGAAAAAGCTTCTTTTCATCTTTTGTCAAATCAGTGAATGTAATTGTAATTATAATGTCCTGTGAGGTGTCTCTATCATAGAAATCGTCCTCAGTGTACCTCGCACTTGGAGTATAGAACATGTCTAAAGCCCGTAAGAATGATGACTTACCAGAACCATTTGGCCCAATTAGTGCTGTCAGTTGTTCGCAGGGCAACGTTTCATCATGGATACAACGGAAGTTTTGAACACTGATTGAGTTGATTATCATTGTTTTACCTCCTAACAGATTTTTGTCCAACGATATTGACCTTTGATATAGTGGTGAAAGTATGAACCTTGGGAAGATGCGCTCATCAACGCATTGTATATTGATTCAGGAACATTAAAATACTGGTAGACACCGCCGCTATGAAATTCTATTTCTAACGTTCTGGACTCTGGGTCATAACCAATCGAGCTGATATTGCTTGAACTAACGGATTGTCTAATCATTTCTTAACCTCCTATTTTGCCTAAATCTATCTTGTTTCTCTTTGACCACAATAGGTCTTGAGTAATGTGGTGTATAATTCCATGATATCTGGAATAGTTCCTGCTCATCTTTTTTAATCACCCCTCCTTATTCAACCTTCCATATCTTTATTATGATGGGTCATTATAAATATTAACGCTAAAAACATATGCAACTCAAAATATTCTCCCCATTTTCAAGCCTAATTCAAAAAGATTTAAGATACAATCAAATACGACCCGATTAAAATCGTAACGACTGCAATTCCTTTGATGATAACTCCTTTTCTCTCTATCCTCTCTTTTAGCGGCCCGGGATAAAAACAGTGAGCATTATGGCAATAACAAAAACTAAAAATGGCTGAGTGGATATAAAATCGGTCAAATTCAGAAGTAAAGACTGGTCAGGGTTTGGAACTCTGCATCACTTTTCTACCCCTTTCTTCACTTTATAACACCATCCACATGAATCCAGATAACACATAACGTCATCGTTATCTTGCAGGCAAACCGGCTCGACGTTCAGGCATGCCCCACACACAACGTTCGGAGGTTCTGGTCCCTGGCATCTCAACTGGCATACCGGGCAGATATACATACACGCACCGCAGTTACGACACACATCCGATTTTATGTCAAAAGGCGGGGTTACCCTGCGTTCTTTTCCACGACCCGCAAAACCTATCGCCTTCGCACCCATCTGTTCAGCGCACATCCTGACGCACAGACCACACAAAATGCACTTTTCATCCTTCACCTTGAACCTGACGCGTTGCACACCCAGTTTCGCCGCTAAATCCTGTAACGTCTTGGAGCTCGGACATCTCGCCAGCAATAACTCGACCAGCATCTTCCTATCCCTGATTACTCTTTCGGAATGTGTTCGTACCACCAATCCCGCCTCAACCGGATAGTTACAGGAAGTTACCAATTTCGTCCTTTCTCCTTTGCCTATTTCCACTACACAAAGCCGGCAAATACCACCCGGGCTTAGTCCCTCATGATGGCAAAGAGTGGGTATCTCTATCCCGTAGAATCTGCAAGCTTCCAGAACGGTCCAGTGGTCTTCTACCTGCGCCAGTATACCGTTAATAGTCATCTTTTTCATCTTTTTCATCTTTTTTATTGTACATAAAGTATAACTGCCTTCTATTTAAGACACGGATTTACACTGATTTACGCGGATTTATTTACGTTGAAGATTGTTAATTTTTATTATCTGTGTTAATCTGCGTTAATCTGTGTCAACAATTTAGTTTTTTTTACCTCACTCTACTCTACGATTACCGCATCAAATTTACAGGTCTCATAGCATATTCCACATCTATTGCATTTTTCCGTAGTTATCACGTGCACCTTCTCCTTATCACCGCTAATAGCTCCTTCCGGGCACGCTTTGAGGCATGCAAGACAACCTGTGCACTTTTCTCCGTCTATGTAATATTCTATCAGCGCTTTACACACATGCGCAGGGCATTTCTTTTCTTTTATATGTGCATCATATTCGTCACTGAAATAACGTATGGTGGTTAAAACGGGATTCGGAGCGGTTCTTCCCAACCCACACATAGAAGTATCCTTCATCACCTCTGACAACTCCTCCAGGAATTCTATATCCCCTTCCGTTCCCCTACCTTCACAAATATCCGTAAGTATTTCACTCATCCTTTCCAATCCTTCCCTGCAAGGAACGCATCTTCCACATGATTCATCCACGAGGAAATCAATGAAATATTTGGCAACGTCCACCATGCACGTATCCTCGTCCATCACTATCATTCCACCCGAACCCATCATGGAGCCCAGCTTCGTCAATTCGTCAAAATCCACCGCTGTATCAATGAAGCTTTCTGGAATGCACCCACCCGATGGACCACCGGTCTGTACCGCCTTGAACTTTTTGTTAGCCAGTACGCCTCCACCAATATTATAAATTATCTCCCGCAGCGTGATGCCCATTGGAACTTCCACGAGACCCGTATTATTCACTTTACCCACCAGCGAAAAAATCTTGGTCCCCTTGCTCCCCTCCGTACCAATCGAAGTGAACCAATCGGCGCCCTTATTTATAATGAGCGGAACATTAGCCCATGTTTCTACGTTGTTTAGATTTGTAGGTTTGTTCCATAGTCCCTTTACAGAGGTATGGACATATTTTGGTTGCGGTGCTCCCACTTTGCCTTCCAATGAGGACATGAGAGCGCTGGACTCGCCGGAAACGAAAGCTCCTGCACCTCGAAAAATCGTAACGTCAAAATCAAAACCCGAACCCATGACGTCCCTTCCCAGAAGCCCATAATCTCTCGCTTGCTCGATAGCTATATTTACATTCTCCACAGCCAGGGGATATTCTTCTCGTACGTATATGAAACCTTCGTGCGAGCCGATGGCATACGCACCAATAATAAGCCCTTCGATGACGCTGTGTGGATTCCCCTCCATAAGTGCCCGGTCCATAAACGCTCCAGGGTCTCCCTCGTCACAATTAACGATAACATATTTAGGTTCACCGGGCGCATTGCGTGTAGTTTCCCATTTTCTCCCTGCTGGAAAACCACCGCCACCGCGACCACGAAGATTCGCTCTCTTTACTTCTTCGATTACCTCTCCCGGGCTCATTTTGGACAATACTTTTGCTAAAGCGCGATAGCCACCAAGAGCAATGTAATCTTCGATGGTTTTGGGATCAATCTTGATATTATCTCCGATCAGGAGCCGCATCTGATTTTTATAGAATGGTATTTCATCCTCATGGATTGCCTTTTCATTAGTGACCGGGTCGGTATAGAGTAAACGTTCGACAATCTTCTTTTCCACCAACGTTTTTTCCACTATTTCTGGCACGTCGCCTGGCTGTACCTGGAGATAATAAAATCCTTCGGGATAGACGACAACAATTGTTCCCTTTTCACAAAACCCCGGGCAGCCAGTCTCTCTGATCTCTATCTCGTTCTCCAACTCCCGTTTTTTAAGTTCTTCTTTAAAACTCGTGATAACTTTTTGCGCACCAAGAGCGAGACAGCCTGTGCCAGCGCATATTGCAACTCGTGTCTTTTGCGGGTCTCTTTTAACTAATATCTCCTGCATGAGTTTTTCTAAATCCGCGGGTGATTTTATCATTCTCCTATTCATGTTTCTCCTCCGTTGTTCAAGCTTGTGTAGCCATACTTACGGAGAATCCCCTCCACCTTTGCTGGTGGTAATTTACCATAATATTCTTTATCTACCACCATCACGGGTCCTAACGCGCAACAGCCCAGGCAGTTAACACTCTCTACTGTAAATTCATAATCGGCGGTTGTTTCATCGGCTTTGATGCCCAGAATACGTTCCGCGGTCTCCAGGATTCTCGGTCCTCCCCGCACGTGGCAAGCGGTGCCGAGGCATACTCTAACTAAATGAGTTCCTCTTGGTTCCAGACTGAAAGATTTGTAAAATGTGGCTATGCCAAAAACATCGATTAAAGGGACGTGCAATCTTTTAGCGACATGCCTGAGTGCATCCGGGGGCAACCAATTGTACTCTGCCTGGACGTCCTGCAACATAGTGATTAATTTCGATTTGTCTGTTCCATGGCATCCTATTATTTCTTCTATTTTATCTTCGTCCATCTATCTTATCTCATTTCACCACTATTATTAAAAACTTCCTATTTTTATCAGCAATATTTTTCCTTATTCTCTAATCTGATGTAGTATTAAAAGACTATTTGAGATTTTTTCATAAAAATTATGAAGATTTACATATCCACAAAATTCCGTATCAACTTCAGACCATCCTCCGTTAGTATTGATTCCGGATGGAACTGCACGCCGAAAATATCGTAGTTTCGATGCCTGACCGCCATTATCTCGTGGTCGTCTAAACTTCTCGCGGTTACTTCTAAACTATCGGGAAATTCATTACCACCGTCAATCACCAAGGAATGGTATCTCACGACGGAAAGAGGATTCTTCAGCCCTTTCAGCACGTTTTCGCCGTTATGCTCTACTAAACTCAACTTTCCATGCCTTATCTCCCTCGCATTCCTTATCGCGGCACCAAAAACATAACCTATGCACAAATGCCCTAAGCAAACACCCAGGAACTTTTTATTTTCTTTGCAAAACCGCCTTATCACTTCATTTGTGACACCCGCATCTCTTGGCGTCTCCGGACCAGGCGAAATTATTACGTGCTCTATTTCCTTCTCCATAACAATTTTCTCTATATACCTAAGATTCACGTTATTCTGCACCACTACCGGCTCGGCACCCAGCATCCCAACGTATTGCACAAGGTTATACACGAATGAATCTATATTGTCTATAACGAGGATATTCATTTTTTCCTTTACCTCTCGCCTCCTGACATACATTCCAATAACGCCGCACACTTACTCAGCGTCTCCTTATACTCACGTTCAGGGTCAGAATCAGCAACTATACCCGCACCTGCTTGTATATATACTTTCCCCTTCTCAAATATCGCAGTTCGAATCGTTATCGCGGTATCCATTGAACGATTAAAGGAGAAATAGCCCGCACATCCTGCATATATTCCTCTTCTCGTCGGTTCTAATTCTTCTATTATCTCCATTGCACGCACTTTCGGCGCTCCGGATACCGTTCCTGCTGGGAATGTCGCCTCCAACGCATCAAACTCGTCTTTATCCGTTCTCAGCTCCCCTATCACGTCCGTTACTATATGCTGCACGTGCGAATATTTCTCCGGATACATGAATCTTGTCGCTTTCACGGTGCCAAACGCAGACACTTTTCCTATGTCGTTCCTGGCTAAATCCACGAGCATTAAATGCTCCGCTCGCTCCTTCTCATCGTTAAGCATCTCCTCTTCCAACTGCTTATCCTCTTCTTCAGTTCTACCACGCCGTCTCGTCCCCGCTATCGGACAAGTCTCCACTTTCCTGCCTCTATTGCCCTTTCGCTCCAATCCAGCAGCTTCAACCCTGACCAGCATCTCAGGACTTGCGCCCACTATCTTACGCTCACCGAAATCGAGGAAATACATGTATGGCGACGGATTCACTTCGCTTAATCGTTTGTAAAACTCAAAAGCACCCTGATTTCCATCGCTACCGGAATCAAAATCTGCTTCCAGTCGCTGTGAAAGAACCACTTGAATAATATCGCCTGCACGAATGTATTCCTTCGCTGCTCTCACGCCCCGCTCGTATTCTTCTTTTTCCATATTTGACGTGAACTCCCCTGACCCGGATATTTGAGCTGAATCGGAAGTTCCCTCACTTCTTTTAGCCTCGTAATTTTTCATCAATTCCGACTCTATGAGTGTTTGATCAGAATTCAAACATTTAAAAGAGGTTTGATTATCATAAAATTCATTGCACAAAAGAAATGCTTTTTTCGCTCTGTGGTCCACGATAACGTTCTTTTTTGTAAGCAAGAACTCACAATCCGGCTGTTTCAGGCTGTCAACTGCGCTCCCCCCGACGTCCACAAAGTAGCGGATGAAGTCGTATGAGAGATAACCAACGAAACCGCCGATAAATCTTTCTCTTCTTATCTCTCCTTCTATTTTCAGGTCAGTAAGGAACGCTTTAATCGCGCTTAGCGGATTATTATTCCCATATTTTTTCGCAGCACTCTTCATCTCTTTCGCGATAACCGCATCATAAGAGTTCGTTTTTAAAATGCCGTTCTTCACCGAGAATTTAAACGCGGGGTCGAAGCCTATAATAGAATACCTTGCTAATTTATCGCTTCCTTCTCTGGATTCCAATAAGTAAGACGCTTTGTCCTCGCTCCTCGCTTCCTTCCTCAAAATAGCGTATAGCGAAGAAGGGTCTGCAAAAGGGATTCCCTCACAACTCTGAACGATGTGCATTGTGCATCACATTTAGATTATATTGTATATATAAATACTTTAATGCACAAAGCTTCGGGATACGATTCGTGTATCTCTCTTCTTCTCAAATATTTATTAGAATAAAAAAATAAGGCGTATGTCCGATTTTTCTTTATGGCTACGGGTACATTTTTATAGCATCAAATTTAGATATAAAATTATGACCTATTCTTTCGACTACGATTTGACAAAACTGCCAAGAGAGTTTTTCAAAGACGTTGCAGAGATAGTGAATAAACGAAAATTGCACAAGAAATTGGGGAAGGTCTCAAAGAATATCGTTAGAGAATTCAGAGTGGATAAAATACTTGGAATTCAGTTGGAAGACGCGATTTCCGTGGTTGAAGACCTGGCAGATATTCATATTAAAAATCTGGTGTATGAAAAAGAGTTCAAAAAAGCGAAAGAAAAGATGTTGTTCGTTCCTCATTGCTGCCGAAAATACATGGATTTACGGTGCAAAGCGGATTTTGACGCTGAATTTACTTCTTATTTCTGCAACCACTGCTCAACGGATTGCTTAGCAAATCAGGCGACTGAGCTTGGGAAAAAAAAAGGCTATAAAGTATTTATTTTGCCTGGAGGGTCCTGTCTAAGGAGAATTTTGGGGCGCACGAATTGTGATGCCGTTCTGGGGATTGCATGCCCCGAGGAAATAAAATTGGGAATAGGATTTGTAGAATCCGCAGGTTTGGCTATCAAAGGGATTCCGCTAACAAAAAATGGCTGTGCGAATACGCAATTCAATCTCGATAGTCTAAAAGAAGCTCTAACTTGACATTGTCAGATTAACCGCGGAGTTCACGGAGAACGCGGAGGATGTAGGTTTAGGGGTTTAGAGGTTTAGAGGTTTAGAGGTTTGCTAACGAGTTGAACCGCTAATAAACTAAACCTCTAATTCCGCGTTCTCTGCGGTAAATTTGAAATGTGACAAAGTTAAGCTAATTTAAAATGATGGAATTGGATTAGAAGAAGTGAAAGAGAAGTTATGTTATTCCTGCCACCTTTAAAACCTTTCCTATGGGCTCAACCTCCACACGCTTCTTCTCTATTTTATCCTCTACTTCTTCAAGCATCTTCATCGTTCTTCTATCATAATATCTTTCACTACAACTCATGCACACCATTACCCTGACAGGAACGAGGACGATGTCATTTCCAACTCTAATCTCCTCCTCTACTTCTTTTTCCTTAATATTTTCTCCACCGCAAATAACACACTTCATCTTTTCCTCCTCACATAAAGGTATCTTAAAGTATTTATATTAGAATTCTAAATGAACTAATGATAAGATGACATCGAAAACTAAGACTTATAATATCGGAGCATCCGAGCTATTTGGGCTGATCCAGAAAGTATTAAGAGAAACAAATCTAAGAGTGAAAAATGTTAATAGAGAACAGCGTGTAATATTTGCATCAACAGAAGCATCAGGCTTTTCGTGGGGAGAAGAATATGAAATAAAGATAACGGCGTTGAAAGGAAACAGATCAAAAATCACAGTATCATCAACCCCTAAAGTGTTCATAAACCTTTTTGCTATTGGATCTGCAAGGAGCAATATCGCTGATTTCTTTGAAACACTTAAGAAAAGGGTGGGGAGTTGAATGGGAATGGAGGTGTCAGGAGCGCTCTTAGCAGTTACAATTGCTATGTTCGGAATTATGTTAATGTTTAAAGACAAAGTCGATAAGTACCATAAGAATATGAAGGAAGAACACGTTCAAAAAATTAAAAATCATGTCAACAGCCAGAAAATAGCATCCTATATTGAAATAGGTGTAATAGTATCCTTTGTCGGAGTATTGGCGTCTTTCGCTGGGATTGGTGCTTGGGTACTCCGCAGATAGTAACTACTCTTCACTTAACGAGCCTAGTATAAAACCAGCAATTCCGCCCACAACAGCTCCGCCTACTGTGCCTGCACCTGTTGAGAGACCATGGGGAACACTTGGGCTCTCTTCTTCTTTTTTATCCATGTTTATATATTTTATTTACTACGTATAAAACTTACTCAAGCAAAAAATTATCAAGATTAAAATTTTTAGATAATACCTAACTGCCAAATACTTCTTATTTCCCCGCCAATTTCGCCTCTTTCACCACTAATCTTGCAGTGTTCTCATCCTCCTCCACTATCTCGCTTTTCAATATAACAAGCCTTTTCTTGAACGTTGGTCCGTCCAGCACCAGAGATTCAAATTCCCCGCCTTCTCCTGATATGTTCATCTCAACGTCCAACGCCGCCAATCGGTCAACGTCCTCCACCGTTATCCTCCTGCCAAGCCAGCTCCGGTCTAAGCCATACGCACTGATGCCAGAGAAAATCACCTCGAAATTGGTTACCACGAGCCGCATCTCCGTTTCCTGGTTGATATGCCACAGAGGAGAGAACGTCTTGAGGTTTTCTTCCGTTGCAATTCTTTCTATTCGCTCTTTTTGATAATTACTCCACAAAGCACCTGTTATGACGCCTTCTATCCCGTATCTCGTCTTCGCTTCCCTTAAAGCAGCACGCAAATCCTCTAACTCCTTTTCTTTCTCGCCCTCCGTCTCTTTCATAATCAGTGGCAAGCCAATCGCTTCGGCTTGCAGCTCTACCAGGTCTATCGCAGGCGTGTGGAACATATACGATTCGGGATTCCGGCTTTTTACACTGATTAAACATTCCACCGGATAGCCGTCCTTTAGCATGAGCCAGAGTGCATAACTACTGTCCTTACCGGAGCTGAAAAGGCAACCCAACTTTATGTTCCGTGAGGGATAAAAAGTCCTCAAAAAATCTTTCTTATACCTGAACCCTTTTCTCTTCGCGAGCTTTTCTAACGCCTTAACAAAATTTGAGCCATACTGAACCGCTCTTTTTTTCCGCCCTGCAACTTCTTCCAGTCCCAGGTCGCTCGCAATCTCTCTTAAAATCACCTTGTTCTCACCATCTGACAGTTTATACGATGCAGGTATTCGCAATGCGTAATCCACAAGGTCTGGAGCCAAAAACGGTGCCCGTAACGAAATCCCCAGCGACTTCGCCACCATTTCATCTCTGTAAAGGTCGCGCGCGTGCATCCTCAACAGACCGGATAAACATTCTCTATTCAAATCCTCCTTTTTTATTCGTTTATGTCTCTCGTAGCCTGTAAATAACTCCTCTGCACCGAGACCGTAAAGTACCGTTTTTATACCGTCTTCCCTTGCGAGCTCGCATGCTACGTATAAAGGCAACGCCACGCTTATCTTTACAACGTCCGTATCCTCAATCAAGGGAACGACTTCTTCGAGATATTTCTCAAGCTCTTCAACCCGCATTTTCTTTATCTTCAACTTCAAGCCCAAATTCGCTGCAATCCGCTTCGCATACCTCAAATCCTCCGCTTCCTTCATCCCCGGCTCTTCAACCGCCACGGTATAACAAACAAAATCAGCACCCAAATCCGTGCACCGGCAGGCGATAAGTGTGGAATCCAACCCGCCGGAGAAGAGCACGCCAAACTTCTCCGCTTGCGGTATCCTCCTCGAAATGCTTTCTCGCAGCAAGTTCAGCAATTCTTCTTTTATCTCCTCCTTATCCGCCTTTATCTCCGGCACAACGGAAAAGAAATCTCTTTTCTCGAAATTCAACCTGTCTTCCTTTATGTTGTATTTCAAAAGCACTCGTGGGTCAAGTTCAATTGCATGCAGGAATCCCATCGCTTCCAACACTTTCTTTTCCGATGCAAACGCAAATCCATCGGCGTGTGCGAAACAAACGGGCTTTAAACCTATTGTATCTCGTGCTATATACAACTCATCGCCTACCCAGTGCGCAAATGCATAAGCACCGTCAAACCTTTTCTTAGAATTCAAATTGTATATCTCGGCATCTGCTACGAACTTGTTTTTTAACCCTTTTCTTAAAAGATTACAGGAGCAACAGGCAATGCAATTTTTACTACCTTCCTTCCCCTTCTGTTTTAATCCCGGCAAGTCTTCCGAATACCAATCGCCATTCCCGGTGCTAATCCAGAAACCTGCAGCTTCTCTATTCTTCAGCACTTCTAAACCCTTGATTACGAGCTCTACGGACTGTTCGTGGTTAAAAACCCCGACTATTTCGTGCATTTTTATCTTTCGATATTGTAAATCTCCAATAGATCATCTGCCTTTCTTGCTTTTTTCTGATTACAGCAATCGTAAAAATTCATCCAGCGTCAAACCAGCATCTTTGATAATTCTATTCAATGTAGTTTTTTCATACCATAACTTCCATGACTTTGAGCTGTGGATACTGCAATAGTTCGTCTTCATCTGGCTCAAGATAAAGCTCTATTGCTTCCTTGATATTTTCTAATGCCTCTTCGTATGTCTCTCCTTGAGATATGCACCCTGGAAGTGATGGCACATATACCGTATACCCCCCCCTTCTTCTTGTGGCTCTAAAACGACTTTTAGTTTCATATATTTCCTTTATACCTTTTGGATATTAAATCAGCCAGCCGTATTGAAATACGGCGCATCCGAATGGGTGCATATTTTTTTTGTTATTTACCAAAGTACACAAAGTATAATATTTCTTTGGTAAAGCTTTCTTTTTGATCAATCACAAACCAGGTGCTTATTCGAAGTTGCTCTGCGAGATAGCCTAAACTGCATTCGCCAGCCACTTTTGAAATCCTCGTATAACGCCATAAGTTTCTGTTCAAATCCCCTCCCAATGAACTCCCTTACTATTTCTGATTCCCCCACCTTCTTTTCTCCATAAAACTTTTAAGAAAAGTTTTATCAAAAACGCTTCGCGGAAAATATAAGTTTCTTTTGCTAAAACATTTTCTTTCTAAGAAAAGGTTTCTTGCCTTTGATTATAATACAAATACAAAAAAGAAAAATGGAAATCGAGAACACCTACTGCGAGGCATTTGATGGGCTATTTGCGAGAATGTGCATAACCGCGAGAGACGAGAAGAGATTGAAGCGTGCGGCTTACGGTGCCACTGCATTGCCTTCCACGGTTTTTGGCGAATCGGAGGGCGGGATAGAGAAATGGTTGAACGCGCACGAAACGCCAGACGGCAGGAAAGGCGCACTGGTTCAACTATGGGTGAATTATGATAAAGGCGCCGTAAAGAAGCTTGAATACGAAATAGCGAAACGAATACGACAGGGGATACTGGTAGTGCCCACGACATCAGTCTTCAATGCGCTTCCCGATGGAAAAATTGATACCCGGGATAAAATAGGGCATTGCGGCGATGGATACGAGACGATTGAGCAAAGGTCCGGAAGAGAAGTAATAGTGGTGCCGATAATGATGGGAGAATTCCTCGTGGAACGCTATTTAGGCTATAAGAAAGGAGTGATGGGAGGAAACTTATGGTTCTTTTGCGAAAGTTTGGAGGCAGCGTTAGAAGCGGGAGAAAAGGCACTCAGCGCAATAAACAGGGTAGAAGGTGCGATAACCCCTTTTGATATTTGCGCTGCGGGTTCCAAACCGGAAACGAAATATCCCGCGATAGGTCCCACGACTAATCACCCTTATTGCCCCACGTTAAAGCGGAAAATAAGCGTGTCGAAAGTCCCGGAAGGTGTAAATTGCATTCCCGAAATCGTCATAAATGGTGTCTCGCTCGATTCGGTAAGAGAAGCGATGAAAGCGGCGATAGGTAGTGTGCGTGATATTGAAGGACTGGTGAGAATATCCGCAGGGAATTATGGTGGTAAATTGGGGAAGTATAAGGTTTTTTTGAAGGAGATAGAAAAGATTTCGTAAAGCATTCATTTATTCATCCTCCCCTTCCCTTATCTCTTTCATCCTCTTCAACGCCGCAATCGCATCTTCTCGCTTCAAATCCTTTTTATCCTCTATCAAGAACTTCTTTAACCGTTCCAAAACCTCTTTTTCCACCTCACCTTCCGCAATGCTCAATACCCGTTCATAATCCCGCTCCGGGTAATACAACGACTTCGCAATGCTCAATATCTTTCCCTTCACTTCTTTATTTATTATCTTTCTTTCTTCCGCGAGTCCGAGATTGTATCGTATGTTCACGAGAGGCTCGGACAACGGCTTGAACGAGTCCGGTTCAAAAATCAATGCGACCTCATCGTCGGAAACCAGTTCTCCTTTCCTGTAAAGTTCATATACCTTTCCAACACCCTCCATACCATAAGAATCAAGTTCTGAAGCCCTCAAAGCACCCATACTCGATGCCCCTACTACCTTCACACCTTCCTCCAACGCATACAGTATTTCACGATGCGCTATCGCACAGGCTTGAAAGAATACGCCATCTATCAACCCTATTATTTCTACCCCTTCTCGGACTGCCTTGAAAATATCCCCTCTGCTCGCAGGAGGTCTATACACCGCATCTAACAACTTCTTTGCAGTTTCTGCTTCAAGACTTGGTCCCAGGAACACGACCACTTTTCTTTCGTGCATTCTTGCACCTCCGCCCTATCCGTTCACCGTCCACGGCATACATCTCCAATCCCGGCACGATTACGCGTGCCACTGGCAGTCCTATCTCTTCCCTCGTCAAGTCCACTACTATCACTCGTTCTAATCCAACCCCCTTTAGCCGCTCCACCGTGTATAATATATCCTCGAGAAAATCATTACTATCCAACGAAAAAGACTTCACGCCATCAAAATCCTTCTCTTCCGTAGTGGCGAACCAATGCTTGTTTTTCTTCCGCATCCATTCATACCCCATTATCCTTCTCATATCCGCAGTCGTGGTGTCCTCTCTCGCACCGTGTATTTGCGTGAGTCTGCTCTGGGCAACCTCTGTAATCGCCCTGTCAATGGCAACTCTCGCGTCCGTGTGCGTTCCCATCCCGATGGTGAGCAGTGCCGGGTCCTTCAACATGACGTCATCAGAAACCGCTGCAAAAGTCGGCACGCCGACGTCACTCGTTATATCCCGTATAAGCAGTGAAACATCCGCATCCGAAAATTTATCCCGGAGGTTCCGAATCTCTCCTTCTCGAGCGTCCACAACCGCGCCCGTGTTTCGTGTTATTTCCACCAGCGACCACGCATCTCTTTCTACCACTTCCGCGAGACCGTGAAAAATCGCTTCTTCCAGCTCGTTTCCCGTCGCCAATCCGTTCGTATTCGTTCTGAACAGCCGGACTCTATCGTATCTTGAAGGCAACGGATGAAAAACCGCACTCGCAGGCACGTATGTCTCCTCCTCTTGTATCAAATCATACCCCTTCATCCATGGGATACGAACTTCCTCGACTTCTTTCACATAATCCGGCAAAATCAATTCTTTCGGGTTTAAAACGTTCTCCTTTTCGCTAAGCCCTGAGTAACTATCCACTAAAAGCTCCCTGTCGTGAATCTCCGCGGAATAACGTTCTATGGCTTCCATCATTGCTGAAACTCTCGCTTCCGCCGCCGTCGTCCCCTTACCGTTATACACCGATACCGCTCCTCCCTCCGCAGATGGTCTTATGCTCGAAAACACCGGTATCCCTATCCTGTCAAGCCCGGTTATGTCCGCAACTCTCGTTACACCCGCAATGGACATCTTTGGCTCTATTCGAGCTAAAGTCGCCTCTGGAGGAACTGCACGATGCGTGCCCTTCTTATATCCCTTGATACACGATTTTAGCTTCATCTCCATCATCACTTTTGGTTTGCTTTCTCTGTTTGAGATTTGGTAGTATTTGAAATAGGGATTTCTCGTTTATAACCTCATCCCAAATCACCACAATCCTCACACGCCGGGTTCCTCTCAACCGCAAACTCCTCCATCTTTGTATCCGCTCCATCCCATACCAAAAGCCTGTTTGTTAGCAGCTCCCCCACACCCACGATATATTTCACCACTTCTGTTGCTTGAATACCACCTATCACACCACACGTAGCGCCTATTACGGGAAGTGTTTCCGGAGCAGGTGCTTCAGGGAATATGCACCTTAAACAAGCTGTCGCACCCGGAATTATCGTTGTCACTTGACCTTCAAATCCATACACGCCTCCATGAAAAAAGGGCATGTTCTTCTCTAAGGCAACACGGTTCAGCAAGTATCTCGTTTGAAAGTTGTCCATCGCATCCACTATCAAATCAGAATCGCGAACAATATCAGCAACGTTATCCGCTACTATCTTCTCGTTCAGCACCGCCACTTCCACCTCCGGATTCATCTGCAAGAGCTTCTCCGCAAACGATTCCGTCTTCTTCCGCCCTATATCCTTTTCCCAGTGCAATATCTGGCGATTCAAATTGCTCAACTCTACCACGTCATTATCAACGACCAGTATCTTTCCAACTCCTGCAACCGTTAAATATGCCGCCGAGACAGAACCGAGTCCACCGGCGCCAGCAATTGTAACTTTCGCTTTTTTAAGCCTCTTCTGCCCCGCCTCTCCAAATATCTTTATCTGTCTCTCGTATCTCCACAATTCGGATTTACTTACATAAGCATCCACATCCGCATCCGCCAAAATATCCTCTCTCTTCTTTCTCGACATAACAATCCAGGCACAGCATTTTTCCGCCAAATTCCTTTGGATTATCTGTTTCCTTTCCACATATTTCGCATTCTACCATTTTTTTCGCACCCCCTCCCCCGATTTAATAGCAGCTCGTCCTTATTCCAAACCGGTCTCTGGAGTCGTCTGCCGCAACTACTTCCTTCACCCCAGGGACCTTCTCCTTCAGCGTCGCCTCAACGAAGTTCACCAGCGTATATTGACTCATCGGACAGCCCGCACATGCACCGGTCAATCGCACCTTCACCACGCCGCTCTCCACGCTCACCAGTTCTATACTGCCGCCTTCCATCGCTAAAAGCGGTCTTATCTCCTTTTCTATTACCTCATTTACCTCTTCCTGCATTTTATCACCACCTATATTATTATAATGGTTGTTACATATATAAAAGGATAAGGACGCTGGATTTTTCCCCCCCCCTTCAAATTTTGACGTGTCTTCTTCCCATCCTCAGGTTTATGTCTTTTCCGCTTATCCGGCTCTTCTATTCTCCCTACGACATTAACAGCGGAAGCGGGTTTTATTTATATGCTATTACCACCTCATTTTTGTCCTTTCATTTCCCGGTTCACTTAAACGATGCCTTCCTCCGCTTTATCAAATAGGCAACGGTAAGCAAACCAGCAATTGCGAGAACTGCTTCAAATCCCGGTTGCTCCGGGGTTGAAGTTGCGGTAGAAACAACGGCATAACCACTTTCTTCCCAGGCGTTTATCCCACCAAGCACATTGTAAACCCTGTCGAAACCCTGCTCTATAAGAATACCGCTGGCTGTAACACTCCGGTGACCACTTCGACAATAAACAACGATTTTCTTGCTCTTGTTCAACTCCTCCGTTCTATTACTTAACTCAGAGACGGGAATCAATGTTGCGCCCTCTATATGCGCTGTGTGATACTCCGCCTCTGTTCTCACATCCAGTAAGGTAATGTCTTCAGACTCAATCAATCGCTTTGCCTCTTCAACAACGATGTTCACATGGGTTATTTGGTTGGGATTAGGAGTGATTGCTATACTGTGTGTCGCATTCACGACTTCATCGCCATAAGCTACCGAAACATTAATGAAATATGTTCCCACGCCTATCCCGGCACAAGGAGAGCATGATGGCAGTTTTTTTATGAACGTCATTTCATTCTCCCCTGCTATTAGATTCGTTTTATTCGAAAGAGATACGAAATATACACCCCTTCTGCTCTTCACTCCCGAAACTTCAACGAGAACGTCACTTATGCTCTCCGGTGAATACACCGATAAAACAATCGCCATCTCATCGTTTGAATGGTATATGTCTTTATCCGTGCTCAGAGAAACAATTTTCATCGCATCGTCTGCTGAGGGACTGAAGGCAAATGCGTTCTGCATCCCAGCACCAGCGAAAGCTGAAAGCATCACGAGCGCCGTTACCGCTACCGGGAATATTTTATTATTCATTGTTCACGTTTTGAGTTCGGAGATGTAAGTATATAAGAAAGCTGCAATAATTGCTCCAATTACGGGTCCTATGATATATATCGGGAACTGAGCCCAAAGATTCGGACCGCCAAACAAAGTGTTTCCGAGATATGGTCCAAAGGTTCTTGCGGGATTAAATGACGCCCCGGTAATGTTACCCGTAGTGATTATGCCAGCACCTACTACCAGACCAATGATTAAGCCCGCGAAATGCTTTGGTGTCCTTTCATCAACTGCCAATGCCATGATAGTGAGCATCAAAAAGAACGTAATCACTGCCTCATTTAAAATCCCCTGCGCATTGCTTATACCTGGAAATAACGCAGTGGCGCCGCAACCTCCATCTGTTGCTGCACGTTTACCCACTATTATAACGAAAAAAATGCTTGCTAAAGTAGCGCCTATCAACTGGGAGCTAATATAAGGAATGACCTCTTTTCCTGGAAATCTCTTTACAGCCCATAAAGCTATCGTCACCGCGGGATTGATATGACACCCGGATATATGCCCGAAGATGTAAATTGATGCGGCTACGGCAATAGCAAAAGCGAGTCCTATTGCGAGCCAATCGGCAAGACCGCCGAGAGCACCTATCCCTATGGCAAAATCGGATTGCCATGTCTCTCCTTCTGCAAGCAGAAGAGTGATAACCGCCGCGCCCGCTCCTATATATACGAGGATGAACGTCCCTATCAACTCTGCCAAACACTTCTTCAGAAGAGTTCGTTCCGTTTCCATAAACTTATCTCCTGGATTTATTCAAAAAATAAAAAAGGGAGAAGCTGCGTATTTTTTATATTTAAAATACCGCTACGCCAGCTTCCGCAACTTCTATATCCGCAGGTACTGCGCCTCCACTGACACCAATTGCACCTACAAGCTCATCGCCTTTCCTCAGTGGAATTCCTCCTCCGAATATTATCAATCTACCGTTGTTCGATGCGTGTATGCCAAATAGCGATTTTTTAGGTTGTGACTCTTCACCCAGGTCTTCGGTCGTCATATTGAAAGCAACGGCCGTAAATGCCTTGTTAATGGCTATGTTTATGCTCCCTAACCATGCCTTGTCCATCCGTTCAAAAGCCACTAAGTTCCCTCCTACGTCCACAACGGCAATGTTCATCGGCACACCTATCTCTCCCGCTTTTGCTTCTGCCCCGACTACAACCCTCTTTGCCTCTTCCAAGGTTAGTCCCATTTTATTACATACCCCCTACGTATCACTTCCGTTTGTAGGTAAGGTGTGTATAAAATTTTTTCGTTTTTTTTTATTATATATAAATCTATCTACCTACCTTTGCTGTGAAAAAAGGAGGAAAAGTTTTTTCTGAACTCGATGCATACATAATAACTATCAAACGTTTTATCACATCACTTTACAACATTTTTATTATACTAATCATTGTTATAGATAAAGGACGGGATGCGATACATGGGTAAAAGAGGGTTGCAGTATTTCACGCTTTCGGAGATAGAACCGAGGGTCTGGTTCATGCTCACAGGCTGCAATTTCCACTGTAAAGGCTGTTTCAGACCTGCACGAGATGAAGGTGGGACACCGCTCACCGCAGAGGAGACACTCGAGCGAATGGAGCGAGCATGCCTGAACTACTATGGGAAAGTTCCTTCGGAGGCGATGATTACCGGTGGCGAGCCCACTCTCGACAGGGATTATCTATTAAGTTTGGTCAAAGGATTAAAAGAAAAAGGATTTGAAAAAATCGTGTTGATGACAAACGGTTATGAATTAGGCGTGGATGAGGATTATGTTAATGAGCTGGAAGAAGCGGGCTTGACCGAAGCGCATGTAGATTTGAAGGCTTTTTCCGAGGACGTTCACAGGTGGTACACGGGTAAATCCAACGAGCCTGTGTTGAGAGCAATCGAGAAGTTGAACGCTTCCGGGATAGAACTGCTCATTCAAACGATTTACATGCCCGGGACTGTTGATGATGCGGAGATAGAGAAAATAGCGAAGTTCCTCGCTTCGGTAAACAAAAACATAAAATACCGTATAAATCCGTTTGTACCGATTTTCGCTTATGAAAAGGTAACGAAACGTCCCACGCTGGAAGAAATGGAGCGAGCTTACGAAATCGCTTCGATGTATCTTCCGAATGCCATAATAAGCCGTAGTTGCTATCGTGAATATCCCACGCCACCACCACAAAAGACCTGGATAACGGTTTATCCCGACCTGACAGTCAAGCGGAGAGGCATGGAAGACCAGGCGGAGGACCGCTTATCATGGCTGAGCCACGTTAGACCTCGTGATAGCGTGGTGGAGGATTGGAAGAAAGAAGAGTGGGACTTCAAGCTGCGACATAGTCTGGTCGGCATCTCAGAATTAGGGGGAGAGGTAAAAGAAGAAAAAGGTTCGGAACCCGTGAAAGTAAAATTCCCGCTGGCTTTGCATGAGTTGACGAAAACGAGAGAGACGGAATTCGATTTAGACGGTTCTACAACCATAGGCGAAGTGATGGAGAAATTAGTGGAAAAATACGGGGACGAATTCAGAGAGAGGGTAATAGACGGTGGCGAGATAAAACGCTCTTTTAACGTTTACCTTAACGGGATGAACGTCAAAAATCTGCATGGTATAAAAACAGAGGTCGAAGGTAACGCAGAGATAGTTATTCTTTCGTGGGTTAGCGGGGGTTAGGATAACCCCATCGCTCATCATCCTTTATGCGTTCCATCCCTTTTGCACCCTATTTGTATGCTTTCACCTGAATACTGATGATTTTCCATGCAAGTCCATCGTCCATTCCAGGCTCGCTAAAAAGGTGTTCGGCAACAATCGTAACATCTCGGAAACCCGCTTTCTTGATCGTGTTCAAATATTCTTGCTTCTCCATAGCTCCTGCGATACATTCTGCCCAAGCGTCGAAGCTCCGCCGGACATCTTCAGGGAGTTCTCCTTCTGTTACCAGGTCGGATATAAGTATCCTACCATTCGGCTTCAAAACCCTATATGCTTCCTTGTAAGTGGCTAATTTATCCGGTGAAAGATTGATGACGCAATTGCTTATAATGACGTCAATGGAGTTATCCTCGACAGGTAAGTTTTCTATTTCGCCGACCCGGAACTCAACGTTTTTGTAGTTACCGTTTCTGGCGTTTTCTCCTGCCTTTTCAACCATCTCAGGCGTCATGTCCACGCCAATAACTTTCCCTTTTTCACCAACTCCTTGGGCTGCAAGGAAAACATCCAAACCACCACCGGAGCCAAAGTCCAAAACGGTTTCACCCTCTTTTAATTCTGCCAGTGCTGTCGGGTTGCCACACCCCAGTCCCATCACCGCCCCCTCCGGGACGTTTCTGAGTTCTCGCTCCGAGTACCCCATTGACTTTGCCTGTTCAACAATATCCGTAGGGCAGGCACAACAACTTGGACAACAAGAATCCCCTTTGGATGCAATCTCCGCATATCGCTCCTTCACGAATTCCTTAACCTCTTTTTCCCGTCTCATGTGGCACCACCATTTTTCCGTTAATGAAAAAGGATAAATATTTATTTCCACAACCAGCCGAATACGCCTTTATTCTTCTTTTCATTCTGAGCTAATTGTTGCAATCTAACCTGTTCCTGCTCCATATTCTGTATTTGTTCCTGCAACATGGCTTTTACTTCTTCACCGCAATCACATTGCGCTCTCAAATGTTTAAGTTGTCGAATCCTTTGTTGACTTTGATTCACTTGGCACATCCTGTTTTTCTTGTGCCTGATTCTGCTCACGATTATTTGTTATATTAAAAATACCTACACCCATCGTTCCTATTGCTACCACTATTGCGCTTATCAGCACTATTATACCCACGATGCATACTGTTTTTGTTTTTGCATTCATTTTTTCTTTCTTATCTCCCAAACTTTTGTGTATTTATAAAGCACCCCTCCTCTGCGCTAATATATATTTGGAAGTAGGGGTCATATAAGCTTTTCCATAGCTACGAATCAATTCGTGGCTTACACAAATTATATATAACACCTCGCCCCGAGTACGTATTAAAGAGGTGAAAAAAAGTGACAAAGAAAAAGAAGATATTGGCTTCAGTCTCGGTATTGCTTGTGCTACTGCTGGTCGGAGCAGCGATTACGAATGCTATTCCAGCGCCGATGCCAATAAAGGTAGTGCCACCACCACGGTATCCCGAGATGGAAAAAGCGGGCGCTTATGGAAGAATAATCTCCTATGACAACTTTGCCAAGTCCGGCGAGACGATTGTCGTCAAAGGAGAGGTGCAGAATTACGGCGGCAGCGAGATAACCGTTGAACTCGTTCCGATCATGCGAGAGGAGGAGGATTACAAGTACGGGTATAGAGAAAACGTGATAGAACCAGGATGGGTATCGGTTAGCCCGGGCGAGATAAATCTGGGTGCTAGCGAGTCCGCAAACTTTGATATTTCGGTGAGCATACCTTCGGGTGCAAAGAGCGGATATTACAGCGGGATGATTGCGATAAGGACGGACAAATATCCGGAACGAATAGAGCATTACAGCGTTCAGGTATATAAGCCGCTGGAAGAGCCGATAACAAAAGAGTTCTCCGTTGCACCAAATTCAACAAAGGTGGTTGTAACAGTGAGATGGAACAAAGATGAAAAAAATCTAATCTCCGACGAAGGAACGGTGGACGTGCATCTGTTCAATCCTTATGGGAACGAAGTATCGCAGAAGACAAAAATGACAAAGATTTCTGGATACGTTGATGCTTTTAACTACGCACTTGAACGGGGTATGGATACAGGAGACGAAGAAACAGCAAATGTGCACGTGCATGGACAACAAGCGGTAATATATCAGATAGAGAACCCGGCAAGTGGCACGTGGAAGCTCGAGATGCTGCCAAACGATGTGATGCACTTCAACTACGACATCGTGGTGAATCCGATAGAAGGATAGAAGATGTGAAAATATGAAATGGGAGGCTCGGTCTATTTTGAATAGGTCGGACTATTTTTATTTTTTCTTCATCTTTTAACTTTTCAATGTCGGTGAACTCTTCGTGCTTCACAAAAATGAAAAGTATCTAATCTGTTTCTTATGCTAATTATCTCATTCATTACTTCTTATATCTTACTGCAATCGCTACAAGACATATCCCGATGATCGGCATTCCGATACTCCAATAAAACCCTAATAGTGCTCCAGCCGCATGCAATGTCGGACGGATAATAAAATCGTGTAATGCAAAATAAAAGAAAAGGATATCAAAAATACTAATGATTACCGATAATACGATGGGTATGCTATTTATCTCTCTTAAATTTCCTGGAAAAGAAAGGAAGAATAAGATAGCGCAGGGAGCAAGCATCGTCAGTGAGGTAATCCAGATCATCTCTGTAATACTGAGAGGATCTGAAAGAAAAGGTTTCCCAGAGAAGAATGATAAAAAACTCGTGATGAGGATGGGTAATACCACAATACAGAGTGGAATTCCTAAATACCAGCGATTTGACTTACTCTTCATCTCAGATATGAAGAGAAGAGAGCCAAAAAGTGAGACGACACTTAATAACTGTGGTACAGCAATCGCAGGGAATAAATAAGCGCTTTTATAGGAGGTGAATACAAAGCTTAATCCATAACCTAATCCATAGCCTACCCACGTAAAAAAGAAGATCGCCGATGTACATACCAACGCGATTTTTATTTTATTCATTTTCATTTCATTATAAAAAAATAAAAAAATTGGGTATTTCACCCAATTAAGATATAAAATTCTGTTATCGCTCCTTCATCTCCTGCTGCGGCGTCATAGACCCTGAGTCGCCAATGATGCACGTTCTGAAAACCATTCGCCCAAATATTGATTGCAAGATGGTCCGCACCGCCTCCTTCTCGATTCCATATCTTCTGTTCTGTATATGTGGATCCATCATCGCTCCAACCAATCCATATCTCCAGATCACCGATATATGTATGGTCAATTCTTATCGGTAGAAGCATGCTGTCACTACAGGCTACATCGTTTATATATGCATAAGATGTTTGATGGTCGTAGATTGGCACTGAGTTGTCTCCTTCGGTCTGCGGCGATTCTGTCTTAACAGTCCACATAAACATTCCTAGTGTAGCGTTTCCTAATTATCATATCAATAAATATTCGACACCACCCCACCAGGAATCTCGTCCATTTTATATTTCCATTTGAAAACAACAGGCATTTGATTTAGCTCATCAATATATTTTAGA
>Ga0209986_10001232_pt1 | contig 24729 bp, 23 predicted proteins | sample BlataG_FD_183168 | JGI IMG/M metagenome (GOLD analysis project Ga0209986, IMG submission 183168) | Deep subsurface microbial communities from Black Sea to uncover new lineages of life (NeLLi) - Black_00105 metaG (SPAdes) (version 2) | ecosystem: Environmental > Aquatic > Marine > Oceanic >... | reverse complement strand
CACCTTTATTATGGGCTTTGTGCCCCATCCCTTTATAGACACAGAGGATAGGGCACTTTCCTTTCTTAAGCCTCACGTGGTGGTTGAACGCTTACGATTAGAATATGTAGCTCCTGATGGAAACTTGCATAATAGTGACATAGATAAGATTAATACGTCCATTGAGCATGTTCAGGATATAATTTTTAGTGGTACCTTTGATATTATTATCCTTGAGGATATTAACCAACTCGTTGATATGGGCATTATTTCTGTGAGCACTGTCATCAACCTTATAGAAAAAAAACCAGTCAATGTGGAATTGATCTTAACTGGCAGTAATGCGAGGGCTGAGGTTATTGAAGAGGCAGATCTTGTAACAGAGATGGTTGAGCATAAGAAGGAAAAAGGGTTGTGGAAAATTGATGGTAGCAACCAGGAAGGATGCGTTGGGGTAATTACCGGAAACGGTAAGGGAAAGACTACCTATTGCCTGGGAAGGGCCATGTTTTTTGCGGCCAATGGAATACGGTCAAGCGTATTACAGTTTATCAAATCACCCAAGGCCTATGGGGAGGTTATCGCTATTAAAAAATTTCCAAATCTCGAGATTAAGACCATGGGTGAAGGATTTATATTTGGATCATCTAAGCAATCAAAAAAACATTTAGAGGCTGCGAGAGCCGCCTGGGAAGCCTCTTTAAGAGAGATATTTTCTCTTAAAGATCGCTTAGTTATCTTAGATGAAATTAATATAGCAACCCATTTAGGCCTCCTTTCTCCAGACAGGGTACGAGAAATGATGTTTTTAAAACCGAAGGATCTGCATTTAATATTAAGTGGCAGGAATGCCCATCCAGAGATGGAAGAGCACGCATCTGCTGTATTTGAAATGAGGGAAATAAAACACCCATTTCACAAAGGGATTCAGGCTAGAAGAGGAATAGAGTATTAAGGTTTTAAATCTTTCCTATTACTTGATCAGCTATAAGCCCTTTATCTATCCCCCCTGGTGTGCCAATGATATCAACCATGCTTGCATCCCTGTAGAATTGTTCTATCTTGCTCTCAACAATATAACCGTATCCCCCAAAAATATGCAGGGAATCTCTGGCCACTTCCAAGGCCGTTTCGGACGAGATCATTTTTGCCATATAGTTAACTGTGTTATTTAGGATATTTCTATCAAAGCTCCAGGCAGCCTTGTATGTAAGCATTCGGGCAATTTCTATCTTTGTAGCCATATCTGCTAATTTATCCCTTATAGCCTCAAAAGATCCTATCTTTCGCCTAAACTGCTCCCTCTGTTTGGCATATGCCAGTGCCAGGTTAAAGCTCCCCTGGGCGATACCAGTTCCCATTGCAGCTGCCTCTATGTTCATCTCATTTAAGGACTTCATTAATAGGGTTAGCCCTTGCCCTTCATTGCCTATAAGGCCTTCATGAGAAACCTTAAGATTAGTAAATGTTATCTCAGACATTGGAACCATCCTCATCCCAACCCTGCCTCCAATGGAAGATGAAACGATCCCATCAGCGCCCTTTTCTACAATGAGGGCTACATTTTCTACAGACCTTGTTTTATGTTGTAGTTGGCAGAGAATAATCATGGGCCCAGAAAGGGTACCATTGAATACAAATGATTTGTTCCCATTAATGAGATATCCATTGCCGTTTCTCTTAGCAGTACTCTTAAAGGAGGTAAAGTTGTTTCCTTGATCCTTTTCTAAATAGGCCAAAGATGATGTACTTTCTCCCTTTATAATGGAACGAAGATATTTCTCTCTTTGAGCATCATTGCCAAACCTAAGGATCATCTCGGATCCAAAATCAGAAAGACTCAAGGCAATGCCTACTCCTGAATGCTGGCAGCAAAACTCTTCTACTACTAAGACATTTTCCAGAAGACCCAACCCCTGACCTCCGTATCTTTCAGGAATATGCATTCCAATAAATCCAAGCTCACACGCCCTCTTACGAATCTCAGAAGGATAGTGACCTTTTTTTTCTAAACCCAGGGCAAGATCCGGATCAAACTCACCCTGGGCAAATTCTCTTGCAGCCTTCTGGATATCTTTCTGTTCTTTAGTTAAATTAAAATCCATAGAAATTTTCCTATCCTGGATTCTGCTTGGTTTCAATATTTCTAATCACATCAACTCCCTTGCAATAACTAACCTCTGCATCTCTGAGGTTCCTTCTATAATCTCAAATAATTTTGCCTGTCTAAAATATCTGGAGATAGGATATTTATCAAGATATCCATAAGGGCTAAGAATTTTCAAGACCTCAGATGTTATCTTTGTTGCAGTTTCTGAGCCAAATAATTTGGCAAAGTGTGCCTCCAATGTGTGTTTCTCTCCCTTATCCTTAAGCCAGGCTGCCTTTAGGTACATGGTACGGGAAAGTTCGATCCTCATAGCTATGTCAGCTAGATTAAAGGGGACTCTTTGAGATGTAAACAAAGACTTATTGCCTTGAAAACTCTTTCTGGTAAAGGCGATGGCCTCATCAAAACAGGCCTGGGCGATACCTGTAGCAATTGCTCCTACAGTGATGCGACCTGTTTGCAATACGGTAAGATGTTGAGCAAATCCCTTGTCAATATCTCCCAAAAGGAACTCCCGTGGAACACGACAATCATCAAAGAAGAGTTCATGCGTGGCACCGGCCCGCATACCCATTTTTTCATATTTTTGGCCCACCTTAAAACCTGGGGCATCTTTGGGAACAACAATGGTAGAGATTACCATTTTTCCATCTGATTCTCTTTGGGTTTTGGCCGTTATTATCACGATGGAGGTATTATCCAGATTGGTGTTGGTGATAAATTGTTTTGAGCCGTTAATAATCCATTCATCACCTTTGAGTACCGCAGTTGTGCTAAGTCCTGCAGAATCGGAGCCGGCCTCAGGTTCAGTCAGGCCATAGGCCCCAAGCTCTTTGCCCTGAGCGAGGGGTATAAGCCATCTCTTTTTCTGCTCTTCTGTTCCAAATAGAAAGATTTCCTGTGCTACAATACTTGAACTCGCATCTAAAATAATCCCTAATAAAGTATCAGCCCTTGAGAGTTCTTCAATGCAAAGATGTAGACCAATCCAGTCCCCTGCGGAGCCACCGTATTTTTTCGGAAATGGAATGCCCATCATTCCCAACTCTGCCATTTGCGCTACAATATCATAAGGGTGTTCACCTGTGCGTTCTATCTCTTCAGCCCTTGGGGCAACTACTTCCCTGGCAAACTTACGGGTCATAGCTCTGATCGTCCTCTGTTTTTTGCTAAGATAAAAATCCATAGCTATCTATTCTTCTAAAATTTTCCTTTCGGTTTCTTTTTTTAAGGTATCCTCATACGAAAGTTTCAAGGGTATTCTGGCTATAAAACGAATAAAATTTTAGCTCTCTTATCATATCTTGTCAATTATTCAAAACGTATTATGAGATATCATGATTGAAGACATAAATTGGTATATTTTTCTTGTTAGCGATAGTGCCTTTCAAAGTAGAATAGAAGACCGCCTATGCAACACCACATACCATCAGAGCAAAAAAGATGACTATAGGTAAATTTTTTTATTGACCTGTGTTTAAAAACAGTTTATTGAAGACAATAAACTGTAGACTGTTTTAATTTTTTATGGAAATAAAGAGCATAACAGAGAGCGTTGTTGAATACCTACGATTACAAATTATAACTGGTGAACTCGCAGCTGGTCAAAGGATCAACGAAACAGAATTAGCTTCATATCTTAATATCAGTAGACCCCCGCTGAGAGAGGCCTTTCGGATACTGGAGAATGAATATCTGGTTGTCAATATTCCAAGAAAGGCGACATACATCAGTGATATATCAATTGAGGATTTAAAAGAGGTATATCAGGCCAGGGAGATGCTTGAATGTTATGCTATCGATCTTCTTAAGGCAAAAAATATCAGAAAATTGCCAAATGCAACTGCATCTGTGAAGACAGCCTCAGATTTGCCCATACCTTCTCAAGATAATCGGGAAGAAGTATTCACCTATCTTAAAGCCTTTGTCGATTTTCATATAAAGCTGATTGAGTCCACCGGTAATCATTGGGTAATACACTTTTATAATTCAATTTCTTCCCACTTAGCTCGATATCAATTTATTTATTTATATATCCCGGGTTCGGGAAGGCGATCTATAGAAGAGCATAATCAGATCTTAGACTTTATCAAGACTGGTAACTATGAGAAGGCCAAGAAATTTATGAGAGAACATATCAATTATACCTTTGAATTTTTGAAAAACAAGATATGGAACAGCGAGATGAGGGAGGAAAAATCACTTAAATAAAGGCTCTAAAATTAATAGTGGAAGGAGGTGTTTATTATGTAAAAGAGAAATATGGGTTGTAGGAGGAGTAGTATTACACGGGAATTTTTAAAGGAGGAGGTAAAAAAATGACAAAGAGATGGTTTTCATTATTAATGGTATTGGCAGTAAGTATTACTTTGCTGTTTATTGTTTGCGAGGGATCAGCACAAGCAAAGGGGAAAGTGATTAAGTGGAAGGCGCAATCAGCATGGCATCGTGGGGATGCTTTCCATGATGAAGCAGAATATTTTTGTGAAGCCCTTAAAAGGATGAGTGGTGGAAGATTAATAATTCCTAAGATGTATGCTGTTGGTGAGCTCGTAGGACCTATAGCTGCTATGAATGAAACCTCTGCAGGAAGGCTTGATCTCACGCACAATAGCGGTATGTATGTTGCTGGTACCCTGCGTTGGACTGGTCTTCCAATTGGTAGCAGGCCAGGATGGACTAATGAAAGCATATTTTCCCAGGTAAGGTATTTATATGAAGGAGGTGGTTTGGATCTCTATAATGAGTACATCCAAACGAAATTCAACTTGATAAGCTTTCCTGTTGTCATTACCGCATCTGAGGCAGTGTATTCAATTAAACCTATCCGTAAGTTAAGTGACTTTAAAGGATTAAAAATCCGAACCTCGGGTTTGAACAAGATGTTCTTTGAGGAGTTAGGATGCACGTGCGTTTCCATTCCTATGACCGATGTAACGCCAGCGATGGAGAGAGCTCAACTGGATGCCTGTGAGATGAGTTCCTTTTACATAGACTCTAAATCAGGTATAGAGGATGTGGCGAAGTATGTACTGGTTGGTACTATACATCAGCCTGTCGGAGCGACTGTACAGGTGTTTATTAACCTCGATGAATGGAATGCTCTACCGGATGACCTCAAGCAAATAGTTAAATATGCCGCTCGGGTAAGTATGTGGCATGCATTTGAGTATGGTGGTTATATGGATCAAGTTATGGCAGAAAAATGGGAAAACAAATTTGAGATAATAAAAGTTACCCCAGAAATGCAAGCAGGATTTGTGAAGGCAACTGACAGAGCGCGAAATAAAATGCTTGCCTCAGGTGATCCATGGGCTAAGAAGATACTTGATCATCAAAAAGCATTCTATAATAAGTATAAAAAGTATGCTGTAGAACCATGGTAGCTTCGGTTTAAATTCTTCTCTGCTCGAACCTAAAGTTTGGGCAGAGAAGAAACAGACTGTGGCAAACCCATATAGCACAAGGGCATGTCCTATGAAACGCTTTTTAAGATATATTGATAATATTAGCCGCATGTCAGGAATTATCTCTAGCTGGTTTGCTATCTTACAGATGATTGTGACAGTCGCTATAGTGATAGAACGATATTTTTTTCACCGGGGCGATGATTTGGCTTTTGAGCTTTCCTGGATGTTCTATTCCATGATTTTCCTTTTTGCATTTGCGTATACCCTTGTCGAGAGGGGTCATGTGAGGGTGGATCCATTATTCAATCTATATCCCCTACGGTTCCAGGCAATCTCTGAGGCGATCTCCCACTTATTTCTCTTGATAATATGCGGCGTGATGGTTGGTTATGGTATTCCCTATGCCAAAGTTGCTTGGGCAATAAAGGAGTCCTCGTGGCACACTATTGTAGGGGCCCCTGTTTATCCTATTAAGACAGCAATCCCAATAGCATTCGGTATATTAGGTTTACAAGCAATAGCTGAACTTATTCGCAATTTAGTAGTTGTTGTGAAGGGGAAAGAATTATGAGTGAAGCACAACTGGCCATCATTATGTTTGTAAGCCTTATAGGTTTAGTAATACTTGGTTTTCATGTCGCATTTGTTTTAGGTATTCTAGCATTAATATTTGGATATATCGCCTGGGGGTCTGACCTAATTGGGATGCTTCCTGCTCGCACTATGACTATGATGACGAGCTATGAAATGGAGGCTATTACACTCTTTATCTTTATGGGGTGTATGTTAGAACAAGCAGGAATAGCTGAGAGACTTTATGGCACGATGCATCTCCTCATGGGTCGCTTAAGAGGCGGATTGCTTTTAGGTACCATGATTATCATTATTATCTTCGCTGCCTGCACTGGAATAGCAGGTGCTTCTGTAGTTATGATGGGCCTTGTTGCTATGCCTGCTATGCTGTCACGCAACTATAACAAAGAGATGATTGCAGGATGTATATGCGCTGGAGGTGGCCTGGGAGTTATCATTCCTCCAAGTATAATGCTAATTTTATATGGGCCTGTTTCTGGCATTGGGATAGCTCGGCTTTTTATTGCAGCTATAGTGCCTGGTTTGGTTTTAGGTGGTAGCTATTTGATCTATATCGGAATAAGATGCGCATTAAAGCCAGAGCTAGGGCCTCCTCTGCCTGCTGAGATAAGAAAAGGGGTTACAAGACAAAGGCTGCTATTTTTAACTGTAAGGGATTTGATTCCTCCTGTAGCCCTTATTTTGGGTGTTCTAGGCACAATTTTCGCAGGGATTGCCTCTCCTACTGAGGCAGCCGGCGTAGGCGCCTTTATCGCTGTGTTGCTCACTGCTGCTTATGGACATCTCAATTACTCAACCATGCAAAAGGCTCTTCTTTCTTTAGCCAAAACATGCGGTATGGTTTTTTTAATAATGTTATTGGCTGGTTTTTTTACAACCGCATTTATGGCATTAGGTGGTGGGGAAGTAATCAAGGGTTTCATTTTGGGGATAAGTGGAGGAAGCAAGCTCGGTTCAATGCTAATAATGTTGGTTATAATTTTCTTCGTGGGGATGTTTATGGATTGGATTGGAACACTTTTAGTCATTGTTCCTATCTATGTTCCCATACTTAAATCAATTGGTGCTGATCCAGTATGGTTTGCTATACTTTTTTGTATTGTTTTAAAAATGTCCTATATAACGCCACCATTTGCTTATAATATCTTTTTCTTAAAGGGGGTTGCCCCTCCAGAGATGACCGTTGCTCACATAATTCGAGGCTGTATTCCATACATCTTAATTCAGCTACCAATTTTAGTACTATTTTATCTTTTCCCTCAATTAACTTTATGGCTTCCTCGTTTAATGCTGCATTAGTTTCCAGACTAATTTTAAACAGTTCATATTATTGAAAGGAGGAGAAAGAAAGGTATGGCGAATAAAGTGGTAATAAAAGCTCAACATATCAGTGAGATTGATTTTTCACCCTTTGGGCAAATCCTTGGTCGTGATACCGGGGAGAAAAAAATCCAACCAGAAAAAGGTATAATAGTAACCCCAGGAGTTGGTCAATTAGAAATAGAAAAGGGGGAACTCGAGTTGATTTTTTTAAATGTTTTACAGCGTGGATTTATTGTAGAAGGATTGGAAAGACATTTATTTACTTCACAGGCTTTCATACCGCTATCGGGATGTTGTGGACTGTTTTTGTTGGCTCCCCCAGAAGATCTTGATAACGAGGATGCATTACCTGACTTAGGTAAAGCCACTGCTGTTATTTTTGATGGAACAAAAGGGGTAAATCTTAAAAGGGGAACCTGGCATAGCGCACCTTTTGCGCTATCAGAAGCATCCAATTATATAATGGTTAGCCGAAGAGGGACCTTAAAGGATGACCTGCATTTGGTGGATTTAAAGAAACAAATGAATAAATATTTTGAAATTTTGCTTTAAAGTTCAAGGGGAAGAATTTTTTTACGCATAACTTCCCTCCCTTGTGGAAATGATGAGCTTTAAGATACGTTATTTTTGATCTAAGATCTCATCAGGAACAATGCCTTTGAGGTGGGAAAACTGGTCCTTCATGTGAGGGATCTGCATTGCTTCCATAAATTGCTGCTGAAAATCCTTTTCCACTGTCAATTCAATATATTCCACGTTACTTGAGACCCAGTTGGCCTCTTCTCTTTTCTCCCGATTGAGCAATGCTGCCCTGGCACCATCTCCTGCAGCGTTGCCTACAGAGATGATTTTGTCTATCTCACAGTCAGGAAAAAGGCCCATGATCAGGGCTTTTTCCCGATCAACATGCGTGCCAAAAGCCCCTGCAATTTTCACCTTGTCCAGCTTTTCGATCCCCATACGGCGCATCATGAGTTTACAGCCGCAGTAAAGGGCACCCTTTGCCAGCTGAATCTGGCGAATGTCCTTTTGGGTAATAAGGATATCCTTACCGATGCTGGTTTCCTCGGCCCAGGCAATGACGAATTCTGGCTGGCTGTTTTCGGAATTTCTTCTGCTGCGGTTAGACTTCTGCTTTGGATTAAATCTCCCGCTTTTCAAAATCACCCCTGAACGATAAAGTTCAGCCAGTACGTCCAGGATACCTGACCCGCAGATACCCTTGGTTTGCATTTCTTCTGGTTTTGAGTAGCTTCTCCAGGCATCCCGGCCAATCACCTTGTAGTCTACCTCATTTGTGTCAGGATCAATCTGGATTCGTTCAATAGCTCCCGGGGCTGCCCTCATCCCAAAGGCCAATTGAGCACCCTCTAAGGCTGGTCCAGTAGCACAGGAGGAGGAAATCAGTTTCTCTTTATTCCCTAGTACCAGTTCTCCGTTAGTTCCAATATCTATGATGAGCTGCATCTCATCCTTTTTGTATGGCTCTTCAGCAATAAGAACTCCTACATTGTCCGCCCCTACAAATCCTGCCTCGTTGGGCAGGACATGCACATAGGCCGAATCATGTATATGTATCCCAAGGTCCCGCGCCTTAATATCCACGCCCTTGTGAACCACCGGAGGGAAAGGAGCAACACCCACATACTCAGGGTTGAGCTTTAACAGAATGTGGTGCATGGCCGTGTTACCCACAATAGTCATATCGATGATATCGCTTGGGTTAAGACAAAGATATTGTTTTCCTTTCTCTCCATCAGGAGTCTCATTGACCTCTATAGCTTCTTCCTTACCCCCCTTCTTCTTCTTCTTTTTTTGGGGTGGGTGAGTACCTTCGCAGGCTTGAGTAATTAGGCTATTCAGCCCTTCAATGATATCGTTGCTCATACGATCAAGCCCACCTTCATGCATCATATGGTAGGTGATGCGGCTCATTACATCTTCACCATATTTGCACTGAGGGTTCATCATGGAGACAGTATCCAACACCTCCATGGTAGCAAGATTGCAGAAATAGGCAGCTACGGTTGTAGTGCCCACATCTATTGCCATGCCATAATAGTTCTCCACCTGACCGGGGAGGACCCCAATGACCTCCCTGTCCATCCAAACGGCCACAGTAACTTTCCACTTGCCTTCCCGCAGACGGTTTGGCAGCTTCTTCAATATCAAATAGTCAATATCCAAATTCTTTAGGCCGTATTTACGATTAAGTTCCTCTAAAATGCGTTCCAGATCGGCAGTGGGCTCCTCGAACGTAGGCTTCGTAACCTCCACATAATAATACTTCACCGCAGGATTCCAGTCGATATGGATGTCACGGGCAGCCTTACTTACTACCTGTTTGCCGGCTCTGGATTCCTCAGGCACAAAAACCAGAAGGTCTCCTTCTACATTGGCACAGCAACCCAGGCGGTAACCAGCCTCCCTTTGCTCTCTATTGATGAACTTCTCCTCCTCTATAAGCCACTCACCTGCATGGTCTTTGCTCGATTGAATACCGTATTTTTCAAAAAATCCCTCCTCGATTCGTATCTTGCACTTACCGCAGACCTTCTTTTCACCGCATAGGCTCTCAATATCTACCCCCAATTGCCTTGAGGCCTCGATGATGGTCACACCTTTCTTTACTTCCCCTCTCCGGCCAGAAGGTTGAAAAATAATCTTGGATTTTTCAACTTCATCCATTAAGCAAATTCCTTTTATGATTTAAAATATATGATTTTTAATTTACAATCCTTGAACTTCAATAGGCAATAATCAATTGTCAATAGTCAATATTACTTTTGTATTTCCCTCAATCGGCTAATCATTTTAATGGCCTCTTGAACAGCATTGCCGGCAGACTCTGCATAACCATCCGCCCCAAATAATTCTGTGACATCCTTTGTGACTGGTGCACCTCCCAGCATAATTGCCACATCAGGATTTTTTTCTTTTATCATCTGCACCACCTTTTTCATACCCATCATTGTGGTAGTCATCATAGCTGAAAGGGCAACTATATCAGAATCAGTCCGCATCTGCTCTTCCACAAATTTTTCTAAAGGAACATCCCTGCCAAGATCATGCACTGTAAAACCTGCAACCTCGAACATCATCTTGATAATATTCTTACCAATATCATGGACATCGCCCTGAACCGTACCTATAACTACTTGGCCCTTTGCGCTATCTCCCAGATCTTCTGGTTTGATATGAGGCTTTAATATATCCAAACCGGCGTAAAGGGCATCAGCACACATAAGGAGCTCAGGCACAAAGTATTCATGTTTGTCATAGAGATCTCCTACAATTTCCATTCCTGCTGCAAGCCCATTCATGATCGCATCATAGGCATTCAAATCCTCATCGAGCACCCTTTGTGAAGTTTCTTTTGCCTTATCTTCATCCATGTCCACTACTGCATCGCTCAGGTCCTTTAATAGTTCATTTCTGAGTGTTTCTTTTCCCATAGTTAGATTCCTCCATAGAGACAAATTTAAGTATTTAAAATTTTTTTATATCCTTCCCACTGCTGGTGAGGCCTTTTTACTATATTCCCACACAGTCCTCACATATGCCTCAACATTTTCTTTTTTCACCTCTGGCCACAGATCGCATCCAGGCCAGACCGCATCTACCCCATCATCTATACATTTCTTTATAACTGACTCTGCTTCAGATACATCCATCTGAACCATAGTCCCATATGGATCAAAATTGCCTAAAATCAGTACATCATTTCCGAGCTTTCTCCTGGACTCTACAACATCATTCTTCTGATCTACACTAAGGGCATCTGCTCCACATTCGTTCATTAGCTCAATAATCATATCGGTGGATCCACAGATATGAAGTACCTTGGGTGAGCGCAGGGCTGAGAATACCTTCTGGAGATTATCCAAGACGAGCATCTTCCACATCCTTGGAGAAATAATATCTGTTCCGGAACCCATCTCCCGGATATTCATGTAGTCAACACCAAGCTCCTGATAGTGTCTGGCTACTTCTATGACAAGATCTGTCATTTTTGAAAGAAACTCCTCGACCTTGTCTTTCTCCTTTTTTAGCCCCTTCAGCAGTACATCCAGTTCTAAGAGCTGTCCTGCCATTGTAAAAGGACCAAGAACCCAGCTTCCCACGGCAAATTTACCATTAGAGCTAGATTTTAAAATCCTGATAGCATCATCTACCAGTGGCATTCTGCCTTTAGTCATAAAGTCAGAATCTATTTTTACATCATCCAGTGTTTTCCATTTGGAAGGGACAGTGGGGTAGAGTATCCCATCCGCATTTTCATAAAGGCTTGCCCCTCTTCCAAGGGACTCTGGTACTGTACACATATCATAAGGAATGATAACAGCATCAAAACCAAATATCTCTGCTGTTGTCATTGCTGAACGAGCCATATATTCGGCTGAGGTATGGATCTGCGCAAATCGTACATCCATCTTTTCTATTGCCTGGATTGTTACCATGCCCTGACCACTGAAGACAGGCATAACATCAATGGGCTCTCGATTAAAAAACCTTTTAATTCTTTCTTTTGGAGTAATATCTGTCATCTTTTCGCTCCTAAGTAAAAAATTTTTTTGGCTAAAAAATAAAATTCCCGATACGGGATATTTTTTGACCGGATAGGGAAGAACTTCGGTCTCTTAACCGGGCTGCATTGCCCTAAGCTGGTCTACAAAATCTGGAAAAAGCTTATTTAAAGGATGAGTTTCTAAGGATGGGAGTTTCCTGGTCTCAGCAAATGTTATGGTTGACATGAAGGCGTTTGCCATAGCAACGGCAGGGAATATTCTGGGAGAACCTGCCATAGGACCCAAGAAAATCATATCATGATACATGAGCGCCGCCAGAGCATCTAAGGCAGAATCTACCCCTGACCAACCCTTAAATCCCCACATCTCCCGTGCCGCTTTCCACATATAAGATCCATTTGATGGGGCACTTGCACAAGGAAATCCCCATTTTTCCTTGATCAATTTATTTGCAATAGAACAGAAGGCTGTAGCAGGTGCGTTCATGACAGAGGTATCTACCAGTATGCTTTCAAAGTTTGCCCCAATTTTTTCTATAACATCCAACAGTTTTTGTGTTACCGTAATCCTACCTGACGGCATTTGATCCTCTTGATCGAAGGCAACCAGGAGGACATGTTTGACGCCAATATTGGCGATTTCTTTTATCTCTGTCGCCAGATCTTTTTCCCAGATGGTTAGGCTGTTGTAAAATATCCTGTCCAGAAGACCTTTTTCAGCACAGTAACTTGCGCCTTCCAGTTTGGTTTTCATAACCCAGGCATCAATACAAAAGGGCATGTCACTTACACTTGTCACGAAGTCAATATAGGTTTTAAATTCCTCACCTGTATTGGCCACTATATCGGCCATGCAGGGAATCCCAGTCTCTGCTGATAGCCTGTCTGTCATTTTCAAAAGATCTTCTGCCCGCTTCTCGTTAAAGCCTTGTTTTCTCTTTGCTCCCTCAAAGACCCTGTCTCCTTTTTGAAAAATGGAGGGTATAACGACTGTGGGGTATTCACCTGGCTGGCCTCCTACCTTAATACCTCCGATCTGAAAGATTTTTTGTTCCCTGTCTAGTATAAACATATTAACTTCTGTTAAATTGGTTAAATGTATTGCATTGGTTTTGCTTGTTACTCAAACAATTCAACGAATCAAAGTGATAAACCAAGTTCTATCCTACTGGTATCTCCCAAATTTTCTCGCAGCATCCATAAACCACTGTACCTTTTCAGGTGGGGCAATCCCTGGAACCTCACACCCTGATGCAAGGATAAACCCGCTCCCTGGTGCACCCATATCAATACAGTGTTGGATTGCCGTTTCCATTTTATCCTTGCTGCCTAAAAAAAATAAATTTGTATTGACATTACCAATAACAACCGCCTTTCCACTTGCGGCCTCAACTGCCTTGGCCAAATTGGTGGGTTCATCAACACTTATTGCCGCTGCACCTGTTTCTACCATCTCTTCCAGGATGGGATCTGCATAGCCTCAGATATGCAGGGTGCAGTTAATGCCTTCCTCCTTTAATCTCCCTATTGCCTTTTTGTGATAGGGAAATACAAACTCCTTATACATCTTTGGAGAAATGAGGCTGGCTGAGGCTGGTGCCTCTGAATAACTCATACCTGCCCCTGTTGATGGAATTGCCATTCCAAACCGGATAGCCACCTCTGTGGTAAACTCCATCAATTCATGAACATACGCTGGATCTTTCATTGCATCCCGTATCAGTTCACTGGCACCCCTTAGGGCAATTGCGATAGTCCATGGTCCAGCAATAACTGCCCCAACACTCGCATCAGTTATCGCATCCTTTATCATCTTACATGCATCAAGATAATCAGGTAAATGTCCATCTTTATACGGGTCTGGTATGGTAAGGCTGTTTAGTTTTCCTTTATCCTCGAGGGCCATCTTTTTTGATATACACATCCCATCATCTGGAAATTTCAGCTCATTTCCCATGGCCTCTGCCTCCATGAGCAAGTTTGCCATGACTACAATAATATCGGGCCTGTATCGCTCATAGGCGGCAATCTCTGCCTTGGCAAGCTTTTCTTTGTCTGTGAGAAACTCTTTTATGGAGATACCAATGAGCTGAGAGGTAAATTGCCCTAATATAGGATATGCTGGAACTACATCCGCATATTCCCTTTTAAATGCGGCCTTAACCCTCTGCCTTCCAGTGTAGGTGTTCATGGATTACCTCACAGATAGAGTGAATGGTATTATTTGATAGCTCCGCCTGAGGCGAATCACTTGTAAACACGTCTCATGACCAGTAGGTTTCACATTGCACCAATGACCAATGACAAATAACGTCACTTTAATCTTTTATGTTCAATGTCCTTTTTACAATCCACTTGTCATGTTCGTAGTCAATAACCCTCTGGAGCATAATCTTTTGGGCCATAACAGGACCCGCACCATGCCATGTGCCAACACCATGGAGCCCTGCTGTCCAGTTTTGCAATAGTTTCGTAACCTTCATAATATTTTCAGTTGATGTATCTGACCCAAAGCCGAGATATTCTTTTACGTAGTCTTTCACCTCGGGATTTGTGAGCTCTTTCAGAGAAGGGAGGGTGACAATTAATCCTGCACCTATATCTCCCGCAAGTGCCATGATCCTCCAGAATGAATTAGCTACATTTAACTTCGATACATTACCCATAAGCTCATCCGGCAGATACACGCCTGATCCTTTTGGTTCCTCAGAGCCTTTTTGGGCTGCTGCCATGCCACAGGCCCTGCAGGTTTCTCTCAAGGCTACCATCTCCATCAACTGGTCATTGATGTGGGAGGCCTTATCTAACCCCTTGTATTCCTGAATAAGCTTGCAGGCCCCGATTATCTGGTTCATAAATCCCACCTTGCATGTTCCTCCACATGTCATTCTGTGGGTCTTGGCAAATCTGGTTACAAACTTAACGGAATATTGATACTCTCCACAATGAAATACTCTCTCCCATGGAACAAACACATTGTCAAATACGACCATAGAGGTTTCCCGTTGCCCGTAAAGGGGATTGCCAAGTTCTTCCAAGTCATCTACCTGGTCTCTTTCAGCAGAATAGGGGGTGTATTGGCATATATAGGTGATGCCTTCAGCGTCTACTGGTGTGGCAAATGCAACTGCATAGTCTTCCTCCCCTTTATAATGAGCTGCCTGGGGCAATACATTGATATAGTGGCTTCCGAATGCCCCGCTAATGTTTATCTTTGCACCCTTCACCACTATCCCATCTTTATTTTTATCAACCACCTTTAACGAGAGGTATGGATCTGGCCATTCAGGTATTTTTTCCTTTCTGCTTCCCCGTGCCTCAGTTAATGCACCGGCAACAGAGAGGTCATTCTTTTGTACCATCTTGAGATATTCAAGAAACCTGGGATGATACTCAGTACCCAGTTCTTTATCCATCTCCCAGGTATTGGCATAAAGGGAGTGAAAGGAGTCATATCCTACGCAGCGGTAAATGCATGTCCCAAGCATTTCAGCGGTGAAGGTGCCTGCCTCGGCCTTTGCGATAAGTTCGTCAATGCTTGTACTCACATGTGTGTATCTATTAACCGTATCGTTTATCAGGGGCGAGTAACAGGTCATAATATCCTTGTATTTTGGATCAAGGGCCCATTCGTAGCTTGCCTTGTTGGCCTCGACAACTGTTCTTGTGTTCCTATTAGTAAGGATATTTTCAACCCTTTTACCATTCATAAAGACCCTTGGTTTAACGCTCTTTAAACTTTCTTCAAATTGTTCTGGTGTCATTAATGCCATATCTCTTTATTCCCCTTTAGGTTTTATATTTAGATCTTTAACGCGATAGCGTATCAATTACGATATATGTACCATGTTGTCAATATTCTCATTATTTTTTATTGGGTATCCTTTTCTTACTAATGAATGAAAAGTAATAATTAATCATTGACAAGCCTCGACAAGGCCTTATTAATCTTTTCTTTTAGCGCTGGCTTGCTTTCTGCCAGCTCTTTTGCCTTTTTAAAATGGAAAAGGGCATCTTCTTTCTTTCTCAGTTTGTTGGAATATATGCCTAAATGATAATGAGCCAAGGCTAACTTACCTTGCCGTCCATAGACTAGGCCAAGATTATAATAGACCATGTCTTTGACTGGCGGAAGGAAGGTCAGCCTCTCATAAATCCTGGAGGATTGGCCATATTGTTCGAGATTTTGCAACGATAGGGCTAAAAGATATAAGATCTCCTTATTTTTAGGGGATAGCTGAAGGGCCTTCTGCAAGATAGATACAGATTTTTCGTATTGGCCGATTGTCTGATAGGCCTTAGCCATAGAAAACATAATGGGGACAGAATTTCCCTTTCCCCGTAAAGCTATTTTGAAGTGATTGAGGGCTTCATGTATCTTACCACCTCTTTCAAGAGCAAGACCAAGACCATAATGAGCCAAAATAGATTCAGGATCTACACGAAGCCTTTTTTTAAACTCTCTTGTTGCATCTTCCTTGTCATCACATAAGGCTATAACCATAGTATGAAAGATCGGAAAACGGGATCGCAGTTTTTTTGTCTCATCTGAATCAGGCATTTTTGTATATTCTTGTGCCATTGTTTCTATATTGGCCATTCTCTCCGACGCACCAGGATGGGTGAGAAGATAAGGCGGTATATTCTGGCCGCCGTACCAATTTTCCTTTTGAATTTTCTTTAATGTGGTTATCATTCCCTGAGTGTTAAAACCTGACATATAAGCGTATTTGAACCCTAACTGATCAGCTTGCCTTTCATCTTGTCTGGAGTAGCCGAGTTCAGCCTGAATTCCGGCAGCGATTGATCCTGTCATAAGGGCACCTGTTGCCTCACCTCCAATAAGAACTCCTGCTAAGATAGCAGCCATTGTGGCCATTCCGATCTTGTTGGATCTTTCTACCCTCAAAGCCAGATGCCTGGCACTTACATGGCCAAGCTCATGTGCGAGTACAGAGGCAAGCTCATCCACATTGTCCATTATCTTAATCAGTCCTGAAAAGAAAAACACATGACCTGCAGGAGCTGCGAATGCATTAATGGAGGTGTCTTTTATCACATAAAAATGAAGAGGGAAATAAGGTACTTCTATTTGACGGCCAATGTAGTTACCAAGGTCATTGATATACTGAACGATGTAAGAATAGTCGGCAAATTCATACTGAGATTTGATTTTTTTAAGGAATCTATCACCAAGTTCAGTTTCCTCTTCTGGTGATAAAAATGAGGCAAGTGAGTCTGCAAAAGGGGCGTGAATTATCAATAGGGCTGTAAAGAGAATAACAAGCTTTTTAATCCACCAAAGGCGGACAAGTCCGCCAGAAACACGGTGGACAAGGTTTAATTCCCCGTCCCGCCTGGCGGGACTGCGAGGTAGTTCATTTTTCATCTTTCGCAGCTTTTTTATTTATCTTGACCCTTGGGGCTTCAACCCATAACCCTTCAAGGTCATAAAATTCTCTTATTGGCTGGTAAAATAGATGAATCACAACATCACTATAGTCCAGTAAGATCCAGTGACCATCCTTTTCACCCTCTATGCCAAAAGCGGTGAAGCCCTCTTCTTTCATTCTTCTATGTAGATGTTGGGCAATGGCCTGGACCTGCCTGCTGGATTTGCCGCTGGCAATAAGGAAATAGTCGGTTATGGAGGTCAACTTTGCAACCTTAAAAAGGACGGGGTCAGCTGCCTTCCTTTCAAGGATGATGTTAACACATAGAAGGGCCTTATCGAGAGGATTCATTAATTAGGTACAAACCTACCTTTTCTATATATTCTCTTACTGCCTCCGGTACAAGAAAGCGAATAGATTTTTTCTTGGCTACCATTTCCCTGATTCGAGTCGCTGATATATCCATCAATGTTGTATCTTTTTTAAGCAACAAATTTCCCGATGGATGGCAAAAGCATTTTCTTTTCTGGTCCCATATAAATCCAACATTAAGAGAGTCAAGAAATTCGGAAAACTTTTCTTTATTATGACCTGGCCTATTGATAACAACAAATGAGGCAAAATTAAAGAGATTTTGATATTCTTTCCAGGCCTTTATCTCTATGAAGGCATTCCGTTCCGATTAAAAAAATAATTCAAGGTTGGATCCAAAATAGGAGTGGAATAATTGTAGTGTTTCTATGGAGTAGGATAAACCAGGTCTTTTTCCCTCAATATCCCACACCTCAAGCATAGGAGAGATTTTACTTGCCAGTCTTGCCATCTCAAGACGATGAGAGAAATCAGCGAGGGGGTATTGTTCCTTATGTGGTGGCAAACCAGATGGTATTATATGGACCTTGTTTAATCCTAACTCTTCACCTATCTCCTCAGCCACTCTAAGGTGACCTGAATGAATCGGATTAAAGGTCCCTCCCAGGATACCTAATTTCACGTTCTTACCTGTCCAGATCCATATACTATGAATTTTGTGGTAGTCAACTCCTTGAGACTCATTGGTCCGTAAGCATGCAATTTAGATGTGTTGATCCCGATCTCTGCACCTAAACCAAGCTCAAAGCCATCATTAAATCGAGTAGAGGCATTTATCAGTACAACCGAGGCATCTACCTTTTCCAGAAATTCTTTTGATCTCCCATAGTCATTTGTAACAATTGACTCAGTATGATGAGAGCCGTATCTTTCAATATGATCCATTGCTTCATCCATGTCCTCAACAATCTTGACCGCCAGGATAAGGTCTAAGAACTCGGCTGGCCAATCACTATCCTTTGCCAAGATAAGATTAGGGATTAGTCTGAGTGTATTCTCACAAGCCCTTATTTCAACACCTGCACTGGTGAAATCTTCTATCATGCCTGGCAAAAAAGAGGAGGCTACATTTTTATGTACCAGCATCGTTTCCATCGCATTGCAGACACCAGGTCGTTGTACCTTGGCGTTAAAACATATCTTTCGAGCCATCTGTAAATCAGCAAATTCATCTACATAGACATGGCAGACACCTTTAAAGTGCTTTAATACTGGGATTTTTGAATTTTCAGCTACAAAGGAAATAAGACCCTCGCCACCCCTGGGAATAATCATATCCACATACTCATCCATACTCAAAAGAATACCAACTGCCTCATGTTCTTTAAAAGGGATTACCTGAATTGATTTTTCTGGCAGATTGGCTTTTTTCAATGCCTCTGATACAATTTCGTTCAGGATTAAATTAGAGTGTATAGCCTCAGATCCCCCTTTTAGTAACACTGCATTCCCTGATTTAAGGCACAGGGCAGCTGCATCAACCGTTACATTAGGCCTGGATTCATAAATAAAGCCTATTACTCCCAGCGGGATCCTGATCTGGCCGACCTGTAATCCATTTGGCCTTTTCCACATACCTGTTACCTCACCAACTGGATCAGGGAGGGCGACAACTTCCTGTAATCCATGAATCATTGAGGAAATTGTTTTTTCATCGAGGGTTAATCTATCTATCATTGCTGGATTTAACCCCTTTTCCCTGGCTAATGTAATATCCTTGGCATTTATCTTAATTATTTCCTCTTTATTGGATAGAATTCGCTCTGCCATAAATCCTAAGGCAGCATCCTTTTCTGCTCGTTTAGCAACCCTTAAAAGCCTTGCAGATTGCTTGGCATCTTTTGCCATAGCCTGTATCATTTCATTAAGGGACATAACCTTGTATATTTCCTCACAAAAAGTGACTAAAGTGATCCCGCAATCTTGCGGGACTAAAGCCCGCCATGGCGCGACGTGCTTAAATCAGACTGATAGGTTTATAAGGCGCTGCGTATTCAAATCAGCCTATTAAGATCATAGGCCAAGTCTGGGCCAGGGTTTAAAGTAAATACAACCCGTAACTCGCAACCTTCAACGGACAATCCACAATTCCTCAATCCATAAATTTACAATTCTCAATTCTTTATGGATTATTCATTAAAACGAGATTATCTTTATGAACCACTTCATCATAATGTTTATATCCTAAGATATTTTCTATGTTAGAACTTTTTTGTCCCATAATCTTTTCCACATCTGTTGAATGATAATTGACAAGGCCAACTGCAAGGCTTTTTTCCTCCCTATTGATTATCATTACAGAATTGCCAAGGCTAAATTTTCCATAAACAGCAAGTATGCCTGAAGGGAGTAAGCTTTTCCCATTCTTTATCAAGGCATCTTCTGCGCCCCTGTCTATCATTATCCTTCCTTTTGGAGATTTTGTAAAGGCAATCCAGTGCTTACGACTCCGCATCGGGGTAGGTTGAGGTAAAAAGAGAGTTCCCTCTTCCTCCCCTTGAAAGATTTTCCTCATTATGTTCTTTTTTAAACCATTGCTAATAATAGTCGGAATCCCACATATGGCTACGTCCTTGGCTGCTTTTACCTTGCTTCCCATGCCACCTTTTCCTAGGGCACCTGGAATGGAGCTTGCTTTTTTTTCTATCTTGCTTGTTACCTTTTCGACCAAAGAAATGAGGTGTGCATTGCTATTCAGCCTCGGATCATCATCAAAAAGCCCATCAATAGTGGTTAAGTTGATAACGAGGTGAGCGCTTGTAAGATTGGCTATCATGGCACTAAGATTATCGTTATCACCGAATTTTATCTCATCGACTACGACGGTATCGTTTTCGTTAATGATTGGGATAACCTTCCAATTAAGAAGGGTAAAAAGGGTATTTCGAGTATTTAGGTATCTCTTCCTGTTAGTGAGGTCGTCTCTGGTAACTAATATCTGAGCCACTTTACGGCCGTGACTTCTGAAAACCTGTTCATAAGCAAGCATCAAAGAGCTTTGACCTATTGCTGCAAGTGCTTGCTGTTGAGAAATGGATTGTGGTCTTTGAGAAAGCCCCACCTTTTTTAGGCCAGAGGCAATGGCACCTGAAGATACAAGGATAATCTCGAGCCCTCTTTTTTCCATAAGGTAACAGATGTCTTCACTCAAGGCGTTTATCAAACCCAGGTTTAATCCATCTTTTTTTGTAAGCACACCACTTCCAATTTTTACAACTACCCTCTTGACATGTTGCAGTATACTTTTCCTTGAATTTTTCATAAATTGTGTTCTTTGTGTTTGCCGTGTCTGTTGGGCTTGTTGTGTTAAACTTTAGGCACTTTTTTACGAAAGAGCTTTATTTTTTAGTAATTGTTTGAGGTCCTCTAATCCTTGTCCAGCAAGGGCAGAGATTGCCAGGCACTCGTAGCCTAGGTCATTAAAGGAATGACAAATCTTTTTGATACCTTTGCTGTTGATTGGCTTTAGGTCAATCTTGTTTAGGACAATCACCTGATTCTTTTTCATCAGGGATGGATGGGATAGTTTTAATTCCTCTTGTACTATAAAAAAATCTTTTAAAATGTCTCCAGAACTTGGGTGATATATATCCAGCATATGCAAAAGAAGCCCGGTCCGCTCAATATGCTGTAAAAATCTATGCCCTAAACCTCTGCCATTGCTGGCACCTTCTACCAAGCCTGGGATATCAGCAATAGTAATGGATTGTTCGTCGTCAAAAGTAAGGACCCCTAAATTAGGGGCAAGAGTGGTAAATGGATAGTCGGCTATTTGAGGATGTGCATTAGAAAGGCGCGATAAAAGGGTAGATTTGCCAACATTGGGTAAACCTATAATACCTATATCAGCAATGAGTTTGAGTTCCAGTTTAAGTCTTTTTTCTTTTCCCTGTTGACCCTCTTGGGCAAATCTGGGAGCTCTGTTTATTGAGGTAGTAAAGTGTTTATTCCCTTTACCACCTTCTCCGCCCTTCACTAATACTATCTGTTGGTTATCGTGAACTAAGTCTGCGAGCAGTTCTCCTGTTTCCCCGTCTTTTACTATAATTCCTATAGGGGCCAGGATTTCGATACTCCTGCCTTTTGTCCCTGACCTGTTTTTACCTCTCCCAGGCTTGCCATTTTTGGCCTTAAAATAACGCCTGGAGCTAAAATCATATAAGGAATAGAGTCTTTTTGTGGCCTTGATCAGAACATTTCCACCCTTTCCTCCATCCCCACCATCAGGCCCCCCTTTTGATACAAATCTCTCTTTCCGAAAGCTTACACAACCAGCCCCCCCATCACCTGATTTTACGGTGATCTCGGCCTCGTCAATAAATTTCATTCTCGTTTCTTGTTAATACGATAGCAGGAAATCCCATTTTTTAGACAGGATAGACGGGATGTTCAGGATATAAAGAAAATAAGAAAATCGTGGTAATCCTGTCAAAAAAGTTCCGCCGAAGGCGGCTAAGCTCTTACTGGTTATTCTTTTCACACTAACAGCGAACAAAATTTTAGACACTTCTTCTCTATCTGTTAAGGGGTATAAACACTTACTTGTTTTCTGGATTTACCCAATCGTTCAAAGGTAACTATTCCATTGATTTTTGCAAAAAGCGTGTAGTCTCTTCCAAGGCCGACATTATTTCCTGGATGGATACTCGTTCCCCTTTGCCTCACAATGATTGAGCCGGCTTTAACAAGCTGGCTGCCAAATTTTTTTACACCCAGTCTCTTTCCCGCGCTATCTCTGCCATTCCTGGAGCTACCACCTGCTTTTTTGTGTGCCATTGTTGTCTCCTTTTCTCATTTCTCGTTAGCCGTTTTATTAACCGGCAACTAGAAATGAGTATTTATCAAGAAAATCTAAGCCTTAATCTCGGTTATTTTTACTCCTGTGAAATCTTGCCTGTGGCCCTGTTTCTTCCTGTATCCCTTCCTTCTTTTATATTTAAATACTACTATCTTTGGTCCCCTGCCATGCTTGGTAATCTTGGCTGCCACTCTGGCATTTTCCAAAACAGGACTCCCAACAGTTACCTTATCCTCTTTAGAGACAAGCAGCACATCATCAAAATAGACCTCATCTCCCACCTTACCATCCAATTTTTCAACTCTAACTTCTTCGCCTGGCTTTACCTTATATTGTTTGCCGCCTGTTTGGATGACCGCATACATTCTAACCCTCCAATATTTCAGAATAATTTTAAATTACCGTAACCATAGATCAAAGTCAATAAAAACCTGTCACTTAAATGGGTATATAAAAAAGGCTGTAACCGTTCACGGTTGAAAAAGGTTCAATGTTCAGCCTGCGACGAGCTCAGCCGAGTCGGGTTACCTTTCTTTCTTTGATCTTGCTCATAGGCTGGGAAGTGCTTAATGAAGCCATAACTGCCAGCGTTGGTGAGTCAGGCATTATCATTCAGATCATAAAAGGCTATGGTAGTTATGCACGGTTTAAATTTTTGGTCAACTTTGAACCTCTGAACCGTGAACCCGTGAACAGATACAAAAGGTTTTTATATATAAATCTGTAAACTAAAAATGTCAATCCTGTAATGTGATTGTTAATGTCATGTATTTTGAGTTATCGTAAGCTATTTTTATAGAAAGTAGACTATTATGACCTTTTGTGGTAAAAAAACTTAGTAAGATTGGATCTAATACAAATAGAATAAATATGTTGCCCCTAAACAATTTTTAATTTCAATGAATTATAGAAATTCTTAGATACTAAATCATTATAGCATAAAGGGTGTCGATTCTATGCCTATTTACGAGTACCACGCGGAGATTCCTAAAGAAGGGTGCATGATGTGCAGAGAAGTATTTGAGTATATCCAGAGTGTTGATGAAAAACCCCTTTCTCATTGTCCAAATTGTGGCAAAAGAGTTAAAAAGATTATTTCATGGTGTCATGCTGCAGTTATTGATCCATCACCAGAACATAGCAGTACAGAAAAAAAGATAGCCGAGTATGAAAATGCAGGCCTGTATAGTCATGCCGCAGAGTTAGCTGATAAATATTCTCATAAAACAAAAGACAACCTTCTTAAAGAGAGGGCCTTAGAGAATTATAAAAAGGCCGGTTATAACTTTGATTCCTATACGAGCAATGATAACTAAAGCAATTAAAGTTTAAAGTGAACTAAAGTTTAAAGTGCCTAAAGTTATTAAATCAATTAAACCACTCAACTATTAACTCCCGGTATTCTTTGATTTTTGATCCACTTTTGTTAAACAGGATATATTTTTGGGAGATTGGAGGGAGAAACAATGTCAGATTTTTTTCAGAATGGTGAAATAGCAACATTTCATAGACTAAAACAGAGGGATCTCAGAGAACTTGAGGGGGAACTCGAAGAGGCCACAAAACATAGGCCTATCTCCCTTGTCCTTCCATACATTCCAGTTGAATTGCAAGGGCTAGGTCTTCCTAAGATTGTAGAGAACCTCAGGGATGTAAAATACCTCAAAAATATCATTGTAACCATAGGAAAGGCAAATGCAGAGGAGTTTAGACAGGCAAGAAATTTTTTTTCTGATCTTCCCTCAAAACCTAAAATAATTTGGTGTACAGGTCCGGCAATTGAAAACATATATAGTATAATGGCTGAAAATGGTATCAATGTTGGTGATGACGGCAAGGGAAGGTCTGCATGGATTGCTTATGGATATATCCTTGCTAGGGAAGATAGTCAGGTCATTGCATTACATGACTGCGATATTGTTACCTACAATAGAGATCTTCTTGCACGCCTCTGTTACCCTGTTGCACACCCAAACATTGGCTTTGGCTTTTGTAAAGGATACTACAGTAGGGTTACGGATAGTATGCACGGAAGAGTGACCCGGCTTTTTGTAACGCCTCTCATTAGATCCCTGAAAGAAACCTTGGGATCTAATCAGTTTTTAAATTATCTTGATAGTTTTAGATATATCCTTGCCGGGGAATTTTCAATGGATATAGATTTGGCACGGCTGATCAGAATCCCCGGTGACTGGGGGTTAGAGGTTGGGGTTCTTGCTGAA
>Ga0209986_10001231_pt1 | contig 24730 bp, 20 predicted proteins | sample BlataG_FD_183168 | JGI IMG/M metagenome (GOLD analysis project Ga0209986, IMG submission 183168) | Deep subsurface microbial communities from Black Sea to uncover new lineages of life (NeLLi) - Black_00105 metaG (SPAdes) (version 2) | ecosystem: Environmental > Aquatic > Marine > Oceanic >... | reverse complement strand
TTGAACCCGCGACCCTCAGCTTGGGAAGCTGATGCTCTACCACTGAGCTATTCCCGCGTAAGTATTCAGTGAACCCCGTCATTTTTGGTAGTCGCCGGTAGCCGCAGGCTTCAGCCTGCGTTTATACGCACCCTAAAGGGTGCGGCTACCCTGAAAATTCAATGTGACACGGCGTTTACTGAGCATTTACATTCCCGCCTACCACCTATTATATCAAATTTATTTCAAAAGGCAACCGATCTTAATGAGACGCATGGTTCGTTCAGTGGCGTACCTCAAGGTCTGCTTTGCTTCTTTCATAGCTTCAGCCAAAGGTAAGATTCTATCCACACAGCTAACTACCGCATCTACGCCTCTTTCATACAAAGCTTTAACATCTCCTCTAATTTCTCCCCCAATAATAATGACCGGAATCTTTTCCGCGTCTGCAATTTCGGCTACCCCTACCGGTGTCTTTCCATACATAGTTTGTTCATCAATTCTTCCCTCTCCACTGATTACCAGATCGGTTCCCTTTATCCTTTCCTCCAGTCGGGAAGCCTTTATTATTAACTTTATTCCCGGGGTAAGCTCAGCCCCCAAAAAAGCTATCAAACCTGCTCCTAAACCCCCCGCTGCTCCAGACCCCGGAATGTCCTTGACTTCCTTATTTAAATATTTTTTGATCATCATGGCAAAATGAGCCAGATTTTTTTCCAGAATCTTCACCATCTCTGGAGTAGCACCTTTTTGCGGGCCATAGACCCTTGCTGCTCCTTTAGGTCCACACAAAGGATTATCTACATCAGAGGCGACCAAAATTTTGGTGTTTTCGACTCTGGAGTCAAAAGAGCTCATATCAATCCTTGCAATCTCCCCTAAATTTCCTCCCCCCAAAGCGATTTGGTCCCCGGCTCGATTTAAAAGCTTAGCTCCTAATGCTTGAGCCATACCGGCTCCCCCATCTACAGTAGCACTTCCACCGATTCCTACAATTATTCTCTGGCAACCTCTATCCAGAGCTGCCTTAATCAGCTCTCCTGTCCCATAGGTGGTAGTCAGCAAAGGATTGCGCCCAGAATGTGGGACGAGAGATAATCCAGAAGCCTGTGCCATCTCAACAATTCCAGTGAATCCATCGTCTAATATTCCAAAGTGACCTTTTATCCTTTCCCCTAAGGGGGAAGTAACTTCTTGTAGTATGATCTTTCCCCCTCTAGCCTCAACCATGGCTTCAACTGTACCCTCTCCTCCATCGGCCAGAGGGACTTTTGTCACCTCTGCTTGAGGAAAAACTCTCTTTATCCCCTCTTCAATGACCTCTGCCACCTCTTTAGCCGTCAAACTCTCCTTAAAAGAGTCCGGTGCTACCACAATCTTCACCTTATCACCTGCGTGCCAATTCCCCTATCGGTAAAAATTTCCAGCAACAGGGAATGAGGTACCTTTCCACTGATAATATGTACTTTGTTTACCCCTGCTCCCAGTGCTCTCTGACAAGCTCTTGCTTTGGCCATCATTCCCTTCTGGATCTTTCCTTCCTTAATCAAGTCTTCGATTTGATTAACCTTGAGGGTGGAGATAAGACTTTTCTTGTCCCTAGGGTCTTTCAGGATTCCCTCTACATCAGTAAGAAAGATCAATTTCTCCGCCTTCAAGGACCCGCTAATTTCGGCAGCTACCATGTCGGCGTTTATATTGAGCGTCACCCCCTCTTTGCTTACCCCTACTGGAGCAATGACTGGAATAAACCCTCCTCTTTCCAGGACCTCGATAGGGGTAGGGTCTATTCTTTCCACCTCCCCTACCAACCCTAAATTCCTGTTCTTAGATCTTTTAGCCAGAATCAATCTTCCATCCTTACCTTCTAAACCTATGGCCCTGCTCCCAAATTGATTAAGCAGAGAGACTATGGCTTTATTTATCTTTCCTACCAGAACCATCTCCACAATTTCCATGGTCTTCTCATCAGTAACTCGATTACCCTCGATAAAACGGGGTTTTATATTGAGTCTTTCCATTAGCTCGGTTATGGCTTCCCCTCCCCCATGGATAACTATCGGTTTTATCCCCACATACTTCATCAAAGTAATATCTTGGGCGATCCCCCTTTTCAAACTCTCCTCAGTCATGACCTTCCCACTATATTTCACCACCACCGTCTTTCCGAAAAACTTTCGAATATAGGGAAGCGCCTCTACTAAAACTTTAGCTCGATTTGTGGCTTTCTCCATCCTCGTCCTCTCCGACAAACAATAATCATTTTATGGATTTTGTCAATCTATTACAACCCTGTTTCGGGAAAACGTTCACTAGGGACCAGAATTCCTCACCTCCAATGGAAAGAATCCTTAATCTTGTGTGCACAAGTTCGATTTGACTTTAGTTCATAGGAGTAATATATTAAGGATGGTAAATACTCGGTGAACCCCGTGTTAGCTGCGAGGGACGAAGTCCCGGTGCAATCTCGGTAGTCGCAGGCTTTAGCCTGCGTTTATACGCACCCTAAAGGGTGCGGCTACTAAGGATGTGAGTAAAGTCAAGGCACGAGGAGGTTACAAGGTGACTGTAGGGATAGAATCCAAAGACAAATTTTTGAGGGAAGAAAAACTCACCGAGTTATTTTGATAAGGAGAATGAATTGAATGAAATTTTGAGTATTTTCAGCCTTGAGGAGAAAAAAGCGGTAATTACCGGTGGAGCAGGTATTTTAGGCTCTGCTATTGCTAAAGGATTGGGAAGAGCTGGTTCTGAGATTGCTATATGTGATATTGGTAGTACAGAAAAAGTTGTAGAGGAGCTCAGAAAAGAGGGAATAAAGACAAAGGGCTACTATATAGATGTTATGGATATTGACAAGATAAAAGCTTGCCATGATAAGGTTATGAAAGACTCTGGTAGAATAGATATCTTGCTTAATGCAGCCGGTGGGAATATTAAAGAGGCAACCACCTCCAGGGATCTTAGTTTTTTCGATATTCCCTTGTCAGCCTTAGAAAAGGTTGTGGGGCTTAACCTTTTTGGAGGAGCTATTCTTCCCTGTCAGATATTTGGGAAAACTATGTTAAAAAACAAGGATGGAGGTTCCATCATAAATATATCTTCGATAAATTCTTTTCGCCCCTTAACCAAAATTCCCGGGTATTCTGCTGCCAAAGTTGCTGTTAGCAATTTCACTCAGTGGCTGGCAACTCATCTTGCTCAGGAGTATAACAAAAAATTGAGGGTAAATGCCATTGCTCCTGGCTTTTTTCTCACTCAGCAAAACCGCTATTTACTTTTGGATAAGGAGGGAAATTTTACTTCTCGGGGAAAATCCATAATATCTCATACTCCCATGGGTGAGCTTGGAAAGCCGGACGATCTCATTGGAGTGTGCATTTGGCTTTCCTCCGATGCATCAAGATTTGTGACTGGAGTAGTTGTCCCCATAGACGGGGGATTTAATGCTTACTCAGGAGTGTAAAGTGCACACTGACAAATTAAATTATATTTTTTTGCGTATTCGGCAAAATATTAAAGTTTTCGTAAATACTCAGTGAACCCCGTCATTGCGAAGCGAGGCAATCTCGGTAGTCGCAGGCTTTAGCCTGCGTTTATGCGCACCCTAAAGGGTGCGGCTACCCGCTCTGCTCTTTGTAGTCAACAACATGGAACGTCCTTCGCTGAATATTTACAAGTTTTCTCTGGGCAAAATTCAACAGTCAGAACCCAGAACGGGATACAACTTTGTAGTTAGTTTAATGCCCTCAGTAGTGCTAATCAATAAGGAGGATGAATTGAAAAAAGCAAATATCGGATTAATTGGTATGGAAGTTATGGGAACAAACTTGGCCTTAAATATGGAAAGCAAGGGTTATTCTGTCACTGTTTTTAACCGAACAGCGTTAAAGACAGAGACATTTGCTAAGGGCCGGGCTAAGGGGAAAGATATATTGCCAACGTATACCATAGAGGACTTTGTAAGTGCTTTGGAATCCCCCAAAAAGATAATGCTAATGGTCAAAGCGGGTAAACCCGTAGACGCCTTTATTGAAAAGCTCGTACCTCTGCTAAATGAAGGGGATCTGATCATCGATGGTGGGAATTCGTATTATAAAGATACGATGAGACGGAATATTGACCTTGCTGAAAAGGAGATCCTCTACATTGGTACCGGGGTTTCCGGGGGAGAGGAAGGAGCATTAAAGGGGCCGGCGTTAATGCCTGGCGGTCAGTTGGAAGCCTATGCCTTAATAGAGGAATTATTCAAGCACATCGCTGCAAAAGCAGCGGACGACGTTCCCTGTGTCTCTTATATCGGGCCTCATGGTGCCGGTCATTTCGTAAAGATGGTTCATAATGGTATTGAGTATGGCGATATGCAATTGATTGGAGAATGCGTCTGGGTTTTGAAAAACGCCTTTAATATGAATTCAAAGGAAATTGCAGATATAATGTTAGAATGGAATGGAGATGGCGATGTTCTTCGATCATATCTCGTTGAGATCACTGCGGATGGCATGAGGGAGAAGTATGCGGGAACAGATGAATATCGTGTTGATAGCACTGCTGATATCACAAGGATGAAGGGAACCGGCACCTGGACTGTGCAAAGCGCTTTAGAGTTATTGGTGCCGATACCAACGATTGCAGCCGCTGTTTTCTCAAGAGAGATGTCGCAGGATAAAGATCTGAGATTGAAAATGTCCGAAAAGTTGACCGTAGAGAAAGGAAAATATGAAGGGAAGAGAAATGCTCTAATTGATGGTGCACATGATGCCTTATATATTGCCAAAATATCCTCTTATGCCCAGGGCATGGCATTATTAAAGGCAGCCTCAAAAGAATATGCCTTCGACCTCAACCTGGGAAATATCGCTGGTGGGTGGCGCGGTGGCTGCATAATTAGAGCACAGTTTCTCGATGAAATTACTCGAGCTTATGAGGAAAATCCAGAGATGCCTAATCTTCTGGCGGCACCACGATTTGCCAAAGTGGTTAATGGAGGTCTGGGGAAATTAGCTCTTCTTATTGAGATAGCTCATAGTGCTGGGGTACCCGTGCCTGCTATGGATAGCGCCTATGATTATATTGCACAACTGTCCAGTCCGGTAATGGTCTCTGCTCAAGTATCAGCGCAACAAAGAGATTACTTTGGGGCTCATGGCTACTTCAAGATTGGAGGGTTGGATGAGCCGAGGACTATGACTACAACCGATGGAAAAATCAGGGAATTTCATACAGAATGGATGCTACCAGAACGTCCCGAGAGGGAAATAACAAAATAGCTTCTTCTCGAGCAAAGTGAGGTATATGGATGTTATCCGTGGAAAACCTTAACGAAAAGCTGACAGATGATGAGTTAAATGAAGTTATAAGGGGAACCTTGAGGGGTTTCAGAAACGTAGGAAAAATTCTTCTCATGCATTCTGATTATACAAGAAGGGATTTTTCCCATAGATTAGTGCCTCTTATTTACCGAGAGCTGAAGAGTGGGGGTATGAAGGAAATACGCTCTTTAAATGCAGGTGGTACTCACAGGAAAATGAAGGAAGATGAAATCTCTCTTAAATTGGGGATTTCAAATGAAATTAATTTTACTAAATTTTACAACCATGAATATAATGACGCAGATCAACTGGTAACTGTAGGTGAAATCCCCGCCTCTTTTGTCGCCGAACGGACAAAGGGAGACCTTTGGCAGTCAATTCCTATTACTGTGAACAGGCTGGTTACACAAGATTATGATTTAATTATTGTCCTTAGTGGAACTGTACCACATGAAGCCGCTGGTTATGCCGGTGGACTGAAGGTTTTCTTTCCCGGCATTGCTGGTCCAGCAGTAATAGATTTATTCCATTGGACTGCGGTGCTTATTGGCATTCCAGAAATAATAGGCTCTGTTGACAATCCTGCCAGGGATGTTATAAACGAGGGCTCTCGCTATGTCTTTCAAAAAATAAAAGCTCCCATGGTTTCCTTTAATATGGCCTTTGAGGAAAGGAATAGTGATGTAATTCCTAAAGGATTGTATGCAGGGATTGGCATTGATGGATTTATTGCCGCTTATAAAGAAGCGGCAAAAGCAAGTTCTAAGCTCAATATTGTTTATATTGATCAGCCTCTTCAGGTTGCCGTACAGGTTATAGATGAAAACTATGATGAAATCTGGACAGCTGGAAAAGGCTCTTATAAATTGCAAAGATCAGGTGTAATGGCAAATGGTGGTGAGATAATTATTTATGCGCCACATATTAATTGTTTTCACTCAAAACCAGAAATGGATACTGCTTTAAGGCAAATAGGCTATCATTGTAAGGGTTATGTACAACGATACTTAAGGTCAAACCCAGGGTTTAGCAAAAATGTGGCTGCCCATGTTATTAATGTAAGAGGACCTGGAACTTATAATTCAACAACAGGAAAAGAACAATCTGCCTTCGATGTAACGCTTGCTACAGGGATTTCGGAAGACGTCTGCAGGGCAGTTGGTTTGGGCTATAAAGATCCTAATTCACTACACAAAGAGGATTTTAGGGGAACAGGAAAACTGTGGATTCAAAATGGCGCAAAATACCTCTACGATATTGAAAAATAAGAATGAAAGAATTGCGGTAGCCACAACCTTTAGGTTGTGTAAACTTACGCAAGATAGATCCTGCGGCTGCTAATTGCCAAAGGCGTTAAAATTTTTGCAATTATTAAAATAGGCGGAGGGGAAACAAGTGAAAAATGCGGTTATTGCACAATCGGGAGGACCAACAGCGGTAATAAATAATAGCCTGAGAGGGGCAATTGATACCTTGACCGCCTCGGGAAAAATAGACAGAATCTATGGGGCAAAGATGGGTATTCTCGGTGTTCTTAATGAACAATTGGTAGATATCTCTGCTCAGGACTCAAGACAGATAGCTCTACTGGAGAGGACTCCTTCTGCTGGGACAATTGGTAGTTGTAGGTACAAAATAAGAAGCAATGAGGATTTAGCTCGAATTGTGGAAGTTTTTAAAAAGCATAATGTTGGTTATTTCTTTTACTGTGGTGGGGGAGATTCAATGGACACAGCAGATAAGGTAAGTAAACTGGCAAGACAAAGTAATTTAGAAGTAATTTGTGTGGGTATACCAAAGACAATCGATAATGATGTTGGTGGCAGTCTTCAAAGCGATGGTACATTTGCCATTTGTGATCATGATCCAGGTTATGGAAGTGTGGCCAGGAATTTAAGTTTTAATATCTTAGAGGCAAATGAGGAGAACAAGGCAAGCTATACAAGTGACCCAGTTCTAGTAATTGGAGTGATGGGAAGAAAGATTGGTTTTATACCTGCTGCGGCAAGATTGGCAGATCCGGAAAGAAAGATGCCTTTGATTATAATACTTCCGGAGGCTTTATCTAAAAAAAACTGGCAAGGCAACTTGGAATTTATAACAGAAAAGATTAACGAAAAATTCAGTAGTTTTGGTAGATGTATAGTTGTCATTAGTGAAGGGGTACAAGTTGGGGATTTAGGGGTACTGCGCGACAGCTTTGGAAATGAACAGTTTAGTGCGTCTGAAAGAACAGTTGAACAAGTGCTTGTTAATTACCTTAATGGTACAGACAGGAAAGATGCTAAGGGAAGAGCGCAGAGTAGATTAAAAGTCAGAGGAATAGCAAGATCTGAAAGACCGGGAACCCGTCAGAGACGCGAGACTGCCTATGTATCTGAAGTTGATCTAAAAGAGGCTTATCAGGTGGGTGCCTATGCGGCAAAGCTTGCTTTAAAGGGAGAGGATGGTTTTATGTCAACAATAATGAGAGTTCCCGGGGATACTTATAAAGTTAGGCATGATAAGGTTCCATTGGATGTTGTGGCTAACTCAAAAAGGGAGTTTCCCAAGGAATGGATTGCCCCGAACAGAATAGATGTAACTGATGAATTTGTAAATTGGGCAATGCCGTTGATTGGTGAGTCACCTCCCCGATTTGCCAAATTTGAAGATATTCTTGCTCCATCGCTGTGTAAAAAGTATATGCCATTAGCTTATAGATAGGTAGTATACAGGGGGTTAGCTGAAACTAGGACAGTTTTTTCGGATAATTGTTAAGATTAGGGTAAATGCTCAGTAAACGCCGTGTTACATTGAATTTTCAGGGTAGCCGCACCCTTTAGGGTGCGCAGGCTAAAGCCTGCGACTACCAAAAACGCCGTGTTACATTGAATTTTCAGGGTAGCCGCACCCTTTAGGGTGCGCAGGCTAAAGCCTGCGACTACCAAAAACGCCGTGTTACATTGAATTTTCAGGGTAGCCGCACCCTTTAGGGTGCGCAGGCTAAGGTTTTACGCAGGCTGAAGCCTGCGGCTACCGGCGGCTACCAAAAATGACGGGGTTCACTGAATACTTACAGATTGGGCAGGGGAGACTTTAGCCTATCCCTTAAAATAGGAATGGCTAATTTAAAAATAAAATCTGGATTTGAAAATTGAAGTAGAAAAAGGGAGGATTAAGAAATGGCTTTACCTCGACTCACCCAAGAGCAGATAAAAGAGGAACCAGAACAACAACTAAGAAACTTTAAAAGAACAAAGGATTTTTTGGTGGCCATTGACACCGATGGTTGTGTTACTGACAACATGAATGGAAAACAGATGCTGATTTTTCACCCCCACTTTATGGAATTCTACAATCTTTGGGATATCGAATCTTTTTTTAGAGAAGTTGCTGAATATTACAATCTTTTTTCTGTGGATAGAGGTTGCAACAGGTTTATTGCTATACAGTTAATTCTCAGAGCTCTTGCAGAAAGAGAGGATGTTAGGCAGGTACTAACTGAAAAGCATCTAAAGCTGCCCGATGCAAAACCACTAAATGATTATATCATTTTTGCACAAAAAAATAAGTTGGGATTGGGAAATCCAAGTCTGGAAAGATTTATTAACGAAAACTCAACTTGTTTTTCGTTATACAAACTTCTTGGATGGAGTGAAGCAATTAACAGGACATTTCCACACATATCCGCAAAAATTCCACCTTTTAATGGGGTTGAGGAATCTTTAGATTTAATGGCAGGGTATGCTGATATTATGGTGGTCTCCAAAACATCTTATGAAGACTTGGCAAATTATTGGGAAGCTCAAGAAATAGCTCGTTATGTTCATATCATAGCTGGACAGGAAATGGCCTCAAAAGCACATCATATTGAAGTAGCTAAAAAAGCAGGTGAATATGAGAATGACCATGTGTTGATGATTGGAGATGGCAAGGGAGATTTAAAGGCTGCAAAGAAAAACGATGGTCTTTTTTATCCAACTCCCCCTGGCAAAGAACAGGAAGCCTGGGATAGGTTTGCCGATGCGTTTGAGATGTTTGTCAAGGGAAGGTATGAAGGAGAATTTGAAGATGCGCTTTTAGCCTCTTTTAATAAAATACTTCTTACAACACCACCCTGGAAGGAGTCAGATTATAATCATACAAATGCTTATAGAGAAAAACAAGAAATAAGAAAGACTTTGTATAAAGAATTTAATCCAAGTGGAAGGTTGCTTGTTTTGTAAAATTAGCATCAATTATAAAGTCTTTTCAAACCAAAGCCATCCAGATGGAGTTTTATGTGTTGGGCCACAGTTTGGTAATAATCCTCCAAATTTTCACTCAAGACTCCATTCATTCTTTTTCCAAATTTTTGTAGCAAAGCCCCGTAGGCAACGTGAATGACCTGCCTCCAGTCATCATTTTCTGTTAATCCTTCCACTACCTTAGCTCGATTCAACTCTCTAGCTTTGGGAACGTTAGCCAGATTAGTGGTTAGGTGATAGGTTTTGCGGTTGAGCTCAAATGTTTCTAAAGCATGTTGATGGAGCCGGCGATAAAGAGAAGGATCGTGCTTGGCTATCACCTTAACTGCCTCAAGATAGCTGGTTCCCGCAGTCTTCACATGAAACATTCCCTCGGTATGCCTGCTCATTATGGGATAAGCGGCAAACTTATCACTCCCTGAATGGACACCCAGTTTATAAGGGCCCATTTCTCTAGCAATCAAGGCATGGTCTTTAATATTGTCCTCAAATCTCTTCAAATCCGCGGGTGAAGGTTTTCTACCATTATTAGTTCTAATATCGACGCCTTTCTCAAATCCGGCGTCAAACCTTGGCGCCAAGCTGGTTAATCTTACTCCAGCATCGCGTAACTCTCTAATGATCAAGTAATGGGCTAGAGCAGTTGTGGGAGTACTGGTTTCGTCAACGGACATTTCAAAATCAATATCGGTCGTGCCTTTATGGTGAGTAATAGCAGCATAAGCATCACTGGTAAACCTTATTGCCCTTAGATATTGTACCGCTATCTGCATTACCTCTTTTTCGCGGTACTCAATTTTCAGAGTATGAGTTGGGCTGGTCAGCTTTCGACTGATTGAAAGATATTTCTCCATGAACTTTTTAGCTTCTTTTCCGGTGCTAAAAAGAGCTAAAAATGTCCGTCTCGACTCTTCCAGACCCATATTTACAGGAGTATCATTGATGCAGTGGGAAGGATCAACAGTGAACATGGTAAATCCAGCATCAACAGCCTGGCCCATACTGACTAAATCCATCAAATGGTCAGCATCTGCACCCCATTGGCGTTTATATCCCTCCTGGAAAACACCCCAGGTAGCGTCATCAAGAACCTGCCGGAAAGTTCTTCGGGTCCTGGCATTTTCTCTGACAGACTGCTGAGCCAAAAACATGGCCACATCGTAATTCTTGGCTGCTCTGATGTGGCCCGGTGTAGCGCTCGCTGCTCCCCCTATTCTATCACCGGTACCGAAAGCAGATTTAGTGCCCAAAACACTGGGCGAGGTGTAGCCAAAAATCTCCCTTATGACCCCGGCATTCTCATGAGTTAAGAGACAAACTTTCACCATGAAACTATCCAGATTTAAAACTTCACCCGCTGTAAGTCCGTCATGGGCTTTATTCCCGGGAGCAACGGAAAGTAGTCTTCTTTCTCCGTCTTGATTTATCATAAAATAAACTCTCCTTTTGGAGGTTTCCAGGGAATCACAATAAGGATAAAAATTTAATTTCAATGAAGAAATCATCTCTCCCATCATCTTTTTTTGGGCGGGAGTGATTTTAGAAAACCTAAAAGCTCCCTTAAGTTCCAGAGCTTTCACCAAACCACCAATTCCGTCTAACATAATTATCTCCAACAACGAGTAGTCAAGAACATCTCGGGACTCTTCCCCTTCGTCTAAATCTCCTGGTTTTTTAACGGGCAGCTCTGGCCACTCCACCTTTTTGAGCACGCTTTACTTCTCTGACTACTTCAGCTAAGCTAGCCATACTAGTATCCCCAGGCGTAGTTCCTGCCAGGGCTCCATGGGCGGCAGCAAATTCAACAGCCTCCTGTGGACCTTTACCGCTCAGAATGGCGTAGATAAATCCCGAGGCAAAACTATCTCCCATACCCACACGATCATAGACTTCTAGATCTCTTCTGGGTGTTGCCTGGTAAAATTTCCCATTCATATAGACGATGCCTCCCCAATCGTTTATGAGGGCAGTTTTTGCGTTCCTTAAGGAAGTGACGACAGCTTTAAAATTGGGATACTCTTTTGTTGCCTGTTTAGCCATTGACTGGAAACCCTTGGTCTCTCCAATATCCATTTTCTTGCTGATGTCCACTCCTTCAACCTCAAAACCTAATGCTGCTGAAAAGTCTTCTTCGTTACCCATCATTACATCAACCAGGGGAGCGACTCTTTGATTAACCTCTCTTGCCTTTTTTTGTCCCCCTATGGCCTTCCAGAGCGATGCCCGGTAATTAAGATCATAAGAGACGAGGGTGCCCGTTTCTTTTGCCTCTTTCATAGCCTCAATAATCACCTCAGGTGTTGTTTCTGAAAGAGCCGCATAGATGCCCCCGGTGTGAAACCATTGCGCACCTTCCTCTTTAAATATCCTCTTCCAGTTGACGTCTCCTCTTTTCAATTGAGAGGCTGCAGTATGACCTCGATCATATTCGGTTTTGGCACTCCTTACGCCATAACCCTTTTCTGTCCAGTTTAATCCGGTGCGAGCCTGCCTACCGACGCCATCAAAAGGAACCCAGACTACATGACTTAAATCAACCCCCCCCTGCATCATCAAATCTTCACATAAGTGTCCACTCTCACAATCCGGAAGTGCAGTTACTACGGCAGTATTTAGCCCGAATACCTTCTTAAGGGCCCTGGTTACATTGTATTCTCCGCCACCTTCGGAGGCAGTAAAAGTTCTCCCAGTTCTGACCCTTCCCTCGTTGGGATTCAACCTGATCATAACCTCTCCCAGAGAAACTGCCGCATATTTACAATCTTCTTTTGGTCTAAGGTGCAATTCAGCCATTTCCCTCCTCCCTTTCAATTGGTAAATATTCAGTGAAGCACGTTCTATGTTGTTGACTGCGAGTAGCCGCACCCTTTAGGGTGCGCATAAACGCAGGCTAAGATTTTGCGCAGGCTGAAGCCTGCGGCTACCGGCGACTACCGAGATTGCTTCGCTTCGCAATGACGGGGTTCACTGAGTATTTGCTTCAATTGTTACTTACCTATTTTTACCTCTGGACGTTGTTTAAGCATCCACATAAATAGCTTTCAGAAGTAAAATTCTTGCCTCTGAAATAGATGGCTACTGACTTATGCTAGATGTTTTTCCTGAAAAGTCAAACGGGCTAAAGCTTTGTCATTCACCCACCTATGCTGAGGATCCTCTCTCATGGTTATAATCCGCTTTTCTCCTGCTAAAACCCATAGATAGTATAGCTTATAACCCGGAGCAGCCACCACGGGATGGTATCCTTTGGGGATCAATACCACATCATTATTTTCCACCACATACACCTCATCCAATTGTTTATCAGCCGAGTAAATTCTCTGGATTCCGAATCCTTGCTCAGGACAGACTTTGTAAAAGTAAACTTCCTCCAGTTTTGCCTCCTGAGGCAGGTTATCTTCATCATGTTTATGAGGGGGATAACTAGACCACTGTCCTGATTCATTGAAAGTTTCACCTACCAATAGAGTCTCTGCCCCAATATTATTCACCATAATGTTGTGGATCTCACGACGGTAATTATCCTTACCGCGTTTTTCTATCTTTACCTGGTCTGGCTTAATTAAGACTGGATTTCCTCTCTTTTGAGCTGGAGCAGTAATAATGGCCGCCTCCAGATAGCTTTTAGCGATTATTCGGTATCCATTGCCGGCTGGTATATAAAGAGCAGTAGCTGGACCCTCAAAAACAGCTCCTCAATTTCCTATTTTCAAGAAGTGCTCCGCACCACAGAAAATATCACAGCTACCACTCAGGATTACCTTCCTGGGCAAGAAGGCTCCAACCGTAAGGTTGGAGATGAATTGCCCTTGACCTTATTTTTCTTTAAGGTAAAATATAAGTATGAGAAAAACCCTTAAATATAGACTCTTTCCGACTAAGAAACAACAACGGATTCTTCAAGAACAGCTCAATGAGTGCCGCTGGCTTTATAATCATTTCCTCGAAGAACGTAAAAATGCTTGGGAAGAAGACAAAAGAAACATCACCTATTTTCAGCAATGCAATTCTCTTCCTGCCTTGAAGAAAAAGCGTCCTTCTCTTAACATAGTCTATTCTCAAGTTCTCCAAAATGTTGCTGATAGGATAGACAAAGCTTTTCAAAACTTTTTCCGTAGAGTTAAACAAGGACAAAAACCTGGCTATCCTCGTTTTAAGGGATTTGATCGCTATGACAGTTTCACCTATAAACAAGCAAGTTTTGGCTGGAAGATTGATGATAACCGTCTTTCTCTTTCCAAAATAGGTTCTATTAAGATTAAACTTCACCGTCCTATTATCGGTATTCCTAAAACCTGCACTATCAGAAGACAAGCTGGCAAATGGTATGTTTGCATATCTGTTGAATACGAACCAAAACCCTTGCGGAAAAGCAATAAAGCCGTTGGAATTGATGTTGGACTTGAGAATTTTGCCACTTTTTCCACTAAAGAAAAAATCGCTAATCCCCGTTTTTTTAAGACTGATGAGAAAGCGCTTGCTAAAGCCCAAAGAAAACTGTCTAAACAGTCTGAAGGTGCTCCTGAAAGACAGAAGGCTAAAAAGGTAATTGTCCGTACTCACGAAAGAATTTCTAATAAGCGTCATAATTTTATCCATCAAGAGTCTCGGAAGATTGTTAATCGTTTTGGTATTATTTGCATTGAGAAATTGAGTATTAGGGGGATGATGAGAAATCACTTCCTGGCAAAATCTATCGCAGATGCAGCGTGGAATCAATTTGCCCAAGCACTTGCGAGTAAAGCGGAAGAGGCTGGCCGTAAGTTTATAGCAATTGACCCACGAGACACAAGTCAAATCTGTAGCCAATGTGGGACAGCAGTTAAAAAGAAACTGTCCACTCGTTGGCATAAATGTCCTGTTTGTGGTATTCGTCTGCATAGAGATATTAATGCCTCCAGAAATATTTTGGCTCTGGGGCTACAGAGCCTGGGACTTGTCCCAAGAAGCCCCTTCCGTTAGGGAGGGGAGTAGTCACATTTCTAAAAATTAATGATAAAATTACTCTGGTAGCAGAAAAGTGGGTAGTCATGGGAGAGTTCTATTTTTGTGGTTGCAGTTCTCCTTTTAATAAACTTGGATATAATGGAGAAAATGATATTTTTTTCTGAAATGTGCCTAGAATACCAGGCCCAAGGTCATCCGGAATCACCAGAAAGAGTGAAGATGCTAATATGGCAGTAAAAGTTATCACTAGAGCCCTAGCTGAGAGAAGGGCAGCAGGTGAAGAGGATTTTTCAGGAAACTGGAGATGGTTTTAATTGACAGTGAGGGTTTTATGGGTTATAATGAAAATGCAAGGGGTTTAGCAGATAGAGTAGGCTACCATATTTTTCTTTTCCTAGAATTTGGGCTTTTTGTCTGAATCGATTTGAGCATACTTCTTTAAGATGAAAAGTGGCAGAAAAAAACTAAAACATTATTATTTTGTTTTACCAGCAGTTATTTTATTAATTGTTATTACTATATTTCCCCTGATTTATTCCTTGACTCTTAGTTTTTTCCATTGGGATTTGCGTCGACCGCTAGGCTGGAGGTTTGCTGGGTTTAGTAATTATGCCAGAGCTCTTTTCAGTGATCATAGATTTCATCGTTCTTTGATAACCACGGGCATTATTGGAGTAAGTGCTGTCCTTCTGGAATTCTTATTGGGCCTGGGACTGGCTCTTTTGCTAAGCAGAAAGCTGGTAGGTAAAAGAATTTTAACTACTCTCTTAGTAATGCCAGTGATGATTTCCCCGGTGGTAGCCGCTCTGATGTGGAGGATGCTCTATCATGAGAAATACGGGGCTATTAATGCTATTCTGCGGTTGTTAGGGTTTGGCACTGGTCCAAGCTGGCTGGGTAGTCCGCACCTGGCACCCTTTTCTGTTGTTCTGGTAGATGCCTGGCAATGGACTCCTCTTTTTATGATGATTCTCTTGGCTGGCCTTCAGTCTATTCCGGTAGAACCACATGAATCAGCACTAGTAGATGGAGCTTCCCGGCCTCAGGTATTTTGGCATATTACACTACCTATGCTTAAACTTTCCATTATTGCTGCTCTTCTGATTAGGCTGGTAGATGTAATAAAGCTCTTTGATACGGTTTTTATTTTAACGTCAGGTGGTCCGGGGAGCTCTACAGAAACAGTTAGTTATTATGTTTACCTGGTGGGATTTCGTTTTTTTAGAGTCGGGTACGCAGCTTCTCTTTCCTATCTGCTGCTGGCTATCGTGGTAGTAATAGCTCTGGGGTTCTTGAGAATTTTGCGAAGAAGGGAGGTTGGGTGAAATGGTTTCCAGGCGCGCATTATTAAAAATAGAAAATATTGCTGTATATGTGATTTTGGTTACGGCTGTTAGTCTGGCCGTTTTCCCTATTGCCTGGACTGTCTCCACATCGTTCAAAAGTGTCGGGGAATACTATACTTATCCTCCAGTGTGGATTCCCAAAAATCCAACCATAGCCAACTACACTTACATTATTTCCACGGCTGGCCTGGATTATCTTCGAAATAGTCTCATTATTGCCTCACTTAATTTATTATTAGTTCTCGGAGTGAGTATCCCGGCTGCTTATGGTATTGCCCGTTTCCGGGTGGGAGGTGAGAATCTTTCTTTCTGGATTTTATCTCAACGGATGCTGCCTCCGGTTGCCACTATCATACCTTTTTTTCTTCTCTTTAGAGGTTTTGAGCTTTTTGGTAGGCAGATAACTCTCTTAGACAAACATTTGGGCCTGATTTTGGTATATTGTACTTTTAATATTGCTTTTGCTGTATGGCTTCTTATTGGTTTTTTTGAATCATTTCCTGCTGAAATTGAGGAGGCAGCTGTTATAGATGGATGTTCCCGGATCGGTGCTGTCCTCAGAGTGGTTATTCCCGTAATCGCTCCTGGAATTGTAGTAACCGGACTTTTTTGCTTCATTTTTTCCTGGAATGAGTTTTTGTTTGCTTTGATTCTAACCAGAGAAGCAGCTAAAACAGTTACTCTGCAACTGTCTCAATTCAGAACGCCTACCAAGATTCTCTGGGGAGAGATGTCGGCTTTATCACTTATTACCATCATTCCTATTCTCGTAATTGTGGTATTTATCCAGCGATATCTGGTAAAAGGGCTAGCCTTTGGGGCAGTAAAGGGCTAGCTTACACTAAGCAAAACAGGATGAATCAAGGGCAAAGAGAGAGGAAAGGAGGTGGGAGCAGGAATAATCTCATTAATTTGCCCTGAAAATCTTCAAATAAGGGAGGAAAAAGATGAGAGGTAGGATAAAAATTGTTCTCTGTCTTATGGCAGGGCTGATTTTAGCCGGGACAGCCGGAGCCTTTGCTCAGTCCCCCTATGCCGGAGAAACTATCACGGTAGCTGTTCACGCTGTTCCTCATGCCACCGCTGTTTACAACTTCCAGGATCAGTTTCTTAAAGAGACTGGAATTAAAGTGAAAGTTATTGAAATGAGCGCCGATGTGATGTATGAGAAATACATGACTGAGTTTATTGGAGGAACCGGGGCCTATGATGTGGTTCAGATGAACCCTCAGTGGTTGGCTGACACCTCACCCTATCTTGCTCCTTTGAAACCACTGGCCGATAAAGAGGGTCTGGATTTTAAGCTGGATGACCTGGTTCCCAAATTCCGTGACCTTTATTGTTCCTGGCTGGGTGTCTGGTATGGGATGCCCTGGGATGGGGATGTGCACCTATTATATTACCGCAAGGACATATTTGACAAGCTAGGAATAGAGGTTCCCAAAACCTGGAAAGAATATCGGGATACTGCTTCTTTTCTCAACGGATGGGACTGGGATGATGACGGAGAAATTGAATATGGCTGTACTGAATATTTGAAAAAAGACCGGATGTATTGGTGGTTCCTGGATCGTTTTGCTTGTTACGGGGGAGTGTATTTTGATGAGGATATGAATCCCCTGATTAATACCAAATCGGGAATGATGGCTCTTAAGAATATGGTTGAGTGTCTTCCCTATATGCCTCCTGGCTCTCTGGGCTGGTCTTATATGGAAGTGAGAACAGCTCTGGTCAAGGGAGATGCGGCTATGGGAAAGCAGTGGACCTGTGTGGGAAAAGCAGCCGAAAGTCCTGAGGAGTCCAAAGTTGTAGGTAAGATGGGTTATGCCTTGGTTCCTGGGGCGCAATGGGATGGAGAAATCTCTTATCGTCCTATGATCGCCGGTGGATGGGATCTGACTATTCCTAAGGATTCCAAAAAGAAAGGGGCGGCTATAACTTTCCTGCAGTTCATTACCAGACCCGATATCAGTCTACAAATAGTGATGGATCCTAACACTTCCCTGGATCCCTACCGTCTCTCTCACTACACCTCTCCTGCATTCCGGGATCTCTGGCCTACAGCCGGTGACTATCTGGATGCCATTAATGCCAATCTGGATAAGGGATTTCCAGATCTATTGATTCCCGGAACAGCCGAGTACATGAATGCCCTTACCTATGAGATAACCCAGGTTCTAGCCGGAACCAAGGATGCCAAGAAAGCACTGGATGATGCAGCAAAAGCCTGGAACGAAATTACCGATAATCTGGATCGGGAAACTCAGAAGAAACTCTGGAACGGACAGTATGATGCAATGAAGGCACTGGGTATAGTCTATAAGGAGTGGAAGGATTAGGTTAACTATTCCGGGGAGAGGACTTATCTCTCCCCGGCCTTCTTACACGGTGAGCAAACTCTTAAGCTGGTCTGATGAAAGCTTGCAAAAGGTGAGGAATTGATAAATCTCAATTTGCCAGAGATGGTAGGATGCCAATGGTAAAAAGGATATAAGACGAAAGAAGGAATAGTCTATGGATTCTGGCATTCTAGATGATTTATATAGAGTAGTCCTGGATTTAAATTTTGAGGATGCTGAAGATCTGGCAAAAAAATCTATTGAAGAAGGAATAGATCCTCTTCAAAGTGCGGAAGCTTTAACTAAAGGGATAAGAGAAATCGGAGAAGGATTTGCTAAAGGAGATCTTTTTCTGCCTGATCTTGTGCTAGCTTCCAAGGTTTTACAAAGAGCTTTGCCAGTTATCCAGGCTGAAATTAAAAGACAGGGAAAAAAGACTCATAGTAGAGGGAAAGTAGTCATTGGAACTGTTTTTGGAGATATGCATAGTATAGGTAAGCAGATGGTTGCAACATTACTTTTGTCTTCAAGCTACGAGGTAATTGATTTAGGAGTTAATGTAAAAAGCAGTGTTTTCGTCGAAGCGGTTAAGAAATATAACTCTGATATTCTTGCCATGTCGGCTCTGCTTACAACAACTGCTTATGAGCAAAAAAATATAATAAAGGATCTTATTTCCAAAGGCATGCGAGATAAGGTGAAAATCATAGTCGGAGGGGCGCCAATAAACCAGGAATTTGCAGATAGTATAGGAGCAGATGGATATGCACCAACTGCACCGCTAGCAGTAACTTTAGTTAATAAACTTTTAGGCTTAGATTAGGAGGAAAAGAAGTGAGAAGAGGCTATATCAGAAATATAGAACCTCTTAAAATCTTAACCGATACTCAAGTGGAAGCAATCCATAGAGGAACACTTGATGTACTTGAGGAAACAGGGGTTAGGTTTGAAAGCCAAAGGGCTTTAAGAATGTTTAAAAAAAATGAATGTATAGTAGATTTTGAAAATAATCGGGTAAGGTTTCCCAGTTATCTGGTTGAAGAATGTATCAGGAGAACCCCGAGTAGCTTTTTAGTAAAGGCAAGAGACCCTAAAAATAGTTTAAGATTTGGAGGTAATACATTATATTTCATGTGCTCAGCGGGAGCAAGAATATCAGATCCTGAAACTGGGGAAACCAGAGTGGCCACAATGAAGGAGAATAATGAAGCCATTTTGATTTCAGATGCTTTGGAAAACTTGGATTATTTCCCTTCCTATACACCTTATTTTGAAGTAGAGGGTGTGGAACCTGTAATGCTTTGTCCAACTTCCTGCGCCATGAGGCTTCGATATTCTTCTAAAGTTTCAAGAGGGGCTCAGAGTGCAGATACGTATATTTGGGAAATACAAATGGCACAAGCATGTGGAGCACAACTTCTTGGTAATATGGAAGCAGCTTCGCCTCTTTCATATTCTGAGGATGCAATTAATGCAGGTTTTGGGTATGCGGAAGCTCTTTTTCCCATATATATTGCAGGAGGTGGAGTTATGGGAGGAACCGCGCCGGTAACAATTGCTGGTGCTACCATTAGTAATAATGCTGAACTTCTCGCTGCCGTAGTGTTCTTCCAGCTCATCAAACCAGGAGTAGGCATAATTGCTAATGATATTGAATATCCTATGAATATGAGAAGTGGAAGTCCTGCCTTTGGTTCGCTGGGAATTAGTTTGCATGAGGCAGCATTTAACCAAATCTGGACACAGTTTTATAGAATTCCTACCAATAATTGTGCTGCTGGATTCCCAAATTCTAAATTATTTGATCTCCAATCAGGATATGAAAAAACCCACTGCGCAATGACCTCAGCCTATTCAGGTGCAAATAGTATACTTTTGCATGGCGGAGTAAGTGCTGAACTTGCATATAATCCGCTGATGGCAATTCTTGATGATGATTTAGCTGCCATTATTGGTAGACACATTGAGGGCATTGTAGTTGATAGCGAATCTATGGCCATCGAACTAATAAAAGAAGTTGGGCCGATTCCGGGAACATATCTTGATAAACTACATACAAAAAAGCATTGGAAAAGAGAAAATTATGTTCCAAAGTGTGCTGATACATTGACTTATCCTGAATGGATAACTTCTGGTAAAAAATCTGCCATTGATTATGCCAGAGAACGGATGGAGGAAATTTTAGCAACACATGAACCAACACCACTTGCTGCAGGGCAAGATAAAGATATAGATAGAATACTTAAAGAGGCTAGAAAATATTATAAAGACAAAGGGATGCTTTAATACGACATCTGTAGAAAGAGTTTTTTCTGTCCTGGAGGGGAAAGAACCCGATATTGTACCAAATTTTGAATGGAAAGTTGCTCCAAATCTTATAGAAGCCTTTGTCGGGGGTGGTGATTACTTTGATTTTGTGGAAAAGACAGAACATGATGTTGTTTGCACAGCTCCTGTTTATAAAAAAATAAAATGTATCGATGAGGATACTTTTATTGACGAATTCGGGATTACCCGTCACCTCACTGGTCCGGATAAATACTCAGTCGCCATCGTCCATCCTATTAAGTCTCTTTCCGATATGAAGAGCTATGAACCTCCTCCTTTGGAATCTAACTTACGATTTAAGAAAATAGATACCGCTGTCAAGCGCTTTAAGGGAAATAAGGCAATTCTTGTTAATCTTCATGATGTTCTCTCTTTTCCTCGAGACCTTAGAGGTTTGGAAGCACTACTGAGGGATTTTATTCTTTGCCCAGAGCTTATTCGTGAGATGGTCGGTTTTTCAGTGGATTACAATATTGAGCTTGCTCGCCTGGCAAAAAAACATGGTGCTGAAATCATAGGTATAGGTGATGATTTTGCTGATAATAAGGGCCCCTTCGTTTCCCCTGAGATGTTTCGCCAATTTCTTTATCCTGAAATGAAGCGCGTAGTTAAGGCTTACAAAAATCTTGGATTTTATAAAATCCTAGTGCAAGAAAACCCCCAAATTCATTCGTGGGGATGAATTGCCTCTTGACTTTTTGTAGTTTTCTGCTAAACTGTAAACACTATGAAGTATAGACATTCTCGCAACCAAGTTTTCTTGATTAATTACCATCTCGTTTGGTGCCCAAAGAGAAGAAAGAAAGTGCTCATTGGTAAAATAGCCCAACGTCTCAAAGAAATTTTCAATCAAGTAGCTAAAGAAAAAGATATAGATATTCTAGCTCTTGAAATAATGCCTGACCATTTACACTTTTTTGTTTCTTGTCAACCTCAAATGACTATTCATAAAATTGTAAAAGCTTTTAAAGGAAGAAGTTCAAATATTCTTCGTAAGGAATTCCCTCAGCTTTTGAAATTGCCTTCACTTTGGACTAATTCCTATTTCGTCTCAACCGCGGGGAACATTTCCAATAAGACTATTGAGAAATATATTCAGGCTCAGAGTAAAAAATGAAAAAGAGCTTCAAATACTATATCAGAGCAAATAAAGCAACAATTCAAAAGGCTAGCCAAATCCGTGAACTTTGCCGTATCCTCTATAATCTTTGTCTTGAGCAAAGAAAATTTGCTTGGAAAAATTGCCATAAATCTATTTCTTGCTATGACCAGATTAAAGAGCTCCCTTCTCTTAAAAAATTCTTTCCTGAGTTCAAGCAAGTTCCAAGTCAGACTCTTCAGGAAGTAGTAGAAAGAGTAGATAAAGCATTTAAGAATTTCTTTCGCAGGGTAGAGAGAGGTAAAAAGCCGGGTTACCCTCGTTTTAAGTCTTTTAATCGCTATGATTCCTTCACTCTAAAACAGGCTGGATGGAAGTTAGTTGGTAAAGAGCTTCAAATTAACAAAATTGGTACTTTCAAGCTATTTCTTTCCCGTCCTATCGAAGGAGATATTAAAACTGTCACTATCCGTAGGACTCTTTCGGGCCGTTGGTATGTAACTTTTTCTTGTGATAATGTAAATTCAAAACCATTACCTAAAACCGGTGAATTAGTTGGTATTGATGTTGGCTGTGAGTCTTTTTTAACTACATCCGAGGAAGAAAAGATTGATAACCCCAGATTTTTTCAAAGAGCACAAAGTCTTTTAACTAAAAGACAAAAAACCCTTTCTCGTAAAAAGAAAGGTTCTAAGCGTAGAAGCAAAGCTAGAATACTTCTGGCCAAAGCTCATGAGAAAGTCTATAACCAGAGAAGGGATTTCCATTTTAAGACAGCGAGAAAGATCCTTCAAACATACGATACTATCTTCATTGAAGATATGAATCATTTTAAAAGCTATAGGGCACTTAATCGGTCTATGAGAGATGCCTCTTGGTTCGGCTTTTTTAACATTCTCCTTTTTAAAGCGGAAGAAGCTGAGAAAGAAGTTGTTAAAGTGCTGGCTAAAAATACATCTCAAAGATGTTCTGGTTGCCAAAAACTCGTTCCCAAGGAATTGTCTTGTCGTATCCATAATTGTCCTCACTGTGGCCTCTCTATAGATCGAGATATTAATGCCGCCCGCAATATTCTAAGGCTCGGGCAGAGCCTTCAGGGAGCAGGAGCATTAGCTCCTGTGATGAACTGAGAATCCCCCGACTTTAGTCGTGGGGAGTGTCAAATAAGCAAACTCTTAATTTTTAGAGGAAAGGTTTAAATGGCGGTAAAAACATACTTAGCTATTGATCAGGGAGCAGAGAGTGGGCGAGGGATGCTTGGTAAGTTTGATGGTAATCATTTGACTATACAGCAGATTTACCGCTATCCAAACAGTATGGTGAAGGTACATGGCCACTATTATTGGGATGTTCTTTATTTATATAGAGAGATTAAAAAGACTATGTCTATTTGTGCTAAGCAATATACAGATCACTTAGACGGACTGGGGATAGACAACTGGGCAGTGGACTTTGGGCTTCTGGATAAAAATGGTGAACTACTGGGATTTCCTTATGCCTATCGCGATCCTAAAAATAATAATATGTTTGAAGAAGGGTTTAGAAGAATGCCCAGGAGGAAAATCTACCAAATTACGGGAATTCAGTTTCTTCCCTTTAACACTTCCTTCCAAATGTTGGCTCTCCGTTCGATGAACTCTGCTGCTCTGGACTCAGCGGCAATTTTTCTCTTTATGGCTGACATTTTTAATTATTTTCTTACAGGTATTAAGAAAGCTGAATTTTCAGTAGCTAGCGGATCTCAGTTGTATGATAACAATAAATACCAGTGGTCTAAGGACATCTTTGACAGCTTTGAAATTCCCTTTACCATAGCTCCGGAGGTTATTGACCCAGGAACAGTTATCGGTGAGCTTTTAAATGATGTAAAAGATGAAACTGGCATAAAGTCCGCTAAAATTATAGCTCCTTTGACTCACGATACCGGCAGTGCAATTTTCGCTGTTCCCATGGTTGAAAAAGATTGGGCCTGTTGTAGTTCTGGCACTTGGTCAGTCATGGGATCCATCGAAAAAAGACCAATAATCACTGAACAATCATATTTGTATAATTTTACTAATGAGGGTGGTCTGAATCGGTCTGTTCGCTTTCTCAAAAATATCATGGGTCTTTGGCTTATCCAACGCTTAAAAAGAGATTGGGAGAAAAACGGAGATTGCTATAGCTATGATGAGATCACGGAAATGGCTTCTAAAGCAAAACCATTTAAGGCTGTTATTAATCCTGATGATATGTCTTTTTATAATCCTATTAATATGTCAGAGGCAATTATCAATTTCTGTGAAAAAACAGGTCAAGAAATACCTGAAACTAAAGGGGAAATTGCCCGTATTGCTCTTGAAGGATTGGCATTAGTTTATAGGCGCGTTTTCAATATGCTGAGTGAAATAAAGGGTAAATCTGTTAAGGGATTAAATATCGTTGGCGGCGGTTCCAAAAATCGGCTCTTATCTCAGATGACGGCTGACTGTTTGCAGAAACCGGTGATAGCTGGACCCGTAGAGGCAACTGCTATAGGAAATATTCTCGTCCAGGCCATGGCAGATAAGGCAATTGCTAATTCCAAGGACTGCAGGGAAGTTATAGGAAACTCCTTTGATGTAGATACTTTTGAGCCAAACTTAAAACAGAAGAAACGCTGGGATGAAACCTTTGAAAAATTTGTGGATATTGCAACCTCCTCCTTACTCACACAAAATTTACCTCAGATTTGAGCAAGTTTCGAATTTGCATATCATATAAAGAAGAGAAATGATATTTTTTTCTGAAATGTGCCTGGAATACCAGGCCCAGGGTCATCCGGAATCACCAGAAAGAGTGAAGATAACCTACGATTATCTAAAGGAAAAAGGATTTTCTTTTCAGCAGGCTCAAGTCTGCCGTGGGGAGGATCTTCTGTTAGTTCACACCAGATCTTTTCTGAAGAAGGTAAAAGAGAATCAATTTTTTGATGCGGATACTCCCAATATTGATCGCATCTATGATTATGCTATTGTCTCGGTAGGTGGGGCTGTTGAGGCAATGAAGAAGGCTTTGGAGGAAGAGCCAAGTTTTTCCTTATTAAGGCCTCCAGGCCATCATGCCGGAAAAGATTATCTCGGCGGATTCTGTTATGTTAACAATATGGCCATAGCTGTGATCAAGGCTTTGG